>Ga0207853_1000004_pt1 | contig 191669 bp, 182 predicted proteins | sample LuqExpMetagenom6_FD_187764 | JGI IMG/M metagenome (GOLD analysis project Ga0207853, IMG submission 187764) | Tropical forest soil microbial communities from Luquillo Experimental Forest, Puerto Rico - Sample 6 (SPAdes) | ecosystem: Environmental > Terrestrial > Soil > Tropical forest ...
CCCCGCCCATCCATTGGTCTCCTGGCATTTTGTTCGTATGAATGACCGGCTCGGAGGCCGGCCATGACGTGGTGGGGCAGATGTGTTGCCTCCTGCGCTCGACTCTGTAATCCTTCCTCATGGACATTGCTCAATTCGCCCAAGCGCTTCCCAAAGCCGAACTTCATCTTCATCTCGAAGGTAGCTTCGAGCCCGAGCTGATGTTCGCCATCGCCAAGCGCAACAGAATAGATATTCCCTATCAATCCGCTGAAGACGTCCGCGCCGCTTACCGCTTTTCCAATCTGCAGGACTTCCTCGACATCTATTATGCCGGTGCTTCGGTGCTGCTCACCGAAGAGGATTTCTACGATCTCACCCGCGCCTATTTAAAGCGCGTCGCCGCCGATAACGTCCGCCATGTGGAAGTCTTTTTCGATCCCCAGACCCACACCGGTCGCGGTGTGGCTTTTGCGACCGTGATCGACGGCATCTGCAAGGCGCTCAAGGATGGCGAGAAGGAATTCGGTATCACCTCGAAGCTGATCCTCTCTTTCCTGCGTCATCTCTCGGAAGAAGAGGCGTTCAAGACCTTCAAACAAGCCGGACCTTATCTCGACCGCTTTGTCGGCGTCGGTTTGGATTCCTCGGAGAAAGGTCATCCGCCGTCGAAATTCGCCCGTGTCTTCGCCGCGGCCCGAGAGGCCGGTTTGAAGCTCGTCGCCCATGCGGGCGAAGAGGGGCCGCCGGACTACGTCTGGGAAGCGCTCGACATTTTGAAAGTAGACCGTATCGACCACGGCAACCGTTCGCTGGAAGACCCGCTCCTGGTCGAACGGCTGGTGAAAGAAGGCATGACCCTCACAGTCTGCCCGCTCTCCAATCTCAAGCTCTGCGTGGTCAAGGACCTTAAACAGCATCCGCTGAAAAAGATGCTCGATCTCGGTTTGAATGCGACCATCAATTCCGATGACCCGGCGTTTTTCGGCGGTTATGTCGGCGAAAATTTCGCTGCAGTCACAGCAGCGCTGGCGCTTTCCAAAGCCGAACTCGTCACCTTGGCCAAGAACAGTTTTACCGGCTCATTCCTCAGCGAGGCCGAGAAGGCCGCGCATCTGGCTGCCATCGAGGCCGCCGCGCGCTGAAAAAAGCCGCGCTTTTGCAAAGCTGCTTTCTCAGGCTGCCTGCTGCAAATGGTCCGAATCCAACCGGCCCGCCTCGTGGCGGTTCAGCGGCTTGGAGATCGGCAGCTTCGGCATGCACAATTCGTGGTTCTCGCGTTCCTCCAAGGCCACCAGCCAGGATTGCTCCAATTCATGCTCCAATTCCGCTGCGGCGCGGAACCAGAATTCCTCCGAACGGCCCTCGGGACAACCTGCGCTGTTCCACAGGGCGAAGCTTCGCGCTCTAACTTGTTCTTCGGGTATGAGGTGATCGAGTCCCATCATTCTCTCCTAGCCCGCCGCGCGCCGCGCGGCATCTGCGTGTTCCCCTCCCGCTTTGTTTGCAGCACCTTCTTCGTAGAGCGCCATGTAGGCCGCCGCGCTCGTATCCCAGCCGAACCTGCGGGTCATGGCCTGAAGCTGCAGAAGCCGCCAATGCAGTGGATCGCGATAAAGCGCCAATGCGCGCGACAACGCCGAGATCATACTCTCCGCTGACGGCTCATTAAAGATGAATCCGCTCGCGGTGCGGTCGGAAATCGACTGATTGTTAGCATCAACAACGGTATCGGCGAGGCCGCCGGTACGGCGTACGACAGGTAGTGTGCCATAGCGCAGCGCATACAATTGCGTCAGGCCGCAAGGTTCAAATCTTGCGGGCGCCAAAAGGATATCGCTACCAGCCTGAAGTTTGTGCGCCAGCGGTTCGTCATAGCCGATGGTAACGGAAATTTTCTCGGGATGACGGGCTTCCGCTTCTTTCAATGCGCCCTCGATGGCACGTTCGCCTTCGCCCACGACGGCGAGCTGCACATTTTGTTCGCAGATCCACGGCACGGCATCGAGCAGCGTATCGGCCATCTTCTGGTCGGTGAGGCGGCTGACAAAGCCGATCACGGGGACATCCCCCGGCACCGGCAATTCCAATTCTTCCTGCAGCGCTTGTTTGCACAGACGTTTTCCGGCCATGTCGCCAACCCGGTAATTGGTGATGAGAAAGGGATCACTGGCCGGATTCCACAAATCCTCATCGATACCGTTGAGAATGCCGCTGAACTTTTCACCGCGCATTTGCAGTACGCCTTCCAGACCGAAGCCGTATTCCGGGGTCAGGATTTCACGCGCATAAGTCGGGCTGACGGTGGTCACGTAATCGGCATAAGCGAGCCCCGCCTTCAGGTAGGACAGCCGTCCGTAGAATTCGATGTCATAGCCGTCTTTTACCGGCAATTGTGGGACTTCATCCGGCGCAAAGCTGCCTTGGAATGCCATGTTGTGCGTGGTGAAGACGGTGCGTGGTCTGGGCCCATTTTCCTCAGCAAGGAACAAAGGCAACAGACCGGTGTGCCAGTCATTGGCGTGAACCAGCTCTGGCTGCCAGCCGATTTCCGTGCGCCCCAGCGCAATATCGGCAGCAACACGAGACAGAAAGGCGAAACGCAGCCCGTTATCCGGCCAATCGCGGCCTTCATCGTCCTGGTAAAGTCCTCCGGCGCGGCCGAACAGGCTGGCGCTGCTGATCAGGAAGACCTGCAGATCGCAATCGGGAAACATTCCAGCGATGATCAATCCATCGCTTACGCCCATCACGGATTTCAGCCGGGCTGCGATCCGGGGTTCGCGCAATTGCAGCACGGCGCGGGGGTAAGCCGGCATCACCACCCGGATATCGGCACCGAGGCGTTGAAGGGCAGCGGGCAGGGATCGGGAAACGTCCGCCAGTCCTCCGGTCTTGGCCAGAGGATAGGCTTCGGATGTCGCAAACATCACGCGCATTCCATGCCTCATCCGATGCTGTGCTGCCATGCGCAACCGATCAGGCCGCGGGCATCAGCGGTGTTGCTGTTGAATGCGGGGAGAGGGGACTGGGCTACAGGAGGTGCTCCGAGGGGGCACTTTCTTCCAGAGCAGTCACCACCACCGTTTGTTCCTAACTCTAATAACAATTATCACCCATGTGGGCTGCGGACGCAACGGAAAATTGATTCGCTTGGCTATTTCCTGGAACGGAAGGGAGCCCCGGGCGGTTCCCGGTGTTCGTCGCAATTTGTCTCTACGCGAAATTCGCGGGATTCGAATTGCATGCGAGTGCTTGCTGATTGCATTCAATGGCGCCTGAACGCGCTAAATTGCAGTCCTCAAGGGGGAGGGACTGATGAAAACTTTGATCGTGCTGTTGTCGGCATTGGTGTTTGTTCTGATCGCTGCCGCGCATGTCTATCGCGCTTATGCCGGAATCGAGGTTGTCGTTGCCGGGCACGCCGTGCCGATGGCCTGCAGCTGGACGGCCGCTGCGGTGACCGGGATTTTGGCGCTGGGGCTGCTCTTCTTCGCGCGCAAATAGCATTCTACCGCTAATGCCGCTTTGGTGCGGCGGCAATATCTGTCGCGGATATTTCGTCCAAATCGGCTTAAGAATTTGGTAAGTATAGCAGGCGCGAAAGCGCCTAAAAGCACATGGGGGTGGGGTTATGCGGTACGCAGAGTACCACAAAGAGGTTGCGCGCCTCGACAAAGAGATCGCCAAGCAGCTTGACCGTGAAGTCCGTGCCTCTGGCAATGGCGGACCTTGGTATCTTCATCTGTTTCCGGACATGCGGACATCTGTGGCCGCAAAGGCGGCCAAGAAGCGTGGCGAGCTGGCGCGCCAGCGCGCGCTTTTTGAGCGTGAGATGTTCGGCGCTGATGCGTTGATCTGGAATTCCAATCCAGCGGCCGTCTTTCGCCGCACTGTGCCTGCTTCTCCTGAAGCGGTCGCAACCTTGCGAGCTGCGGCGGATGCCGCGCTTGAATTGAAGGCGTGAGGGCGATCATGGCACAAGACAACAGAATTCTCGGCTTTGTCACCCCTGCCGATCTCGTCGCTCTGATGCGCGAAACCGGCCATATCTCGGTGCAGGAAAGCGCGGTGTCCGACGGCAAACCCGTCATCCATGCCGCTTTGAAAGTGATCAATGCGAACACGGGCGAGCAGCTTCCCGGCGGCTTGCCTTTCTCTGTGGTGATGTTCAAGCATCCAAGCGAATCTGGCTATTCTAATATCGCCATCGGCACCATCGTTCCGGCCGCCGAGCTCGATATCCATCTGCCGCACGACTACTTCAATTTCTGCAATCAGCGTCTGCGTTTCATGCGGGTCTTTCCGCTGGACGAGCGTTCCTTCGTCATCCAGATGGATCTCGTGTTGCGCAATGCCACGCGCGAATATGTGAAGTTCAATTTTGGTCTGTGGGGGGCGCTGTTCTCGCAGGTGCTGTACGGGTTGATCGGCCGCGGGCGGGATTCGCTGGTACAGGCGGCCGAGGCCTATGCGGCGACCGATGTGTCCCAGCAATATGTCTCCACCGTCACGGCGGCGGATACGACCGCAGCGGTTGAAGCTTCGACTGTAGAAGAAATCGCTGCTGGTGGAGACTCTCTAGGGCCACTGCCGGAGCTGGTTCTCGAAGCGGAGGCCGAGGCGCCGGCGGAAGCGGCAAAACCCGTTACGCCGGAACCGGTATCTGAACCGGCGCCTGTCGAACCCGAAGGGCCGTTCAGTGAAATCCCTCCGGCCGGCCAAAAGCTGGACGAGGCGGAAGTACCGTCCGAGCATGTGATGATGACGGCCGAACCGGCTGAGGGCAAAGATACGCCAGCCGCCGAAATCGTGGCTGATCATTCTGGCGAGGCGGAAGCGGTATCCGTGGCACAGCGCGATGCTCTACTGGAGCCTGCGGTGATCGAAGACGCGGCTGCCATAAAGCATGATGAGAAGGCCATCCTGGAAACCATTACGGAGGGGCGGCACTGATCGCCTCAGCCTGACCTCAAGCGCCCTGCATCACCGCATCAATGATGCAGGGCGGCGATGGCCACGCCGATGTGATACGGCCAGATGAAAATGGCGATTGCCGCCGGCCAGAAGGCAAGCTTCAGGTAGCCGATCGAAAACAGCCAGCCGGCGCACCACCAGAGTCCGGCCGATCCGGTATGAATGACTTTGCGTTCCATCGTCTTTGCCCCTGTTCAGATGGCCATATCATCAGACCGCAATTTCATACCTTATTTTCCGGCGGAAAGCGGCAGCCAAACATAGCCCGTGCCATCTTTCCGCAGATGCCCGAGACCAGGGAAGTCCAGATGCGATCCGGCAATGAGCACATCGCTATCGGCATATTTGGCAAACAGCGCTTGGCGGCTGGCGATGGCAGCGGCGGGATCAACGTCGGATACGACCGAAACCTCCGGATGGGCGAACTGCACCGGGCCGCAATGCACGATATCGCCGAACGCCAAAAGCGCATGGCCTTGGGATTGGAACAGATAAGTGGTGTGTCCTGGGGTGTGGCCATGGGCAGGCATGATCGTCAGGCCTGGAAGAAGCTGTTCACCGGCACGGAAGGTGCGGAACGCCTTGCCATAAACCGCTAAGGATTGGCGGGCTTGTGCGGCGGTTCCGCCCTCTCTTTGAGGATCGAGCCAATAAGCGGCTTCTTCTTCGGCCGCATAGACTGTGGCTTTTGCAAAGAGCGGCTTGCCGTCCTTCACCAGGCCGCAGACATGATCGCCATGCAAATGGGTGATGAGGATGGTATCGATTTGGTCGGGCTTATAGCCCGCTGCACGCAGGCTTTCCTCGAGACCGCCCAGTTTCCAGCCGTAACAGGAGGCATTCCCGGCATCGACCAGAATGTGATGGGCACCGGTGTCGATCAGATAGGCGTTTACCGCGGTTTCGACGCCCGTTTCCTTGAGAACGGTGCTGTGCCCGATCAGGGCTTTGATCTCGTCTTGCGGCAAGCCTTTATAGGCGCCGGGGCCCAGATCGATGGTGCCATCCAGCAGCGCCGTGATTTTGAAATCGCCGAGCTGATAGCGGAACTGAGCCGATTGCGCGCCTGCCTGTGCGGCTGGCGCCAAGCACAACAACAGCAATACTGCGAACCACAAGCCGCTGCGTCCCATAAGTCCCTCCCTTGATTGCGAGGGACTTTAGGACTGCAGGCGGGCTTGTCGCGATCACATTCACGCGCCTCGCGTGTGTAAAAAGCGCGCGAGCCGTATGGCCCTAGAACTTGGTGCTCAAGACCAAGCGGATATCACGTCCGGGTGCCACCACGATGTCTTTGTTGAAGGCGGCGGCGTTGCGCTCGGTGGCATCGGTCAGGTTATGGCCGACCAGTTCGAGCTGATAGCCTTCCATCGGCCGCCAGGCGAGTTTGGCGTTGAGTTCGGTATAGCCGGGGGTGGGTGTATCGAAGGCGCCCGTATCGGTTTGCCGGCCGGTCGACATCGCTTGTAATCCGGCATCGAAGGAGGTGCCTTCCCAAGTCAGGCCCCAGCCGAGGCGCATCGCCGGGATGCGCGGGACATTGCTGCCGTCGTTGAGCGTGGCGCGCACGAAATCGCCTTGCAATTCGCCAAGCAGCGAGCCGCTGTCGGTCTCATAAAGCGTGAATGTGCCTTTGCCTTCCAGGCCCCAAAAATGGGCGCCTTGCTGATGATAGAACAGCTCGCGGTAATCGCCGGCGGTATCGGCCGCACAAGTGCCGCTTTCATCGCAGGTTCGTCCTGTGAAACCACCGTAGATGTAGTTGTTGAACCAGGAGCTCCAGGCGCTGAAATCGGCGGTGAATTTGTCGATGCGAAAGCGTGCGGTGCCTTCCAGAGAATTGGCGCGCTCGGTTTTCAGCGTGGGGTCACCGGTTTCCAAGGTTTGCGGCCCATCATGCGGACCATGGGCAAAGAGTTCGGTTTGCGCCGGAGCACGGCCGGCCGATGAAGCAGTGAAGCCCAGTTTGAGATAGCTGGTAGCATCAAACAGCAAGCCGACAGCGCCGCTGAGCGGCGTGAAATCGCGCCCGGTCTTGAGCCCGCTCGCCGGGGTGCCGCTGATGCGGATGTTTTCCAGGCGGGCGCTGGATTCGAGATGCAGTTTATCCGTCAGCGCGGAATCGGCGAAGATATAGCCCGCGACCGTGTTGGTGACCGTAGGTGACAGATAGGAGCTCGCTGCGCCAAGCGCGGAGAACTCACGGTTTTGCACCTGCACACCCACGGCCGCCGAGGAGATGGGGCCGAAGGCATTGATCAGCTGCTCGATATGGCCGTCATATTCCTTGTTCTTGAAGGTATCGGCGACGCTGCCGTCCGGGTTCTTCTCGGAATGGGAATAGTTGGCGAAACTGCCGTCGATGTTGAGGGCGCCAAGCGGGCCATAGCCGATATCGAAAGAAGAACGCGACATGATCTTGGTTTGCCGCATCAGGATATTGGTGATGTCGCTCGGCACGCCGTAATTGGCATCGTATTGGACCAGCGCCAGGCCGGTGCGGTTTTTGTCGTCGAAAAAGTAGGTCGAACCCAACGAAAACCCGTTGCCATGGAAGTAACTGTTGGCCTGGGTGCCGAGCGGCGTGTCGTAATTGCTGGCCTCGCGGTAAAAGCCGTCGGCATGGATCGCGAACTTGCCCGCAGCGATATCGGTCAGGGCCGAACCTTCGATCCCATTGGCCGCCGAGCTATAGGTGCCGGAAATCTCGCTGGCGATGGTTTTGTCGGGCAAGGTCGTCGGCACGCGATTGTTGATGGCGTTGACCACGCCGCCGATGGCTTGGCTGCCATAGCGTAAGGTGGCTGCGCCGCGCACCACTTCGATTTCCTGTGTGGAGAGCGGATCAAGCGGCACGCCGTGATCCGGTCCGATGTCGGAGACGTCGGAACTCGACAAGCCGTCTTCGACCAGCTTCACGCGGCTGGCATCCATGCCGCGGATGATCGGCCGCGAGGCACCGGCGGCAAAGCCGGAACCGGAAACGCCCGGCACATTGGCAAGGGCATCGGCGAGATTGCCGCCGGTGGATTCCAGGATGGCGCTGCGGTCGAGCTGGGTGGTGATGCTGGCGCTGTCGTCGAGTTTCTTGGCGAGGGGGGAGGCGGTCACCACCACGGTTTCATAACCGGCAGATTTGTCGGGAGCGTAAACCTGCTGCGCGAGAGACGCGCTGGTGAAGGCTGCTGCAGCAGCAGAAAGTAGAAGAGTCTTGCGGAACACGAAGGATCTCCACGTGAAAAGAAGCAAAGGCGGCCGTTAACGGCCGGATGATGAAGGCTTCAGTTCAAGCGTGGTGCGGTGGCGCTCGTCCCATCCAAATGTGGGAGGCGGTGCGGGCATGGCCGAGCGGCGCCACCACGAATGGCAGCAGGGAGACAGCCGCGCTCGGCGGCAGCGCTGCAATAGCGCTCGGCAAAACGAAGCCGCCGCTATGGGTGAATTCCTGACAGAGCAGGCATTTGTCGGCGCCGACCGGGTCTTGGCCGTCCGGCTGCGAAGAGACGGTCACCGTCGAAAGCGATGGCGCAAAGCTCTTCGGCAGATCGTGCAAATGGGTCTGCACGAGGAAAGATTGCGTGCTGAAGAACAGCACCAGCAAAAGACTGACGAGGGATCGTCTGGATCCTTTGCCGCCTCCGGCCTGCTTATTGTTCGCTACAACCCGCATAAGATGTTTGTACGATACCGCGATTGTGCAGCGCAACGTACCAGCGCGGTAATTTTCTCGTTATTGCGCACGCCAGCGTTCAGGCCAGCTTTATGCGGGCCGCATAGCAACCTTGTTTTGCAAAATGCGTGTGCAGATAGGCGGTATTTTGATCTGTGAGAAGGCGCACAATGCATGCCGCGATTTCGCCACCTTCACGGACATCGGCATTGTGCAGCATGCTCTCCGTATCAAAGGCGTGTAGGAAGGTAAGCGGCGGCGCATCACTTCCGGCACCTCGTCAATCCGATCATAGGGATGAATATTCCCTTGGGTAAATATCGTGACTGGCACGGAACGGCGTGGAGATAGGTTGACGGGTGTAGTTGAGCAGCAGAACGCCTTGTGCAGCCCGCATCTTGTGCCGTTAGAAATTCAGCAGAGATATCCATCTCTGCGCGATATTACGTAACGCCATATCCAATTTGGAAATAAGGGAAAACCCTGACTTGGGCATCGGAGAAATCAGGTGGCAAATTATCAATCGATAATAATGTGCAAATTAAAAGACAGGTGGCCCATGCGCCCCTTGTCCCCCATTTGTAAATAAACGCATCAAATTGGGCGGGGCTGTAAGTAATGATGTCTGGATTTGATGACGCGTCCATTGCGCGTCTCCGCAAAGCGGGCTTGCGCCCCACGCGCCAGCGGCGCGAATTGGCGGAACTCCTGTTTTCCGAGACCGCCGAAGCCATTACCGCTGAAGGGTTGCATGGTTTGGCGGGCCGCCACGGCATCAAGGTTTCGCTGGCGACCGTCTACGGTACGCTGCACAGCTTCCGTGACGCCGGGCTGTTGCGCGAGATTTCCATCGACTCCAAGCGTTATTTCGACACCAACACCGACAATCACCAGTATTTCTACTTTGAAGATGAACGCCGGCTGGTTGGGGTGAGCGAACTCGAGACGGGCTACAAAGATATACCGCTGCCGCCCGAAGGGCGCCGGGTCTCGCGGGTGGACGTTGTCGTCCGCTTGCGCAAGGACGAGCCGCTGCGCCGGCGTTGAACGGATTTAACCTGCTGTTGAAGTCTGTCGTGCTACGTATTTTGCATGTGGCAGATACGAAAATGTTCTGCGGCCGATTTCGACCGCGTGGCGGGGCTGTTGCGTCAGCTGTGGCCCAATAAGCCGACCGACCTCAAGCGGCTCAGGCTTGCTTGGGACCGCTCGCTTGCTTCGACCTCACAACGGCTTGTATGCGCCATCGACAATGGCGAGGTGGTCGGTTTCTGTTCTCTTAGCATCAAGAACAGCTTGTGGAACGAAGCTCCGCTGGCCCATGTCGACGAGCTGGTCGTCGCGGAACGGGCGCGCGAACAAGGCATCGGCACCGGTCTCATGGATTATGTGATCGACATGGCCGAAAAAGCCGGTTGCACCCGCATCGAACTCGACAGCGCCTTTCACCGCGAAGAAGCGCACGCCTATTATGAGCGCAAAGGTTTCGAAAAGCGCGCCTTCCTGTTCTCGCTGCCGCTTTAGCGCTCAACCGATCGTCTAGCGGAATGCAGGCTCCGTGAAGCTTCTCAGCTTGCGCGAATGCAGAGTGCCGTTCTGGGCTTCCTTGCGCAGCAATTCCAGCGCCCTTATGCCGATTTGCAAATGCTGGCTGACGCGTTCTTCATAAAACGCATCGGCCATGCCCGGCAGCTTGATCTCGCCATGCAACGGCCGGTCGGAAACGCAAAGCAGCGTTCCATAGGGCACGCGGAAACGATAACCGTTGGCGGCGATGGTGGCGCTTTCCATGTCGATGGCGATGGCACGCGATTGGTTGAAGCGCTGCGCCTGCTGGGCGAAGCGCAGCTCCCAATTGCGGTCGCTGGTGGTGACGACGGTGCCGGTGCGCAGGCGTTCCTTCAGCACCTGGCCTTTGCCGCCGGTGATCTCGCTCACCGCCTGGGTCATGGCCACTTGCACTTCGGCAATCGGGGGCACCGGGATTTCGCGCGGCAGCATGTCGTCCAGCACCTGATCGTCGCGCAGATAAGCATGTGCCAGCACGTAATCGCCGAGGCGCTGGTTGGCACGCAGCCCGCCGCAATGGCCGATCATCAGCCAGACATGCGGGCGCAGCACTGCCAGATGATCGGTGATGGTCTTGGCATTGGAGGGACCGACGCCGATGTTGACCAGGGTGATGCCTTGGCTGCTGGGTTGCACCAGGTGATAGGTCGGCATCTGCGGCAGCTTGGCGAGCGGCGGCTGTTCCGGCGCTTTGCCTTTTTCATGAATGCGGTTACCGGGTTCGACAAAGCGCAAGGCATTGCCGGCTTCCACTTCTTTTTGGCAATAGACTGCGAACTCGTCGATGTAGCGCTGATAGTTGGTGAACAGCACGAAGTTCTGGAAATAGCGCGCATCGGTGCCGGTGTAATGGCGCAAGCGATGCAGCGAATAATCCACACGTTCGGCCGAGAACAGCGATAACGGGGCAGGGCCAGGCCCCGGCCATTCGCCGCCATCGGCGATCTGGTCATGGGCTGCATCGAGGCGCGGCAAGGCGAAATACTCGATCAGCTTGCGCCGCCGCACCGCATCGATCGAGGAGGCGCGCGCCACTGCAAAGGTGAGCGGAATGGGCGTGCGGCTGAGGCCGACATAGATGGTGGTATTGTAATTCTTCTTCAGCAGCGTCAGTTGCTCGATGAGATAGTTATGGAACAGCCGCGGCTGGGTGATGGTGGTGCCGTAGCGGCCTGGGGCGGTCACTTTGCCGAAGGCGAGCGAGGTCGAGCCCAGCTTGTCGGCGAATTGCACATCGACGCAAAGATAAGGATAGACCGGATCGGGGCTATGCCTTGCCTCATCGCGAGCGAATTCCGCAAACGATTTCTCGATCTCGGCAATTGCAGCGTCATAGAGTGCAACTAGCCGCTCAAAGGCGTCCTCCGGCGTATCGCAGGGGACCAGTTCGGTGGCAACGTCTTCAGAAAGGATGGGTGTCACAGGAAGGAGGTCCCCATGGGCATGGGAGTAAGCCCGAGATGCTTGGTGATGGATTGGCCGATATCGGCAAAGGTGGACCGGATGCCGATCGGACCCGTGCCGATCTTGGGCCCGAAGGCCAGGATCGGAATGTGTTCACGCGTATGATCGCTGCCTGTCCAGGTCGGGTCACAACCATGATCGGCAGAGAATACGACGAGATCGTCTGGACGCAAAGCCGCTTTCAATTCGGGAATGCGTTTGTCGAAGGCTTCTAGCGCGGCCGCATAGCCCATCAGATTGCGCCGGTGGCCGAACAGCGTGTCGAAATCGACGAAGTTGGCAAAGATGATAGCGCCTTCGGGCGCCGTCTTGATATGGGTGAGCGTGGCATCGAACACCGCCTCGTTGCCATGCGCGGCAATTTCCTGCGTCACGCCGGAATGGGCGAAGATGTCTGGAATCTTGCCGATGCCGATCACTTCGCGCCTTGCCGCTTTGGCGGCATCGAGCACGGTCGGGCGATAAGGCGGGGTAGCATAATCATGGCGGTTGCCGGTGCGCTGGAATTCGCCAGGGCGTTCGCCGATGAAGGGGCGGGCGATGACGCGGCCGATGCGATAGGGATCCACCAGCTTGCGCACGATATGGCAAAGTTCGTAAAGCCGTTCGAGACCGAAATGGTTTTCGTGGGCGGCGATCTGATAAACGGAGTCCGCGCTGGTGTAGCAGATTGGTTTACCGGTCTTGATGTGCTCTTCGCCAAGCTGCTCGATGATCTCAGTGCCCGAAGCGTGGCAGTCACCCAGAATGCCCGGCAGCTTGCCTTCGCGGATCACCGCTTGTGTTAACTCGGCCGGGAAGGTGGGTACGGTCTTGGGGAAATAGCCCCAATCTTCTTCCACCGGCAGACCCATCATCTCCCAATGGCCGCTGGGAGTGTCCTTGCCTTTGGAGAGTTCGCGCGCCGCGCCGTAAAGCCCGCTCGCCGGACCGTTGGTCAATTCTGTGATCTTGGGATCGGCTGCATGGGCGGCGCGGCCAAGGCCTAGCGACAGCAGGTTGGGAATCCGCAACGGGCCTTCCGCCGATTTCGCCCGGCCTTCGACGATCCGGCCGAAGGTGTTGGACCCGGCATCGCCGAAACGGTCCGCGTCCGGCAAAGAGCCGATACCGAAAGAGTCGAGAACTGCAATGATGGCGCGCATGACAAACCCGGGTTGTTCGCCTCCCCCGAAGGCGAGAAGTTGTGGCTCATTATTGTTTCAGTCCGCGCTGGCCTTGTCCATCAGCGGCGGGCGCTGCTAACACCTTCTCATGATCCAGGAACTCCTCGCCCAAGGCGTGAAGGCCGTGTCGGAGCGCGTCTCCGATTTTCCCAAAACCGTGATCGTGCTGGGCAGCGGCCTCGGCCGTTTCGCCGCCGCTTTGGAACAGCCAGTCACTGTTCCCTATGGGGAGATCCCCGGCTTCTCGCGCTCCACGGTGGTCGGTCATTCCGGCAATCTGGTGGTAGGAACCATCAGCGGCGAGCGCATCGCCGTCATGCAAGGCCGCATTCATGCTTATGAAGGTCACCCCGGTTCGGCGATTGCGACGCCCATTCGCATCTTGCGCAAACTCGGCGCCGAGCGGCTGATCCTCACCAATGCCTGCGGTGGCTTGAACAAGGAGATGTCGCCGGGTTCGCTGGTGATCCTCGAAGACCACATCAATTTCTCGCAATTCAATCCGCTGATCGGGCCTAATGACGACAGCATCGGGCCGCGTTTTCCCGATATGTCGGACCCTTATGACGCGGCGCTGCGTGCCAAGCTGGAAGAGGCGGCGCGGGAAACCGGTGTCGTGGTCAAGAAGGGCGTCTATGTTTTCGTCCTCGGCCCCAATTTCGAAACCGCGGCGGAGATCCGCATGTATGCGAAGTTCGGCGCCGATGTGGTGGGCATGTCGACGGTTCCCGAATGCCTGGTCGCTCGTCATTGCGGGATGAAAGTGGCTTGTGTCTCGATCGTCACCAATTACGGCACTGGCATTTCCAGTGAGCCGTTGACTCACCACGAGACCCTCGCGACGGCCGAACGGGCTGGGCAGAATCTGGAACAACTGCTGCGGGCGTTCCTGCGCCAACTCTAGTTTTTGCTGCATTGCAGCATAGGTACTTTCGCATTCGTTCTCGCGTGTGACAATTGTGGCAACTTTATGTGCCGCATTCCCGCGGGGTCCCTTCACGTTGTCTTGATTGCATTTCTATCCAGCAGAGAAGCCCCTTTTTCAGGCGGCATTTTTTGCTGTGGTGTGCTTTGCGGGTGACTTCTTTGTCATAAAAGCAATGTGTTAAGTCCCGTAAAGGGAAGCAGCTGCCGCAGCCGTTTGCTGCAAATGCGAATTGCCGGTCCGGGGTTTAGGGGCTGGCTGTGGGGAAGTTAGAGCGTAGTGCAGGACGTGTCTCGAGGTGATCGGGCTGGGTATCTGTGCTGGTTCGCGAGCTGCCCTGGCGCGGCGATGAGTACGCACTGCTTGCGGTGCGAAACAAAATGGACCTTACGAGGGGAAGACTAGATGAGAGTATCGAAGAAACTGTTCACGAGCGTGTGCCCGGCCGCCATTCTGGCGCTGCCTTTTGCACTCTCGCTGAGCCCGGCCTTTGCGCAATCCACGGGTACGCAGGACGTTGAAACGGTCACTGTGACCGGTGTGCGCGTCAACCTGAATGGTCTGATGAATGCTGCGCCTGTGGCCAAGGAACGTTCGGTCATCACCAGCGAATTCCTGCAGAGCCAAACCAACGGTCAGACGGTTTTCCAGTCGTTGAATTTCATGCCGGGCATTAATTTCACAAATAATGACCCCTATGGCACGTCGGGCGGTAACATCCGCATGCATGGCCAGGACGGTAATCATATCTCGCTGACCTTGGATGGCATGCCGCTGAACGACACCGGTAACTACGCCATTTACACCAACCAGATGCTGGACCCTGAAGTGGTGGACCGCGTCTCTGCCCTGCAGGGTGCGACTGACGTCGACAGCCCGACTGCGGCGGCCACAGGTGGCGTGATCGCGATCTCTTCCGACAAGCCGCATGATGATTTCGGCGCGATGGGCTCGGTTGGCGCAGGCGAAAATGCCATGCAGCGTTATTTCGTGCGCGTTGACAGTGGCAAATTCGGCCCTTGGGGGACGACCGCTTTCGGCACTCTCTCCTATCAGGGTTACGACAAGTTCAAGGGCTCGGGTAAGCTGAAGAAGATCCAGGGCAACCTGAAGATCTATCAGGATTTCGGTGATGTGGGCTGGTTCAGCCTGGCCGGTCACTGGAACGTCAATCGCAACAATGCCTACTATTCGCCCAACTACGTGCAGGACATGTCGCTGCTCTCCGCGAGCCAGCAGGCAGGCGTGGATCTCACCAAGGATTCAAATGGCAACTACGTTGCCACGGCCCGTGCAAACGGTACCAGCTACGACACGACGGGCTGGGATCGCGATTACGCCAACTCTTGCACTTACAACAGCTCGAGCGGTTCGAACCCAGGCACGCCGACGGCTGGCGTCGCTGACTCGACGATGACAACGTGCGCTAACTGGTACAAGTTGCGCCTCAATCCGTCCGATACGGGCAACATCCGCTTCCATTCGCTGTGGCACCTGATGCCCAAGCTGACGCTGACGGCCGACGCCAATTTCCAGTACGTTCTGGCGACCGGCGGTACGATGGCCGCCTCTCTGTCGGAAACCGATTCCAGGCTGAAGGGCACCTCAACCGGCGGTACCGGCACGACCACGACCCCGTACGGCTGCATCGCTGGTGTGGGCTGCGATCTCAACGGCGACGGCGATGTCAAAGACTCTGTTTTGGTCATGAGCCCCAGCGTCACCAATACCCGCCGCTATGGCTTCTCCTCCTCGTTGATCTATCAGCTCACGGAAGGTCAGACCCTTCAGGCAGCTTATACCCTGGATTGGGGCCTGCATCGCCAGACCGGTCAGAACGGCTTCATCAATGGCCTGAATGGCTTCTATAACCCGTTTGGTCCGGTCGCTGACAACGGCAATCACCTCGTGAAGTCCGCCGATGGCACCGCGATCCGTTATCGTGACCGCAAATCCTATGCTGTCATGAACCAGGTCGCGTTTGACTGGGAAGGAAACTGGGCTGATGGCATGGTGCAGACCTCGGTCGGCTATCGTGTTCCGTTCTTCGAACGCCGCCTGAACCAGTACTGCTATGAAGCCCTTGGCTCCAGCACGGCCTATTGCTCATCCGCGGCTCCCACGGCGACTGACACGACAATGAACACGGTCACGGTCAACGGCACCAAATATGTGCCTGGTGGCCAGGCCGTGAAGCGCTATAGCCGTTCGTTGCCGCATATGGGGCTGACTGTGAAGCCCTTCGGTGAAGAGCATCAGTTCTTCTCCACCTACACTCAGGAAATTGCCGCGCCGCGTACCGATAACCTGTACACCAGCGCGCATGTCGATCCGAACAACGTAAATTCGGCATGGACGGCGTTTGCGGCCACCAAGCCGGAAACCTCGACCACCTACCAGATTGGTTATCGCTACCTGGGCGAAGACCTTCAGGCTGCGCTGATTTGGTGGAATTCGCAGGTCAAGAACCGTATCGTCTCGACCTACGACAACGTCACTGCGACCTATTTCGACCACAACATCCCGGGCATCAACTTCTCCGGTTTCGACTTTGAATCCAATTACAAGGTCACCGATGATCTGACGCTCTATGCCAATGCTGGTTACGATCATGCTCGCATCACCACGAATATCGTGGTGGGTGGCGGTTATGCCAACACGTTGAACAAGCAGTTGTCGGAAACCCCGAAATGGGAACTGAACGGCCGCGCCACATACAACATCACCAAGTGGTTCAACTTCGGCGCCAGCGTGCATTACGTCAGCCGTCGTAACATGACCGAAGACAACAATATCTTTGTTGCTGATTACTACACGGTGAACCTCGATTCCCGCGTGGAGTTGGACGACATCGGTATGCCGGGCTCCTCGCTCAAGTTGAATGTGGACAACTTGTTCGACAAGCATTACTTCGGCTCGATCGGCAGCTACACCTGCTTTGAAAGCACGAAGTCGGGTTGCACGAGCATCCCGTATGCCAATATCGGTTCGCCGCGCACCTTCTCTGTCACGCTGACGGCTGTCTACTAAGTCGTTCGCATAAAATTGCATATAACCGGCCGGGAGCAATCCCGGCCGGTTTTCTTTTAGACGCTTAATGGCGGCGGCCTTGCCTGATCCCTTCGCCTCCATGAACCATCCACAGATTCCTGCGGGGCAAAAAGGGACTGTCCCAGCGCATTCACCGCGCAAGTCGCACTTGCATCTGATGCTGCGCCGCACTCCATCCGTTCACAGACGGGTGAGGTGTGGCTGCACCGTTCTTTGCTCTGTTGCAGCAACCTGCCATAACCCTCTCACCATTTCCGTTCCGAGGTGACTGATGCGTTCGATCCTGCTGTGCACAGCTGCGGCTGTTATCATGAGTTCCAGCGCTTTTGGCTGGGGTTCGGATGGCCATCGCATGATCTCCACCGTGGCAGTGCAATCACTGCCGGAAGAACTGCCGGCCTTCCTGCGCACCCCGGCGGCGGCCGAAGAGGCGGGCTATCTGGGGCCGGAGGCGGATCGCGAACGCGGCGCCGGCAAGTCTTTCGACGACGAACACAGCCCGGCGCATTTCGTCGATATCGACGATGATCTCACGATCAATCACGGGCCCTCACTAAAGGCGCTGCCAGTCAGCCGTGAGAAATATGATGAGGCTCTGCGCGCCACCGGCACCAGCCAATACAAGATGGGGTTCCTGCCTTATTCCGTCCAGCAGGGTTTCGAATTGCTCTCGAAGGACTTTGCTTATTGGCGGGTGGACAGCTATGGCGAGAAGAACGCCAAGAGCGCCGAACAACGCGCCGCTTTCGCCAAGGATCGCGCGCGGCGCGAACAGGTTCTGCTGCATGATCTCGGCATCTGGTCGCATTTCGTGGCCGACGGGTCCAATCCGATGCACGCTTCGGTGCATTACAACGGCTGGGGCAATTATCCGAACCCGGAGGGTTTCACCCAGGCCAAGGTGCATTCGCCGTTTGAGAGCGGCTATGTCCATGGTCATATTACCGAGAAAGAGATTGCTGCGGCGATGCCGGCTTATCGTGATTGCCGCTGTGCCATTTGGGTGCGCACCGCCGATTATCTCGCCGCCAGCCAGTCGGATGTTGCCCAGGCTTACCGGCTGGAGAAACAGGCCGGCTTCAGTAAGAAGAGCGCAGAGGTGGACGCTTTCGTCACCAAACAGCTGGCCCGCGGCGCGGCGGAGCTGCGCGACATGATCGTGGATGCCTATCGCCATGCCGCCGATCTCGGCGTCGGCTATCCCGAAAAGAAAGTGTCCGAGATCGAAGCGGGCAAGATCGATCCGGCCGAGGCCCTGAAGGATTAGCGTGCCGGGCGTTTACACCCTCAAGATGATGGGGGTACGTTGACTCTGGCCCCCGCCTGGGCCGTACTTCGGCATGTCCCGGCGGCCTCCGAATCGAACCAGCTTCCGGCCGAAAGCACGGCGAACGCGCTCCGGTCTGAGGCGCCACGTCTTTGATTCGCGTGCCCGCCGCGGCTTGGAAGCCGTCTTCTGGATTCTGCTGCTGTTGGCTGTCGGCATCGGGGCGCAAGGGGCGTTGGCCGGCTTGCCCAAGCTGGCTGATCTCGTCACCCCCACCGGGGTTTTGGAAGCCCAGGCCAGCGCCGAATGGAAGGACTATGTTTCGCTGCCGCTGGTGCATGCACCGGCCGCCGAGGCGGCGGTTCTGCCGGTCCCAGCCGCCACGGTGGACGCCAAACCCGCGGCGGTGAAAACGGCGGAGCTACCGGCTCCCGCCATGCAGCCGCCTGCGGCAGCCAAAACGAAGACGCCCGTCATCGCGCTGGTGATCGATGATATGGGCGGCGATGCGGTGCAGAACCGCCGCGCCATCGCATTGCCCAGAGAAGTTTCGCTCTCTTTCTTGCCATATCCGGCCGACACGCCGCGTCTGGCGCGCGAAGCCCGCGATGCCGGGCATCAGATTCTCGTGCATGTGCCGATGGAAGCAGCGAAGGATCGCGATGGCTCGCTGAAGACCGGCCTCTGGCGCAATCTGCCGGTAGAGGAAAATCTGCGCCGTCTGGATTGGGCGCTGTCGCGGGTGGAAGGTTATGCCGGCATCAACAACCACGAAGGCAGTGTCTTCACCGCCGATCGCAGCGCGCTGGTGCCGGTGGCCGAAGCGCTTTACGGGCGCGGAGTCTTCTTCCTCGATTCCCGCACCACGCCGCTCAGTCAGGTCGTGCCGGTGGCGCGCGCCTTTGGCGTTCCTAGCGCCGATCGTGATGTTTTTCTCGACGACGATCAGGCTTCGCCCGCTGTGGCCAAACAATTGCGCGAATTGGAGCGCGTGGCGCGGGAGCAGGGCGTCGCCATTGCCATCGGCCATCCTCATGCCGCCACGCTGGATCTCGTCACTCGCTGGTGCGCCGAGCTGAAAGGCTACCGCTTGGTTCCGGTCTCCGATGCCATCCGTATGAAGACGGAATTGGATGTCGGCGTGGAAATAGCGCAGCGCGAATAGCGAAGCTGGCAGGCTGGTGAGATCTGTCAAGAACCCTATTCGCTACTCTCTATTCACTATTCGCTTTTATTGCCCCCGCTTACCCGCACTGGCAAACCGCACCGCTTCATCGGCCGCGCTCATCAGGGCTTTGGCCTTGTTGACCGTCTCCTGATACTCGGCTTCGGGCACGCTGTCGGCAACGATGCCGCCGCCCGCCTGCACATACATGGTGCCGTCTTTCACCAGCGCCGTGCGCAGCATGATGCAAGTGTCCATCGAGCCATCGGCCGCAAAATAGCCCACCGCACCGGCATAGGCCGCGCCGCGTTTTTCCTTTTCGAACTCGTCGATGATCTCCATGGCGCGGATCTTGGGCGCCCCCGTCAGGGTTCCTGCGGGCAGCCCCGCTGCCAGCGCATCCACCGCATCGAGATCGTCGCGGATCACGGCTTCGACATTCGAGACCAGATGCATCACATGGCTGTAGCGTTCGATGAAGAAGCTGTCGGTGACCTTTACTTCACCCACTTTGGCGATGCGTCCGGCATCGTTGCGGCCGAGATCGATCAGCATCAGATGTTCGGCGCGTTCTTTCGGATCGGCCATCAGCTCTTCGGCCAGCGCCTTGTCTTCTTCCGGCGTCTTGCCGCGCGGCCGTGTCCCGGCGATCGGCCGGATCGTTACTTTGCCATTGCGCAACTGCACCAGGATTTCCGGGCTGGAGCCGACGATGGCAAAGCCGGGCAGGGCGAGGTGATAGAGAAACGGCGACGGGTTCAGCCGCCGCAGCGCGCGATAAAGCGAGAAGGAGGGCAGCTTGAAGGGGCGGCGGAAGCGCTGGCTCGGCACCACTTGGAAAATGTCACCGGCGCGGATGTATTCTTTCGCCCGCTCCACCATGGCGAGGTATTCGTCATGGCCCATATTGGATTGGGCCGGACCGCTTTCCAGGGCGCCATCCGGCACCGCCGGGCTCATCGGCAGCGGCCGTTCCAGATCGGCAATAGTATCATTGAGGCGCTCGCTGGTCCTGGCATAGGCCGCGCGGGCATCGATCCCGGCTTCCGGCCACACTGGCGAGACGATCACAATCTCGTCGCGCACGGAATCGAAGATCGCCACGATCGAGGGCCGCATCAAAATCGCATCGGGCAGGCCCAGCGTATCCGGCGGCACGTTGGGCAGCTTCTCGATCAGCCGCACCATGTCATAGCCGAGATAGCCGTAAAGCCCCACCGCCATCGGCGGCAGGCCCGCCGGCAGTTTCATCTGCGTGGCTTTCAACAAACGGCGCAGAGAGTTAAGCGGGTTCTTCTCTTCATCGGCTTCGAAGATATCCGGATGGGACCGGGCTTGGCGGTTGATTTCGGCCTTGCCGTCCTTGAAACGCCAGATCAGATCAGGTTTTAGCCCGACGATGGAATAGCGCCCGCGCGTCTCGCCGCCTTGCACGCTCTCCAGCAAGAAAGCGTTCTGGCGCCCTTCGGCGAGCTTCAGATAAGCGGAGACCGGGGTTTCGAGATCAGCCACCAGCCGGGTGAAGAGGACTTGCGGCTCACCTTTATCATAGGCGGCCGCAAAACCTGTAAAGTCCGGTTCGATGGCCATTACTGTGCCTCGCCGGCCGTGCTGTCGATGTTCTTGCGGTTATAGGTGACGCCCTGGTCCGTGCGCTGTTGCGCGACATAGGATTCGGTCACGGTACCGCCGACTTGACCTGACAATTCCCGCACCACGGCGAGATTGCTGGGGCCTTTTTCCGGCATCGGCGGATGCACGATACCCGTGACGCGGGCCACGACGTAATTGCTGCCCTTGCCCGTGGGGCCGAGCACGGCTTGGCCCGGCTTGGCCTGGAACAGCGCATAGATGAGAGCTGGTGAGAAGGTATCGTCACTGGTCGAGCGCGCCAGACGCTGGCTCTTCTGTACGGCGGCGCCGATCGCCTTGGCGGTATTATCCAGGCTGCTTTCGCGATTGGCTTGGGCCACCAATTCCTGCGCCTTCTTCTTCAGCAGTACGGCGCGTTCCTGTTCGGTCCAGGCAGCAAGGGCCGGAGCGCGAACCTGATCGAGCGGCTTCACCTTCGGTGCCGTGATACTGTTGACCAGAACCACGTACACAGCGCCCGACTTGGCTTGTTGCGGATCGCCTTCTTCGCCGGCTTCGGCATGGAACGCCATGTTGCGGAATTCCTGGTCATCCGGCGCGGCCGCCTTTTTGCCGTCCGGATCGAGGCCATTGACGTCCAGTGCGGTGATGCGGCCGGTCTTCATGCCAACCTTTTTGGCGGCGTCGGCGAGAGACATGCCGCCGCTCGATGCATCGGTATAGGCGTTGGAGATGTCGGAGAGCTTGGAGATGGCAAGATCGTGGGCGATTTTGCTGCGCAGCTCCTCTTTCACCTGATCAAGCGGGCGGGTCACGCCAGGCGTGATTGTCGTGACGTGGAAGAGGGCATAAGCGCCGGCCGGTGTTTTGGTCGGCTGGCTGACACCGTCCTTCGGCAAGGCAAACACCACTTTGGCCTGCGCCGGATCGAGATCGGAGGCCGTCAAAGCCGGCTGCGTGGTCGGCTTGATGCCTTTCTCATTGGTCAGCTGGCCGAAACCGCCTTTGGAGGCCTTCTCATACGCAGCCTTTGCTGCCGCTTCGCTCTGGAACAAGAGTTGCTCGACATCGCGCTTTTCCGGGACGTTGTACTGGTCTTTGGCTTCGTCATAAGCCTGCTTGATCTGGTCGTCCGTGACCTTGACCGTCGCGATCACATCCTCGGGCGTGATCGCCGCATAGGTCACGTCGCGGTATTCCGGAGTCGAGAACTGATTGGCATGGGCCTTCACGAAGGCATCCAGCACCGCATCGTTCGGCGCGGGAATAGCGCCGAGGGATTTGCCTTCGACCACGATGTAATCGGCGGCACGCGCTTCGGTGAAGAAATTGAACAGCAGCTTGGCGTAACCTTCGGGAATCTTGAAGCCGCTTTCGATGGCTTGCACCAGTTGGATACGGGAAGTGTCGGAGCGCACCAGTTCGATGAAACCTTGTTCGCTATAGCCGATGCGTTCGATGGTGCGCTGGAAGGTTTGGCGGTCGAATTGGCCGGTCAGTCCTGCAAAGGCCGGGTAGCGCTGGATGATGCTTGTGACCTGAGCGTCCGAGGCGGTCAGCCCCAGCTTCTTGACCACATTGTCGAGCGCTTGGCTGTTGACCTTCTGCTCCAGCACCGAATTGGCGATCTTGAGCTGCTTGGCCTGTTCGGGCGTCAGCGAGGCTTCGCCGCGGCGGTTGGCTTCGGCCCGGCTGGCATTGGTGTAATCGCGGCGGAAATCCTGCTGGTCGATGGGGACGCCGCCGACCTTGGCCACGGAGGTGTCGTTATTGCCCCGGATGAAGTCGCCGACGCCCCAGGATACGAAGCTCACCGCCAGAACGCCCAAAAGGACGTTGGCGAGCTTGGACTTGGAATATTTCCGCATTTCCTGAAGCATGGCTGTACCGTTCTGTATCCGGGGCCGGGTAGGACCCTGGGAGGGCTATGAAATCGCATGGCGGCGAAAGGCGGCGGATGATAGGGAGTGCCCCTCTTAACGGCAAGGAGATGCGCTTGTTGATCGCAGGAAATTGGAAGATGAACGGTCTGGATACCTCCCTTTCGGAGGTCCGGGCGCTGGTGGCGGGGCTTAAGGCGAAGCCGGGGGTTAAAGTTGTGATTTGCCCGCCCGCCACACTGTTGACGCGGGTGGTTAAGGAGGCCGGCTCCGCGATCGGCGTGGGTGGTCAGGACTGCCATGCCAAGGTGTCGGGCGCATTCACGGGCGACATTTCGGCCGAGATGCTGAAGGATGCCGGTGCGACCTGGGCGATTGTCGGCCATTCCGAACGCCGCCAATACCATGGTGAAACCGACGAAGTCATCGCCACCAAGGCGCAAGCCGGCTGGCGGGCAGGTTTGGGTGTGATGATCTGCATCGGCGAGACCGAGGCGGAGCGCGTAGCTGGCAAGGAATATGAAGTGGTCAGCCACCAGCTCGCCCATAGCGTGCCGGCGGAAGCGACCTCTCATATCGTGGCCATCGCCTATGAGCCGGTTTGGGCCATTGGCACCGGCCGCACTGCCACCACCGACGATATCGTCAAGATGCATGCCCATATCCGCAAGGAGCTGGTGGCGCGTTTTGGCGATGCGGGCGCCAAGATCGAGATTCTCTATGGCGGTTCGGTAAACCCGAAGAACGCGAAAGACATTCTGGCGCAGCCAGAAGTGGGCGGCGCACTGGTTGGCGGCGCCAGCCTGAAAGCTGCGGATTTCCTCACTATTGTTGAGGCGACGCCGTAATCAGAATCAAAAATTTTAAAATACGATCAATGCCTTAACCATTGTCCCCCACCTTTTCTTAACCTTCGGACGGCAGTCTCTAGGAGCTAGAATGGTGGGGTGCAATGGCAAAGCTCCGATACGAATATGCCAGCATAGCTGTGTACGATCCGGTGGCGCAGCACCGGAACGCCACCCGGATGGCACTGTACAGCTTGGGTTTCAGCAAGGTGGCTGCCTGCGACACGCTCGATTCTCTCAATCGCGCCATCAAGCATGTCCCACCTGATCTTGTGCTGTGTGAAGCTGGCGAGTTGGGAACCGAGCTTTGCGATTTGATTCACACCTTGCGCCATGGCACGGGCGGTCACGCCAATCCCTTCCTGGTCATCATCGTGACGGCTTGGGAGAAGAGCCACACGTTGGTGCAACAGGTGGTCAACTCCGGAGCGGATGATCTGCTGCTGCGTCCTTTCTCAACGGCCCTTCTGCATGCGCGTATTGATACGCATATCAAACAGCGCAAAGGCTTCGTGATTACACATGATTATGTAGGACCGGATCGCCGCAAGAATTCAGTGCGTCCGTCGAATATTGCACTCTTTCAACCCCCCAATTCTCTCAAGATGAAAACGGCGGATGGCTTGACCATGCCGGAGGCCAATTTCCGTCTGCAGCAGGATTTGCGCCGTGCCAAAGAGGCCTTGGCCACCGAAAAGCTGTCCCGCGAAGTCTTCCGCATCTGTGTGTTGTGGCGGATGCTGCAGGATGAAGGCGATCCTGATGCCGGCGGGCATCAGGCCGATCTGAGCCGGTTGACCCAATCGGTCGCCAAACGTTGCCGCGCCACGGAACTTGAAGGGGCCCTGCAATGGTGTGAGTCCATTCTGGCCGCTGTGGAAGGGCTGCGCTTCGGCGTCGATCGTAATGCCTCGCTTCATCTGCTGGGCCAGGCGGCTTTGTCGCTCAATCAGATCGTCAGTCCGGACCGGGCCCGTAGTGCCCATCTGCAGTCTATCGAAGAGACGGTGGCGACCATCCGGGCGAGGAGCGCGGGACGCAGCGAAGAAACAAGCGTCGAAAATACCTCAAAACCCCAGGTTGCCTAGGGAACCATATTGCAAACAAGACCTTAACCATTGGCTGGCACCATTCATTAACCGGCAGAGAGCACACTTTGCCACATGGCATGGTGTGAGTGATGGCAAGGCTCAATTACGAGGTAGCCGAAACCCTGGTGTACGACCCCGTTGCGGAGAATCGAACCGCAACGCGCGCGGTGCTGTACACGCTCGGCTTCCGTAAGATTGCCACCTGCAGCACGCTCGACGCCCTCAATCGCGCCATCACCTTGGCACCGCCGGATTTGGTGCTTTGTGAAGCGCAAGGCGCAGAGACCCAGCTCTGTGATCTGATTCAGACCTTGCGCCAGGGCACCGGCGGTCATGCCAATCCTTTTCTGGTTATCATTGTCACCGCTTGGGAGAAGAACGAGGCCCTGGTGCATCGCGTGCTCAATTCGGGCGCGGATGATCTGATCCTGCGGCCGTTTTCGACCAACCGTTTGAAGGCGCGCATCGAAAGCCATATCGAGCGCCGCAAGAGCTTCGTCATCACCCATGAATATGTGGGGCCGGACCGGCGCAATGATCCCGACCGGCCTTTCGATCCCGATCTTTTCCAGCCGCCGAATTCGCTCAAGATGAAAGCCAAAGACGGGCTTTCCTTGCAGGAGGCGCAGGCCCGGCTGCAGCAGGAGTTGCGCACCGCCAAGGACACGCTCGCCACGGAGAAACTCCGTCGCGATACCTTCCAGATCTGCGTTCTCTGGCGGCTTTTGCAGGATCCAGGCGATCCGGGTGCTTCGGCCAATTTGGCCAAGCTTCGCGATCTCAATCAGTTGGTTGCCAAGCGTTGCCGTGAAGGTGAACTCGAAGCCGCGTTGCAATGGTGCGATTCCATTCAGGCCGCGGTGGAAGGCCTGCATTTCGGGGTGGACCGCAACGCCTCCATGCATCTGTTGGGGCAGGGTGCGCTCAACCTCAACCAGATCGTCGCGCCGGATTTGTCCCGGGCCGACCATTTGCGCGAACTCGAAGAGGTTGTGCAGAAGATCAAGGCCCATGCGGACGGAAAATCCACGGCCGACGATCCGTTGCTGCAAACCGCGGCTGGTTGAAGCAATTTTTCCTGGATTTCCGTGAGGTTTTCGGGCTCCCCCGGGATGAGGCGGACGGACCGTTTTGCCCCGCTTCCCAAGCCGCCCCCGATCCTCTAAAAGCCCGGCTTCCGGAAAGGCGTATCCATGCAAACCCTGCTTTTGACCCTCGAACTCGTCATCGCGATCCTTCTGATCGTGTTCATCCTGCTGCAGCGTTCTGAAGGCGGTGCGCTCGGCATTGGCGGGGGCGGCGGTGGCGGTATGGGCGGCCTGTTCAGCCCGCGCGGGGCCTCGGATACGCTGACGCGCACGACGGCTTATCTGGCTATCGGTTTCTTTGTGGTCTGTTTGGCCCTTAATCTCTTGGTTTCGCGTTCGCACAAGCCGGCCTCGATCCTGGATGTGGCGCCGGCCAAAACCGCACCCGTGCAGAAGGCCCCTGTCCAGCAGGCACCTGCGGTTCCCACCCCGCACTGACCGTTTCTTGACGCTGCTCATTTTCGCCGCACTTTCCGGGTGACAGGCGAAGGCAGCGCCATGGCCGTTCGCGCCATGATTCGTCAGGCCAACAATCGGAAGTCCGACTCGCACGGCCGATTCGTGCGGGTTTGAGTGAAATCAACCTCAGTGTTGCGCGGAGCAATTCTTTGCTGCTTTTCGCGTGACGGAAAAATGTGTTTTGAGTCAGATGGTTCAGAGTGTGACAGCAAGTCCGGAAAAGCCCGTGAAGGGGCCCGTTTTTGTCCTTGAGAAAGGCCAACTCTTTCGCCATGGTGGCCTTCCATGGCGCGACTGATCTTTATCACTGGCGGCGTGGTTTCTTCCCTCGGAAAAGGCCTTGCCTCGGCGGCTCTTGGAGCCCTTCTGCAAGCACGTGGCTATAAAGTCCGGCTGCGGAAACTCGATCCCTATCTCAATGTCGATCCGGGCACGATGAGCCCGCATCAGCATGGCGAAGTCTATGTCACCGATGACGGGGCGGAGACCGATCTCGACCTCGGTCACTATGAGCGCTTTACCGGCGTGGCCTCGTCGAAGGCGGATAACATCACCTCCGGCCGCATCTACCAGCGGGTGATCGAGAAGGAACGCCGCGGCGAATATCTCGGCCGCACCGTGCAGGTGATTCCGCACGTCACCGACATGATCAAAGAATTCATTCTGGCGGGAACCGAGGACCTCGATTTTCTGCTCTGTGAAATCGGCGGCACGGTGGGTGACATCGAAGGTCTGCCGTTCTTTGAAGCCATCCGCCAGCTTGGCAACGAGCTCGGCCGCGAGAATCACGCTTTCGTGCATCTGACACTGGTGCCGTATCTCGAAGCCGCTGGTGAATTGAAGACCAAGCCGACTCAGCACTCGGTGAAGGAACTGCGCGCTATCGGTATTCAGCCCGACGTGCTGCTCTGCCGTTCGGAAAAGCCGCTGCCGGAAGATGAGCGCCGCAAGATTGGCTTGTTCTGCAACATTCCGGCCGAGCGCGTCATTCCGGCGCTCGATTTGCCGACCATTTATCGCGCCCCCATCGCCTATCACGAAGTCGGTTTCGACACCCAGCTTCTGAAGGTCTTCGGCATCAACGATGCGCCGCAGCCCGATCTCACGAAGTGGAACTGGGTGGTCGATCGCGTCACCAATCCGGAAGGCGAAGTGCGCATTGCCGTCGTCGGCAAATACATGCAGGTCAAGGACAGCTACAAGTCGCTGAACGAAGCTCTGACCCATGGCGGCATCGCCAACAACGTCAAGGTGCGGATCGAGATGATCGATGCCACCATCTTCGAACGCGATGACGCCGCTTCCTTCCTCGAGCATGTTCACGGCATTCTGGTGCCGGGCGGCTTCGGTGAGCGCGGCGTCGAAGGCAAGATCGAGGCGGTCAAATTCGCCCGCGAGCACAAAGTGCCGTTCTTCGGCATCTGCTACGGCCTGCATATGGCGGTGATCGAAGCTGCGCGCGATCTTGTTCATCTCGAAGACGCCAACACCAGTGAAAACAGCCATCCCAAGCATCCGGTGATCGCGCTGATGACCGAATGGGTGAAAGGCAATCAGGTTGAAACCCGCAGCGAGAGCGCTGATCTCGGCGGCACCATGCGTCTGGGGGCTTATCCCGCCGCGCTGACGCCGGGCAGCCATGTGGCGGAAGTCTATGGCACCACCACCATTTCGGAGCGCCATCGCCACCGCTATGAGGTGAACGTCAATTACGTCAAACAGCTCGCCGAATGCGGTTTGCAGGTTTCCGGCTGGTCGCCCGATGGCCGCTTGCCGGAAATCATGGAAATTCCCGAACCGGCGCATCCCTGGTTCATCGGCGTGCAGTTCCATCCCGAGCTGAAGTCGAAGCCCTTCGATCCGCATCCGCTGTTCAAGAGCTTCATCGCCGCCGCGGTACGCCAGAGCCGGTTGGTGTAACGCACTACGACATGGCCGGGCTCGACCCGGCCATCCACACGCTTTCTCGATCTGCATGATGGCCGGGGCAATCCCGGTCATTTGTGTTTTGAAGGTATGCCGCGCGATGCTCTGGTCCGATCTCGCTCAAGATTTACCGCCGTCGGATGCGTGGTATGATACGATTAACTTCGGAGGGGGCTATGGTTGAGCAGGTATCTGACCCTAACGGCGATTCTGGTCTGTCGGTTGTGAGCGTTGGATCGGTTGATGAGTACACCGCAGCGATCGACTCTTTAGCCTCAACTTTGCGAGGTCGCTTTAGTTTGTTTCGGGGGCAAACGAAAGATGATCCACTGTTTCCGAAGATTGCGCGAGGCAATTTCCGTGGGCTATGTTTTTTTGAAAAGCTCGAAGCTGTTGAGCGGCGAATGGTGGAGCGCTTCAAACGTGAGGCTCAATTATTCGCATCGATCTCTGGGCGTTCAGATTGGGATTTGCTCGCGCTAGCACAACACCATGGGATGGCAACTCGACTGCTTGATTGGTCCTTTAATCCCCTCGTTGCGTTATGGTTCGCGACCTGTCGAGATGAGCCTCAACTAGAGAGCGAACCTAGTGGTGTTGTTTGGGTGTTTAGGCCTGTTGAGGATGACTTTGCGAAACCTGAGTGTGAGAGCCCGTTTGCTGGTGCGCGGACTAAAGTTTTCCGCCCCACGCACGTGTCCGAGAGGATACGAGCACAGGCAGGATGCTTCACGGTCCATAAATACGATCAAATATCAGGCTTTGTACCCTTCGAGAAAATCGCCGTATATAAGCCATGCTTAGCTAAGATCGTGATTGGGCAAGGTAAGGCTGCTTCCATTCAAGAGCGGCTTAATTTGTACGGTACGAATCGCGCCTCCTTGTTTCCTGGTCTGGATGGATTATGCAAACAAATTGAATGGGAAGAGAGAGCCGGCATTACATGCGGGCTAGGAGGAGAGTTGTTGGCCCTCTTCAGCTAGTTTTAAGCCGCCCGCAGTGCCTTCTGCACCGTCTTCGGGGCGCGGTCGATAACCAGCAGATAGGCGCGGGTCGGCCCTTCGGGCACGCGTTTTCCTTGTTCCCAATGGCGCAGCGTATTGATCGAGAATCCGAACTCCGCCGCGAATTCTTCCTGAGTCATCTTCAGCTTTTTGCGGATCGCGCGGACATCAATCTCCCGGGGAATGTGTACGCGGTATTGGCTGAGATCGGCGGTGCCATCCATAAAGGCGATGGCCTGCATAAGTCCGCGCTCAATCCTTTCGGCGACTTTTTTGGTCATTGGGCGCCCCCTGAGCCATGGAAGAATACTAGTCCAATGGACTAGTTTTTGCAATCCAACGCCCCATCCTTAGCAATTCGTAAACTCCTGGCCCGGTATTTTAGGGCATGGGCTGGCGGTCTTATGTGTTCAGTTTGGCGGCGCTAAGTGCCTTGGCCATGGGGGCCTGGGCGCAAACAGCGGCGTCGTCTTCCTCCCAAGTCAGCGGCCAACAAGCCACCACCCAATCCGATACCAAGGACAGCCGCGAAATATCCGCCGTCCAGCTGCCGGCCCGCACGGCGCAAGCTGTGCCCCGCGGTTCGGAAGGCACCAATCAGCCGCGCTATTCGGTCCAGAATGCCCCCACGGACCTTGATGAAGCGCCCGCCGCCGCACCCACAGCCAAGGTGAGCGTTGCTCCCGCCGATCAGCCACAACGGCTGGCCCAGCCTGGTGCGCAGCCGGTCCAACAAGCTGCTCCCGACACGCCGCGTTACGCCCGCCCGGACGAACACATCACGGTCAGCGCCTTGCGCGGTTCTGAAGATGGTCTTTATCGCCTCGGCACTGGCGACAAGCTGCATGTCACGGTTTTCAACGAAGGTGATCTTTCCGGTGATTTCACCATCGATGGCCAAGGTTTTGTGCGCCTGCCGCTGGTCGGGCAGGTCCAAGCGGCAGGTCTTACCAGCTTCGGCCTCGAAAGCCGTATCGCTGATGCTCTGATCCAGGGCGGCTTCCTCGTCAGCCCGAAAGTGGCTGTCGAAATCATGTCCTATCGCCCATTCTATATTCTCGGCGAAGTCTCCAAGCCTGGCGAATATGCTTATGTGAATGCCATGTCCGCGCCCAACGCGATTGCGCTGGCGGGCGGCTACACCGATCGCGCCGTGCAATCGACCATCTATGTCCGCCATCAAGGCGAGACCAAAGAACGTGAGCTGCCTGCGGATGAGAGCACCCGCATTTATCCTGGCGATGTCGTGCGCGTGCGCCGCAGCACCTATTGGGCGATCATGACTTTCCTGTCGCCGATTATTTCGCCTTTCGCCACGGTCGCCTATTTGTTGAAATGAGCGCTTTTGCGCTGATCTGGCCTCAGCATTCGCATTTCACGCCGCTGTGATGACGCATCGCGCTCATCTTCTCGTGACAGGTGCGCGTTACCGCCTTTAAATCTCTGCCGGAAACGCTTCGGCAGGTCATCATGCGCATTTCGGCGGTCATAACTTTTGCGGCCCTTCTTCTGTCCGGTTCCGCTTTGGCGCAGCCCGAGCCGGCGCAAGTCGGTGACGAAACCAACGGCACGCTGTCGCCTGTCAGCGATCCCTCCATTTCCGAACGTCCGGCGGTCAAACCGATCCAGATGAAGAAGATCGTGCTGGTTGGCGATTCCACCACCCAGCCGAATTCGGGCTGGGGTGGTTCCTTCTGCGCTTATCATGTGACGATGAACACCGATTGTGTGAATCTCGGCCGCGGCGGGCGCTCGACCTATTCTTATCGCGCCGAAGGAGCCTGGGATTTCGCGCTGCATGAAATGCAGAAAGGCCCTTATGCGGCCACCTATGTGCTGATCCAGTTCGGCCACAACGATCAACCCGGCAAGGCGGGCCGTTCTACCAACCTGGATACAGAATTCCCGGCCAATCTTCGCCGCTACGTCAGCGAGGCGCGCGCCGCTGGTGCGATCCCGGTGTTGCTGACGCCGCTGACCCGCCGAGATTTCTATAGTGGCAAGCTGCGTCATGACCTGGAGCCTTGGGCCGGAAAAATCCGCCAAGTGGCGGCCGAGATGAAGGTGCCGCTGATCGATCTTTATGCCCGCAGCCAAGCTGTGGTGCAGGGGCTTGGTGCCGTGGAGGCGACGCGTCTGGCGGAAATCCCGCCGCCGCCGGAAGTGGTGGAAGCGGCCAAGAGCGGCAATGCCGTATTGCAGGCAAACCTGCCCAAGGCCACACCGACCAAGCCTGCTGATCCGCCGGGGCCGCAAGGCACTTTCAATCAGGTCTATGACAATACCCATGTCGGCCGCGTCGGTGCGGACTACTTCTCTGCCATCGTTGCCGATGGTCTGGTGCACGCCGTGCCGGATTTGGCGAAGGATATTTTGCCCTGATTGTGCCCCACATTTTCGCCAACCCGGCCAGGGGTTTCCTTGGCCGAAAGGCCTCTTTAGAATAGCCAGATGACCGCTGTAGCTCCCAATGCGACCGTTAAGGTCGGTTCCGTCGAAATCGGCAATAGTAAGAAACTCTCGATCATTGCCGGTCCTTGTCAGCTCGAAAGCCGCGCCCATGCCTTTGAAATGGCGATCGCGCTGAAGGAAATCTGTGCCAAGGCCGGCGTCGGTCTCATCTACAAGACCAGTTTCGACAAGGCGAACCGCACCAGCGCCAATGCCAAGCGCGGCATGGGGCTGAAGGATTCGCTGCCGATATTTGCCGCTATCCGCGAGGAGCTGGGTCTGCCGGTCCTCACCGACATCCATGAGCGCGAGCAATGCGCGCCGGTGGCCGAGGCCGTGGACGTTTTGCAAATTCCGGCCTTCCTTTGCCGCCAAACTGATCTTCTCGTGGCCGCTGCCGAGACCGGCAAGGCCATCAATATCAAGAAGGGCCAGTTCCTGGCGCCTTGCGACATGAAGAACGTGCTTGCCAAGGTCACCAGTGCTGGCAATCCCAATGTCATGGCCTGCGAGCGCGGCGCCAGCTTCGGCTACAACACGCTGGTTTCCGATATGCGGGCGCTGCCGATCATGGCGGGCTTTGGCTCACCGGTGGTGTTCGATGCCACCCATTCGGTGCAGCAGCCGGGCGGGCAGGGAACCTCTACCGGTGGTGATCGCGCCATGGTGCCGTATCTGGCGCGTGCCGCGGTGGCCGTGGGGGTGGCGGCCGTGTTCACGGAAGTTCATCAGGACCCCGATCACGCGCCTTCGGACGGTCCGAATATGCTCCGCCTGCAGGATTTCCCGGCGCTGCTCGACGAGCTCTTGGCCATCGATGCGATCGTGAAGAACCGCGTCTAGCCCAGCGACATCCAGGTCATCACGATCCCGATCAAGGCCAGGATCAGCAGCAGGATTTGGCACACCGCGCTGATGCCGAAGCCGGGACCGCGCTTTTCCGGCGCGCGCATATAGCCGTCCATGTACACCGCGCGCCCGATCACCCAAATCACGCCCAGGATCGGGGCGATCATCGGGTAGGGTGAAAAGAAGATTGCCGTCAGCCACAAGAGCGGAAGAAAAACAACAATCTGTTCGAGGGTATTCATCTGGATGCGGAAGGCCCGCTCGAATTCGGGATGGCCCGTGCAGGCTGGCGCATGGACTCCATGCTTGCTCCGCATCCGGCCGACATGGATCCCCGTGTAGAAATAGAAGACCAATGCTAGAATCGTGACGAGGGCACTCAACAGCACCACCGGTGACGCCATCATGACGGATCTCCCAGCCTTATTCTTGTCTCTCGGTTACCGCGCTTTTTACCAAGGATTCGCGCCGCTTACGACCAAGTTTTTACAAGCTTTCTGAACCGTTTTGACGGTCGAATTTGCCCCAGGCGAGAGCGCTTGCTAGCGCTGTCTAACCGGCTTAAACGAAGCCCGAATTTACCCTGCCCGACCTAGGAGGATAGTGACGCATGACGGCGATCATCGACATTGAAGGCCGCGAAGTACTCGACAGCCGCGGCAACCCGACCGTGGAAGTGGATGTCCGCCTGGAAGACGGCTCTTTCGGCCGTGCGGCAGTCCCCTCGGGCGCCTCGACGGGCGCGCACGAAGCCTGCGAACTGCGTGACGGCGGCAGCCGTTATCTCGGCAAAGGCGTGGAGAAGGCTGTGGCCGCCGTCAATGGCGAGCTGTTCGATGCGCTCTGCGGCATGGAAGCCGAAGACCAGGTCCGTCTCGACCGCGCCATGATCGCGCTCGATGGCACCCCGAACAAGTCGCGCCTCGGCGCCAACGCCATCCTCGGCGTCTCGCTGGCCGCGGCCAAGGCTGCTGCCGAAGCCGCCAACCTGCCGCTTTACAAATATGTCGGCGGCGTCAAGGCCAACACCCTGCCGGTTCCGATGATGAACATCGTCAATGGCGGCGTGCATGCCGACAACCCGATCGACTTCCAGGAATTCATGATCATGCCGGTGGGCGCGCCGTCCTTTAAGGAAGCGCTGCGCTGGGGTGCCGAAACCTTCCACGCTCTCAAGTCGGCTCTGAAGAAGGCGGGCTACAACACCTCTGTCGGTGACGAAGGCGGTTTCGCCCCGGCCCTCAAGAGCGCCGACGAAGCGCTCACCTTCGTGATGCAGGCCATCGAGAAGGCCGGTTACAAGCCGGGCCAGGACATCTACATCGCCCTCGACTGCGCCTCGACCGAGTTCTTCAAGGACGGCAAGTACGTCTATGAAGGCGAAGGCGTCACCCGTACCTCGGCCGAGCAGGTCGAATATCTGGCCAAGCTGGCTGCCGCCTATCCGATCATCTCGATCGAAGACGGTTTTGCCGAAGACGATTGGGCCGGCTGGAAGCTCGTCACCGACAAGATCGGCGGCAAGGTTCAGCTCGTTGGCGACGACCTCTTCGTGACCAACACCCAGCGTCTGGCTCGCGGCATCAAGGAAGCCACTGCCAACGCCATCCTGGTGAAGGTGAACCAGATCGGTTCCTTGACCGAGACCCTCGAAGCCGTCGAAATGGCCCACAAGGCCAATTACCGTGCGGTCATGAGCCATCGCTCGGGCGAGACGGAAGACTCCACCATCGCTGATCTGGCGGTGGCCACCAACTGCGGTCAGATCAAGACCGGTTCGCTGTCGCGCTCCGATCGTATTGCCAAGTACAACCAGCTCATCCGCATCGAAGCCGAGCTGGGCGATCAAGCCGTGTATCAGGGCAAGGCCGTCCTCAAGGCGTAAAGGGTACCGCGCGCTCAGGAGCGCAATCGGAAAAGTGCGAAGCGGTTTTCCGGTAAATTGCGCGACCTAGAAAAGGGCGCGTGTGGGGAAAAAGAAAAAAGGGAAGGGCCGTCCGCAAGGGCGGCCTTTCTCATTTTTGGGCCAGCTTCAGAACGCGCACCGGTTGTGCTATAGTCATCCCATGACCAAGGAAGACCTCGAAGTCCTGTTCGACCGCATTCGCGCGCTGCCGCCAGAAAAGCTGGAGCAGTTTGCGGAATTTGTAGGGTGGCTCGAGGCTCGTAAGAGTGATGTCTACGTGCTGTCGGCCGAAGAGCGGGCTGCCGTGCGCCGTGGACTCGATGATGTCGCGAACGGCCGTTTTGCGAGCGAAGAGGAAATGGCGGAAATCTTTGGTCAGACCAAAGTGCCGGCAGAATAATGCGGCTACGGATCGAATACAGCATCGAAGCGCGTGAGGATTTGCGCGAGATCCGCGATTACATCGCCAGAGACAATCCTGCTGCTGCCCGCAAGGTGTTGACGACAATAGAAGCCGAAATTGAGCTTCTCAGCAGTTTCCCTTGGAATAGCCGGACCACGGATGAAGAGGGTGTTTTGGCGCGTATATTGAGCCGCTATCCTTACATCGTTTTTTACAAGATCGAGCGTGACCGCTTGATGGTTCTCCACGTCCTTCACGGCGCCCGTCGTCATCTCGGGTTCCGCGAAGAAGCTGCGGTCTTCGCCTCTTTGTGACAGTCCCTCGGAAAAATACTTACCACTGCGCTGCGCAAATTCGTCTCCAAGGGACGAAAGTGTTTGCGCTCTAACGCCTTCAGCGCTTAAAGAAATCGGCTCCGCCGCGGGTGTGTTAACGCCCTCAATTCTCCTTTTAACCAAAAGATTCTTGACCCACCGAATCACAAGTGATTCGGTAGACAGCATGCGAATCAGGCCGTCAGTAGTGCGATTCCTTTGGTGGTTGAGCGTCCCCGCGCTCTTCTCCGGAGTCGCATATTTCGGCTATTACGGCCTTTATGGCGAACGCGGCTACGTCGCTTTGACCGAGGTCAAGACGGAATTGGCCCAAAGCCACGCCAGGCTTGCTCAGCTCACCGAGCATCGCGAGCGGTTGCAGCATCGCATTGATCTTTTAAAGGCTGGCGATCCCGATTTGGTGGAGGAGTTGGCCCGCACCAAATTGATGGATGGGGCACCCGGTCAGGTGGCTGTCCCGCGGGACAAAAACTAGGCGGGTTTTAACCCCCGTTATGCAAGCCTTGGGACCCAGCAAGGCCCTCGTTGTGCTTGCAAAAAGCTTCCCCGCCTGCGACAAACAGGACCTCTGCCGAGTGTCACGGCAAACATCAAATGGAATCTCCATGAGCAACCCGAGCGTGGCCGAAGTAGCCGGCGTAAACAACGCGGCGGCACCTAGTTCGGCGACCCTGAAAAAATTCTACGAAGACATGCTTCTGATCCGGCGTTTCGAGGAACGCGCGGGGCAGTTGTACGGCATGGGCCTGATCGGCGGCTTCTGTCACCTTTATATAGGTCAGGAAGCTGTGGTCGTTGGTGTGCAGCAGGCCCTCAAAGAGGGCGATCAGGTGATCACCGCCTATCGTGATCACGGTCATATGCTGGCCTGCGGTCTGGACCCCAAAGGCGTCATGTCCGAATTGACCGGCCGCGCTGCGGGCCTTTCCAAAGGCAAGGGCGGCTCGATGCACATGTTCTCGACCGAGAAGCACTTCTATGGCGGCCACGGCATCGTCGGCGCCCAGGTGCCGCTCGGGGCGGGGCTGGGTTTCGCCAACAAATATCGCGGCAATGGCAACATCTCGCTTGCTTATATGGGCGAGGGCGCAGCCAACCAAGGTCAGGTCTATGAGACCTTCAATATGGCCAAGCTGTGGATGCTGCCGGTGATCTTCGTGGTCGAAAACAACCAGTATGCCATGGGCACCAGCGTCGAACGCGCCAGCTCGCAGCCGGACTTCTACAAACGCGGCGAAAGCTTCAACGTGCCGGGCGAGAAGGTCGACGGCATGGACGTGGAAGCGGTTTATGCCGCCGCGGCCAAGGCGGTGGCCTTTGTGCGTGAAGGCGGCGGGCCGATGATCCTGGAGATGAAGACCTACCGCTATCGCGGTCACTCCATGTCCGATCCGGCCAAGTACCGCTCGCGTGACGAGGTGCAGTCGATCCGTGACCGCAAGGATCCGATCGATCAGTTCGGCCGCAAGCTGGTGGAGCGCGGCATCCTCAAGGAAGAGGATCTGAAGACCATCGACAAAAGAGTCCGCCTCGTCGTCAATGAGGCGGCGGAATTCGCCATCGAAGCTCCGGAACCGGAAGAAGCGGAGCTCTACACGGACGTGCTCATCTGATGTCCACGCAAATTCTCATGCCCGCCCTGTCTCCCACCATGGAAGAGGGCAAACTCGCCAAATGGCTGGTCAAGGAAGGCGACGAGGTCAAATCCGGCGACATCCTTGCCGAGATCGAAACCGACAAAGCCACCATGGAGTTCGAAGCGGTTGATGAAGGCCGTATCGGCAAGCTCCTGGTCGCCGAAGGCACCGAAGGGGTGAAGGTCAACGCGCCCATCGCGGAGTTGATCTCGGACGGCGCTGACAGTCTGCCCATCACGGCCGCTGTGATGAGCGCCAAACCTTCTGTCTCCGCGCCGAAGGAAGAAGCCAAGGTCGAAGCTGTGGCGTCCGCTCACGCTAGCGTGACACCGGTAGCAAGGGCTGCGATCGTTGAACCGGAAGTGCCCGAAGGCACGGAGATGATTCCGACCACGGTGCGCGAAGCGTTGCGCGATGCCATGGCCGAGGAAATGCGCCGCGATCCGGAAGTCTTCCTGATGGGCGAGGAAGTCGCTCAATATCAGGGTGCCTACAAGGTTTCGCAGGGCTTGCTGGAAGAGTTCGGCGCCACGCGCGTCATCGACACTCCGATCACCGAGCACGGCTTTACTGGTCTTGCGGTGGGCGCGGCGTTCGGCGGTTTGAAGCCGATCGTGGAATTCATGACCTGGAACTTTGCCATGCAGGCGATCGACCAGATCATCAACTCCGCGGCCAAGACCCGCTACATGTCCGGCGGTCAGATGGCGTGCCCGATCGTGTTCCGTGGCCCCAACGGTCCGGCAGCGCGCGTCGGCGCCCAGCACAGCCAGGATTATTCGGCTTGGTACGCCCAAGTGCCGGGTTTGAAGGTAATTGCGCCGTATTTTGCGGCCGATGCCAAGGCCCTGCTCAAAGCGGCGATCCGCGATCCCAATCCGGTCGTCTTCCTGGAAAACGAAATCGTTTATGGCCGCTCTTTCCCGGTGCCCAAGCTTGATGATTTCGTGCTGCCGATCGGCAAGGCGCGCGTCATCAAGGAAGGCACGGACGTTACCATCGTGTCCTATTCGATCACGGTCGGTGTCATCCTCGAGGCGGCGGAAGAACTGGCCAAGCTGGGCATCAATGCCGAGTTGATCGACCTGCGCACGCTGCGTCCGCTCGACACCGGCACGGTGATTGAATCGGTGCAGAAGACCAATCGTCTGGTCACGGTGGAGCAGGGCTGGCCGGTGTGTTCAATCGGCTCCGAAGTCGTTGCCCAGGTGGTGGACAAGGCGTTTGATTATCTCGACGCGCCGCCCGCCAAGGTCGCTGGCAAGGACGTGCCGATGCCTTATGCTGCCAATCTCGAAAAACTGGCGCTGCCGCACGTCGCTGACGTTGTCGCGGCGGTGAAGGCTGTTTGCTACAGGTCGTGAATACATGAGCGGTGTCGCTCTCACATCCCACCCGTCATGGCCGGGCTTCTCCCGGCCATCCAGTGCGTTCGCGCGTTGGATGGATGACCGCCTCAAGGGCGGCCATGACGAATAAGGAAAGCGGGATGGATTTGGTCTCCAGCATGTCCACGGCGATGTCCTGGCATAAAGGCGGATGCCATTGCGGCGCCGTTTCTTTCGAGGTGCTGGTGCCCGCCGAAGTCGAGCTCGACGACTGCAATTGTTCGATCTGTTCAAAGACCGGTTTTCTGCATCTGATCGTGCCGAAAGACCGTTTTCGTCTGCTCTCGGGAGAGGACAAGCTTACGGCCTACACGTTCAACACGGGTACGGCCAAACATCTGTTCTGTTCCGTCTGCGGTATCAAATCGTTTTACATCCCGCGTTCGCATCCCAATGGCGTTAGCGTGAATTTCCGTTGCCTCGAAATGAAGGGCTTTACGAAGGTCACGGTGAATACCTTCGACGGAAAACATTGGGAAGAAAACGCGGCTCAACTCAAGCCGCTTGAGGCTCGCTGATGACCACACAAATTCTGATGCCCGCTTTGTCGCCCACCATGGAAGAGGGCAAGCTTGCCAAATGGCATGTGAAGGAGGGCGATGAAGTCAAATCGGGCGATATTCTCGCCGAGATCGAAACCGACAAGGCCACGATGGAATTCGAAGCGGTCGATGAAGGCCGCATCGGCAAGATCCTGGTGGCCGAAGGCGCCGAAGGCGTCAAGGTCAACACCCCGATCGCCGTGCTCTTGGAAGAAGGCGAGGATGCCAGCGCGGCCGCCGATATTCCGGCTGCCATGAACGACATCAAGGCGGCGGTTGCGGCCGAGACCAAAGAGGTCAAGCAAGCTCAAGCGGAGCCTGCCGCCGCTGCATCGGCACCTGCACCCGCTGCTGCGACACCGGCCGTCAATCATGGCGAACGCGTTTTCGCTTCGCCTTTGGCCAAGCGTATTGCCGCCCAGAAGGGCATCGATCTCGCGGCGCTCGCCGGTTCCGGTCCGCGCGGCCGCATCGTCAAAGCCGATGTCGAACAGGCCGTTCCCGGCGCCAAGCCCACTGCTGCGGCTCCTGCGGCAGGCAAAGCCGCTGCTCCGGTTTCGCCCCCCGCTGCTGGCGCTCCGGTTGCGATCGGCGCACTTCCCGATGCCCGCATCTACTTCAAGCCGGAAGATTATGAAGAAGTGCCGCATGATGGGATGCGCAAGTCTATCGCCAAGCGCCTAACGGCTGCCAAGAGCCTGGTGCCCCACATTTACGTCAACATGGACATCAAGCTGGATGCGCTCTTGGCCGCGCGCGAAAAGCTCAATGCCGCTGCCCCGAAGGGCAAGGACAAGATTCCCGCTTACAAGCTGTCGGTGAACGACTTCATCATCAAAGCCGTGGCGATGGCGCTGAAGAAGGTGCCGGAGATCAATGCTTCTTGGACCGATACTGCGGTGCTGCGCCACAAACATGCTGACGTCGGCGTCGCTGTGGCCCTCGATTTCGGTCTCATCACTCCGATTGTCGCCAAAGCCGAAGAAAAGGGCTTGGTCGAAATTTCCAATGAAGTGAAGTCGCTGGTCGAACGCGCCAAGGGCAAGAAGCTGAAGCCATCCGAATATGAAGGCGGCAGTTTTGCCATTTCCAACATGGGCATGTTTGGCGTCTCCAGTTTCTCGGCTATCATCAATCCGCCGCATGCGGCGATCCTGGCTGTTGGCGCTGGTGAACAGCGTCCCGTGGTCGTCGGCGGCAAGATCGAAATCGCTACGGTGATGACCGTGACGCTGTCGGTCGATCATCGCGTGGTTGACGGTGCGGCAGGCGCCAAATACCTGCAAGTGTTGAAACAGTTCCTCGAAGAACCGGCAGCGATGCTGCTGTAGGCTTTGGCGGGGCGGATGGAAGAGGTCGGGGCGATCCTGGTGACGGGCGGGGCGGCAGCTGCAGAGCTGGCTGCCTCGGCTCTGGCCAAGCATACGCACTGCGCCAATTGTGGCGCTGGTTTGCAGGGGCATTTCTGCTCGGTTTGCGGCCAGTCTTCAGATAGCCATCGCCGTTCCGTCGGCCATCTGCTCGGCGATTTTTTCAAGGACATTGCCAGCTTCGACAGCCGCATCTTGCGCACGGCCTATGCGCTGGTGGCGCGTCCCGGCGAGCTGGCCTTGGCGTTCCACGAAGGACGCACCCAGCGTTACGTGCCGCCGGTGCGGCTGTATCTTTTCGTTTCGCTGCTGTTCTTCGTGTGCCTGTCGTTAACGGGTTTGGCGTTGATGCAGTTCGTGATGAAGTCTGCTCCGGCGAAAATCGTCAGCGAAAACGGCCATACCTATATTACGACGATTGGCGGAGGCCGCGCCGAAGTGCCGTCCGCCAAGTACAATGACGGCAAAAAGCATTACACCATCGCCAGCGAGGTGGTGCTGTTTCAACGCGAAGGCGTCAGGCGTCCCCAGATCGACCCGGATGCGATGCAGCGCTTGACAAGCGATCTTGAGGTCAAAGCCGCCAAGGCGCGCAACAACGATGCGAGCTTTGTGACCAAGACGGTGCTTGGCACCATGCTGAAGCTGGCCAAGGACCCGGCGGCGCTGAATGGGGCCCTCACGGCCTGGATGCCGCGCGCGCTATTCCTGCTTTTGCCGCTTTTCGCGCTGATCCTGGCCGCGTTTTACTGGCGCCAGCGAAAGAACTTGTTCTTTGTCGACCATCTGGTCTTTTCGCTAGGTTTTCACACTTTCGGCTGGGTGCTGTTGCTGGCCGCCGCCGCTTTGGCGCAGCTCATCGCGGACGATATGGCACTGCTGATCATGAGCTTTGTGGCGGCGCTGTATTTGCTTCTCGCCATGAAACGCTTCTATGCCCAGAGCTGGCTGTGGACCGGCCTCAAATGGGCAGGCGTGCTCGCCATTTACGTCAATCTTTGCGTGCTGCCCGCCTTTGCGGGCGTGATCGTGGCCGCGGTGTTGTGGGGCTAGGAGAGATCATGCCGCTCTTGTCCAGCAGATCTGCCTGCCGCGCCTTCTGTGAGGGCAAAGCCCTCATGTTTGTTGTTCCGTCCCAGGGCCGTAGCTCGGCTTTTGTGGCGGCCTGATTATCGGAGAAATCGAATGGCCGAGACTTATGATGTCGTCGTTGTGGGCGGTGGCCCGGGCGGATATGTCTGCGCGATCCGCGCGGCGCAACTGGGTTTGAAGACTGCGGTTGTCGAGCGGGACCGTCTCGGCGGCATCTGTCTCAACTGGGGCTGCATTCCGACCAAGGCACTGCTGCGTTCGGCCGAAGTGTTCCACCTCATGCACCGCGCCGAGGAATTCGGCTTCACCGTCGAGGGCGTGAAGTTCGATCTCGACAAGATCGTCAAGCGCTCGCGCAAAGTCTCCGAGCAGCTTTCCAACGGCGTCGGCTTCCTGATGAAGAAGCACAAGATCACGGTGATCGCGGGCGAGGCCAAAATCACGGCCAAGAACCGTCTGCATGTCACCAAGGACGGCAAGACCGAAGAGGTTTCGGCCAAGAACATCGTGCTCGCCACCGGCGCCCATCCGCGCTCGCTGCCCGGCCTGGAGCCGGATGGCAAGCTGATCTGGACCTCCAAGGAAGCCTTGGTGCCGAACACCTTCCCGAAATCCTTGCTGGTGATCGGTTCGGGCGCCATCGGCATCGAGTTCGCCAGCTTCTTCAAGACGCTCGGCTCCGATGTCACGGTGGTGGAAGTGCTCGACCGCGTTCTGCCGGTGGAAGACGAAGAGATCTCCGCCTTCGCGCATAAGGCCTTCGTCAAGCAGGGCATGAAGATCAAGGTCGCCACCACGGTCGAGAAGCTGACCAAGGGCGAGAATGGCGTCATCGCCACGCTGAAATCGAAGGATGGCAAGACCGAAACCGTCACCGCGGATCGCGCCATTCTCGCTGTCGGCATTGTCGGCAATGTCGAAAATCTCGGCCTGGAGCAGGTCGGCATTAAGGTCGATCGTACCCACGTCGTGGTCAACGAATGGTGCGAGACCGGCGTTGATGGCGTTTATGCCATCGGCGATCTCACCGGACCGCCATGGCTGGCGCATAAGGCCATGCATGAAGGCGTTATCGTTGCTGAGCGCATCGCGGGCGTGAAGGGCGTGCATCCGCTCGACACCTCCAAAGTTCCGGGCTGCACCTATTGCCAGCCGCAAGTGGCGTCCGTCGGCATGACCGAAGCCAAAGCCAAGGCGAGCGGCCGCAAGATCAAGGTCGGCCGTTTCCCCTTCATCGGCAACGGCAAGGCGATTGCGCTCGGCGAACCGGAAGGCTTGATCAAGACGGTGTTCGACGCCGAAACCGGCGAGCTTTTGGGTGCGCACATGGTCGGTGCGGAAGTCACCGAGCTGATTCAGGGCTATGGCATCGCCAAGAGCTTGGAGGCCACGGAAGAGGCGCTGTCGACGGTGATCTTCCCGCATCCCACACTGTCGGAAATGATGCACGAAGCCGTGCTCGACGCCGACAAAAAGGCGTTGCATATCTGAGCTAGTTTCAACTTCCCCCTTTGGGGAGCTGGAATGCGGAGCGTTTTCGGGTGGGGGGAACTCCACCCCTAACGCTCGTTTTGCCTTGCCGCACCGCCCGCGCTAAAACTGCGCGGCGTATGACGGAGGGGCAGCTATGACCAACGGGATTTCACGCTGGCATTCTTCCCGGATGCTGGTTCTCGCAATGACTGCAACGGCGGCTTTGGCCGCGATGGAGCCTGCCATGAGCGCCTCGATTGACGCGACGATCAAAAGCGCCCCGCGCGCCGATACGATTCAGACCAGCGAAGGGGTGGTGGAAATCTATGCTGTCCATCACGCCTCTTTGGTCTTGTCGGTGAAAGGCAAGCACATCTTCGTCGATCCGGCGCCGCTGGAAGAGAAGAGCAACGCCATCGCCGAATACAAGGCGCTGCCGAAGCCGGATGTCATTATTTACACCCACAGCCATTACGATCATTTCAATGCCGGTGTGCTGGAAGCCATCGTTACGCCGGAGACCGAGATCGTCGCGCCCGCCGATGTTGCGGCGCAGACTCCGGCAGGCTTGCGCGCCCGGGTGAAGGTGATGGGATATGGCGACAAGACCACGGTGCTGGGCTACGCGCTGGAAGCGGTGGCGATGTACAACACCACCCCGGCGCATGCGAAATTCCATCCCAAAGGCTTCGGCAACGGTTATGTCCTCGCCATCGGCGGCAAGCGGATCTACATCGCCGGTGATACCGAACAGACGCCGGAAAACGCGCATATTCCGGCTATCGATGTCGCTTTCGTGCCGGTCAATCAGCCTTACACCTTGACGGTGGAAGGGGCTGCGGCCTGGCTGAAGGATTTCCACCCGCGAGTGGTCTATCCCTATCATTTCCGCAATGCCGACGGTTCTTTCAGCGATCTTGCCGCGCTCAAGAAGGATGCTGGAACCGCTTCCGACGTACGCCTGCTGCGCTGGTATTAATCGCCCCGCTTAATCGCTATTGACGATGCGCTTGAGATCGTCGGCGAGGCCGGCGGTATCGGTGGTGTCGGTGGCGACCAGCTTGGCGCGGCCTTTGTCGTCGAAGAAGAACACCGCGCTGGTGTGCATCACGGCGTAATCCGGCTTGGTCCTGACGCTGTAGCCAACGCGATAGCGCCGGGCCAGCGCCGCCAGTTCGTTGGCGTTGCCGCGCAAACCGTCGGTTTCCGGCCCGAAGGAGCGGGCATAAGGCTTCAGGATGTCGAGCGTGTCGCGATTGGGATCGACCGAGACGAACAGCACCCGTACCTTCTCGGACTCGCGCCCGAGCTGCTTCAGCACATCGGAGATATTGGCCAGCGTCGTCGGACAGACGTCGGGGCAATGGGTGTAGCCGAAATAGAGCAGCACCGCGCGGCCGCGGTAATTCTCCTCGGTGACGTCCGCACCGTCACTGGCCCGCTGCATATGGAATTGCAGATCTGGCATCGAGCCGGAAATGTCGGTGGCGTGCCAGGGCTTTTTCGGGCTGCAACCGGCAAGAAGGAGAAGAACGGCGATTGTGGTGATCAGCGCGCGCATGGGAATTCCCTACCACGTCTTGCCACCTTCGTCATGGCCGGGCTTGACCCGGCCATCCAGAGTCTCTTCGCCTCTGCCAATGGATGGCCGCCTCAAGGGCGGCCATGACGGAAAGTGAATGTTCGGCCCCACATAGACGTGGGCACCATGCATTCCCTAGACTGCTTCCCGAACGCGCCCGGAGAACCGCTTTGGCGGCGACGAAGAGCATTTCCCTGCAAGACCTCTATCGCGATTGGCTGATCTATGGCGCCTGCGTGATCCTGGGCGGGGAGCTCGATCTTCTCTGCACCACGTTTCCTGCCGATATGCCGTCCTGGATGCCGTGGGAATTTTCCTGGCCGGTCTATCTCGGCACTGTCCTCGCTCTGGCCTGGTACCTTCGCGGCCTCAAGCGTTTGGCGCCGCAGGACCGTCCCGCCTCTTGGCGCATCGCCGCCTTTCTGATCGGACTGATCGGCAATTATCTCGTCTTGCAGACCCATTTCGATTATCTCGCCCAACACATGTTCTTCATGCACCGCTGGGCGCATTTCTGGCTGCATCACACCGGCGGTTTTCTCATCGCCATCGGGCTTCCTGGTGCCGCGCTCCGCGCCGGCATGCCGGTCTTCCTCACGCCCTTGCTCGACACCAGCCCGGTCCGCCGTACCTTGAACATCTTGCAGCACAAGCTGGTGGCGCCGTTTCTCTTTGTCGGCTTGTTGTATTTTTGGCTGCTGCCGGGCCTGCACACCCGCGTCATGCTGGATCGCTCGCTCTACGATCTGATGAACCTCACCATGACGCTCAACGGCTTCATGTTCTGGAGCCTGATTGTCGATCCCAGGCCGCATCCGCCGGCGCGGTTGTCCGTGTTATGGCGGGCGCTCGCCATCGTCATCATCGAGCTGCCGCAGATGGTTTTGGGCGCCATCCTGTCGCTCTCGACCACCGACTTTTATCCCGTCTATGCCATTTGCGGCCGCGTCTTCGACATGAACCCGATCAGCGACCAGCATTACGGCGGGCTGATCATCTGGCTGCCGGGAACGCTGATGAGCTTCCTGGCGATGATCGTGGTACTGGTGAATTTGCGCCGCAATGAGGAAGCGCAAGAGAGCCGCACCTAATACCCCATCGCTCTTCCGTCTTTGCGCATTTCGGTGGCGCCCCAATAGACCTTCTGTTTGGGGTCCCAGATGATCGCTTCATAGCCGCCGAAATTGCCGCTCCCGGGCGCGATCTTATAACCGCGCTTGGCCAGTTCTTCTTTCACCGCCGGTGAGAAGCCGCTTTCCAGCTCGACCGTGCCCAAACCTTCGGCTTTTTCGCCGGTGGGTTCGGCATCACCGTAATGGCGCCAGCGCGCCGCGTCCCCGGCTTCCTGCACAGTCATGCCGAAATCGATGATGTTGGTCAGCACCTGCACATGGCCTTGCGGCTGCATATCGCCGCCCATCAAACCAAATGACATGAACGGCACGCCGTCTTTCATCACAAAAGCCGGAATGATGGTGTGGAAGGGCCGCTTGCCTGGCGCATAAACGTTTGCCGCCTTGGGATCGAAGGAATAAAGCTCGCCGCGATCCTGGAACATGAAGCCGAGCCCATCGGCCATCAGTCCAGAGCCCATGCCGCGGTAATTGGATTGGATCAGCGACACGATCATGCCGCTTTCATCCGCCACGGTGAGATAGGTGGTGTCGCCATCGAACAATCTCGGATCACCCGGACCGATATTGGGATTGGTATGATCGGGCGAGATCAGCTTGCGCCGCGCATCGGCGTACCCATCGCTCAGCAGCCCTTTCATCGGCGCCTGGGCGAATTTCGGATCGGCATACCATTTGGCCAGATCCTCGAAGGCGAGGCGCTTGGCTTCCAGCATCAAGGTCAGGGTTTGCGGCGTACCCCAGCCGAGCTTCTTCAGATCATAGGCCTTCAGCACCTGCAGCATCTCAAGCACCGCGCCGCCTTGGCCGTTCGGCGGCAATTCATAGACATCATAGCCGCGATAATTCACCGACAGCGGCGTCACCCATTCGCCATGATGGGCCGCGAAATCCTCATAGCGCAGATCGCCGCCTATGCGCTTGAAATAGGCGTCCATCACGCGCGCGATCTCGCCTTTGTAGAAGACATCGCGGCCGCCTTCGGCCAGCAGCGTATAGGTATGGGCCAGATCGGGGTTCTTGAAGATCTCGCCTTCGCGCGGAGCATGGCCGCCATTCTCATCGGCGATGAGATAGGTCTTCTTGGCGTTGTCGCTTTCCTCGATCAATCCGCGCCGCTTCGGCGAGGCAAAAGAGGCCATATTGCCTTTCCAATATTGCGCCGCGAGCTGCGCCATCGGAAAACCGTTTTGCGCATAGCCGATCGCGGGCGCCAGCACCTCTTTCATCGGCAATTTGCCGAAGCGGTCATGCAGGGCGAACCAGGCATCCACCGCGCCGGGCACGGTGACGGGCAGGGAACCCACCGGCGGAATATGCGGCTCATAGGGCAGACCCGCTTTCTTGTAAGCCGCCGCGATTTCCGCTTTCAGCTTTTTCAGATCGCGGCCTTTGGGCGAACGGCCAGAGCCGTTGTAGCCGTAAAGCTGCTTGGTCTTGGGATCATAGACGATGACAAAGCAATCGCCGCCGATGCCGTCGAGCACCGGCTGCATCAGCCCCAGCGCGGCGTTGGCGGCAATCGCGGCATCCACTGCGCTGCCGCCTTTCTTCAGCACATCAATGGCGATCTGGGTTGCCAGCGGATTTTCGGTCGCCGCCATGCCATGTTGCGCCAGAGCGGGGGCTTGGGTCGCCCAAGGCGCGCCCGCATAGCGGTCGCCGCGGCCGACTTCGGCTAAGGCGAAGGTTGTTGCCAGCGCCCCAGCCACGAGAGCCGCACAGACACCTCGTGAGAAATTCATTGCTGCCCCCTTACCAATATTGTCATCGCCCGCAACTGCGGGCGATCCAGGTCGTGTTGCTCCGGCCATTAGGTTTCTAAATCAAGCTCTGCCGGGAAAAGTTGTGCCGCGAGACCTGGATGGCCTGCAGTCGCAGGCCATGACAAGCGTGGAATGCAAATCCACACAGATCAGCCAAGTCTTACTCCGAAGTGCTCACGTGACAGGATGGCAGGCCGTTCTTCTCGAAATAGCGCTGGTGATAGTCTTCCGCGCGCCAGAAGGACGGGGCCGGTTCGATGGTGGTGACGATCGGCTTCTTGAACTTGCCGGACTTGTCGTAAGCTGCCTTCTTCTCCCGCGCGATGCGCTCTTGCTCATCGGTATGGGTGAAGATCACCGAGCGGTATTGCGTGCCTTCGTCGGGGCCCTGGCGGTTCAGCGTCGTCGGATTGTGGTTCTGGAAAAAGACATCGACCAGCTTGTCATAGGAAACCTCAGCCGGATCGAAAGTCACTTCCACCACCTCGGCATGACCGGTCTGGTCCGAGCAGACATCCTGATAAGTGGGATTCTTCATGCAGCCGCCGGCATAGCCGCAGACCGCCTCCTTGACCCCCGGCACCTGCCGGAAGAAGGATTCAACCCCCCAGAAACAACCCGCCCCAAACGTGGCTTTTTCCATGGAAAACCTCCGAAATCGCGTCACATTACCGTAATGTTCCGCGGCTGGGCGAGGAGATTTTGACCCCGCAGCGCCGCAGCAATAGCTTACCCAGCGGCGATTCCCCAACGGCCACAAGGCAACTTCGATGACACTTATCCGTGAAACCAGCTTCGAAAACCTCGGCACCCTGAAGACGGGAAAGGTGCGCGATATCTATATCCAGCCTGAGCAGCTGATCCTGATCGCCACCGACCGCCATTCCTCTTTTGACCGCATCATCGCCCATATCCCGGATAAGGGCGCGGTGCTCAATCTTTCCAGCGCCTTCTGGTTTCGTCAGACCGCGGACATTGTCCCCAATCACGTCATCGCCGTGCCGGACCCCAATGTGCTGGTGGCCAAAAGGCTGAAGACGCTGCCCGTGGAAGCTGTGGTGCGCGGCTATCTCACGGGCACGACCTCCACGGCGATCTGGACGCGCTATTCGGCGGGTGAGCGGGAGTTCGGCGGTCTAACCTTGCCGGAGGGGCTCGCTAAGAATTCCAAGCTGCCGCATCCCATCTTCGATCCCACCACCAAGGAAGACGCCCACGACCGTACGCTCACCACCGAGCAGCTGGTGGCCGAAGGCTTCATCTCCGCGGATCTGCTCGCCAAGGTCAAAGCCACGGCGCTGGCCTTGTTCGCGCGCGGGCAGGAGATCGCCGCCAAGCATGGCCTGATCCTGGTCGATACAAAATACGAATTCGGCTTGGACAATAACGGCACGCTGACCTTGATCGATGAGATCCACACCCCGGATTCCTCGCGTTATTGGCAGGCTGGCAGTTATGCCGCGCGGCTGGCGGCTGGCCAGGAGCCGGACTATTTCGACAAGGAATTCCTGCGGCTGTGGTTCCGCGAGCATTGCGATCCTTACAAGGATGCCGAGCTGCCGGAGGCTCCGGCGGAGATGGTCACGGAATTGTCGCGGCGCTACATCGATCTTTATCAGCAGCTCACCGGCGAGACTTTCGCTATCGACCGTTCCCAGCCTCCGCTTGCGCGTATGGCGAAGGCCCTCAAGCCCTTTGAGTTGTAGGCGCGCAGTTTCCTTGGCGGCGGAGCGCATTCCCGTTTGACGGCGCCGTTGCGAATCCTCAAAGCTGAGCGGCGATGCTCGATACGCTGCTCCTGAAAGCTTTTGCTCCGCTGCTGGATCGTTTGGTCCGGCCGGGCTCTGGGCCTGTGCTTTCGCTGGTTTCTTTTCTGATCACCCTTGGCGGCGCGGCTTTGATCGCCCGCCATTGGGTGTGGCTCGGGTTCGCCGTTTTCGCGCTGGGCTGTATCGGGGCGGCGATCGCAGCGCGCGGAGCGCCATTTGCCTGGGCGCCGGTTTTCGAAGCCGTGAGTTTTGCCGCGATCCCTTTTGCTTTGGCGCTCCATTGTCCCCAGCAGGCGGTGTCGCTGATCTTCCTCCTGTTCGGCATGATGGCGGCTTGGGCGGCGCGGCTCCAATTCGGCCGTAGTCTGATGGGAGCGACGGAGTTGCTGATTTCGTTCGTCTTACTATCAATCTGGCCGGTGGCTGCCTATGCCGCCGGGGTGTTGTGTTTTGTTTCGGCGGGGGCGAGCCGGATAGGGGGGAGACAGGCATGAAGGTTGTTGTTATTGGGGCCGGAGTGGCGGGCCTCGCCATCGGCTGGAAATTGGCGATTGCGGGCGCCAAGGTGGTGGTGCTGGAGCGCGCTCAGGTCGGCAATGGCGCCACCGCCGCTTCGGGCGGCATGCTGGCTGCCGCCACCGAGCTGGGCACCACGCCTACGCCGGAAGTGGCCTTTGCACGCAAGGCCAACGGCTTGTGGCCGGATTTTGCCGCCGCGCTGCAAGCGCAGACCGGCGTCGATATCGCGTATCGTGCCAATGGCGCGCTGCTGCTGCGCATGAAGGGCGAGAACACCATCACCCATCATGCCTTGAGCGGCGATATGCGCTTTCTGGCGGCCGATGAGGCGCGTGCCATGGAGCCGCTGCTGGGAGACGGCATCACCGATGCTATTTTTGCGGCCAGCGAAGCGCTGGTGGACAGCCAGGCGTTGTGCCGGGCTCTGGCGGTAGCTTTCGTGAAGGCGGGCGGTGAGGTGCTGTCCAATGAAACCGCGGTGCGCTTCGAGTTGAACGGCAATCGCGTCACCGGCATCACCACGCCCTTCACCACCCATCATGCTGATGCCTTCGTCCTGGCCACCGGTGCCTGGTCGGCGCGTATCGAAGGCTTGCCGGCCGAGGCCGTGCCGCCGATTACGCCCGTAAAAGGTGAGATCATTGTGTTGGCGCCACCGCAAGGCGTCTCCGCTCCGGAACATGTGGTCTGGGGCAATGGCATTTATGTTGTGCCGCGGCGCGGCCGGGTGCTGGTCGGCGCGACCATGGAGCTGGCCGGTTTTGATACAAGTCTGACCAAGGCGGCAGAGCTGTGGCTGAGGCGCCAAGCGGAAGAAGTGATGCCTCAACTCACGCAATGGCGCTTAGCCGAGCATTGGGCGGGTTTGCGTCCGGCTTCGGCGGACGGTTTGCCGGTTCTGGGCCAAACCTCAGTGGACGGTCTTTTCGTCGCCAGCGGTCAATATCGCAACGGCATCCTCTTTGCTCCGGCTGTAGCCGAAGTATTGTCGCGTCTTGTTTTGGAACGGATAGCGGTCGAGCCCGCTTTCGATCCGCGACGGTTCTCGGGCGTAAAGCCGATCCTCTCTGTGCCGGAGACACCGCACAAAGGGGTTGGTGGTGGGGCAGGGGTATGGCCAACGGCATCCTGATTACAGGGCTGGTTCTGATTCTGATTGCGGCGGAGATGACGCTGCGCGGTGCCGTCGGCTTGGCGCGCCAGTTCGATTTGCCGCCGCTTTATACCGGCGTTTTCGTGCTGGCCGTGCTGACGGTCTTTCCCGAGCTGTTTGTCACCTATCGTGCCGCTACTTTGGGGCGCCCGGAGATGGCGCTCGGCGGCCTCATCGGCACCAATCTCATCGATCTTCTTTTTGTCATGGGGCTGGGAGCTTTGATTCATCCCATGGCGGCGCCGCCGAAAGTGCTGTTCCGCGATGGCGGGGCGCTGCTGCTGGCCAGCCTGGGATTGCTGGTCTGCGCCCTGACCGGTGCGCTGTCGCGCCAGGCCGGTATTGTGATGCTGCTGGGTTTTGCCGCTTATGTCGGCCTCATCGTCATCACCGATTGGCGCCGCACCACCGACCATTCCGTGCCGCAGGCCCGCGCCGTCTTCCGTTCCGGCGGCGAGATGCCGTCCTTGCTGGGGTCTTTGGTGCTGTTTGTGCTCGGCCTCATCATGCTGGCACTGGGCGCCCATTTGAGCGTCTTGGGCGGCATTCATCTGGCCAGCCAGCTTGGCTGGAGCGAGACCACGCTGGGTCTCAGCGTAATTGCCTTCGGCTTGGCCTCTCCTAAGCTTCTGGTCACGCTGATGGCGGCGGTCCGCGGCCAGACTTCGATTGCCGTGGGCCAGATTCTCGGGGCCTGCACCTTCAATCTCACTTTGGTGCTGGGGGCGGTGGCGCTGCTCCATCCTTTTGCCATGCCCGAGCAGTTCCGCCATGCCGATGTCCTTCTCTTGGCCATCGCCAGTGCGGTGCTGCTGCCGCTTCTGGCCATGCGCTGGCGGCTGTCGCGACCGCGTGGCGTTTTGCTGATGATCGCCTATGGGTGTTATCTTGCCTTCCTGTTGGCGCGGCAGGGGCTGCCGCTTCCTTGGTGATAAGGCAGGCATCATGACGGAATTCGTATTGGACAAGCGCCTCGCGGCCGTGACGGTGCAGGCGCTCGATCTGCCGGTCTCGCGGGTGCTGGTGATGGATGATGCGCGCTATCCCTGGCTGGTGCTGGTGCCGCGCCGGGCCCATCTCACGGAACTCTTCGAACTCGATCCCACCGACCGGGTGATGTTCACCGAAGAGATGACCATGGCGGCGAGCCAGCTTAAGGCGCTGACCAAATGCCACAAGATCAACGTCGCCAATCTGGGCAACAACGTGCCCCAGCTCCACATCCATGTCATCGCCCGCAATCCCGGCGACGCGGCTTGGCCGGAGCCGGTCTGGGGCCAGGGCGAGGCGGTGCCTTATGAGCCCAAGGCGCTGGAAGATTTCGTCCAGGCCGTCGTGAACATGTTCTAGAGCGCTAACAGAAGCGTGATCGGCTGCGGCCATGCAGCCGTCTTGTTGTGGTACCGGTATCATGCGAAAGAGGGTGTAGAAGGCGGCTGAAGCTGCCCCATCGGGAGGTTCTCATGCGGATGGCAGCCTATTTTGCGGTGTTGCTGGCGGTTTCCACGGCGGCGTTTGCTTGTGAAACGCCTGTCTCGGTCTGCCCGCGTGCGGCACCCGGCAGTTTTCCGCTGATCCAGAGCGGGGCTCCGGCCGCGATCTATATCGATGCCGATGCCAATCCGGCGGTACAGCATGTCGCCGGCAGCTTTGCCGAAGACCTCGAACGCGTCAGCGGCCATCAAGCGCTTCGCCTCAAGAGTCTGAAGACCAATTCGCCGGTGGTGATCATCGGCGTCCTCGGCCACAGCAAGGTGATCGACGGCTTGGTCCGCGCCAAAAAGATCGATGCCGCCGATATCAGCGGCCAATGGGAAGCTTTCCGTCAGATCGTGGTCGCCAATCCGGTGAAAGGCATAAAACAGGCGCTGGTGATTGTCGGGGCCGACCGCCGCGGTGCCGTCTTCGGCGCATATGATCTTTCCGAGAAGATCGGCGTCTCGCCCGCTTATTGGTTCGCTGATGTGCCGGTGCGCCATGCCGGCAATCTTTATCTCACCGCCGGTTCGCGCCGCGATCAGCCCAAGGTGCGTTACCGCGGTTTCTTCATCAATGACGAAGCCCCGGCGTTTTCCACCTGGACCAAAGAGAAGTTTGGCGGCGCCAATCACAAGGCTTATGCCCATATCTTCGAATATCTCTTGCGCATGAAGGGCAATTATCTCTGGCCCGCGATGTGGGCGCCGCGCGCTTTCAATGCCGATGACCCGGAAAACATGGTGCTGGCCGATGCCATGGGCGTTGTCATGGGCACCAGCCATCACGAGCCGATGACCCGCGCCCAGGACGAATGGCACCGCAATACTGAGCAAGGCGTCACCGGCGGCAAATGGGATTACACCACCAACACAGAGAAGCTGCGCAAGTTCTGGCGCGGCGGCATCGAACGCATGATGTCGAAAGGCGATGGCACGCCTTATGAGAGCCTGGTCACTGTCGGTATGCGCGGTGATGGCGATGAGCCCATGGCCGAAGGCACGGCCACCAAGCTGCTCGAAACCATTGTCACCGATCAGCGCCAGATCATCGCCGATGTCACCGGCAAGCCTGCCGATCAGACCCCGCAAGTCTGGGCGCTCTATAAGGAAGTACAGGATTACTACGACCACGGCATGACCGTGCCTGATGACGTGATCTTGCTGTTCTGCGACGACAATTGGGGCCAGAACCGCCGTCTGCCGGCCAAGGACATCAACCGCAAGGGCGGCTTCGGCATCTATTACCATTTCGATTACGTTGGCGGCCCGCGCAATTACAAATGGATCAACACCAACCAGATCGAGAAGACCTGGCAGCAGATGGATCTGGCCTACCGCAACAATGCGCGCGCGTTATGGGTGGTCAATGTCGGCGATATCAAGCCGATGGAATTCCCGCTGCAGTTTTTCTTGAAGCAGGCCTGGAATCCGGAGGCGATGACGCCCGCCGCACTCAAGGCCTATCCTGAAGAATGGGCCAAAGCGACCTTCGGCGCCGAGACTGCCGCCATCGGCGATCTCGTCACCCGCTACAGCCAGTATGCGGCGCGGCGCAAACCCGAATTGATCGATGCCTCCAGCTTCTCGCTCAGCGATTTCGAGCGCTTCGCCACCGAGTGGCAGATGCTGGCGGCCGACATGTGGGCAGAGAAACGCAAGCTCCCGCCCGAGGCGCAGGATGCTTATTTCGAGCTGGTCGAGCATCCCATCCTGGCGCTCTCCAATCTCTACGACCTCTATTACAACGTCGCACTGAACCGTATGTTTGCGGCTAAGAACGATCCGGTTGCCAATCAATTCGCCGACAAGGCAGAAGCCGCGTTCAAGCGCGATCAGGAGCTGTCCGAGCGCTATCATCACATCGCAGGCGGCAAATGGGACGGCATGATGCTGCAGACCCATATCGGCTATACAAGCTGGCAAGAGCCCAAAACCAACATCATGCCCGAGGTCAAACGTGTGCCGGGAGAGGCGCTCAAGGCGATCCTCGTGCCGCGCACGGCGCCGCCGCAAGGCGTCATTGCTATCGAAGCCCCCGATTATTCGCGCGCCGTGAATGGCAAAGGGCTGACTTGGACCGCCATCGCTCATCTCGGCCGCAGCAAAGGCGCGGTGCTGGCGCTGCCGCAAGGCCATGACAGCACCACCGAGGCCGATGCCGTGCGTCTCGAATACGACGTCAATCTCGTCAAAGGCGGCGAGGTCACGGCCCAGCTTTATCTGGCGCCGACGATCGATGCCCGCGCTTCCGGCGGCATCCGCTTGGGCGTGTCGCTGGATAACGGCCCGATGCAGACGCTGAAGTTCAATCTGATCCCGACCCCGGGCGGCGCCAGCACGGGCGATCAGCAGCTTTGGATCGAGGCGGTGAAGGACAACATCCACATCGTCTCGGCCAAATTCCCCGGCGTTGCGGCGGGCAAGCACACGCTCAAAGTCTGGCGCCTCGACGACAACGCCGTCCTGGAAAAACTCGTCCTCTCCACCGGCCCGTTCCAGCAAAGCTATCTGGGGCCATAACTTTCTGCCCCGCTTGCGGGGGAGTGAGTAGCGCCAGCGTGCGAACGGCCGAAAGCCGGGAAGGGGGCGCTTGAGCAACGGAGCCGGTTTGGGAAATCGCCTACTCGCTGTTACTGCACAGCATGCAACAGAGAACGGCATTTTTTGGCGAAGGCTGCGCGCAGGGAGGCCGGGGCGGCGTGGTAAACCAAATCCTCCGAACCAAATTTCACATGTATGTCTCCTCCCTTTTCAACTTCCTTGAGAAGATCACCGGAGATCAGAAATTGGGACTCAAAACGATACAGAGCAAGTTTGTTATCGGATCCAAATAACTCGATGCTGGAAGGCTGAAGCGCATGAATTTTCCCCAATTGAATCTTCACTTCTGGCAGAGGAGTAGTTGGCAGCGGCGGGTAATTTGCGAACGACAGATTCACGAATTCTCCCTGACAATAGATTTCTAGAGGGGGCGCGGTGGTGAATGTGCTCCATCCTTTGGGCCAAGACATCCCGCTGAACGTCGCGTACTTCAGACTAAACTCCTTCTCAATGCGTGGCGTTATTTCCAATACTCGCCATTCGCCATACGGTCGTGCGCACAGGGAGGAACTCGCGGCTAAAAGTGCAAGCGAGCATAACAGCAGCTTGTTCACACTCGATTTCAAGATCGGCTCCGCCATCCGCGATGGCCATGAGATTAGCCGCGAAACCACTGACGATATTTATCGTCAAGGATGGCTATCACCGTGGCGATCAGTGGAATGCCGACCCAGACTGCAAGATGCCAAACCACTTCGTGCGCCCATGAGGATGCTGGCTGGCGCCCCGAATAGGAAATCCAAGAATTCCAAGCCATCTCCGAAAGCATCGAAAACAAAAATACTTTTGGAACGCTGATCCGCGGACGAGACCAAAATCCGTTTCCTGTTAAACGCATGAAATTTCCCCAATCTGAAATGCCGAGTAAAGGAAGTCTCGATTCCCGAACCCTAATACTGGGGATCGGAACATCCAAGCGTGCGTGGGATTTGTGCCGGTAGATGAAATGACATCCTTTTCAGCTGTTCATCTGCGGACGCTGAACTGGTAACGTCTTGTTGGCTGATGACGAATAGGTTTGCCGGGAGGCAGCATTCGGGGGGCGAATGTCGGAAGAGAAGCCAACAGCTAAGCCAAGCGCATTCACGAGAGTGATCGTGATTTTTGCAGTCTCGCTGGTTCTATTCGTGCCGCTTCACGCCCTCTTGAAGACATGGCAGTATGATGGGCTATCGAATCTATTTTCTTGGTCACATTTAAAACCACGCATTCTTTTTGATGTTGGCCTATGCGCAGTGGTTGCCCTTTTCGTTGGGGGGCGTCCAGTTCGATAGCGAGGTTTCTTTGTGGCAGGGGGTAATGTGATGGCTGGCGGCAAGAGCCTGCTGACCCGAGCGCTCATCAGCGGACGGTATTGTTTTGTGTGGTCATTTCTTGCCATAGCGGGTTGGCGTGTCTTTGCTGGGTACGCTGCCTTGCCTCAATATGCGTGGCTGCAAGGTTTTTGGTGGCAGGCAGGCGCTTATGTTGGTCTTCCTTTGGTCCTCGCATTGTATGCTGTGTTGTTAGCTGAATATACGCGGATTGCAGCGGCGAATTTGGCTGCTCGTATCAGCGGCTATTTGATTATTGCGATCCTTGCCGTTGGAATTGCCGTCGCTTGTGATTTGGGAGCAGTGAAATCGATTTTATTTTCTGCAACGTTCGGATTGGTAGGTTTTGGCTGGGTCGCTGGTGCGCCAGAGCGATTGGGTAGAGAATCTGAGCAATAGCTTCCCCGTCAATGCCGGCGCAACAATAGCTTGGATGGGTGCTTTTATCCTTTCTCCTTTCAAATGTAACCGCGTCGCAAAACGATATCCGCTGATCCATCGCATCACCAACAAACCTGCGACGCAAGTGCGTTTCGTCATTTTGTTTCGCACACAAATCAATTTTGTCGCACTTGAAGATTGCGCCTCGGCTTCCCACATTTATTGCGCTGTTTGGAATGGAGAGGCTGGGCAAAAAAGCGGAAGGCGGATCGTCGCGAGAGCCGTGGGCCGCAGAGCGCGAGAGATACAGGACCAGGATGCGTGCTCGTGCACGTTATCGCTTGGCGCAAGCCGTTGTCCGGCGAAGCATTTGCGAAGCCGGATCGTGCTCTTGCTTGAGGGTGAGGGCATCAAACGCGGAAGGCCAAGGCGGTGCGGTTCGTGGGGAGGCAAAGGTGCCTGTCTAGCGCTGCCCGAAAACGGCGCTGGCTTTCTGCCGCAGCTCTCATGGGGGTACCCACCGGAAAAGCGGACTGGCAGACGTTGCGAGCCCGCTTTCGGCGCATTTATCTTTCAAAGGACTTCAGACGCCGGATTGCCGCAGGGCCTCGATGCCTCTGCAGGGTGCTCGCACAAGTGGCAATCGTTTAACCCTTTTTAACCAGTTCATAGGCTATTAATACGCTGACGACTGCTCGGAGAATCCGGATGTTGGCCGAAGCCGCCAAAGCCGCCGCCAATACGGTGGTTCAAGCCCTTCAGAAAGCGAGTGCGGCGACAGGGGTTGATTTCAATTACCTGCTGGGCACGGCGATGCGCGAATCCGGGCTCAAGACCGACGCCAAATCCGCCAATTCCTCCGCCTCGGGCCTGTTCCAGTTCGTGGAAAACACCTGGATGAGCCTGGTGAAGGATCATGGCGCCAAATACGGTCTCGGCTCTTTGGCGGCCTCGATCCAGAAGGGCGATGACGGGCGTTATCGCGCCAAGGATCCCAACGACCGCAGCGCCATTCTGCGCTTGCGCAACGATCCCCAGATCAGCGCGCTGATGGCGGGCGAATATGCCAAGCAGACCCAGTCGGACATGGAAGACAAGCTCGGCCGCAAGGTGACCTCCGGTGAGCTTTATGCTGGTCATCTCTTTGGCCCCAGCCAGGCCTGCAAGCTCATCCGCACGGCGCAAGGCACGCCGCATGAATCGGCCTGCGATCTCTTCCCCAAAGCGGCCGATGCCAACAAGAACATTTTCTACCACAGCGATGGCACGCCCAAGACGGTGAAAGAAGTCTATGCCTGGACGGTGAAGCAAACCTCCGGCCTGACGCCGACGGTCAAGACCAATGCCCTGGCCGAAGTGCCGTCGTTGAAAAACGGGACCTTGTCGACCGACGCCACGGCGGAGGCCATGGCGGCCTTGTGGACGCGTCCGCGCAGCGGTTTTTTCCAGTCAGACGAGAACAGTGGCAATGCGCCGCCCCTCGCCATGACCCCGGCGATCCTGGACGTGCTGCAGACGGTTGCGAAGACCCACGGCAAAAAGTAAAGCCGTCCCCTCACAGAGGGCCTTTCTTTGCGTACCGCCATCACCGCCGTCTGGGCGACCATCGTCTGCGCCTTTTTCATTCAGACCGCCAATTCGCTGCAGACCGATCTCATCAGCCTGATGGCGGATGGGGTGTTCTCGTCCAGCGTGATCGGCGCGCTGATGGCGATCTATTATGCAGGTTATATCTTTGCTCCATTTTTCGGCCGCGTGCTGATTGCCCGCATTGGTCATGCTGGCACTGTGGTGTTCGCCATGGTGCTTCCCGCCGCGGTCATTCTGGTTCAGCCTTTGATCATCACCGGTCCGGCTTGGGCTTTGTTCCGTCTGTTGTCCGGCTTTGCCATGTCACTCTCTTATGTCGCGGTCGAGAGCTGGATTCATGGCCGTGTCGAGAATGCGCAGCGCGGCCGTGTGTTCAGTCTCTACATGTTCGCCCAGTTGCTTGGCATGACGGTGGCTCAAGGTCTGTTCGGTTTGGGCTCTGTGAATGAATACGGCATGTTTGCCGCCGCTGCCGCACTGTTCCTTTGTGCCGCTGTGCCGGTGGTGTTATCGCGCCGCTCCGCACCGTCCGGCATTCCGCCGATGCCGCTGGCGTTGCCGACATTGTTCCGCTTGGCGCCGATGGGGGCCTGCGCTACGGTTCTGGCCGGGCTGTCGTGGGCAATCCTTTTCACCTTCGGCCCGGTTTACGCCAAGCGCGTTGGCTTCGACATTTCAGGCATTGGGCTGTTCATGGCGCTGGCTGTTGCTGCGGGCGGTTTGGTGCAGATGCCGGCTGGCTGGACGTCCGATCACCTCGGCCGCCGTCCGGTTCTCTTCATCCTCTTCGGCGGCGGCGTGGTGGCAAGCTTGCTGGCGATCATTGCCCAAGGCGCCACTGCCAGTCTGATCGCTGTGGCCTTATCGGGCGGCTTTATCTTTCCCATCTACGCCGTGTCGGCTGCAGCGGTGAACGATCATGTGGCGCAGGAGGCGCGGGTGGCAGCCGCCGGTGGTTTGGTGCTGTTGTTCGGGATCGGTTCGGTGTTCGGGCCCTTGCTCTGCGGCGCGCTGATGGGAGCGATCGGGCCTTACGGCTTCTTCGTGCTCTTGGCGGCGACCATGGCGACCGGCTTTGTCACCACGCTGCTGTTCGCGCATCACCGCGCGGTATAGCGAATTTCAGAGCCCGGCACGGGCCAGTGTTTTCATCACCCGGCCTTCCAGCTCTTCGGCGAGAGTCAGCGCGGTCAGGTTTGAGATATCCTTGATCTTTTCGCGGTGGATCACTTGGATGGCGTCGAGATGCGCCGTCACCAGCGGCAAGGGAACCGTCTCCAGCGCGGCTTCGGCCGTGGAAAGGCGCTGCATCAGCTTGGCCAGCGACGCCGCGATGCGGGCGATGAAGGGATATTCGAACGTCGTCGCTTGCCCGCGCAGATCATGGGCTGCACGGAAGAGGGCGCCGGCTGTCGCCGGATTACGATCTTCGGAAAAGTGCTTGGTGGCTTCGGAGAGTGTTGCAAGGTCTTTGATGAGCCAGTCGGCGAACTCCTGGCTCAACCCGGCCATCGCCTTCTCGCCGCGGGCGATGATATCGGAATCGAGATAGCCGCCGCCCGCCAGTTTTGCACGCAGCGCGTTCGGCGGATTGATGATCTCGGCTTTTCTTTTATGGTTCGCCATTACGGCTGTCTTTCCTGTTATTCGACCGGGGTCAATTCGCTGCTGCGCCGTTCCGGCCCCTTATAGGCCGTTACGGCTGTGCGCCGCCGGCAAGGGCCGAAATAGGAATCGCAGCGCACGAATGGCCGCGGATGTTCAATGACGCTGATCAGGCGCGCCAGCATGGCTTTTACCGAAACCGGTTTGGCGAGGAATTCGTTGATGCCTGCATCGCGGGCCTGTCGCACCTGTTCGATATGCGTGTGTGCAGTCAACATAATGATCGGTACGAAGGCGTTCGGCGTCTTAGGAGAATTGCGTACCAGGCGCGCGAATTCGATGCCGGTCATACCGGGCATCTGCCAGTCCAGGATGATGATGTCGGGATTGCTGTCGCGCAGTTGTGCCCAGGCATGTTCGGCGTCATGGGCTTCGAAATAATCGCGCACGCCAAACGCCTGCATGACCGCAACCACAAGCCGCCGCATATGCGGATTGTCGTCGACGATCAGAACGCGCAGTTTGTCGAAGCGAATGCCGTTCATGCCACCCCGCGTGCCGTTCGGGCACAGCTGTGGACATTACGGATGTGCCCTTAACGTCCCATGAAAGTCTTAATCGAGAAACTGTTCGGTAAGGATTCTTTCGTCCAGGTTTCGGCCTGCGTCGAACAGCATGACCATGGCGATGCTGCGGTCCTCGGCGACATCCACAGCGGTGATGTTGCGGACTTCCAGACCATCGGCCACCGCGCTCACCGGGCGCTTTTCCACCTCAAGGGCCTCGAAGCGGACCCTGGCGTGATGCGGCAAGAGGGCGCCGCGCCAGCGCCGTGGCCGGAAGGCGCTGATCGGGGTTAACGCCAGAAGGGCAGAATCGATGGGCAGGATCGGCCCATGTGCCGAAAGATTATAGGCCGTCGAGCCGACCGGAGTTGCCACCAGCGCGCCATCACAGATCAGCTCCTGGATGCGGACCTTTCCGTCTACCAGGATGCGCAGCTTGGTGGCTTGGCGGGTCTGGCGCAGGAGCGAGACCTCGTTGAAGGCGAGGCCGTCGATACAGGTTTCCGCCGTCGTGGCGCGCATGCGCAAAGGGTGGATTTGGGCGTGCTCGGCCTTGGTCAGCCGCTCATAGAGCGCGTCCTCGTTATACTCGTTCATTAGAAAACCGACCGAACCGAGATTCATGCCGTATATCGGTTTTCCTTGCCCCAGAAAGCTATGCAGGGTCTGCAGCATGAAGCCATCGCCGCCGAGCGCCACAATGATCTCGGCTTTCTCGGGGCCGGCATCATCGTATTGCTGGCGCAGATTGCTGAGTGCGGACTGCGCCTCCGGAACACTGGTGGCCACGAAATGCAGCCGCTTCATGTCAGCCCCCTGTCAGTGACATCGGACGTGGCACCGCCGGGCCTCCATGGCGCCGGTCAATGACGAAATCGTGGCCTTTGGGCTTGCGGGCGATAGCCTCGTCGATGGCATCCTCCAGCATTCCGTCCTCGTGCGTAGCGCGCAAGGGGCTTCGTAAATCCGCCGCATCTTCCTGACCCAGGCACATGTAGAGCTTGCCGGTGCAGGTGAGGCGGATGCGATTGCAGCTTTCGCAGAAATTATGGGTAAGCGGGGTGATAAAGCCGAGTCGGCCGCCGGTTTCGGCCACCCGGGCATAGCGGGCAGGCCCGCCGGTGCGATAATCGCTATCGCTGAGGGTGAATTCGCGGCTCAGTTCGGCGCGGATCAAGGATAAGGGAACGTATTGCGCCACCCGGTCGGAATCGATGCCGCCCATCGGCATGGTCTCGATCAGGGTCAGATCCATGCCTCGGCCATGGACCCAGCGGATCAGAGAGGGAATCTCGCAATCATTGACATCCTTAAGGACGACCGTGTTGATTTTGACCGCCATGCCCGCTGCTTGCGCGGCATCGATCCCGGCCAGCACGGTATTAAGTTCGCCCCAGCGCGTAACAGTCTGGAAGACGGCCGGATCGAGGCTGTCGAGGGAGACATTGATCCGCTTCACCCCGGCTGCTGCCAGTTTCGGCGCCATGGCCACCAGCTGGCTGCCATTGGTGGTGAGGGTCAATTCCTTGAGGCCGCCGGCGCCAAGCCAGCCGCCCAGTTTCTCGAACAGGCTGATGACCCCACGCCGCACCAGCGGCTCCCCGCCGGTGATCCGGATGCGCTCAACACCTTTGCGCATGAAGGCGGCGCAGAGCCGTTCGATTTCCTCCAGAGACAGCACTTCGGCCTTGGGTAGAAAGACCGGATGCTCGCTCATGCAGTAGACGCAGCGGAAGTCGCAGCGGTCGGTGACCGATACGCGTAAGTACGTGATTTTGCGGCCGAATGGGTCGATCATGGAGCGACCCTAGCAGGACAGAGAGGCGGTTTCAGCCCCCCTCGGAAGGCTTCTGCAGGGCTTCCTGGGCCTGGGTCTTGGTGTAGGTGGCAAAGGTGTTTTCCACTAGCTTTAAGTCCGGCTCGGTCAATCCCGGCTTCATCGCGCGGGCTTGGCGCGAGAGCCGGTAGACCGTCATGAAAACGCAGCGGTCGATACCGACGGCACGGCAGGCCAGGGCCACCGTTCGCGGGCCTCGCTCATAGAGAATTTGGCGCATCTCGCCGAGCGGCAGATTCAGCAGGCGGGCGAAGCCCAGATCAAACAGATCCGCTTGGCCTTGATGCAGAACCCGCAACAGAAATCCGGCTTTGAGTTGCCCAGCGATGTAGAGTTTCTCCACCAGCTTATGAGCGCCTTCGGTTTGCGCCGGGTGGGTGTGGAGCGGCTCGTTTTTGACGGCGTTTTCGGCCAGGGCCATGGCTGTGGTCAGGGTGGCGCTGTCGATGGGATAATTGCGGACAATGTAGGTTTTCAGCGCCTCCGAAACCCAGCTGCACATCTTCGCCGCCAGGACCGGTGGCAGGTCTTTGCGCTGGGTGATCGGTTCTTGCAGGCTGACAAGGTGGTGCGATTTCTCCACCAGAGTTTCGTAGGTGGCGCCGGAGAACTTGGCGGTGGTATTGCGGACGAGGGTAACAAGAACCGTCTCGGTTTCGCATTGCGCCAGAGCCGCCGTGATGGTCTCGCCGATATGGGGGCGGGCTGCGACCGCTTCTTGGTGGCTGACATCGCTTTCCGCGATCAGCCGGAGCATGTCGTCATCGGTCAGGAGCGGGCTGTGCAGAATGATCGGGCGCGCCACCTCGATGGTATCGTCCGCGAGCAGCACAATCAGGTCGTTGGGCGCATTGGTGTCGTCCGCAAGCCGTTCGGCCAGGGAGATACGGATAGCCATTTCCACGTCCCGCGTCAGCCGGGCCAAAATGTCCCGCATCAGCAGCCGTTCACGGGCATTCAGATGGTCGCCCTGCACGCGATAAAGAGAGGCGACAGCCAGATAGATTTCCTCGCGGGTGGTATCCTGCGGGTTGGCGGCGAGCTGAGCCAAACGGCCCATGTCGCTCATGTCGCTTGCTGTCAGTCCCACTAATCTGCCCCGTGCTCTTTTGGGTTCCCTGGACCCAGTAGGCAGCATTAGCAAAATGCTGTTAACAGCGTATTAATCTAACCAAGCTGGAAACCTTAAGGTGTCTCGCTATGGACGCTCCGTTTCTACTTGCCATTGATCAGGGTACGACTTCTAGCCGCACAATTCTGTTTGATTCAGAAGGGCGGCCGCTGAGTACCCATGGGATCGAGATCAGCCAGCATTATCCCGCCAATGGCTGGGTTGAACACGATCCCGAGGAAATTTGGCAAAGCGTTTTGTCTTGCCTGCGCGTGGTCATGCGTGGTGTTGCGCCGGAGGACGTGGCGGGCATCGGCATCGCCAATCAGCGTGAGACCATCCTGCTGTGGGACCGTAGCACCGGCGTGCCGCTGTATCGTGCCGTGGTTTGGCAGGATCGGCGGACCGCGGAGCGCTGCCATTCTCTTCGGGAAGCGGGCTTTGAAGCGGAAATCACAGCGCGCACCGGGCTTCTTCTTGATCCTTATTTCTCCGCCACCAAACTCGAATGGTTGCTCAATCACATTCCCCGGGCCCGGGAACGCGCGGCATGTGGTGAGTTGGCTTGCGGAACGATTGATAGCTGGCTGATCTGGAAACTTACCGGCGGCCGCATCCACGCCACGGATCCGACCAATGCCTCTCGCACGATGCTGTTCAATTTGAAGACATTGGATTGGGACCCGGCGATGCTTCGCTTGTTCAACATCCCGCGTACCATCTTACCCCAAATCCGCGATAGTGCTGGCGCGTTTGGCGAGACTGAGCCATCGCTATTCGGCCATCCGCTGCGCCTCTGTGGTGTGGCGGGGGATCAGCAGGCAGCTTCGATTGGCCAGGCGTGTTTTGCGCCGGGGCAAGTGAAATCGACCTACGGCACCGGCTGTTTCGCTTTGATCCAGACGGGCGAGACACCGCCTGCATCTTCTCACCGGCTCCTTGCCACCTGTGCCTGCCGTATCGCGGGCAAAGCCTCCTATGCCATCGAGGGAAGCATCTTTACGGCCGGCGCCATGGTGCAATGGCTGCGTGATCATCTCGGTATCATCGCCGATTCCGCATCGGTTGAACTGCTTGCTCGCCAAGCCAAAGACATCGACGGTCTCTATTTCATTCCTGCCTTTACGGGGTTGGGCGCGCCCTATTGGGATCCGGATGTGCGTGGTGCCATCTTCGGTTTGACTGCTGATACGGGTGCAGGCGAAATCGCCAAGGCCGCTCTCGACGCCGTGTGCTACCAGACGCGAGATCTTCTCGAAGCAATGGCTAAGGATTTGGCCTCGACATGTCTTGGTCTGCCGAAATCGCTGAAAGTGGATGGCGGTATGGTACGTAATGATTGGTTTTGCCAGCGTCTCGCCGATCTCACTGGCTTGCCGGTGGTGCGGCCTCAAGTGACCGAAACAACGGCTTTAGGAGCGGCCTATCTGGCAGGTTTGGCTGCTGGTTTGTTCCAGGATATCAGCGATATCGAATCCCGTTGGCATCTCGACCGCAGATTTGTGCCTTTGCTTGCAAGTGATGTTCGCGATGGGCTTTACGCCGGTTGGACGAGGGCGGTCGCGCGCGCTCGTAACGTCTGAGGTAATTTGGGGCCTCATCCATAAAATATGTAATACTTACCAATTTTCGCCCAGGAGCGAAAAGAACCAGCATGCACTCATGCGGCATTAGGTAGTTTGGCAACCATGCCGTTTTCTATGTCTTAAAACAACTTAAAGTTCATATCGTGTAATGTAAATCACAACTTCTAGTTAATGGTGTAAGTTATAATTGATTCTCGTAATACGGTAGTGGTGAGCGGGATAGCTTTAGCCATCGGAAGGCGACGCGGGATATTGCGGCCCGCCGTTGTGTAGCCCAGCCGGCGCCTCATCCAATCGAGACCAAGTTCTCGGCCAACCGGGGGGATGGCATGAGGGCACGGGAAAATTTTGTCCAAAATCATTCTCAGCGAGTCCGGCCGCGCGACATAACCCGCCTGGATCGGGCGGTCTTTGGTCTGGCAGCGGCAAGGCCGGAGTTTTCCGCACAGGTGGTCATCACCCGGCCACAAGCAGGGGCGCTCGTTCTTGTTGGCTGCGGACTGCTTGTTTGTTTCTGCGCTTGGCCGCACCGGACGGTCGAGGCAGTGGTCTGGCTTATGTCGCTCGGCTTTGTGGTGAGCATCCTGGCGCGCGGTGCGCTGGTACTGCTGGGACGCCAAGACCGATCCGCCCCGGAGGTGGCCAATGATTTTGAATGGCCGGTTTATTCGATCCTCGTTCCGCTTTATCGAGAGGCGGGGATTCTGCCGCAGCTTACCGCCGCCCTCCAAGCTATGGATTATCCGAGCGACAAGCTCGATGTGCATCTGGTGCTTGAGGAAAGCGATATCGAGACACGAGCGGCGGCAGAGCGCTATTCCTATTCTGTCGTGATTGTGCCGGAGGCCTTACCGCGCACCAAGCCCAAGGCCTGCAATTATGCGGTTCATTCGGCCAAGGGCGAATTCCTGGTTGTCTATGATGCGGAAGACCGGCCTGAGCCGGACCAATTGAAAAAATCTGTTTTGGCATTTCGCGCTTTTCCGGAAGTGTCTTGCTTTCAAGCCCATCTCGCGATCGACCGCACCAATTGCTGGCTGCAACGCATGTTCGCGCTCGATTATGGCATGTGGTTCAACGCGCTTCTGCCGGGCCTTGCACGGCTGGGAGCGCCACTGCCATTGGGCGGAACCTCGAACCATTTCCGGCTGTCGGCGCTTCTCGGTGCCGGATTGTGGGATCCGTTCAATGTCACCGAGGATGCCGATCTCGGTGTCCGCCTGGCGCGCTTGGGGCACAAGGTCCGCCTCTTGGACTCTGTGACCTTCGAAGAAGCACCAACAGCCTTTGCCGTGTGGCTGCGCCAGCGTACGCGCTGGATGAAAGGGTATATGCAGACGCTGCTGGTTCATTGGCGCCGTCCATCGGCTTTGATCGGCGATATCGGCTTGGGCGGCAGCGCGATGATGCAGCTTTTTCTCGGAGGGGCCATCTGGTCGGCCGTGGTCAATCCGCTGTTGTGGCTGCTATGCGTGGTCATTGTGCTTATCGGTCCGCCTGGCACTGACGGCTTGGGCCATTTTGCCGAAATCTCCGGTATGATGCTGCTGGTGGTGAACGTGCTGTTGGCGGCACTCGGCACACTCCGCGCTGGTGAGGAACGGCCCTCGTTCTCTGCGGTTTTCGGATATCCGCTCTATTGGCTGCTGATCTCGCTGGCGACCTATCGTGCGCTCTATCAGCTCATTCGTGCCCCATTCCATTGGGAGAAAACCCCGCACGGGGTCGCGCCGTGATGTACTGGGCGGTCATGCTTGCCGCTTTGCTTATGGCCAGCGAGCCTCTATGCGCCGGCGCGTGGACAATCCCGCATGGCACGTTGCAGGTCTTCAGCGGGGCGGTCAGCAGCCATGCCCATCAGCGCTATGATGGAACCGGCAAGCTTGTTGGCCCGGTTTTCTTCAACAAGCTCTATTTCCAGAATTGGATGGAATACGGTTTGACCGACGCATTCACCCTGATCGCTGCGCCGCAATACATCACGGCCAAGAGCAGCAACGACAAGGGCCTATTGCAGCGCTTCTCGTCTCCCTCTTTAGAGGCAGGAGGAAAACTTCTTTTGTCCAGGCGCTTTGGCATGTTGTCCTTGCAGGCCACGGCCAAGGCTGCTGGCGGCTTTGATATGTCGGTTTCGTCCAGTGGCGAGAGCGGCCGCCAGATCGAACTGCGGCTGTTGTATGGTGCCAATTTCAAGTTCTTCCAGCGCGACGGCTTTATCGATCTGGAAGCGGGACAGCGCTGGATTCAACGTCCGCGGCCGGACGAGATGGTTCTGGATGCCTCTATGGGGTGGTGGCTCACCCGGCGCAATCTCATCCTGCTGCAGAGCTTTACCGCGATTTCAGGAAAGGGGCCAAGGTGGCCTTATGAACCCTATTGTCAAGTCAAGCTGGAGGGTTCGATGGTGCACCGCTTCACCCCACGCTGGGCGCTGCAGAGCGGTTATTTCATCACTGCCGCCGGGCGTAACACCGTCAAGGAGAACGGTATGGTCACGACCCTCTGGTTCCGGCTGTGAAGCGGGGCTGCCCGCGAGCGAAAACTGGTGCCGGCTACAGGACTCGAACCTGTGACCCCCTGATTACAAATCAGGTGCTCTACCAGCTGAGCTAAGCCGGCACGGGAGCGATTTGAGCGGCTCGAAATACGATGCCTTGGGCCCGGACGCAACCGCCTGATTTGCCAGAATATCGCAATGGGTTGGATCGGCGCCTCTGGACCTGTATTCTTGCGACTCCTTCCCCTAAAAGCCCTTGGTTTCAGAAAATTTGGCCATGACACGCTATCTCATCACTTCCGCGCTGCCGTACATCAACGGCGTCAAGCATTTGGGCAATCTGGCGGGCTCCATGCTCCCGGCTGACGTGTATGCCCGTTTCCGCCGGGCCAAGGGTGATGAGACCCTGTACATCTGCGCCACCGACGAGCACGGCACCCCCGCGGAACTGGCCGCGCTCGAAGCGGGACAGGATGTCGCCACCTATTGCACCGAGCAGCATGAGATCCAGAAACGGCTCGGCGAAGGCTTTGCGCTGTCTTGGAACTATTTCGGTCGCTCCTCCAGTCCTCAGAACCGGGAATTGACCCAGCATCTGGCCCGTGTGCTGTGGCAGAACGGCCATCTGGAAGTGCGTACCACCAAGCAAGTCTATTCCCATGCTGAGAAGCGCTTCCTGCCGGACCGCTATGTCATCGGCACCTGTCCGCATTGCGGCTATGACCGCGCCCGTGGCGACCAGTGCGAGAACTGCACTCGTGTGCTCGATCCCACCGATCTCATCAATCCGCGTTCGGCTTTGTCCGGCTCAACAGAGATCGAAATCCGCGACAGCGCCCATCTGTTTCTGAAGCAATCCACTTTCGTCGAGCCGCTGCGCCAATGGATCGACAGCCACGAGCGCGATTGGCCGAATCTGGTGCTGTCCATTGCCCGCAAATGGCTGGACGAGGGCCTCAATGATCGCGGCATCACCCGCGATCTCGAATGGGGCGTGCCGGTGCCGGATGATATTGCCGACGGCAAGCTGAAGGGGAAGGTGTTTTACGTCTGGTTCGATGCCCCCATTGAATATATCGGCGCCACCAAGGAATGCACCGACGCGCACGGCCTGCCGGATAGCGAATGGCAGAAGTGGTGGCGGCCGGAGAACGCCAAGGACGTGACCTATGTCGAGTTCATGGCCAAAGACAATGTGCCGTTCCACACCGTGGGGTTTCCCATCACCATCATGGGTTCGGGCGAGAATTGGAAGCTGGTCGACCGCATCAAAGGCTTCAACTGGCTGACCTATTACGGCGGCAAGTTCTCCACGTCACAGAAGCGCGGCATCTTCATGGACAAGGCATTGGAGCTGGTACCGGCCGATTATTGGCGCTGGTGGCTGATGGCCAATGCGCCGGAAAGTGCCGACTCTTCTTTCACCTGGGAGCATTTCGCTTCGGTGGTGAACAAGGATCTAGCCGACGTGTTGGGCAATTTCGTCAACCGCGTCACCAAATTCACCGTCTCACGGTTTGATGGCAAAGTGCCGGGTGAGGGTGAGTATGGCGAAGATGAAAAAGCGTTGATCGCCGAGCTCGACAAACGCGTGGTCCAGTATCACGCTTATTTGGAGGATATCGAATTCCGCAAGGCGTTGGCGGAGCTGCGCGCCATCTGGGTGGCGGGCAACGAATATCTCACCAAAGCCGCGCCGTGGACGCATGTGAAGACAGATCGCACCAAGGCCGCCGTGGGCGTACGCATGGGGCTCAACCTAGTCCATCTTTTCGGTCATCTTTCCTGGCCGGTAATCCCGGCGGCAGCGCGCGCCGTGCACAATGCCATCATGGAGGCGCCGGAGATCATTCCGTGGCCGGATCAGCCGATGGATAAATTCCTCGATCAGCTGGAACCCGGGCTCGACATCCGCCCGCCGGATGTATTGTTCGCCAAGGTCGCCGACGAGCAGTTGGCTGAGTGGAAAGTCCGTTTCGGCGGTGAAGAGACCGCCTAGACCGCGTACCAGGACTCGTTTTCCGTCGTCTGCGGCGAGGGATCGCTATGGGCCATCTGATAGATGGTGGCGCCCATAACACCGTCGCCATGAAGGCCGTCGTCGGACAGCGGCAGCATGATCCGCTCGCCATTGCCGATCCGTTCGAGATGCCGGAATACTTTGCCCTGACCGCGAAAGAGGGCCGGTTCCGAGACCACGCGCTGGGCCCGGGCGTGCAGACGCGGATAATCAAGCTCGGGATAGAGCTCTTTCATCGGTGTACCGCGAAAGCTCTTGCCGAAGACGGATTCGATCATGTTGCCCGCCAGACGGCCGGTGAAAAGCTGGGTCTGGTGATCGTATTTATAGACCCAGATCAGTTTGAGCTGGCTGGCAATGTGGGATGGCAGGATGTCGTGCCAAGCCGGCAGGCGGCGAGGGCCGCGCGCTTCGTGCCAATGGGCCGCCACATGCTTCAGGGCATCAGACTGAATGGCGGCATAGAAATGAGAAAAATTCATCGCCTCGCTCCTTGCCGGATAAGCCAGCCTTTTCACGAAATGGCGCAACGCCCACAATAAATCGTGGAGGGCGGTGTGTGCGACGATTCTGGGAACGGGGTAAATCACAGAGACGCGAGGCGCTGCGCCTGATTATTCTTCGCTAAGAGGCTCCCAGCCTTCTCGCGTAAGCGCTTCCATCGGCTGGAAGCGGGATTTGTAATCCATCTTCTTGCTGCCCCGCACCCAGTAGCCAAGATAAACATGCGGCATACCGCGTTCGCGGGCGTTCTGGATGTGGTCCAGGATCATGAAGGTTCCCAGGCTTCGGGATTCCTCGCCGGGATTGAAGAAGCTGTAGACCATCGACAGCCCGTCCCGCAGCTCGTCCGTCAAGGCGCAGGCTACCAAGCGGCCACGGGCCGATCCGTCTTGCTCCCGGTATTCGATGATGTGGGTGTTGACGGGGGTCTCCTCGACCATGGCGACATAGTCGAACAGACCCATATCGGACATGCCGCCGCCGGCGTGACGGGAGTCGAGATAGGTGCGCAGCAGCGCAAACTGCTCGCGCGTGGCTTCGGGCGGCGCAATGCTGCGGCTGAGGTCGTTATTCCGGCGCAGTACCCGCCGGTGATTGCGGGAAGCATCGAATTGGGATGCCACAATGCGCACTGACACACAGGCCGAACAGGCATCGCAAGCCGGGCGGTAGGCAATGGTTTGGCTACGGCGGAAACCGGAATGTGTCAGGGCTTCGTTCAGCGGTTGCGCCAGCGCCCCGGTGAGGCGGGCGAAAACTTTGCGTTCGGTCTTGCCGGGAAGGTAAGGGCAAGGCCCGCCCGGCGTTAGGAAAAACTGCGGAACTCTCGCGGTTTTTTGGTCAGTCACTGTCCATAATCCGCCCTGTGCAACGCAACTATGACAGCGGAAAGGCCTCTCGCGCCAGTCTTGACGAAATATAATTCGGACTAAAGTTGATGACCGATCGGGGCTGGCGGCGCTTCGCGCATCAACACGATGGAGAGCCTCCGGTTGGACGAGGCATTGGGATCTTCCGGCAGCAAGGGTTCGGAGCCTGCCTTTCCGGCAACCTCATAAATTCGGTCGGAGCTGAGACCGGCAGCGGACAGGATGGCCCGGCCCGCATTGGCGCGCATGGCCGAAAGCTCCCAATTGGTCATGCCGCTTGGGCCGGTGAATTGCTTGCCTTCGGTATGGCCGGAGATCGAGACGCGGTTGGGCAGGCGATCGATGACCTTGGCAATAGTCTCAAGAAGTTTACGGGTATAGGGCATCGGCGCGGCCGTGCCCTGCTGGAACATCGGGCGGCCATCCTGGTCCACAAGCTGAATGCGCATGCCGTCCGGAGTCTGATCGACCACAACCTGTTTCGACAAAGCGGCGACATCCGGATTGTCGGCAATCGCCTGATGGATGGCCTCGGCGGCATGGGCAAAATCGCCGTTCTGGGTCGACATGGTCGAATTCTGGCCATCCGCCTGGCTATCGGAGCTGGTGCCCTCGGTGTTGTTCGAACCGCCTTGGCTTTGGCCGTTTTGTGCCGACTTTTCACTCGTGTTCTTGGAGGGCGGGCTGTTCTTCTGGAACATCGAGACGGCGCCGCCGGCCCTTGCCGTTTCCTGGCCCATCACCTTGCCGCCCAACACGCCGCCTGAGCCGCTGACCGTCTGAGCGATACTCTGGGGGGCAAAATAATCGGCAATGCCGCGCTTTTGCTCGGGTGTGGTGGTGTTGATCAGCCACATCAACAGGAAGAAGGCCATCATCGCGGTTACGAAGTCCGCATAGGCCACTTTCCAGGCGCCGCCGTGATGGCCGCCCTCAACCTTTTTGATGCGCTTAATGACAATCGGCTGGTCGGCCAATTCTGGTCCCCTTCACCACATTACCCGGGCGGGTGCGCTATCCGGTCTTTCTGCCGCCGCGAACCTCGCCTATGGTTCGGATCATGCCTGAAGCGGCTTAACCGAAGCTTTATCCGGAAACTCCATGAGCCTAGATATACGTGCCTTCCGTAAAGCCCTGGGTTGCTTTGCCACCGGGATTGCGGTGGTGACGGCCAAAGAAAAGGGCGACAAGACAGCCGAGGCCAAGGGAATTACGGTTAACTCGTTCTCTTCCGTGTCGCTCGAACCGCCGCTGATATTGTGGTGTCTGGGCAAGACCTCAAAGCGTTACGAGCTGTTCACCAAGCCGGACGAATTCACGATCAGCATTCTTTCTGAAGCCCAGCGTGCCATTTCGGAGCGGTTGGCAGGGTCTTCGGACTGCTCGTTGGCGGGATTGCCGTTGGTGGAGTGCGAAAACGGCGCTCCCGGTCTGGCGGACGCATTGGCCATCTTCGAATGCCGGCGTGAGGCGATCTATGAGGCGGGCGATCACGTCATCCTCCTTGGTGGCGTGACGCGCTTCGAGGGGCGGGAGGAGGGCGATCCGCTCGTCTATTTCCGAGGCCGTTATGGTGCGTTGACGGGCAAGTAGACTTACTTTCGCGCCAGCTTGCCGGTCTTCTCCAGATATCCAGCCACATCCGTATCCGGTGGCGGAATCACTGCCTTTTGCTGCTGCAAATCCTCCAAGGTGAAGTCCATGCGCGCGTCATAGCTGCGCTCGATTTGATTGCGTAAGGGCTGCTCGGCTTCATACCAGGATACTTTCGCAGCCCCGTCCCGGCAGCTCGCCAGCTCGTCTGTATCGGTGGCGCCCCAGCGCCGCTCGGGACAATGATAGGGATCGAAGCTCATGGCAAAGAGACGCCGCCTGGCCTCTTCAAAGCCGAGGCTCATGCTGGTGCCGTCGCTTTTGCGATAAGCGATGATGCAGCTTTCGCTCGCCTGCCTATAGGCTTGGAGCAGAGCATCCGGCAGGTCCGTGTTCAGAGAGGCCAGATGTTTCGCGTCTTTGCGGGTGTTGAGTTCGACAAATCTCTCAGCCATGTCGCGCAAGTGCTTGAAGGCTGTCTTCAATCTGGCATCGCGTGAAGGTGTCGAAAACATCTCCCAATCGCCATCCGTACCATAGATGTTGCGCGGCAGGTGATCCGGATGCGCGCGTGCCGCCAAGGGGCTGGCGAGCGTCACCGCCGCCGCCCGATACTGTAAATCTGAACAAAGCGAAGTGGTCATGTCGCGAATTTCAGGGATCGGATCAAAGACCAGCTTGCCGCCGGCCAGCCGCGCCCGTACGAAATCATAATAATCCAGCTTCTCGCCATTGATGCTGAAACCGCCGCTGGCCCAGGCCTCTTCTTTGGGACGCTTGCCGGTGCCGTAGAACTGTTCGGTGGAGAAATCGGCGATCTCGGCATTCCTGGCCACCGTCACATGGCCGCCGCGATAGCTGCCGTCGGCCTGTCTCTCGGCCCCGGCCAGACGCATGGGCCGCCAATTCTTGAAGCCGGAGCCTTGCGCCGGTTTGGTGCGGGCAAAGCGGACATCGAAGGTGATCTGGGTCAGGGTGAAATCAGTATGAGCATCAAAGGAATGCACCTGGCCATCGGGATCGACGCGATAGACGATCGCCACATGCCCGGCCGGATCATAAACGATGGTGCCGGGATGTATGGCGGCGGGTGTGATGGCAGGCGCATAGAGATCGGGCGTCACGGGGCCATCGAGATCGGGGTGAACACGATAGGTGGCGGTCGAAATCGCGTCCCGGATTTGATCGATGAGTTGATAACCGGACAGGCGCCCGCTGGGGATGTCGCGCCGCGAGATTGGTTTGTTGCCTGCTTTTGAATAGCGGATGTCTTCGCCGCTGCCGTCGCGCGGGGCTACCGCATCGACATAGGAAAAGGGCAGGCCGCGCTTCCAGGCGTAATAAAAACGCAGCACATAGGGCAGGTCGGCACAATCGGAATAAAAGTGGCGCGAAGGCGGATCGCTGCCAAAAAAGGGATTATCCTTGCTATGCAGGCAGTCATCGAGCGAACCGCAATCGGATTCTCCGATGGCTGCGATGAATTTCTGATAGCCGCGCTCGTCTTCGTCCGTCCAATGATCGCTGCGGACGACATACAGATTCGCGTCTGCTGCCCCGGCTGCCGCGCACAGTGAAAGCAACATCAGGATAGTGAATAGGCTCCACGCTCCCCGCATGCGTGCAACTCCCCCTTGAACAGACCGTATCGTGCAAATGCATATAATCAAGGGTTTACGCGACGTATTTGCAGGCAATCTGTGCCCTTAGGGCAACGATGAACGGGTGGCGATGTGGCTGTCACATTTGTTTCACCTTCCTGTCACCCACCTGTCTTTCCCCGCTGTAAATGCTCCGCCCGGACAAAAAGACCACCGCCGGGGGACCGTCGCGAGGCCTCTTTTGTCCTGGGAAATTAAAGAGAGGTATCAATGCAGGGGAAGTCAGCCTTAATGGCAGGCGTGGCCGCGATCGCACTTATTGCGACCGCCCAAGCCGGTTACGCAGCGAAGAAAACGTCCGACGCCACGTCCGTCACGCCCGCCACCACCACGGCGGCGGCTCCGGCTGGCCCGAGCAATGCCGAATTGGCGGCTCGCATTCAGGCGCTCGAAGACGCGCTTCAAGCCGATGAATCCAAGGCGTCGAGCGACCATACGCGTCTCTCCACACTGGAACAGAACTTCCAGTATGCCAGCTGGACCTTCGACAACGGCCGCCCGGTGATCAATTCGGGTGACGGCCGCTTCTCGATGGCCTTCCGTGTCCGCTTCCAGGCCGATTTCGGCGCGTTCCTGCAGGACGATCCGACCGCAACCACGAACACGGCACAGTATAAAGACCTGTCGACCGGAGCTGCCGTGCGTCGCGCCTTCTTCGGTGTCGAAGGTAAGGCTTTCAACGATTTCTGGTATGAATTCCGTTACAACGCTGGCGGCGGCGGCGGTGCCGAATCTGGCGATCCCGCGGTGTCGATTGCCCGCGTGGCCTATACCGGAATTCCGCATTTCCGTATCAACCTCGGCGTGATTGAGCCGGCGTTCATGCTGGAAGGCACGACCTCGTCGGGTCAGTTGATGTTCCTGGAACGTCCGGAAATCGAAAACATCGCCCTCGACTCCTTTGGTGCGGCTGATGCCCGCCGCGGTATCGAAGTTGCGTTCCAGTATGAGAACGCCTTTTTGCCTGGCGACAATTTCATCTGGACGGCGGCTTATACCGGCCAGAAGACCACGGCTCCTGGCGGCACTGCTGCCGGTCACGGTAATACCGGTGACGAAGGCACGCAGTTCCTTTCGCATCTGTCGTATCGCTTCTGGAGCAACGGTCCGTCGAACGCTCTTATCGGCGCCGATTACGGCACGGTGCTTTATGCGGGCGGCAACGGCGGCTCGATCACCTTCCAGGATCGTCCGGAAATTCGCACGGATGGCACGCGTCTGATTTCGACCGGCTCGTTAGGCGGCGTCCCGGCCGCGGGCTGCAAGGCGCAGACTGCGACCTATTCGTGCCATGCCACGATGTTCTCCGGCCATATCGCGGGCAACTACGAAAACTTCTATCTCGGCGGCGAATACGCGTATTTCCGCGCCGACCGCTACAACAACACGCTGAAAGCCTACGATCACCCCAATTTCTCGGGCTACACGATCGAAGGTTCGTGGGTGCTGACCGGCGAGCCGAAGGGCTATGCCGTGAATGCCACCAACAACGAAATCGGCGGTTTCGGTTCGCCGAAAGTGGCTTCCCCCTTCTCGCTTGACGGTGATTCCTGGGGTGCCTTCGAACTGGTCGCGCGTTATAGCTTCACCAACCTCGACTGGAATCGCACTAGCACTACTGGTATTGCGGGTGGCCGTGAGGGCATCTTCGATGTCGGCCTGAACTGGTATCTGAACAACGAAGTGAAGGTTCAGTTCCATGACTCCGTGGTGCACGTCAACAAACTGAATGCTGTCGCTGGTACGACTCAGGTTGGTCAGGACCTGAACATCGTCGGTGTCCGCCTGCAGTTCTCGAACTAATTTCCTTGAGAGGAACTCACATGAACGTCTCTCTGAAGTCTGTGATGACCGTCATTGCCGGGCTTGCCTCGGCGGCGGTGATTGCGACGGGTGCGCTTGCCGCCAATATTAACGGCGCTGGCGCGTCTTTCCCCTATCCGATCTATGCCAAATGGGCGGGTGCCTATCAGGGCGTTTCCGGCGTCGGCCTGAATTATCAGTCCATCGGTTCTGGCGGCGGTATCGCCCAGATCAAGGCGAAGACCGTGACCTTCGGCGCCACCGATGCGCCGCTGAAGAAGGCTGAGCTCGACAAGTTCGGTCTGGCCCAGTTCCCGACCGTGATCGGCGGCGTTGTGCCCGTCGTGAACGTGCCGGGCGTGGCCGCTGGTCAGCTCATCCTCAGTGGCAAAGTCTTGGCCGACATCTTCCAGGGCAAGGTCTCCCGTTGGGATGCGCCGGAAATCAAGGCGCTCAATCCGGGCTTGGCTCTGCCGGCCAAGGCGATCTCGGTCGTCCATCGCGCCGACGCTTCGGGCACCAGCTTTGTCTTCACCACCTACCTGTCGCGCGTCAGCGATGAGTGGCGCACCGGCGTTGGCGCTGCCACTGCTGTTGATTGGCCGGTCGGCATCGGCGCCAAGGGCAACGAAGGTGTTGCTGGTAACGTCGCGCAGACCTCGGGTTCGATTGGTTATGTCGAATTCGCCTATGCCAAGCAGAACCACCTCAAGCACACCCGCATGACCAACAAGGACGGCAAGACGGTTGTTCCGTCGGCTGATACCTTCAAGGCCGCTGCTGCGGGTGCTGACTGGGCCGGTGCTGCCAATAACGGCTTCTACATCATCCTGGTCGATCAGCCCGGTGCCAACTCCTGGCCGATCACTGCCACCACCTACATCCTGGTCTACAAGAGCCCGGCTGATCAGGCTGCCACGAAGGACGTGTTGAAGTTCTTCTCGTGGGCCTACAAGAACGGCGGCCCGGCGGCTCTCAGCCTCGACTATGTGCCGCTGCCGGACGTCGCCACCAAGGCGATCGAAGTCAGCTGGAAGCAAGTCCAGGGTTCGGGCTTCTAATACCTGTTAAAGCGGGGGGTAGTTCGGAGGGGCGGTCCTTGGGGCCGCCCCTTTGCTTTTCTGTCTAATGCAGCGTTGTTCCTGCAATAACAGAGGCTTGCCTGCCATTTTTCGGCCCGAAGTAAGGTGTTTTGAAGGCGGCTTACGATATCTCGCGTTATCATCTTGAATGTTATTATAAGCAAGCTTATCTGTTTGGCTGGATGGAAATCATGCCAAAGACCCTACACAACGATCTGCCATTTGTTCTCCACGACGTGGCGCGGCTGATGCGGAACCGCTTCGACCAGCGCGCCAGGACCTGGGGTATGACCCGTGCCCAGTGCGTCACCCTGATGAAGCTGGAATGCCGCCCAGGTATGTCCCAGACCGAGCTGGCGGCCATTCTTGAGGTCGAGCCCATTACCGTGGCCCGTCTGATCGACCGCCTGGAGGCGGCGGGCATGGTGGAACGCCGTCCTGATCCCTCAGACCGGCGTATGCACCGTTTGCATCTTTTGCCCGCCTCTGAGCCGGTTCTGGCCCAAATCGAAGAATATCGCGCCCACGCCGTGGCTCAGCTGCGCGAAGTGGTGGCACCCGGCGACTGGGAAGTCGCCCATCGCGTTCTATTGCAAATCAAGGAAGCCCTGGTGACCGAAGGCATCGGCGCCGCGGCAGGAGAGTAGTCATGGATGTTCGCGCACAATCCTCCGGTTCCTATTACGAAGGTGCAAGGCAGTCCCGTGGCCGTGCGAGTGCTTGGCTCGGCGCCTTAAGGGAAGACAAGGCCCGCTTACGCCGTATGCTGATGATCGGCGGTGTTTCCATTGTGGGGATCGTCGCTTTGGCGGTTTGGCTCACAGGTGGACGGTATGTCGGCACGGATGACTCTTATGTGCGCGCTGCCAAATTGATGGTGACGACGGATGTCTCTGGTCTGGTGAAGACGGTCGATGTTCACCAGGGGCAGCATGTGAAGCAGGGACAGGTGCTGTTTACCATTGATCCCCATCCTTTTGAGATCGCCGTCGCCAATACCGGAGCTGCCATGGAAGAGGCCCGCCTCGGTGTGATTTCGTCGGAAGCCGCCTATCAGGCTTTGGTGGCGCAAGTGAACGCTCAAGAAGCACAGGTCCGCTTGGCCCAGACCACCTACAACCGTTATCTGGCGCTGGCCAAGACCAATGCGATCGCCCCGCAGACCTTGGACCAAGCCCGCTCGACGCTAACATCGGCCCAGGCGACCCTGGTTTCCTTGCAGCAGAACGCCCGCACGCAATTGGATAAGTTGTTGGGCAATCCCAATCTGCCGGCGGAAAAAGCTCCGGCTTTCCTGCAAGCCAAGGCCGCTTATGACGAAGCCGTGCGGCAGCTTAATCACGCTACCGTGCGGGCGCCGTTCGAAGGTGATGTTACCGAGGTGGACGCTTTGCAGCCGGGCACACTGGTGATTTCCGCTTTATCCTCCTTCTCGACCACCAGTGCGGTGGGCCTGGTTTCCACCAAGGATCTCTGGATCGAAGCCAACATGAAGGAAACCGATCTCACTCATGTCCGTGTCGGCCAGCCGGTGGACGTGACCGTCGACACCTATCCCGGTCGCGCTTGGCAATGTCATATCAATGCGATCAGTCGCGCTTCCGATGGCGCGTTCTCGGCTCTGCCGTCGGAAAATGCTTCGTCCAACTGGGTGAAGGTGGTGCAGCGCATTCCGGTCCGCATCACTTGCGATGTGAAGCCCTCCGATCCGCCGCTGCGCGCCGGCATGAGCGCCATCGTTAGCATCGATACGGGTATGCGCCGCTGGAGCCGCATGCTGTCGGACCGCTAAGCCCATGGCTGCCGCTTCCCATACCGGGGCGCAAGGCCACGGACACGAGCACTATGATCGGGCGCAGCTCATCATCGTGGTGATGTGTTCGATGGCCGGCACGCTGATGCAGGCCCTCGATACCACCATCGCCAACGTGGCGCTGCCGTATATGCGCGGCAGCCTGTCGGCTTCGCAGGATCAGATCACCTGGGTTCTGACCTCGTATATCGTGGCGGCGGCAGTGATGACCGCGCCGGTAGGCTGGCTGGCCGCCCGCTTCGGCAAGAAGAACATCCTTTTGGTCTCGATGGTCGGCTTCACCGTCACCTCCATGCTGTGTGGCATGGCGACGGACCTCTCCGAGATCGTGATCTTCCGCCTCTTGCAAGGCGTCTTCGGGGCCGCCCTGGCGCCGCTGTCGCAATCGGTAATGATCGATCTGTTCCCGATCGAAAAACGCGCCCAGGTGATGGCAATCTGGGGTATCGGCGTGATGTTGGGCCCGATCCTGGGGCCGACACTCGGCGGCTATCTGACGGATGCCTATAGTTGGCGCTGGGTGTTTTATGTCAACGTGCCCTTCGGCGCGGCGGCGACCTTCGGGCTCTGGTATGCCTTCAAGGACACCAACCGCAATGCAGAGCTGAAATTCGACTGGTCGGGCTTCCTCTTCATGGCTCTCGGCATGGGGTGTTTGCAGCTCATGCTCGACCGCGGTGAAACCCAGGATTGGTTCTCTTCGCTCGAGATCATCATTTATGCAGTGCTTACCGGTGTTGGCATCTACCTGTTCATGATCCATCTTTTCATGGGCAAGGCGCCGTTTCTGCCGCGCCAGATGTTCGCCGACCGCAACTTTTCCTATTCGCAGATCGTGATGTTCGTGGTCGGTGCGGTTCTTTTGGCCTCATCGGCGCTGATGCCGCCATTTCTGCAGAATTTGGGCGGCTATTCCGTGCTGCAGACCGGCCTTTTGTTGGGCCCGCGCGGTTTCGGCACCATCGCAGCAATGATGCTGGTTGGCCGTATTGCCAACAAAACCGATCCGCGGTTTTTGATGACCGTCGGCACCACTTGCGTGGCTTGGTCACTCTATCAGATGGCGCAATGGACCCCGTCAGTGGATTACTGGGAGCTGCTTTCCGTTTCGATCGTGCAGGGTTTCGGTTTTGGTATGGTGTTCGTGCCGCTCAACCTTGTCGCCTTCGCGACATTGCCTGGCCAATACCGTACAGACGGTAGTGCCTTTATGAATCTGGTGCGCAATGTGGGAAGCGCTATCGGCGTTTCGGTCTCGACCACGATTTTGACCAACTCCCTGCAGGCCATTCGTTCCGATCTGGTACGTTTTGCCTCGCCGTTCAACCGCGGCCTCGGCGTTAATGCGGAATCCCTGTATTACAATCTGCAGCTTCCGACGGGGCAGGCTGGATTCAACGGCTTAATCAGTGTTCGCGCTGCTATTGAGGCGTATGCGAACGATTTTCTCTTCATGTTCTATCTGACCCTGATAATGTATCCTCTGATATGGCTGATGCGGCGGCCGTCCTTCACGGGCGGGGCTGCGCAGCGCCCGGTGGTCGAGGCTGTGGAATAAGGCAGTTTTTCTGCGGGCTGCAAACCGGGCGTTGTGACAAGGCTGGGACACAGGTTGTGCTCAGTCTGCGGCCATAATTTCGCCAGAGCGGCGGCGCTCGATATCTGCAACAGGTTGCTGCCGCCGATGGATACATCAAGCCTGTTCGCCCGTTAGAAGGCTGGAGGCAAAGGTAAGCACGATCATGGATGTTAGATCCGCTGGGCCGAAACGGCCTTATCATCATGGAGACCTGCGCAACGCCCTCTTGGATGCGGCGCGCTCGATACTGGAAGAAGAATCCCTTAGTGCCTTGAGCCTGCGGGCTGTGGCGCGCCGGGCAGGGGTCAGCCATGCCGCTCCCTACCGCCATTTTCCCAATCACGAGGCTTTGCTGGTCGAGCTTGCTTCGGAAGGATTTTCCGAGCTGAAGGCTGAAATTGTTGAGGCGACGGGAACGGTTGGCGCTGAGCCTGATCGTATCGCCGCCGTCGGGGCCGCCTATATGCGCTTTGTGGCGCGGCGTCCGGCATTGGCACGCTTGATGTTCGGTCCGCAATTGCCGAACCGTGAAGCCTTCCCGTCCCTTGCGGAAGCGGCTGATGGTATCGGCGACGAGATCGGCAAGGCGCTGCATGATTCCGCGCTCGGGCTGGCGGTCTGGGCTGCCGTACACGGACTTGCCATGCTCGTTCTCGAAAACGTGATCGATCTCGGCCAGCGCCGTTCAGGTTTGGATGTGCTGCCCTCGCGCGCGGAAATCCTGCTACGCAGCCTGTTCATCACGGTGCCGCGCGAAGAATAGCGGCTGATTGGCCCACACCTTCCTCTACGCTATCTTGCACATAAGGATAAGATAGGGGGAGGCTATGCTTGGAAAAGCACTGGTGCTGGCCATCATGATGACGGGTTTTGCTCAGGCGCAATCGAGCGAAAGCTTGGCCATTGAAGGTGGCCGCATAGCCGTACCGGCCGCCTCGGCCGAGGGTGTGCAGGCTTTCAAGGGAATTCCCTATGCCGCACCGCCGGTGGGCGAACGCCGCTGGCGGGAGCCGGGTGCGGTTCAAGCTTGGCAAGGCGTACGCCGCAGCGACCAGCTTGCACCCAATTGCTTGCAGCCGAAGCTCTATGGCGATGTCGATCCGTTTTCGCCGGGGATGTCGGAAGACTGCCTCTATCTGAATGTCTGGACGGCGGCCAAGAAGGGGGAGGCCAAGCCGGTCTTGGTCTGGATCCATGGCGGCGGCTATCACGCCGGTTATGGCGGCGAGCCGCGCCATGACGGCACCGTGCTGGCGAAGAAAGGGCTGGTGGTCGTCACCATCAATTACCGGCTTGGCATCTTCGGCTTCATGGCGCATCCCGGCCTGACGGCGGAATCGGCACACCACGGCAGCGGCAATTACGCTTTCATGGACATGATCGCCGCGCTCAAATGGGTTCAGAGCAACATTGCGGCTTTCGGCGGTGATCCCGGACGCGTCACCATCGCTGGCGAATCCGCAGGCTCCGATGCAGTCAGCCGTTTGATGGCCTCGCCGCAAGCGGCTGGTCTATTCCATCGCGCCATCGGTGAGAGCGGGGCGGCGTTCGGCACCATGTCCGAAGGCACTTTGGCCGAAGAAGAAGCCAAAGGCACCGCTTTTGCCAAAGTGACGGGCGACAAGAGCATCACCGCCCTGCGGGCCCGCTCCTCCGCGGAAATTCTTGCACTCGATCTCGCTCCCGGCAGCAACTGGTCCTTCGGTCCAACCATTGATGGCTGGATTTTGCCCGACCGGCCGCCGGCCATCTTTGCGGCGGGAAAACAGAATGACGTGCCTTTGCTGACGGGATGGAATGCGGACGAGGGCATTTTGTTCGAAGCCGGGGTGTTTCAGAGCAACACGCTGGCAGCGCAATTGAAGATACGCTTCGGCGAGCGGGCGAAAGACGCTGAGAGGTTCTATCCTTTGTCTGCAGAAGCCCAATCGCGGGCACTCTATGCTGGCGATGCGGTGATAGCGCACCCGACTTGGAACTGGGCGATGGCACAAAAGCGGTCCGGCCATGCGCCAGTCTTTCTCTACCGCTTCGATCAAGTGCCGCCGATTCCGCCGGATTGGTTCGGGCCTGACTGGATGGGAAAATACACCGGTGCCTTCCATTCCGGCGAAATCCCTTATGTCTTCGGTCATCCCGGGATCATGCCGAACTGGCATCCGGCCAAAACCGATCACGAATTGGCTGATATGATGTCGTCGGCCTGGGCGGCCTTTGCTGCCGCGGGTGATCCCAACGGGACCGGCCTGCCGCATTGGACGGCTTATGAGCCGGATAGCCAAGCCTTGCGTATGATCTTTGGCCCCAAGACAGCGGAGGCGCCTGATGCCGATCTGGCGCGGCTTCGCTTCCTGGATAGCGTCAAGGCACCGTAACCGGTTAGTTCTGCGCTTTGGGCGGTTCGTTGATGACCCATACGGTCTTGGCGCCGCTCTTTTGCAGCAGCATCACCGCTTTGGCGACCGCTTCCAGGGTGTCGCCGCGCGGAGCCTGGATAGAGAAGCCCGCGTCGGGATGCTCGCTTTGGATTTGCATCACTTTCAGCTTCAGCTTCTCGGGGCTGGTGTAGAGCGCGCCATCGATGCGCACGGTGCCGTCGACCATCACGGCTACCGGCACGGAATATTTCTCCGGTTGGGCCCCGGGCCAATAGGTGCGGAACAGATAATAGCCATAGGCCGCGGTGACGACGATCAGGATCGCCAGTACCGCATAGCGGTAGCGGTTCACAAGCTGGCGGGGATCGGCCATGGATTTGCCCTACAGAATCACTGCGTTCTTGCGGACATAATCCAAATCGACTTCTTTTTTCCAGATCAACCAGCCGGTGGTGGCATGGACGCGTCCCACACGCGAGGAGTCACCGGCATCGCCGCCGGCGGCTTCGTTCTCCGCGTAGCCGTACATTTCATCGGTGGTCGGCATCAGCGGGCGGCCCGGAAGCTTGATGTCGCCCTTCACCAGATCGTCGGTCTTGCCCGATATCAGGACCCAGCCGCCGCCGGCCACACGCTGCAGCCGTTCCGGCGAGAAGGCGAGGGTCAGCAGAAAGAGTTTCATGGTGCCGATGGCAGCTTCCTCGGCCTGGCCCATGGCTCCGCCGATACCGGTGCCGAAGCCGTGGCCGTAGGCGATCCAGCGATCATCGCCTTCCCAGAGCGTGTGAAAGGCATCCTTGCTCATAGGAATCAAAAGCCCATGGCCGAAATCGACCTTGTCGGGCTTGCCCTTGATCAGTTTGGGCCGCGGTCCCACCTCTAGAACCTTGGCAAGCGTATTGGCCTGCGCCACAGCGCTGATGGCCGCGAGTGCCGTCATTGCGGCAAGACAATCCCGTCTGGTGTTCACTATCGCCCCCGATATATGATTTAGGTTGTGCGCAAGAGCTTTGCTGCTTCCAACGCAAAGTAGGTGAGGATTCCGTCTGCTCCGGCTCGCTTAAATCCGAGTAAGCTTTCCAGGATCACGCGGTTGCGGTCGAGGAAGCCGCGTTCGATGGCGGCCATCAGCATCGCGTATTCACCGGACACTTGATAGACGAAAGTGGGCATCAGGAATTCATCTTTCACCCGCCGCACGATGTCGAGATAAGGCATGCCGGGCTTGACCATGACCATGTCGGCACCTTCTTCGATATCGAGCGCCACTTCGCGCAAGGCTTCGTCGGAATTGGCCGGATCCATCTGATAAGTGCGCTTGTCGCCGGTCAGCGATTTGGCCGAGCCCACCGCATCGCGGAAGGGGCCATAGAAGGCCGAGGCATATTTGGCGGCGTAAGCCATCAGCAGCGTGTTCTTATGGCCGTCGGCTTCGAGTGCGTCGCGAATGGCGCCGATGCGGCCGTCCATCATGTCGGAAGGGGCGATGATATCGCAGCCGGCTTCGACCTGGACGAGGGCCTGTTGGATCAGCACTTCCACTGACTCGTCATTGACCACATAGCCATCCTTGATGAGGCCATCATGACCGTGGCTGGTATAGGGATCGAGAGCGACATCGCAGAGCACCCCGATCTCAGGCGCCGCCTTTTTGATGGCGCGCACCGCGCGGCAGACCAGATTGTCGGGATTGACAGCCTCGCTGGCTATTTCGTCCTTCTTCGCCGGATCGGTGAAGGGGAAGAGGGCAATCACGGGAATTCCAAGGCGGGCTGCTTCCAGAGCCGCTTCAGCCACCAGATCCACGCTCAACCGCTCGACGCCGGGCATCGACGCCACCGGGATACGCTTGTTCTCGCCTTCCACCACGAACAACGGCCAAATGAAATCTGCGGGCGTGAGAATGTTTTCAGCCGTCATCGCGCGGGACCAAGGATTGGCGCGGACACGGCGCATGCGCGTGGCAGGAAACATGGGCATTTAGGAACTCTCGATGATGACGTCTTCGGCACTATAGGCCGTGGTTTTGGTAGGATCACCCCGGAACCGAGGCGACCATAGCCCTCCCTCCCGCATGGGGTGCATGAATTTTGCTCAATACTCATCGGTCGAGGGCCACCGGTCGCAGGGGGCGCAGGCTTGCGGCCTCGCCGGGCCTCCGGCTAACTGATGTTCCGGCCCGTGCGACGGGCTTTTGATGGGACCGAGAGGTAGACGACCTGTGAGCGAACCGGAGATTCTGTTTGAGAACCGCGGCGCGGTCGGTCTGATCACCCTCAATCGCCCCAAAGCCCTGAATGCATTGACTCTCAACATGGTCGCCGCCATGCGGGCCAAGCTCGAGGAATGGGCAGCCGATTCCTCTGTCGCTATGGTGGTGGCGCGCGGTGCCGGTGAGCGGGCTTTCTGCGCCGGTGGCGATATCCGCGCGGTGCGCGAATCAGGCCTTGCTGGTACTTCTTATGCGCTCGATTTCTGGCGGGCGGAATATGCCCTCAACACCTTCATCAAGCGCTATCCGAAACCCTACATCGCTCTGATCCACGGCATCTGCATGGGCGGCGGCTTGGGTATTTCCGTGCATGGGCGCTATCGCGTTACCAGTTCTTCGGCCGTCTATGCCATGCCGGAAACCGGCATTGGCTTTTTTCCGGACGTGGGCGGCAGCTATTTCCTCTCGCGGATGCCGGGCCAGACCGGCCTGTATATGGGTCTCACCGGCGCGCGCGTGAAGGCCGCCGATAGCCTTTATCTCAAGATAGCCACCCATTGGGTGCCGTCCGAATATTGGGACGCTCTGCTGGAAGGCTTTGCCGCGGGTGACGATCCGGCGGATGTTTTGTCGGAAATGGCGCGCGATTTGTTGCCGAGTGCGCCGATATCCGACCGCCGTGTCGATATTGACCGCATCTTTGCTAGTTCTTCGGTGGAAGACATCCTGGCGATGCTCGATCAGGATGACGACGTTGACGATTGGGCGAGTGAAACCGCTGCTTTAATGCGCAGCCGTTCGCCGACTTCTTTGCGCCTTGCTTATAGCCATATCCGCTCGGGCAAGAATCTCAGCTTCGAGGATTGCATGCGCATGGAATTCCGCATGGCGAGCCGCATTCTTCAGGGCAAGGATTTTTATGAAGGTGTGCGGGCCGTGATTGTCGATAAGGATAATGCGCCCAAATGGGACCCGCCGGCGCTGGCCGGGGTCAGTGATGCGGACATCCAGGGTTATTTTGCGCCGGTCGCGCACGAACTCGAATTCTAAAAACCGCAAGCGCAACCCTGCTTTTGCCCCGCCGGGTGTGCAACTTTTACGGTTTATTTGCCGCGTACAGACATTGTCGGTTTTTACCACGTAGTTGAGCAGTCTTTACCCAGGGTTCTCAGCGAGTTTTACGGGTCTTTAAGACCTCCCCCCTAGGCTGGGACTACAAAATAAATGGTGGGCCCCCAAAAAATGGGGGGGAAGATGATGACGGCACTGGCAAGACCGCAAGCGGCGGCCGCGATTGACGGCGCGCGCGAGCAAGCGAAGTTTTATCTTGAGACTCTCAATTTGGTTGAGCGCCTGCATAGACAGCTGCTCGATGTGATCAAGGACGAGCTCGACCGGCGGGACGAGCGTGAGATCAATTCCGTGCAGGCGTTGCTCTTGTTCAACGTCGGGGATCAGGAACTGACGGCGGGCGAGCTTCGGACGCGCGGCCATTATCTCGGCTCGAATGTGTCCTACAACCTGAAAAAGCTCGTCGACCTCGGTTATATCCATCACGAACGCTCCGAAGTGGATCGGCGTTCCGTGCTGGTCCGCCTGACCAAGAAAGGCGAGATAGTCCGCGACATGCTGCGCGAACTGTTCGGGCGCCATCTCGGTTCTCTCGAGGCTGTGGGCAATGTCGCCTCTCCGGATCTTGAAGCCATGAATGCCTGCCTCCGGCGCATTGAACGCTTCTGGATTGATCAGGTTCGTTTCCGGCTTTAAGCCCGAACGTGCTTACCTGGTTCTATGGCCCGCCTCCTGCTTATTTGGGACGCGGGCCATAGTCATTTGTGGCGTGCCGCGTATCGTGCGGCGTTCTGGCAACTGCTGCAGACTCATGCGAGCATGAGGCCGGCACGCAGGAGAACAGGTTTGCGCCTCACCAGAGCCCATTTATTCCATCACATCCGCTTTTATTCGGCCGTTGCGATTGGACTTCTTGTCTATGCCGCCGTGGCTTTCACGGGCGGACCGCAGCCGGTGGCGGCAGGCGGCGACGCCTTCTTTGTGGTTTATCTGCTGGGAGCTTTGCGTATTGGATTCAGTCACACCACGGCTGATCTCAAGCGTCGTGCTGCGCGCCAGGACGAGGGTATGATCATCGTGACCGGCATCGCGCTGGTGGTCATTATCTTGAACGTGACCGGCATCTTTTTTGCCCTGCATCACATCAACACGCTCGATACCTTATCCATGGTGTTGTTGCTGTCGGGGGCGCCGTTAGGATGGTTTGTTCTACATGCTATTTCGGCGTTTCATTACGCCAATTTGCATTACTTCGATCCGCCTGGAGAGGGCGAGCCTGGCAAGGCGCTGATTTTTCCGGGTACGGAGGAACCCGATCTCTGGGATTTCATTTATTTTTCCTTCGTCATCGGCATGACAGCCCAGGTCTCGGATGTGCAGGTCGCTACCCGCGATATGCGCCGGGCCGTGACGGCCCATTCCATTGTTTCCTTCTTCTTCAATACCGTTTTGATCGCCTTGGTGGTCAATGCCGTGGCCAGCGGGCATTGAGCGGCGCAAGTACGCAGTTTATCGTGTGACAAGTTAGCTCGTTTCCGGCGTTGCATCGCTTTTTTGAAACGATCAAAATAAGGACTGCTTCGCCCCGCCGGGATGTTAAATTGGGGCTGAAAGAGAAAAACGATGACTTTTCCGTACCTTAGTAGGTTCCAAGAAGCTCTCGATGATCTCAAGCGTGAGGGCCGCTATCGCGTTTTTGCGGACTTATTGCGAAAGCGAGGCAGTTTCCCGACGGCGGAATTCTTCGATAGTGACGGTCGCAGCAAGAACGTCACCATCTGGTGCTCCAATGACTATCTTGGCATGGGCCAGCATCCCAAGGTGATTGCGGCCATGCATCAGGCCTTGGATGAGGTTGGGGCTGGGGCAGGCGGAACACGAAACATTTCCGGCACGACGCATTATCACGTAGAGCTGGAGCGTGAGCTGGCTGATCTGCACGGCAAGGAAGCGGCGCTGCTTTTTACGTCGGGCTATGTCTCCAACGATGCCACTTTGGCGACGTTGTCGAAGCTTCTGCCCAATGTGGTGTTGATCTCTGATCAGCTCAATCACAACTCGATGATCGAGGGCATCCGCCATGGCGGTGCCGAAAAGAAGATCTGGAAGCACAATGATCTCGAACATCTCGAAGAATTGCTGAAAGCGATTGATCCCGGCCGTCCGAAGGTGGTCGCCTTCGAGGGCGTCTATTCCATGGATGGTGATTTCGGGCCCACTGAAGCGGTCTGTGATCTGGCAAAGAAATATGGTGCCTTCACCTATATCGATGAAGTGCATGCGGTAGGCATGTATGGTCCGCGTGGCGCCGGTGTGGCGGCTCGCGACGGCACCATGGGCCGTATCGATATCGTCGAAGGCACATTGGCCAAAGCCTATGGCATTCAAGGCGGCTATATCGCGGCCAAGGCGGAAGTGGTGGATGCCATCCGCTCCTATGCCCCCGGTTTCATCTTCTCGACCTCGCTGGCGCCGGTTCTCTGTGCCGGTGCGATCGCTTCGATCCGTCATCTCAAGGAAAGCAATGTCGAGCGTGAGGCTCAACAGGCCAATGCGGGACGGCTGAAGGCGATGCTGAAAGCCGCCGGCTTGCCGCTCATCGATACGCCGAGCCACATTGTGCCGGTGATGGTGGGCGATGCGGTTTGCTGCAAAGCGGTGTCGGATACGCTGATGAACGATTACGACATCTATGTGCAGCCGATCAATTATCCGACCGTGCCGCGCGGCAAGGAGCGTCTGCGCTTTACGCCGGGCCCGCTGCACACACCGGATATGATGGATAAGCTGGTGGGCGCGCTTTCCGATCTCTGGAAATACCACGCTCTGCCGCGGCGCTGCGCCGCCTGACGATGTCCGGCGCTCCGCCGAAATCGACAGACGTCTATATCGAATGTGTTCTGCGCGGTGGCCTTTTGAAGGTCACCGCGATTCACGCCGGGACAAGCACTGAGGTCAGTGTTTTTGGTCCAGCCAATGCGCGCGAGGCGTTGACGCGCAACGCCGTCGCCAAGCTGGACTATGTGCTGAAGAAGCGAGTGACGAGTAAGGATTGACAGGTAAACCCGCCCAGCCGCCTTCGCTATTCGCTTATCTTATCCCCGCCGGCGGCCTTTGGTGGCGGGACGGCCTAAGCCGATCTTCTTGGCGAATTCGGAACGCCGGGCCGCATAGTTGGACGCCACCATCGGATAATCCGGCGGCAGGCCCCATTTGGCGCGATACTGGTCCGGTGACAGGCCATAACGTGAGCGCAGATAGCGCTTCAACATCTTCAGGCGTTTGCCGTCTTCCAGACAAATCAGATAATCGGGCGTGATCGATTTTTTGATTGGCACAGCGGGCTTCTGATCTGTTGCGATCTCTGCTGCCGGGCTGGTTCCGTTCAGGCTGCCCAATGTGCTGTGGACGCTCTTGATCACCCCTGGCAGTTCGCTCACGGGAAGAGGGTTGTTGCTGACATAAGCGGCGACAATGTCGCTCGCTAACTTCAGAAGATCGGAGTTTTTGCTGCTATCCATTTGGATCGTCCTGCGCGGGAACAAGGTTGTTTTTGTATCGCTTCGTTGAAGGCCTAGTCCTGGACGCACCTCATCCAAGTCATTCAGCGGAACTTGAGTCGTAATCGAGAGAATGTCGAATGTAATGATAGCAATTTTGTTTTAGCAAATCTTACCGATTGATATGGTTTTCAAGCTCGCCTCTAAATAGTTCCTGGCGATAACTTCCTTCTGGCGTGCTATTTAAAGTGGAACAATTTGCAATTACACCGCCGCAGCAGAACCCCGCGTATAGGGGCTAGCGCTAGATTTGGTAAAGCGGTAGGCGTACCACCCCAAACATGCCCTGAGGGCGGGGCATGGTGTCAGGACGGAGGCAAGCGTGGCCGGGCGTACGGAATTCTTCAGCAAAACTGTGGTCGAGGCGGATCCGGATCTGGCCCGGGCCATTGCAGATGAACTCAAGCGGCAGCAAGAGAAAATCGAGCTGATCGCCTCGGAAAACATCGTCAGCCGGGCCGTTCTGGACGCGCAAGGGTCCGTCCTGACCAACAAATATGCCGAAGGTTATCCGGGGCGGCGCTATTACGGTGGTTGCGAATACGTCGATGTCGCAGAAGAGCTGGCAATCAAGCGGGCTTGCGAGCTGTTCGGCGCCGCCTTTGCCAATGTGCAGCCCCATTCGGGCGCCCAAGCCAACCAGGCTGTCTTCTTCACGCTGCTGCAGCCGGGCGATACCTTCATGGGGCTGGATTTGTCCTGTGGCGGGCATCTGACCCATGGTTCACCCGTCAACCAGTCCGGCAAATGGTTCAAGCCCGTGGGCTACAAGGTCCGCCGCCAGGATCACCGCATCGACATGGACGAAGTTGAGGCCCTGGCCAAAGAGCATAAGCCCAAGCTGATCATCGCTGGCGGTTCGGCTTATCCGCGCTTCATCGACTTCAAGCGCTTCCGGGAAATTGCCGACGAGATCGGCGCCTATTTCATGGTCGACATGGCCCATTTCGCTGGTTTGGTGGCGGGTGGAGTGCATCCCAATCCGCTCGATCACGCCCATGTCGTGACCACCACCACGCATAAGACCCTGCGTGGTCCGCGTGGCGGCATGATCCTGTCGCGCGATGAGGCGCTTGGCAAAAAGATCAATTCGGCAGTCTTCCCGGGGTTGCAGGGCGGTCCCTTGATGCATGTCATCGCCGCCAAGGCCGTGGCCTTCGGTGAAGCCTTGAAGCCGGAGTTCAAGACCTACGCCAAAGCTATTGTCGACAATGCCAAAACGCTCGCTGAGACCCTCTATGCGGGCGGTCTCGACATCGTCTCGGGTGGCACCGACACGCATTTGATGCTGGTCGATCTGCGCCCCAAAGGCACCAACGGCCGCGCCGCGGAAAAGGCTCTCGACCGTGCTTTCATCACTTGCAACAAGAACTCCATTCCGTTTGACACGGAAAAATACACCATCACCTCCGGTATCCGTCTCGGCACGCCCGCGGGCACGACGCGCGGCTTCGGCGCGGTGGAATTCAAGGAAATTGGCAATTTGATCATCGAGGTCGTCGATGCTCTTGGCAAAAAAGGCGAGGAGGGCGATCCCGAGGTCGAAGCCAAAGTGCGTGCGCGTGTGCGTGAGTTGTGCAGCTTCTTCCCCATCTATCCCTGAAGGTTTCACCTCTAGGTCTGTCCAAAGGTCGAAAACATGCGCTGCCCCTTTTGCGGTCACGACGACACCCAGGTCAAAGACAGCCGGCCGAGTGAAGACAATTCCGCCATCCGGCGGCGGCGTCATTGTCCGGAATGCGGCGGTCGCTTCACCACCTTCGAGCGCGTGCAATTGCGCGAGCTGATCGTGGTGAAGAAGAGCGGCCGCCGTGAGCCGTTCGACCGCGACAAGCTCGAACGCTCCATCACCCACGCGCTGCGCAAGCGCCCGGTAGAGCAGGAGCGGGTCGATCGCATGATCACCGGCATCGTCCGCCGCCTTGAAAGCCTGGGCGAAAACGAAGTGCCGTCGCCGATGATCGGTGAGCTGGTGATGCAGGCGCTCTCCAGTCTCGACAAGGTCGCCTATGTGCGCTTTGCCTCGGTGTACAAGAATTTCCGCGAAGCCAAGGATTTCGAGACCATCCTGGGCGAAATCCACGGCGGGGTTTTGGAAGACAAGGATTAAGGGGGGGCGCACGAAACGCGCAAGCGCGCCCTCGTTTTACCTCCCCCCTTGAGGGGGAGGTCGCGGCGCGAAGCGCTGCGGGTGGGGGGCTGCATGGCAAGTACCTTCGCACGAACGATGCGATCCCATCCCACCGACGCAGAGCGTAGGCTCTGGACGGCTATTCGGCTGAAACAGCTTGGTGGTGCGCGTTTCCGTCGGCAGCAGCCGATAGGACCCTATATTGTAGACTTCTTTTGTCCGGATGCTGGATTGGTTGTGGAACTTGACGGCGACCAACACGGCAGTGATGCCAATAGCGCTCGCGATGCGATCCGTACGGCTTGGTTGCAAGAACGCGGCTATATTGTTGTGAGATTTGCGAATTGGCGCGTGCTGAAAGAATTATCTGAGGTCATCGAAGAGATCGTGCACGTATTGGAGAATCCCCCCCACCCGACGAAAGCCGCGCTGCGGCTTTCGTCGACCTCCCCCTCAAGGGGGGAGGTGGGAGAGCGTTGATGACAGTCCACACTCTCCACATGCTCCATGCTCTCCGCTTGGCGCAGCGCTCGCTGGGGCAGACCGCGCCCAATCCGGCGGTGGGCTGTGTGCTGGTCTCGCGCGATGGCCGCGTTGTCGGGCGGGGGCGTACCGCCAAAGGTGGGCGGCCGCATGCCGAGCGGGCGGCTCTGGATGAAGCCGGGATCACCGCGCGTGGTGCCACCGCCTATGTCACCTTGGAACCCTGCTCGCATCACGGCCAGACCCCGCCTTGTGCCGAAGCCCTGATCGCTGCCGGTGTTGCCCGGGTTGTGGTCGCGGTCGGCGATCCCGATCCGCGGGTGAATGGGCGCGGGATGGCCATGCTGCGCGAGGCTGGTATCACCGTGGTGGAAGGGGTTTGCGGCGCGGAGGCGGCGGACCTCAATGCCGGTTTTTTCCTCAAGGTCCGGCAGGGCCGCCCTTTGGTCACCCTCAAGATTGCCCAGAGCCTGGATGGGCGCACCGCCACGGCCACCGGCGAGAGCCAGTGGATCACCGGTGAGCCGGCCCGCGCTTATGGCCATCTCCTGCGCGCCCGCCACGATGCCATTCTGATCGGCTCTGGCACGGCTCTGGCCGACGATCCGATGCTGACCTGCCGTTTGCCGGGGCTGGAAGACCGTTCGCCGGTGCGGGTGGTTCTCGATTCCCGGCTCAAGCTCAACGAATGGTCGAAACTGGCGCAGTCCGCCCAGACCATCCCGACCCTGGTTTTCACCGCCAGGGCCGATGGGGGCGGGGCTCTGGAGACTTGCGGCGCGGAGATTGTCCGGGTTGGGCGCGACGCCCTCGGCCGGCCGCGACTTGATGAGGTCTTGGCGGCGCTTGCGGGGCGGGGCATCACCCGGGTGTTGGTGGAAGGCGGGGCCTCGGTACATGCCTCCTTCCTGGTTCACGATCTGGCGGACCGGCTGGAAGTTTTCAGCGCTCCCATGGTGCTGGGCGGCTCCGGGCGGCCTGCGGTTGACACTTTGGCGGCCTTGAGCCTCGCGGAAGCGCCCCGCTTCAAAATTACCGGCCGGCGCAGCTTGGGAGCCGACCTTCTGGTAAGCTACGCAAGTGGAGACTAGATAGACATCATGTTTACGGGAATCGTTACGGATGTCGGCCAAGTCCGGCACATTGAGAAGCGCGGCGATACGCATATCGTGATCGTGCCGCATTACGACATGGACAAGCTGCCGATGGGCGGCTCGGTCGCCTGTTCAGGCGCCTGTCTGACGGTGGTGGATAAGGGCTCCAATGCCGACAAGTGGTTTGCGGTGACGGCTTCGGCCGAAACTTTGTCCAAGACCACCATGGGCAGCTGGAAGGTCGGCTCGCCGGTCAATTTGGAGCTGCCGTTGAAGGTGGGTGACGAACTCGGCGGACATATCGTCTCCGGCCATGTCGACGGCCTGGCAGAGCTGGTGAAGCTCTATCCCGAAGGCGAATCCACCCGCATGGTCTTCGAGGCGCCTAAGGCGTTGTCGCGCTATATCGCGGAAAAAGGCTCCGTAGCACTCGACGGAATTTCGCTGACCGTCAACGAGGTGGAAGGCAACCGCTTCGGCATCAACGTCATTCCGCACACGCTGCAGGTCACGACCTTCGGCCATTTGCAGCCCGGCATGCACGTCAATTTGGAGATCGACACTATTGCCCGCTATGTGGCGCGATTGGTGAAGGGCTGACATGTACCGTCAATATATCTCCTCTGTGGAAGAAATCATCGAGACCGTGCGCAACGGCAAGATGGTTGTTCTGGTGGACGCGGAAGACCGTGAAAACGAGGGCGATCTCTATATCCCGGCGCAAATGTGCACGCCGGAAGCCATCAATTTCATGGCCAAATATGGCCGCGGTCTCATCTGCTTGGCTTTGACCCAGGAGCGGGCGTACCAGCTGCAGATTCCGATGATGACGCAGTTCAACGCCACCCCGCACAAGACCGCCTTTACGGTGTCGATAGAGGCCAAGGAAGGCATCTCGACGGGTATCTCCGCCCATGATCGCGCTCACACCGTGGCGGTGGCGATCGATCCGACCAAGGGGCCGGGCGATATTGTCATGCCGGGTCATGTCTTTCCGCTGGTGGCGCGCGAAGGTGGGGCGTTGGTGCGCGCGGGGCACACAGAAGCCGCCGTCGATATCGCGCGCTTGGCGGGGTTCAATCCGTCCGGCGTGATTTGCGAGGTAATGAACGATGACGGCACTATGGCCCGCCTGCCGGATCTGGTGTCGTTCGCACAGCTGCATGGCCTCAAGATCGGCACCATTGCGGATCTGATCGCCTATCGCCGCCGCTACGATCATTTCGTCAAGCGTACCGCCGAAAGCATCTTCGAAAGCCATTACGGCGGCGATTGGAAAATGATCGTCTACGTCAACACCATGGAATATGCTGAGCATATCGCGCTGGTGAAAGGCGACATTTCCGGCGACGAGCCGGTCATGGTGCGTATGCACGCCATCAATGTGCTGACGGATATCTTGGCAGAAGCGCACAGCGCCCGCGACCGCTTGGCCGAGTCCATGCGCATCGTCGCCCATCAAGGCCGCGGCGTAGTGGTTTTGCTGCGTCAGCCGAGACCGACCTTTGTCACCGATGTCGTCTTGAAGCGGCTTTCGGAAGAAGACCGCCGGCGGGTCAAGGAATCGGGCGTGGGTGCCCAAATCTTGCTCGATCTTGGCGTTAAGAACATGATCCTCCTCACCGATACCCCCGAAAAGAAAGTGGTGGCACTCGATGGTTACGGCCTCAACGTCGTCGGCACGCACCCGATCCGCGGACGTGACTGATATCAAGCCCAACATCCTCATTGTTGAGGCGACCTTCTATCCGGAGATCAGCCGGTTGCTGCTCGACGGTGCCACCGCGGCGCTGGAGCGGGGCGGGGCTTATTTCGACAGCGTTGCCGTGCCCGGCGCGCTCGAAATTCCGGCCACGATCTATTACGCCATGAAGGGCGGCGAGCATGGCGGCAAGCATTATGACGGCTATATCGCGCTCGGCTGTGTTATCCGCGGCGAGACCTATCACTTCGATATTGTGGCCGGACAGTCGAGCCGTGCCTTGATGGATCTCAGCATCAATTATGGTCTGGCCATCGGCAATGGCATTCTTACCGTTGAGAACGAAGAACAGGCGCTGCTGCGGGCCAACCGTGAGCAGGCCGACAAGGGGGGGGATGCGGCGCGCGCCTGTCTCGCCTTGGTCGAATTGCGCTCTCGCCTGGGTTGGCGCCGATGAGCGAACACGATCCCGATTTCGAGCCGGGTGGCCGTCGCGCGGCGCGTCTCGCCGCCGTGCAGGCGCTTTATCAGATGGAAATCACGGGCGTTGATGCGGACAGCGTCACAGAAGAGTTTTCCAGCTTCCGGTTCCATCGCGAATCCGAAGTGACACCCGGCGAGCCCGATGAGAGTTTCTTTACTGATCTGGTGCATGGCGTGCCGGCGCGCCAGGCCGAGATCGATGCGGCGGTAACGAAGTGTTTGGCCAAAAATTGGCGGCTGTCGCGTGTGGATTCCATCGTGCGTGCGATCCTGCGCTGCGGGGCTTATGAGCTGATGGCGCGCCCGGATGTGCCGGCCAAAGTGGTGATCGATGAATATGTCGGGCTGGCCCAGGCTTTCGAGGCCGAGCAGGAAACCCCATTCATCAACGCGGCGCTCGACAAGCTGGCCCACCGCAAACGTTCCGAAGAATTCGGTGAAAAACCGCCGGAGGATGAGTTTTAGCCTCTGCGGACATAGTCCTTCAAAAGCGAATGGCCGGGATGAACCCGGCCATTATGTTTTGTATGCAGCGAACCGGTAAGCGGCGCATGTTCAGTACGTCCAGATTCCCAGGATCTGCATCAGCATCATGCCGGAGACGACGCCGACTGGAAGCAGACCGAAAGCGCTCACGACCACGGTGCGGACGGTGCGGCCTTCATGACTGGCGCTGGTGGTATTATGGTCCATGACACTCTCCAATCCCTTCACGCTATTAACGCGATGATCTCCTCGTTTGTTGCACGTCGTGCCCGGGGCAATATCGTGGCAAAACTTGGGTGGTTGTGCCCAAAAGCGCCGTTTCACTGGCTCCACAACCCGTTTACGATGCAAGCGATATAAGGGCCGTTAACAGGGTTTCAAGGCGTGAACCGCAGCGTTTCTGAATTTGAACTGATCGCGAAACATTTCGCGCCTTTGGCGCGCGATGCGGCGGCGCTGGGCCTCACAGATGATGCTTGTGTGCTGCCAGAACAGGCAGGGCGTGAACTGATTATAACCAGCGATGCTTTGGTGGCAGGCGTTCATTTTTTTCCGGATGATCCGCCGGAACTGATTGCTTCCAAAGCCTTGCGGGTCAATCTCTCCGATCTTGCCGCCAAAGGGGCGGAGCCGCGCGGTTATCTGATGGCGCTGGCGCTGCCGCGCTCTGTCGATGATGCATGGCTCACATGCTTCGCACGCGGATTATCGGCAGATCAAACCGTTTTTGGGCTTTCGCTGCTCGGCGGCGATACCACCGCGACCCCGGGGCCGCTGACCATTGCCATCACGGCTCTGGGGTTCGCTCCGCAGGGCAGCATGCTCCGCCGCCGCGGCGCACAGCCGGGCGATGGCGTGTTTGTCAGCGGTACCATCGGGGATGCCGGGGGCGGCCTGCAGCTCCTGCAAGGCGCGGCTGGACGGGACGAGGGCAGCGAATTTCTCATCACCCGTTACCGTCAGCCGGCGCCCCGGCTTGCCCTCGGCAGGGCCCTCAGGGGTATTGCTTCGGCCGCACTCGATGTTTCCGACGGTCTTCTGGCCGACCTCGGGCATATCGCCGAAGTCTCTCATGTCCGCCTCGCGATTGAGGCCGCGCTGATCCCCCGGTCGCTGCCCTTGCAGGAGCTTTGGCCGGGCTGTGACGGGCTGGTCAAGGCGGCGACGGCTGGTGACGATTACGAGATTGCCTTCACGGCCGCTTCCGAAACGGCGGTTTTTGCCGCCGCTTCTGCGGCTGGCGTGAGTGTCACCAAAATTGGCCGGGTGGAGGCGGGTGAGGGCATCGTTCTACTGGATGAGGCTGGTGCCCCAATCCCTGTGGCCAAGCCAGGGTTTACCCATTTCTAGCAATTTTGTTGCGGTAACCCCATGTTAGCCTTGGTTTGCGAGGCTTCGCCCATGCGCCGCGCTGCTCTCCTGCTTTCGCTTCTGGTCTTTTCCCTGCTCTCTACGCCCGTCCTGGCGGCCGGAGAGGGGGGCGGGAAAAAGCGGCCTGACCCAGGCACCACCGTGGAGATGCCCTATCTCATCGCGCCGATGAGCCAGGACGGCAAGCTTCTGGGCTATGCTTATATCACCAGCAAGTTGATCTGTTCCTCGCCGGATGCCTGCATCGCGGTGCGCGACAAACTGGCTTTCATTCAGGATGCCTTTATCCGCGATGTGAATGCCAAGCCTTGCAGCCTGGCCAACGATCCCAGGGCCGTGGACAAGGAGCAGCTGAACACGCGGCTGACGGCCAATGCCAAGCGCATCGTTGGCGACCGCAAAGTCGTTTCCATGCTGTTTTTGTCGATTAATTTTGCGCCGCTGCACCCATCCGAATCAACGATGGGCGAGAATGTGCCGCCGCCGGAGCGGGCGCCTGACCAGGCTGCAGCGCAAAAGCCGGCCGCAGGAGCGTCCGCTTCTACAACAGCTCCAAAAGACACCGCTGTCCCGGCCGAAAACGCACAGAAATCGCGACCGAAATAAGGCAGAAACATTGCCTCTCCCCTAGCCATTTGGCATACACGCTTCGCCTTCTGCCCGGCAGGAAACAGCACCTGTCTCGGACCTCGGCTCTGGCCGCCATTCGCCGGCTAAGAATACGGAAGCAAGGGGAGAAAATGGAACTCTATATCGTGTTGGCTTGCGGGCTGGCAGCGTTGGTCTACGGCGGACTAACGGTGAAGTCAGTCCTCTCGATGAGCGCGGGCAATGCCCGGATGCAGGAAATCGCCGGGGCCATCCAGGAAGGCGCGCGCGCCTACCTAAACCGTCAGTACACAACGATTGCTATCGTCGGCGTCGTGATTTTCATTTTGGCTTTCATCCTTCTCGGTTGGCAGAGCGCGGTCGGCTTCTTGGTCGGCGCGGCATTGTCTGGCGCAGCCGGTTATGTCGGCATGAACGTTTCGGTACGGGCGAATGTGCGCACCGCCGAAGCGGCTCGTGGCGGTCTGGCCGCCGGTCTGTCACTGGCATTCCGTTCGGGGGCTGTAACCGGCCTTCTGGTGGTCGGCCTCGGTCTGATCGGCGTTGCCGGTTATTACCTGGTGCTGACTCAGGTGCTGGGTCTCAGCCTTACCGACGAGGTGCAGGCGCGCACCGTACAGAACGCTCTCGTGTCGCTCGGCTTCGGCGCTTCGCTAATCTCGATCTTTGCCCGTCTCGGCGGCGGTATCTTCACCAAGGGTGCGGATGTCGGCGGCGACATGGTGGGCAAGGTGGAAGCGGGCATCCCGGAAGATGATCCACGCAACCCGGCCACGATCGCCGATAACGTCGGCGACAATGTCGGTGACTGCGCCGGCATGGCCGCTGACCTGTTCGAGACCTATGCGGTGACCACGGTCGCCACCATGGTTCTGGCCTCGATCTACTTCACGGGCGATCAGAAGTCGGCTCTGATGCTCTTGCCGCTGGCGATCAACGGCATGGCGATCATCACTTCGATCATCGGCACCTTCTTCGTCAAACTTGGCAAATCGAACAACATCATGGGCGCGCTCTACAAGGGCGTGTTGGCCACCGGCGTTCTGTCGCTGATCGGCCTCTATTTCCTGATGGATCGCCTCTTGCCGGGCGGTCTCGCCGCCGATCTGACGGTGGGCGGAACGCGAACCTTCACCGGCACCAGCCTCTTCATCTGCGGCGTGGTCGGGCTCGCGGTCACCGGTGCTCTGATCTGGATCACCGAATACTATACCGGCACGGGCAAGCGTCCCGTTTCGGCGATTGCCAAGGCCTCTCTCACTGGCCACGGCACCAATGTGATCCAGGGCTTGGCCGTGTCGATGGAATCGACGGCGATGCCCGCGATCGTGATCTGCATCGGCATTATCGTCACCTACCTGCTCGCAGGCCTCTTCGGCATCGCCATCGCGGTGTCGACCATGCTGTCGCTGGCAGGCATGATCGTGGCGCTCGACGCTTTCGGTCCGGTCACGGACAATGCCGGCGGCATTGCCGAAATGGCCGGCCTCGAAGGCGATGTGCGCAAGACGACGGATGCCCTCGACGCTGTGGGCAACACCACCAAGGCCGTGACCAAGGGCTATGCCATTGGTTCCGCCGGTCTCGGCGCTCTGGTGCTGTTTGCGGCTTATACGGAAGATCTGAAGTACTTCGTCGCCCATAAGGACGTCTTCACCTACTTCTCGGATGTGACGGTGCCGGCCTTCGGTCTCGACAATCCTTGGGTGGTGGTTGGCCTGTTCTTCGGTGGTCTGCTTCCTTATCTGTTCGGCGGCATTGCCATGACCGCGGTCGGCCGTGCGGCCGGTGCGGTGGTGGAAGAGGTTCGCCGTCAGTTCAAGGAAATGCCTGGCATCATGCAAGGCACGCAGAAGCCTGACTACGGCCGCGCCGTGGACATGCTGACCAAGGCGGCGATCAAGGAGATGCAGATCCCCTCGCTGCTGCCGGTGCTGAGCCCGATCGTGCTCTACTTCGTGGTCTATTTCATCGCCGGCAAGGTCGAGGCCTTCAACGCCCTCGGCGCCATGCTGCTCGGCGTGATCGTGACCGGTCTCTTTGTCGCCATCTCGATGACCTCGGGCGGCGGCGCTTGGGACAACGCCAAGAAGTACATCGAAGACGGCCATTTCGGCGGCAAGGGCTCTGACGCCCACAAGGCCGCTGTGACGGGCGACACCGTCGGCGATCCCTACAAGGACACCGCGGGTCCGGCCGTCAACCCGATGATCAAGATCACCAACATCGTGGCGCTGCTGCTGCTCGCCGCCCTGGCCAATCTCTGATCGTCAGGCTTGCCTACGAATGACGAAGGCGCCGGGAGTAATCCCGGCGCCTTTTGTTTTGGGGATTATGCCGCCTTGCCCCGCTTTGGAGGGGAGGCATAGGGTTGGCAATCCTCCTGCGGAGTCTTCGCCGTGCTGCGCAACTTTTCCGTTATGCCGCTTATCATCTTTTCCGTGGTGCTGCTTTGTTGCGCGGATATCGCCAAAGCGGATCACATCGGCCGCCAGCAATGGGTCAGCCGCCATAACGTGGTGCTGAAGGCCATCGATCCACATGCGCCGCTGATGCTGGGTAACGGCAATATCGGTTTCACCGCCGACATCACCGGTCTGCAGAGCTTTCCGCAGGCCTATGCGCCGCTGGCGCCTTTGCTGATCGAAACGCAATGGGCCTGGCACAGCTTTCCCAATCCGCAGCATTACAGCGCCAAGAATACGCTGGTGCCGGTCGAGGTGCGCGGCAAAACCCAATTCTATCCTTACATGCAGAGCTGGGATGCAGCGCAAAAAAATCCTGCACTCAATTACATCCGCGAAAACCCGCACCGCTTCTCGCTCGGCCGTTTCGGTTTTGAATTCCGCCATCGCGATGGGCGCCCGGTGGTTGCCGCTGATATCGAACAGTCAGAGCAGAAGCTGGATTTGTGGCGCGGCGTCTTGCTGAGCCGTTTCCGTTTCGATGGCGAATGGATCGAGGTCCGCACCTTCGTGCATCCGGGCCGCGATGCCATTGCTGTCACCGTCTCATCGCCATTGCTGGCAGATGGACGTTTGCGCCTCATCGCCAAATTTCCCGGCGTCTCGCCAGTGCTCAATCCCGATCCGTCTGATTGGGAGCATCCGCAAAAGCATGTCACGCGGACGCTTTCCCGCAAGCCGGGGTTCCTTGCGCTGGCGCGCCGCATCGATGACACCTGTTATTACGCGGGCATCAGTGCTGATGCGGACGCCGCAATCACGCCCACCGGACCGCATCGTTTCGAGATCACAGCACCCGGCGGCAGCACCCATTTGGCCGCGGCACTCGAATTCTCTCGCAAACCGGTAACTGGCGCTCTCAATCCCAGCAAAACCGAAGCCGCTGTGGCGGCGCATTGGAACCGTTTCTGGAGCGAAGGCGGTGCTGTTGATCTCTCCGGCAGCAGCGATCCGCGCGCTCTCGAACTCGAGCGGCGCATCGTGCTCTCGCTCTATCTCACCGCGATCAATGGGGCAGGTGAGGTGCCGCCGCAGGAGGAAGGGCTGTTCTCTAATAGCTGGAACGGCAAGTTCCATCTTGAGATGCATCCTTGGCATGCCGCCCATTTCGCGCTTTGGGGGCATCCTGAATTGCTGGAGCGCAGCATGGGCTGGTATCTCGCCCATCTTGCCGATGCCAAGGCCCGCGCCCACATGCATGGCGTGAAAGGCGCCTGGTGGCCGAAGATGGTGGGGCCGGATGGCGTCGATAGCCCCAGCAAGGTTTCGCCGTTCCTGATGTGGCAGCAGCCGCATCCCATCTTGTTTGCCGAACTGCTTTATCGCGCGCATCCAAACAAAGAGACTTTGCAGCACTACAGCACGCTGGTGTCGGAGACGGCCGATCTTTTGGCAAGCTATCCTCATCGTGAGAACGGCAAGCTGGTGCTGGGCCCGCCTTTGATCCCGGCCCAGGAAAACTGGGATCCGATGACCACTTTCAATCCGGCCTTCGAGCTTGCCTATTTCCGCTTTGGTATCGAGACGGCACAGAAATGGCGTGAGCGGGCAGGGTTGAAGCGGCGGGCTGATTGGGATGCGGTTCTCGCGGAACTCTCACCTTTGCCGCAAGCAGACGGGCTCATTTTGCCGGCGGGATCGCGGCCCCATTTCTGGCAGGAAGCGGCGTCCGAAGCTTGTCGCGGTCATGCGGATAAAGGCTGCATGAATTTGGACCATCCATCCTTTCTGATGGCCTTCGGGTATTTGCCGGGTGAGGGCGTTTCTCCTGCCGTCATGGCGCGCACGCTCGATGAAACCATGCGCGTATGGGATCTGCGCCAGACCTGGGGCTGGGATTATCCCATGATGGCGATGACGGCGGCGCGGTTGCATCGTCCCGAGCAGGCGATCGAGCTTCTGTTTTATCCCGGCAAGAACAACCAATGGGGCATCACCGGCATGACCCCGCGGGTGCACACGGTCGAGCACGGCGCCAGCTTCGTACCCACGGCGGCAGGGATAGAAACCGCATCGCCCGATGGACCGGGATATCGCCGCGCCGCCGAAACCTATTTTCCTTCCAATGGCGGCTTGCTGCTGGCTGTGGCGCTGATGAGTGCAGGATGGGATGGCGAAACGGCCGCCATTCCTGGCTTTCCAGAAAGCTGGAGCGTGCGTGTGGACGGGATCAAACCGTTGCCGTAACCGGCAGGCTACTGCCTCAGCGCCATCCAGATGGAAGCAAAGGCGCAAAGGGCGAAGAAGGCGATGGCTGTCCAATAGGTGCGGGGGGATTTGCTGCGCCGGATGGGATCTTCGACGGCGTAGATCGCGCCGCGCCACAAACTGTAAGCGATCACCGCGCAGAAAGCGGCGGCGGGAATCCAGAACAGAATAGGAAGCAGCCAAACGGGCCAATCGGTGTCGATCATGGCGCCGTCCTCCGGAGAACAGACGCAGTATAGCACGGTTTGGTTTTCTTTGCTGCCGGAAGGATAAAACAAAAACGGCCCGCAATGGCGGGCCGTCCGGGTACGGATGTTCGCAGATCAGTGGCCCGGGCCGCCGCCGCCGCCCGGATTCTGTTCCTGGCTCTGATTGTAGCCGCCCGGCACGCCCGGGGTGGCGTTGAAGAGTTGTTGCAGAAAGGTGAGTTCGCGCCCGCGGGTCGGCGTGGTGCGGGTTTCAAAAGCCACCACATGGCCTTCTTCCAGGCTGTAATGCTTCATGTCGGTGACCTTGCCGTCCTTGTCGAAATAGATTGCCAGGATGTGACGGTTGAGGATGGTGGGCGTGAAGAATGCCATCTGCTTTTCGGTTTGCGTGATGTAGTACCAGGCATCCGAAGCGAAGGCCGCTTGCACGCTGGGATCGCCCAGCTTCTGTTCGATGGTGGTTTTGTTGTCGTTGCCGATTGCGATACCGGCTTCCGCGTCGAGATTCTGGATATAGCCGCGATTGGAGATCACGGGGGTGCAGCCGGCCGTCAGAAGGCCGGCGAGCGCCACCGACGCGGTCAGAGTGAGCAGCCGATTCATGTTGGTCCTCGTAACGCGATGACTGTGCTGGCGAACGTGCTAACCTCCGGCAGAGCCGCTGGCAAGGCTTACCCTGAAGGCAGGCCCATCATGCTGAACGTCCTCGGCCGGAGCAAGGTCATGAAATGCGCCGCAGACCGTCTTTATGCGGCTGTTGTGACGCGGGCGCGCCAACCTGTCTTTTTCGTAAACTTCGCCGTCTTAGACACGCTGGATGGCCGCTTTGATCTTTTGACGCTGCACGCTTGGCTGGTGCTGACACAGATTAAGACGAATGCTCCTTTAGCCCAGGCTTTTGTCGACCGGCTTTTTATCGGTTTTGATGAGGCGCTGCGCGAGCTGGGGGCGGGCGATATCGGCATGGGGCGGCGGGTGAAAAAGCTGGCGGATGCCTTTTATGGCCGCCTCGCAGCCTATGATGCCGCGATCGATGTGGATGCCATGTCGGCCGCCTTGACGCGCAATCTCTATCGCGGGGCGGAAAACCCTTGCGCTGGCGCGATGGCGGCATACGTCTTGGGGGCAAAAGCACATCTGAGATTGACGCAGAAGGGAGAAGTCGATTTCGGTCCGCTGCCGTCTTCAGATTCCGGCCAGGAGTAAGCCATGAAAACAGAGACCCCTCCGCTGCAGCACATCTTCGATCTCGGCGATCTCACCCAGAGCGGGAGCGAGGTGATCGTGGAAGCCGCGCCCGAGACCTTGCCGGGCTTGGCCCGCTGGGCAGGCGTCGACAAGGTGAAGGCCTTCCGGGCCGCGGTGCAGCTCAAGCGCCAGTCCTCGAACCGCTTTGCCTTTACCGCCGATCTTGAGACCGATGTGGCGCAGGCCTGTGTGGTGACCCTGGAACCGGTCGAATCACATATTTCCCGCCATATTGAGCGGGAACTGCATTTTGCGGCCCGCGCGCCAGTAGAAGAGGGCGAATTAACCCTGTCTGCGGGCGATGATGACGTTCCGGAACAGATTTTGAGCCTAGATTACGATCTGGCGACCCCGCTTTTGGAGGAATTCGTCCTCGCAATTGATCCTTACCCGCGCAAGGAAGGTGCGGCTTTTACGCCACCCGAGGACCAGGAAACCGCCCCGGAAAGCCCATTTGCGGTGCTCAAGGCTCTGAAGGATAGGGAATAAACCCCGGAATTTGGCCGTTTTTGCCGCTTGAAACTTTGGTGCGTTTCCTGCTACCTCCCCCGCCTGCTTTTACCGCCCGGCCGGAAGGTTCGGGCACCGACTGGAGTAGGTATCCGCCATGGCGGTCCCAAAGAGAAAAAAGTCGCCGTCTGCGCGCAACATGCGTCGGTCGCATCATGCACTGGCGGCCACGTCCCATAACGAATGCCCGAACTGCGGCGAGCAGAAGCGTCCGCATCATGTCTGTGGCTCCTGCGGTCATTATGACGGCCGCGAAGTGGCGGCTGAAGCGAAGGCCTAAGGTTTGCGAACTGCCTTTGCAGTTCGAAATGCCACTCGGGGCAGGTGAAGCGTGGCCGGCGAATTAACGGTGTCGATTGATGCGATGGGCGGTGATGCCGGCCCGTCGATCGTCGTATCTGCACTGGTGCGCTCACTGCAGCGCCATCCGGCGGTCAGGTTCATCCTGCACGGCGATGAGACGGCGCTGAACGAGCTGATTGCCAAGCGCAAAAGCAAGTTTGGCTCGCGCGTTGCCGTGCGTCATGCGCCGACGCGCGTCGCTATGGACGAGAAGCCGTCTTTTGCGCTGCGCCGCCGCCGTGACTCTTCGATGTGGCACGCCATTCAGTCGGTGAAATCCGGTGAGGCCGAAGCTGTGGTCTCAGCAGGCAATACCGGCGCCTTGATGGCCATGGGCATGTATCAGCTTGGGCTCGTGGACGGCATTTCCCGTCCGGCCATTGCTTCGGTTTGGCCGACACAGCGCGGCCAGACGGTGGTGCTCGATTGCGGCGCCAATATCGAATGCGATGCCGAGCAGCTCGTCGATTTCGCGGTGATGGGCGAGGCTTTTGCCCGCGCCGTGCTGGGTTTGCCGCGTCCGCGCGTGGGGCTGCTCAATGTCGGCTCGGAAGAGATGAAGGGGCATGATGCCGTACGCGGCGCCGCCCAGATCTTGCGCGAAGCCAATCTGCCCATGGAATTCTGCGGCTTCATCGAAGGCAATCACATCGCCGAAGGGGTGGTGGATGTGGCTGTCACAGATGGTTTCACCGGTAATGTTACGCTGAAGACGGTGGAAGGCACGGCCAAGCTGATCACCTTCTATCTGCGCAGCGCATTGCGCCGTTCGTTCTTGTCGCGTCTGGGGGCTTTGCTGGCTAGCGGGGCTTTGATGGCACTGAAACGGAAATTGGATCCGCGGGCAGCCGGCGGCGGCCTGTTCCTTGGTCTCAACGGCATTGTGGTGAAGAGCCATGGCGGCACCGATGCGCTCGGTTTTGCCTATGCCATCGATACGGCCATCGACATGGCCGTCGGCGGCGTGAACAAATCCATCGCAGCAGACCGCGCGGGCGTCAGGCCCGAGGCGGCATTGCCGTGACGCGCCCGATCATTCGCTCCCATGTGATCGGCTGCGGCGCGTATCTGCCAAAGACCATCGTCACCAACAACGATCTCGCAACCCGCGTCGATACCAGCGACGAGTGGATCCGCACCCGCACCGGCATCCGTCAGCGCCATATTGCGGGCGAGGGTGAAAAGACTTCCGATCTGGCCTTGGCCGCAGCTCAAATTGCGCTCGCCAATGCCGGCTGTACCGCTTCGGATATCGACATGGTGGTGGTGGCGACCACCACGCCGGATGAGACCTTTCCCTCCGTCGGCACTATTGTGCAGTCGCGCCTGGGCATGACTCGCGGCTTTGCTTTCGATGTGCAGGCGGTATGCGCCGGTTTCATCTATGCCTTGTCGGTGGCGGACAGCTTCATCAGGACCGGTCAGGTGCGTACCGCCCTGGTGATTGGCGCCGAGACCATGAGCCGGTTGATGGATTGGAACGACCGCACCACCTGTGTGCTGTTCGGCGATGGCGCTGGCGCCGTGGTGCTGAACGCCGCGGAGGGCGCCGGTACGGCCGCAGACCGGGGGGTACTTAACACCTGCCTGTTCTCGGATGGACGGATGCATGACCTGCTGTATGTCGATGGCGGTCCCTCGACCACCGGCACCACTGGCCATCTGCGCATGCAAGGCAAGGAAGTCTTCAAGCACGCGGTGACCAATATCGCGGCCGCCATCGAGGCTTCTGCCCTGGCGGCAGGGGTGCCGCTCAGCGAAATCGACTGGTTCGTGCCCCATCAGGCCAACCAGCGCATCCTGGACGGCACCGCCAAGAAGCTGAATGTCGATCCGGTCAAGATCATCTCCACAGTTGCCCTGCACGGCAACACCTCGGCCGCCTCCGTCCCGTTGGCGCTGTCAACGGCGGTGAGCGATGGCCGCATCAAACCCGGCCAGTTGGTGCTCCTGGAGGCTCTCGGCGGGGGCATGACCTGGGGTGCTGGCCTGATTCGCTGGTAGCGGTTCTCACCGCACGGCAACCAATTGCCCTATCCCTTTGATGTTGACGGCAAATCCCTCTTCCGCGTAGTTTTACGTGTGCCTTAGGGAGTCGTCACCCCGCCATGACCACAACGACACTGACACGCGCCGACCTGACAGAGGCGGTATTCCAGGCGGTCGGCCTCTCGCGCAACGAATCCGCGCAGATGGTAGAAGACATTCTGGAGGAGCTGTGCTCGGCGCTGGCGCGCGGGGAGACGGTGAAACTTTCCTCCTTCGGCACTTTTGCCGTACGCCAGAAATCGCAACGCATGGGCCGCAATCCGAAGACAGGCGATGAAGTTCCGATCGCGCCGCGGCGGGTGCTGGTGTTCCGTCCCAGTCACGTCCTGAAGGCCGTGATCAATGGCCAGACGCCGCCGGATGGCGTCGATGATGAGGCTGATTGATGCGTGTTGCGGTCGTCGCTGAGTTTCCGGCCAAAGCGGCGAAGTCGCCCGAGGCGTTCCGGACCATCAGTGAAGTTTCCGTCGAACTTGATGTGCCGCAGCATGTGCTGCGGTTCTGGGAGAGTCGCTTCTCTCAGATCAAGCCGACCAAGCGTGCTGGCGGCCGCCGCTATTATCGCCCCGAAGACGTCGATCTTCTGCGCGGCATCCGCACGTTGCTCTATTCGGATGGCTACACCATCAAGGGTGTGCAGAAGCTGCTGCGCGAAAAGGGCTCGCGCTTCGTCGCCGATATCGGCCGCGAATCCTTGCGCCCGGCCCCGGTCGCCCAACCCAAGCCGCGCCGCGAGGGCACTTTGCTGCCGTTCAGCCGCCGCGGCCGCGATCTTGCCGAAGAAGAGCGCGAGAAGCTGGAAATCCTCTTGGCCGAACTTGTCCAGCTCAAGGCCCGTCTGCGCACCGCCCCGAAATTGAAGTTCTGATCCCATCGCCTTTCTGCTCCCTGCGATTTCCTAAAAAATCCCACAGAACGAGAGCTTTGCCGCACCTTCTTCGGTTGCTCTGGCGGAAGGCGGCCTCTATAGTCCGCCGCCCTTGAGGTACCCCTTCAAGGATTTCCCCCGGCGGCCAGCCCGATCTCAGGACCGGCCGTCATATCGACCGGCAGCCCGCAAGGGCAGAGCCGGATCGGCCAGCGGGTTCAGATCCCGCTTATAGGTCGGAGCGTGGCGCAGTCTGGTTAGCGCACCAGTCTGGGGGACTGGGGGTCGGAGGTTCGAATCCTCTCGCTCCGACCATTTTCCAAGTTGGCGAAATTCCCAGTCGGCTTATGGAGAACGGCCGCCATCATCCTTTTGGGCTTTGGCGATTTCAAACGCTCACATGCTGGCAGGCGCGAGCTTGGCTGAGGCTAGAAACGCTTCGGCGCTGCGGCTCAAATGGCGGTTCTTGTGGGTGACGAGATAAAAGCAGCGTTCGGGCAAGTCGCAAGGCACGGCGGCGAGAAGTCCTGCCTCTAGCCCTGTCAGCACCGCGAAGGTGGAGAGAATGCTGGCGGCCATGCCGGTCGATACCGCCGAGGTGACCGCTTCGTTGGACGGCAGTTCCATCAGGATGTTGAACTCCGCCGCATCCAGTTGATGACGGCCCAGCACGGCATCGAACACGGCGCGGGTGCCCGAGCCTTTTTCGCGCAGCACCCAGGCGGAGGTGGAAAGCTCTTCGGCTTGCACGGGCTCTTTGCGGCCTGCCCAAGGATGACCGGCGCCAACCACGAGAAGCAGCTTGTCCCGCGCCACGATGCTGGTGTGCAGATGGGAATCGGAAATCTCGCCTTCAATGAAGCCGAGATGGGCTACGCCTTCGCGCACCGCATCGGCCACTTGTTCCGTATTGCCGATGCTGCAATCGAGTGTCACGCCGGGATAGGCTAAGCGGAAATCCAGCAGCCGTCCGGGCAGCCAATAGGTCCCAACCGTTTGGCTGGCAGCAAGCCGCAAGCTGCCGCGAATGAGCTTGCCCAGATCATAAAGCGCATCTTCCGCCGCATTGGCCTGCAGCAGCACCTCGCGCGCTTCTTTCAAGAACAGCGAGCCTTCCTCGGTCAAAACGATGCCGCGGCCGATACGGTCGAACAGCTTGACGCCATATTGCGTTTCTAGGCTGGCGATCGCGGCACTGGCAGCCGATTGGGTCAAGCCAAGAGCGTTGGCGGCGGCCGTCACATGCTGGCGTTCGGCGACGGCGATGAAGATGCGGAGCTGTTCGAGAGTCATCAGGTGAAGGTTTTCACCAAAAACAGGCTGAAACAAGCGATGAATAGGGATGCCGCGGCAGCCAGCAGGAGCGGGCGCACGCCTTTGCCAGCGAGTTTGCGGATGTCGGTTTCGAGCCCGAGTGCGGCCAGCGCGATAGACAGAAGAATGGTCGTCAGCAAGGCGAGGGTGTGATGCCAGCTTTGCGGAAACGGCACGGCGCTGTTGAACAAGACCAGAAACACAAAGCCTGTCACGAAGCCGGGTACGGTAACCGGTTTGTGGTTGTGTTGGGTGGCTCCAGACCGTCGTGTTGCGAGGATCGCCAAACCCATCACCACCGGTGCCAGCATGCCGACGCGTGCTAGCTTGGCAATGGTGCCGAACTCGCCCGCTTCCTTGCCATCCTGAAAAGCGGCCGCCGCCACTTGTGCCACTTCATGGATGGAGGCGCCGCTCCACAGACCAAAGCTTTGCGGGGCCAGATGCAGAAGGCTTGGTAACAGAGGATAAACCAGCATCGCCGCCGTGCCGAACAGCGTCACGCATGCCACAGCATAAGCCACGTCTTCGTCATGTGCCTCCGTCACCGTGTTCACCGCCACCACGGCAGAGGCTCCGCAGATCGAGGTGCCGGCAGCGATCAATTCGGCAAGCTTGTCTTCTACGCCGAGGCGTTTGCCCAGCCACTTCGTCAGCACGAAGGTGGCGGCCAAGCTTGCTGCTATCACGGCCACGCCGGTGAGACCCACCTCCGCCAATTGCTGGGTGGTTAATTGCAGGCCGAGCAAGGCCACCGCAAAGCGCAGTACGGAGCGCATGGCGAATTTGACCCCTGGCTGGGCGCGCTGCGGCGTGCCCACCAGATTGTGGAACAGCATCCCGATCAGGATCGCCAAAATCATCGGACTGAACACCGAAATCCCCGGCAAGCTGTGCAGCCCGTAGGCCAGGGCGGCGACCGCGGCGGTAACGGTAAGTCCCGGAATTTTCTTTGAAAAAAGCACGTATGGAAGGGGTGTGGCGGGCGCGAGCGGCGGCATGAGACATTCCACAAAAATGCCCTGCACAATTGATTGGTCGCGGATCATCAATCCAACAGATTATTCTTGTGAAATTGATCAGGAAAAATTGTTGATGCTGTCGCTCAGTTTTCGTGGAGCGAAGCGCATGAAAACCTATTCCTCGCCACCATAGCTGTCTTGGCATCTGCAGCGGCCAAGACGTTCGCAGCAGGGACGGAACAGAGCCGTGGTAAGGCTGGCTTCACGCCCCGGCAATGAGTTCCAGCGCGATACCGCCCATCACGGCCGCGATCAGCCCGTCCAAAATTCGCCAAGCGGAAGGCTTGGCGAACAGCGGCCTGAGCCAGCGCGCGCCATAGCCGAGTGCGAAAAAGAACAGGAAGGAGCCCGAAACCGCGCCCGCCGCAAAGGACAGTTCGAAGCCTTTGAAATGGGTCGAGATCGAGCCCAGCAGCACCACGGTGTCGAGATAGACATGCGGGTTCAGCCAGGTGATGGCGAGGCAGGCGATCAGCGTCTTTGCCAGCCCGTTCTCTTCCGGTGCCTCGGCGGCTGTCAGCGCCGCATCAGCGCGCAATGCCGCCTGCAAGCTTTTGAAGCCGTACCAGAGGAGAAATGCCGCCCCGGCATAGCGCATTACTGGCGCCAGCCAAGGCAATAGGCTGGCAATTTTGGCAAAGCTGGTGACGCCCAACAGGATCAGGATGAAATCCGATAGCGCACAGGCGAAGCACACCCAAAACACATGCTGGTTGCGCAGCCCTTGGCGCAGGACAAAGGCGTTCTGGGCGCCAATGGCCACGATCAGGCTGAGCCCCATGGCCAGCCCGGCGAGGAAAACCGGGAAATTCATCGTTCTACTGCCGCTGTTTCCGGCTCTTTGCTAAAGGCGGGGAGTGGATTAGGCTAGTTAAATAACCTAACTTCAGTTTAGCGAAACTAATGATCGATTATCCCGCCGCCCGCGCCGTCGCCATGGTGGTGCAGACCGGCAGCTTCGAAGCCGCTGCCCGCGAATTGCATGTCACGCCATCCGCTATCTCTCAGCGCGTCAAGCAGCTCGAGGAACGTCTTGGCGTGGTGCTGATCGAACGCGGCACGCCCTGTACCGCCACCGAAAAGGGCGAATGGCTTTGCCGCCACATCGAACATGTCGGCATGCTGGAGCAGGAGCTGCGCGAGCAATTGCCGGGGCTCGGCGATCCCGAAACGCCGCGGCAGCGGGTGACGCTCAACATTGCCACCAATGCCGACAGTCTGGGGACCTGGTTCCTCAAGGCGGTTTCGCCTTTCGCGCAGAAGACCGATTACCTCTTTAATATTGCCATCGATGACCAGGATTATACGGCGGAGTGGCTGCAGCGCGGCCGTGTGCTTGCTGCTGTGACGTCTTTGAAGAAACCGGTGCAGGGCTGTCATGTCACGTCTCTTGGCAGCTTGCGCTATCACGCCACCGCCAGCCCTGCATATATCAGGCGCTATTTCCCGGAAGGTGTGACCCTGAAAGCCTTAGCCGAAGCGCCCGGGTTGATCTTCAGTCAGAAGGACCGCTTGCAGCATGCTTGGATCCGTCAAACTCTCGGCCGCAGTGTGAGCTATCCCACCCACTGGCTGTCTTCGACCCAAGCCTTTATCGATGCCTGTCTCATTGGTATGGGCTGGGGGGTGAATCCAGCGCAACTGGTGAAGGAGCACCTGGCTTGCGGCCGTCTGGTCGAATTGGTTCCCGGCGCTGTGCTCGATATCCCGCTTTATTGGCAGGTGAACCGTCTGGCGGCCGAACGGCTTTCGGCGTTGACCCAAAGCGTTGTCGCTACGGCCAAACGCGCGTTGCGCCGCTAGGACTGCTATTTGCAGCCGGCCGCTTTCAGGAAATCGGCAAGCTCCTTGTCGGGCCCTGCGATATGCTCTTCCAGCAGGGTACGCATGATGGAGAGGTGCTGCAGGGTCACCGGGTCCTTCATGCGGAAGTTCATGGTGTCACCGGCGAGCGTGGTGAATTGCATCCGCATGTTGCGATGATGGAACTTCTCTTCCTCGATCTTGGGATAGTTGGCTGCGATAGCCAGCTGTTCCTCATGATCGAAATGCTCGTTGGCGCAGCGGATTGCCGCTTGCACGATGGCGTTCACCTGATCTTCCGAACCGCCATTTTCGATGCAACGCGCGAAGTCGTCGAACAGCCGCGTCAATTCGCGATGCTCGCGATCCATGGCCTCGATGCCGAGCATCGGGACTTCGTGGGTGCTTGCGCTCATGCGATTCTCCCGGGGTGGGTGGCGATACAGACTATAGCCGTATTGTTGAGGAGTGTTGAATTACACCCACCCGCCCAAAGGGTGTTGTTTGGCCCGGAAACCTTAATTCTAAATCGCAACCAGCTGCCAAAACGCCAAATACGTTCGTACACACACGATCAAAAATGTCCTACCCGACGGCGCATGGGATGCGGTTTTAATTCCCCTCCGGCAGCGGAAAAGATGTTTTCTCCGCACTTGACCAATCCATAACTTCCTGGATATATATAAAATATAACCATTGAGTTATATATTTGATGCCGGATGTGCACGATACGCTCTTCAAAATACTCGCAGATCCGACGCGGCGGGCATTGTTTGAGCGCTTGTGCCGTGAAGGCGAGCAGACGGTCGGAGCATTGACCGCGGAGGCGGGGATTTCGCAACCGGCTGTCTCCAAGCATCTTGGAATTCTGAAAGAAGCCGGGCTGGTGCGCGATCGTCATGAAGGCCGCCAGACCCATTACACCGCCCAGCTCAGTGCCTTGGCGCCGCTGATCGATTGGACCAGCCAGATGACGGGTTTCTGGCAGCGCCGCTTCGACGCTCTCGAAAATCTCCTCAAAAGGATGGATCAATGAGCAAGCCCGAAACGCTGTCTGTCGCCATCGAGCGGGAATTCTCCTGTCCGCCCGAAAAGCTTTGGCGCGCGCTCACCCAGCCGCATCTGATCTCCGAATGGCTGATGCAGAATGATTTCCAGCCGGTGATCGGCCACAGCTTCAATTTGCGCGGCGAGTGGGGCGGAGTGCTCGATTGCGAAGTGCTGGCTATCGAGCCCCGCAAAACGCTCTCTTACACCTGGAATTTCGCCCATCAGGACTTGGCTTTTGCGCTGCACAGCGTGGTGACCTTCACCCTCACGCCCAAGGGCAGCGGCACGCTGTTGCGGGTAGAGCAGGCAGGTTTCCGCCCCGATCAAAAGCAGGCTTATGGCGGCGCCAAGCTCGGCTGGCAGCAGTTCTTAGCCAAGCTGGACGAGGTAGTGGCGAAGCAAGAAGATGATGCATGAGCAAAGCCGGGATATCGCCATCAAAGCTGATCGATGCCCGCGTCAAGGAATTGGGCGGCTGGCGTGGCGAGCTGCTGGCGCGGCTGCGCGCGCTCATCAAAGAAGCCGATCCAGAAGTCATGGAGGAATGGAAATGGCGCGGGGTGCCGGTATGGTATCACGGCGGCATGATCTGTACCGGCGAGACCTATAAAGCAGCGGTAAAGATGACCTTCGCCAAAGGCGCGGCCTTGAAAGACCCATCGGGTCTTTTCAATGCCAGCCTCGACGGCAACACCCGCCGTGCCATCGATTTTCACGAAGGTGACAAAATCAACGAAAAGGCCTTGAAGGCGCTTATTCGCGAGGCCGTGGCGTTGAACCAGGCCAAGTGAACAATTTCTCGGAAGGCGCACCCCGTGAGGGGCGCGCTCCGTTCAGAAGTTCTCCTGGCCATCTACCCGAAGTCTGGCCTCGGACTCCGCCACGCTGATCAGAAGTGCCAGAACCGGCAGGCCATAGCCGCGCGCCGCTTTGGAAAGCTCTTCCAGGATGGTTGTCGTATATTCTGCAAATTCCGCCGCGGTTGGCTTGGCCGATTTGGACGCAACATTGGTACAGTTATGGATATGGGTAAGACGGTTGGGCATATCTAAGCTCATTCGGCCGCGATGATGTTGACCTGTTTTTGTTGCAGATAGTCGCGCGAAGCCTCGCCAAAGCCGCCAGGTTGTTCGGCTTCGAGAAGATTCTCCAGCGGTGTGCGTCCCCCGCGGTACACCACCAGATCATCCGGGAGTTTGAAGATCTTGCGCACGGCCATCAGGGCTTCCAGGCTGACGGCATAAGAGACCGGCACATAAGTTTCGCCGTCTTCCATGACACGCGGGATTCCCAGCGGCCGGATATCCCAGCCATGCCGCAGATAATTGGTCATGACGGCGATCGGGTTGATGCCGGTGAAATGACTGGCACCGATGCGCAGGCAGAATTCCATCAACCCCGTCATCAGCACGCGGCGGGCCAGCCGCAGCTGCGGACGCGAAATCCGTTCTTCTTCGACACAGGTGCGGCCGCATTCGATGACCTTGGGGCCGCGCAACACCCCTCTGAGGTCGCAAGAGGCTGCAAATACCTCCGAAAGTAGATGCGGTTTGGTGGTCGGGATCATCCTGTGGCAGCCGCACAGTTGATCGCCGTCGGTCACCAGCAGGTAGATAGCGTCATCATTGTCGAATTGATCGATTTCCCGGCCGTCGGGCTTGCGGATGCCTTCCCAATGCATGCGCTCGACGAACATGCGATGGCGCATGAAATACATGTCTTCCAGCAGCGAGGTGTAGTGCTGTTTGTTCTCGCGGCTGACAACTTCGATGATCATTTCGCCCTCCGTGAGTAGGCGAGGGAGATTTGATCCGTAAAGGGAGTGTCAAAGCTATCCCTGGAAACAGGGATTGCGGGCAGGTGCGAATCCGGCCGCCGGGTTTCGCGGACCGCGGCTTTGCTTTTGAAGCGTTCTCAGAAAGACCGACGCTACGCCGCTACTTTTCCGCGTGGGGACTCGCATTTTGACGCAACCCCATTTGGTTTGGGAAAATAGCCAGATGGGGCAGGTGGTTAAGCTTGTCGGCGGCGCCATAATTCCGCAATATGACTTGGCTTGCCATTGGGGTGGGGATGTGACCGCAAAACTCATGCAGGCGCTCGATTTCATTGATCGCGTCAAGGAGATCGATTCCATCGATCGGCTGATCGGTGAATTCCAGGCGCTGATCCTGCGATACGGCTTCACGTCTTATTGTGTCGGCAATGCCACGGCGCCCAAGCTGGCCGTCGAGGACCGGGTCTGGTGCGCCACTTGGCCGAAAGGCTGGACCTCCGTCTGGGTGCAGCAGAATTTTGCCGCGATCGATCCGGTCGTTTATCAGCTCTTGGCTTCCAAATTGCCGTTCCGCTGGTCGGATATTTACCGGCATTCGGAGGCGCCGGGCAGCGAAGTCATGAATGCCGCCAGCGAATTCAACCTGCGCGATGGTTTGGGCATCCCTCTTGTAGCCCGGAATGGCAGCAAGGTGGGCATCACCATCGCTGGCGGCGAATGCGATCTCAGCGAACGCGAACAGGCCTGCCTCCACCTCGCGGCGATCTATTTTCAGGCCCGTCTGGAAAAACTCCGGGTCACAGAGCCTCCGCCGAAGCGGAGAGCGGCTGGCGAACTCACCATTCGCGAGCTTGACTGCCTGGCTTGGATCGCGGCGGGCAAGACGGATTGGGAAATTTCCCAGATCCTGTCGATCAGCGAGCAGACCGTGAACAGCCATGTCCGCAATATCCTGCGCAAGCTCAATGCCATGCACCGCGCCCAAGCGGTCGCCAAAGCGATCGTCAATGGCATGATTGCTCCCTGAGGCGGGCTGGTTCTGAGTGTCATAAAGCGGTGATTGTTGGCGGCACGAACTTTTGCTACTGACTCAATTGCGGGTTGAGTCGGAGCAATCATGGCCAAAGTCGCTACCAAGACGTCCACCAAAGCCAGCAAAGCCAGTGTGGCTCAAACCAGTGATGGTTTTACGGTGCGCGCCCATATCGGCGACGCCAAGACCTTGCTGGCCTTCAATCTCGGCAAAGTCTCAGCCAGGAATTTGGCGGGTTTCACTATCTTCGTGAAGCCCGGCGACAAGGAAGGCTATTATCTTCTCAACACCCTGCAATATGCCGATCCATCTAAGCATGCACAGGACAGTTCTTTACCGCCCAGCTCCAGCATCAACGCGCCTTTTGCCAAATTCCGCTGGCTGCATGTGCCAGGTTCGGCGCATCAAGGCCTCACGCCTTTCTTTGGCCCTTACACCTACACGGTGACGCCGCGCTATTTCGACAGCAACGGCGCCCTGACGCCACTCGACCAAAGCCTCAGTGTGTCCGTGACGGTTCCCGTCAAGCCGTTCCAGAAAGGCAGCGTCAAGCTTGGCTTTACCCGCGGCTTTACCCAGTCTCAGGCTTTTGTGCATCATTTCGGCAAAGGCGCGGCGATCTCGCCCAAAGGCCGCGATCTTCTGTTCGATACCACGGAAGTGGCGGGCAGCAACGCCCATGGTGATCAGTTCACCTTCGCCGAAGAATACGAATGGTCGGGCTTCACCGCCCGCGATCGCATTTTCGAGATTTTGGATGGCGTCATCGCCGACAAGAGTCTGTGCCTGGATGTGCTGGCATATGATCTCAACGAGCCGGATGTCATGGGCCGGATGCTGACGCTCGCCAAACAGGGGCGCATCCGCGTCCTGCTCGACAATGCCAAGCTGCACACCTCCACGGATAAAAAACCGTCTTTCGAAGACGAATTCGCCGATGCTTTCGAAAATGCCGCCCGCAACGGTTCCGCCATCATCCGCGGTCATTTCAAGCGTTTCGCCCACGACAAGATTTTCATCGTCTCGAAGAACGGCAAGGCGCAAAGCGTGCTGAGCGGTTCGACCAATTTCTCGGTCACCGGCATGTACGTCAATTCCAATCATGTCGTGGTGTTTGAGGACGCCAAGGTTGCGGCCACCTATCTGGAAGTTTTCGAGGCCATCTGGGAAGGCGAAGCCAAACAGGCGCCTTGGCTGAAGGCCGAATATGGCCAAGAGCCCTACAGCTTCAAATCCGCAGGCGTGCCTGAGACCGAAATCACCTTCTCACCGCATGAAGAGGCGTTCGCGCTTTCCATCCTGCAAGGCATCGCCGATCGCGTCGCCAAGGAAGGCAAGAAGCCGAAGGCCGATGGCAGCGTGCTTTTCGCGGTGATGCAGCTCGATGGCAGCGACTCCACCGTCTATAAGGCGCTTTCCCAGGTGCATGGCAACGGCAAGATCTTCAGCTTCGGCATTTCCGATACCACCGACGGTATTGCCTTGTACAAGCCGGGCGTGACGCAGGGGCTCTTGGTCACCGGCAAGCCCGCGGGCACGGTGCTGCCGCCGCCCTTCGATCAGGTGCCGGGCGTCGGCCTCGGTCATCAGGTGCACCACAAATTCGTGGTTTGCGGCTTCAACAGCGAGGATGCCGTGGTCTATTGCGGCTCCTCCAATCTGGCGTCGGGCGGCGAGCAGTGCAATGGCGACAATCTGATCGCCATCCACGACAGCGATGTCGCCACCGCCTTCGCCATCGAAGCGGTGGGGCTGGTCGATCACTTCAACTTCCTCGACCGCTGCTCCAAAGGGGCCAAAGGTAAGACGCGGGACAAGAGCGCTGTTAACAAAGAAAAGCCTGCCTCCAAGACCGAAGCGGCCAAGGCGGCGGGCTGGCATCTGCCGGAAAATGATGGCTGGACCAAATCCTATTTCGACCCCAAAGATCTGCACTGCGCTGACCGGATGCTTTTCGCCTGACGGGAAGTTGCTTGCCGCGCCGCGTTCGATGCCAAAATTGCTGGTTGGTGCGCCCGCACCCATGGCCTGGACCTAGGCATTGATCGTGCTGCGCGAAGCCGAGCGCCAAGGATGCCCTTTGCCCGCGAGCCAGCCGCGAAATCCCGCCCCAAAAACCAAATCCCGCCGATTTCGCCGTCCGCCCAAGCCGCTTACCCCGTGCGCTTCGGCCCGGGATCGGCTACACGCTCCCCATGCCCGCACCGCTTCTCACCCTGCAAGACATTCACCTCACCATCGGCACGACCCCGCTTCTGGACGGGGCGGAGCTCTTTGTCGAACCGGGCGAACGGCTTTGCCTTGTCGGCCGCAATGGCTCGGGCAAGTCGACCCTGATGAAGATCGCCGCCGGGATGCTGGAGCCGGACGAGGGCCGCCGCTTCGCCCAGCCGGACGCGACCATCCGTTATCTGCCGCAAGAGCCGGACCTGTCGGGCTATGCCGACACCTTTGCTTATGTCGCCAGCGGGCTAGCCCCGGGCGATGGCGAAGCCCGCGCCCATTATCTTCTCGGCAAGCTCGGGCTTTCGGGGTCGGAGGCGGTGAACACGCTTTCGGGCGGACAGGCCCGCCGCGCCGCGCTCGCTCGGGTGTTGGCGCCGCGCCCCGACATTCTGCTGCTCGACGAGCCGACCAATCATCTCGATCTGCCCGCCATCGAATGGCTGGATGAAGAGCTGCAGGCGATGAGCGGCGCGCTCGTTCTCATCAGCCATGACCGCCGCTTCCTCTCCGATTTGACGCGCGCCACCGTTTGGCTCGATCGCGGCAAGACGCGGCGGATGGAGCGCGGCTTCTCTGGTTTTGAAGCCTGGCGTGATCAGCTTTTGGAAGAAGAGGAGCGCGACCGCCAGAAGCTGAACCGCAAGATCGCCGCCGAAGAGCATTGGGTCCGTTATGGCGTCACCGCGCGGAGGAAGCGCAATGTCCGCCGCATGGCTGGGCTTTCTGATCTGCGCCGCCAGAAGCGCGAAGCCCGTCAGCATCTGGGGCAGGTGAGCTTCACCGTCACCGAAGCCGAGAATGCTGGCAGCCGCGTGATCGAAGCCGCCAAAATCTCGAAAAGCTATGGCGACAAAGAGGTTGTGAAGGGGTTCTCAACCCGCATCGTAAGGGGCGACCGTATCGGCATCATCGGCGCCAATGGTGCGGGTAAGACCACTTTGCTCAATCTTCTCACCGGCCGTCTGAAGCCGGATTCCGGCTATGTCCAGCTCGGCACCAATCTGGCGCTCGTCACTTTAGATCAGACGCGAAGCCTGCTCGACAGCACCTTGAGTCTCAAGGAAGTTCTCACCGATGGGCGCGGCGACCGTGTGCAGGTCGGCGACGATTGGCGCCATGTCACGAGCTATATGAAGGACTTTCTCTTTCAGCCCGAACAGGCGGGCACGCCCGTCAATGTGCTCTCGGGCGGTGAGCGGGCGCGTCTCTTGCTGGCCAAGCTTTTGGCCCGTCCTGGCAATCTCTTGGTGCTGGACGAACCGACCAACGATCTCGATCTGGAAACCCTCGATCTTCTGGAAGAGATGATCGACGATTATCCCGGCACTGTGCTTTTGGTCAGCCATGACCGCGACTTTCTCGACCGCACCGTGACCTCGGTCCTGTTTGCCGAAGGCGATGGCCGCTTCACCGAATATGCGGGCGGCTATAGCGATATGCTCGCCCAGCGTGGTGTTGGTGTGGAATCCTCCGCCACCAGGCCCGAGAAGGAAAAGAAAGAAAAAGCCGCTCCGCGCGAGAAGGTGGAAAGCCCCAAGCGCAAGCTTTCATTCAATGAGAAACACGCCTTGGAAAAGCTGCCCGGTGAGATCGACCGCCTGACCAAGGAGATCGAAAAGCTGCACACCGCGCTTGCCGATCCCGCGCTCTACACCAAAGACCCCAAGAAGTTCCAAGACTACTCTGCGCGCGCCAGCGCCGCCGAAGCCGAACGCAACGCCGCCGAAGACCGCTGGCTCGAACTCGAAGCTTTGCGTGAGGAGATCGAGGGGAAGTAATTTTCTGCCCCCCGCTTCAGCGGGGGATGTCCGGCCGAAGGCCGGGAAGGGGGCATCCCGGCCATGACCAAAAGAAGAATTACTGGGTGTACTTCTTCAGCCAGCCCAGAACCTCATCATGCCATTGCACGGAGTTCTGCGGTTTCAGCACCCAGTGATTTTCGTCCGGGAAATAGAGGAGCTTTGACTCCACACCCCGGCGCTGAGCGATGGTGAAGGCGCCAATCGCCTGGTCGAGCGGAATGCGATAGTCGCGGCCGCCTTGGACAAAGAGAATGGGCTTGGTCCAATTCTTCACGGCGTTGAGCGGATTGAACTTCTCAAAATTCTCGGGCACGTCATAGACCGTTCCGCCATGCTCCCATTCGTCGAACCAGAGTTCTTCGGTGGCATAGCCCATGCCGCGGGCATCGAAGACGCCGTCATGGCTGACCAGGCATTTGAAGGGTGCGTTCCAATGGCCTGCGATCCAATTGACCATGAAGCCGCCATAAGAGCCGCCCAGCGCGCAGGCGCGATTGCCATCCACGAAGTCGTACTTACCTAGGACATACGACCAGCCCTTTTGCAGATCTTCCAGCGGACGGTCACCCCAATGCTGACTGATCGCATCCGTAAAAGCCTGGCCGTAACCGGTCGAGCCATGGAAGTCGATCATCACCGCGACATAGCCAGCACCGGCATAGACTTGCGGGTTCCAGCGGTAATGGAAGTGATTGGCCATCGAACCTTGCGGCCCGCCATGGATCAGCAGGGCGACGGGATATTTCTTGCCCTTTTCATAATTGGCCGGTTTGACGATGTAGCCATAGACCTTTTCGCCATTCCAACCGGGAAAAGAGAACTGTTCGGCCGCGCCCCAAGCAACGCCCTTCAGCTTATCGGCATCAATATTGGTCAGTTTCACCGCCTTGCCGCCGAACTTCTCCGCATAGAGCTGGGCCGGGCTGGTGAGGTTGTCCTGCGCATAGACGATGCCGCTGGGGCTGACATCAAAACTCCCAGCCGTGCCTTGGCCGGTGAGGGACGTCACGTTGCCGCTCAGCGGATCGATGGAAAATATCCTGTGTTGACCGGCATCATCGCTGGCCACAAGCAGGCGCTTGCCATCCCGCGACCATATCGGGCCCTCGGCGGAGCGGTCCCAATTCGGCGCCACTTCATGGGTCTCGCCCGTCGCCACATTGCGCAGCATCAAGCCGAAACGATCGGCTTCGAAGCCCGGGCGCTTCATGGCAGAATAGGCGAGCCATTTTCCATCCGGCGAGAAGGCTGGCGCCGCATCCCAGGCCGGATTGCCCGCCGTCAGGTCTTCCGGCGCTTTGGAGCCGTCGAGCGGCACTTGCCAGAGATCGAAATTGGTCGTCCAGGGCTCAGATTTGCCCGCCAGCTTGGCCGAGAACACCAGCGTCTTGCTATCTGGCGAGATGTCGAAATCGCCATCGCCGCCGAATGGCTTGGTGGGGGCGTCGCCGTCAAAGCCCGGCATTAGCGCCACCAGCTTTCCATCCGCCAGGCCGTCTACGAGATGCACCGCATAAAGATGATTGCGCGTGCCGTCGGCCCAGCTGTCCCAATGGCGGATGAAGACGCGGTCATAGACCACGCCGGTGTTCTTGGCGTCTTCTTTTGCTTTGCTCCGCTTCACCGTGCAGGCGATATCGGGGCAATCGGGGAATACGCTCTGGCTGATCACCAGCGTCTTGCCATCCGGCGCAATCCGGAAGGTGCCGACATCCAATCCGGTATGGGTGACTTGCACCGCTTTTTCGCCCATCACATCGGTGCGATAGACTTGGGTGATGCCGTCCCGGCTGGCCAGAAAATAGATGCTGCCATCCGGCGCCCAACGGCCCTGCGAGGCAGCTGCCGCCGCTTTCAGCCGCCGTGATTGCTTGCTTTTGAGATCGACCAGCCACAGCGCATGGGCTGCTTTGTTGGCCGCATAATCCACGGTGCGCAGATCATAGAGTGCGTATTTGCCGTCAGGCGAGACGCGCGGCTCGTCGGCGCGATCCAGGCTTGCCATTAGCTTGGCGGTGAAGGGTTCGGCGTTGGCTGTCAAACAGGCCGCAGAAAGGGCAACCGCAGCGAGGGCGGCAAAGCGGAAGGAACGGGACATGGAAAGAGACTGCTCGGAAAAATGACCTGCCGACCTTAGCGTCAGTTTTCCTTCTGTGCGAGGGCGTGTGCGGCCTTAAGCATCGCTTCGCTGGGGGAAAACACCGCCGCCGGGCGCGCATTCTTGCCGGGCTGTGATGTGTTTCTTGGTTCGAAGATCAGTTCAGGCATAGCCGGGCAGAACGAAACAGCGACCTATTTCGTTCCCGCCACGCGGCTATAGCAGACATTAGCGCGTGAAGCGCTTCAGTCCTTCGACGAAGGCGGCAAGTTCGGCCTTCGTGAATTTGGAGGACATCCACTTTTCGTGTTCGTGGATGGCTGTCTTGGCCTGGGTGAGGACTTTGCGTCCCTTGGCGGTGACGTAGAGCTCCTGGCGGCGGCCGTCTTCGGCCGAACGCTTGCGAACGATGAGCCCGCGTTCCTCCAGACGATCGACGATGGCCATCATCGAGGCGCGGTCCATACCGAGCTCATTGGCGAGCGCGATCTGGGAAACGGCCGGATTGGCATCGATCAGCCAAAGGACGCTCGTCTGCTTTTGAGTCAGATCAAGGCGCTCCATGGCTGCTTCGAAATGCCGGCGGACAGCGACATAAGCCATGCGAAGCTGATAGCCGATATTGTCATCGAGCTTGTTCTGACGAAGGCTAGATTTTTCGGAAGTCGTGGTGGACGCGGACTTTCGCTCGCGCCGTGTCGAGGTTTGTTCCATAAGCATTGCTGTGGGAGATTCCTGCTGCGGGTACTTATCGCTACGGTAATCGTACCCGATACGGTGGAACCTAAGCAACGCTAACAAGCCAAAACCGCAACGTCAGCTACGCGACATATCGAGGCGTAACCGCGGCTATCCGTACCATGTGCATCGTATTTGCGAGCGCTCGCTTGGGTGCATACCTCTCGGGAAGGTGCGCGCTTATCGCGAGCGGCACTCACACGCAACTAATGATTGGCGGTCTTCCGAGCTGTTTTCCTCGATTCTTGTTGTGGCGTTCAGGCTGGTCTTCGGCGCGTTCGTGCTTGTTTCTTTTGTAGTTTTCCTCTGGCTCCGGCGGTTTTGCAGCCTCTATCCGATCTTTTCTGAACCAGCTTCGGCTTGCCGGTTGTAACTATTGGTATCCGGCATCGCGTGTCTTCCAAGGGGATCGCATTTGAAATCGCTCAATCCCCGGATGGTTGCAAAAGGTCATCCCATAAAGACGCCATGTCGATAATGTGGTTGATCCCAGAACCGCCACATTACCTAACAGCGCGTTGCGGCTTGCCAGCGGTGGCGGCGAATCAGAACTCCAATTCGCAAGGCCGCATCGGCCAGGCTTGATGATGGGCTTGGATATCTGCGGCCATTGTTTTGTATCATAGGCGCTGTATTGCTGCGTTGTGCGGCGAATTGGCGGGAACCATGCGGTCTCGCGTATTTTGCGAATCGCTGGACAAATACGCGCGCGCTCTTGTAAATCCGCCAGCGCATATCGCTGGATACTCCCGTCATGACCACGTTTTCCGGCCGCGCCATTTTGGCGGGCGAGGCGCCGCAATCCGAAACTGTCACCGTCAAGGGCTGGGTGCGCACGCGCCGCGACTCCAAAGCGGGCATTTCCTTCCTGCAATTGTCGGATGGTTCCTGTTTTCATCCCGTTCAAGTGGTGGTTCCCAACACGCTGGCGAACTACGCTGACGAGATCCTGCACCTCACCGCCGGTTGTGCCGTCGAAGCGAGCGGCAAGATCGTGCCGTCGCCGGCCAAAGGCCAGCCATTTGAAATGCAAGCGGAAGCGGTGAAGGTGATCGGCTGGGTGGAAGACCCGGACCATTATCCCATCCAGCCCAAGCCGCATTCGGTCGAATATCTGCGCGAAGTGGCTCACTTGCGTCCGCGCACCAACATCATCGGCGCGGCGACCCGCGTGCGTCATAGCCTGGCCCAGGCCATTCATGGCTTCTTCGATCAGAACGAGTTTCTCTGGGTGAACACGCCGATCATCACCGCTTCGGATGCCGAAGGTGCTGGTGCCATGTTCCGTGTTTCGACGCTGGATCTGGCCAATCTGCCGCGCACCGACAAAGGCGCGATCGACTTCTCCAAGGACTTCTTCGGCAAGGAAGCTTTCCTGACCGTGTCGGGCCAGCTCAATGTCGAGACCTATTGCATGGCGATGTCCAAGGTCTACACCTTCGGGCCGACCTTCCGCGCCGAGAATTCCAACACCTCGCGCCATCTCGCCGAATTCTGGATGGTGGAGCCGGAAATCGCTTTTGCCAATCTCAGCGATGACGCCACCTTGGCCGAAGCGCTGCTCAAGCATGTCTTCAAGACCCTGCTCGACAAGCGCGCTGATGATCTCGCTTTCTTCGATGAGCGGGTGGAGAAGGGGCTGGTGGCCAAGCTCGAAGGCATCGTCAATTCGGAATTCGTCCGCATGGACTACACCGAAGCGGTCTCCATTTTGGAGAAAGCTAAAGAGAAGTTCGAATTCCCGGTGAGCTGGGGCACGGATCTGCAATCCGAACACGAGCGCTATCTCACCGAGAAGCATGTCGGCAAGCCGGTGGTGCTGATGAACTATCCCAAGGCGATCAAAGCCTTCTATATGCGCTGCAATGATGACGGCAAAACCGTCGCCGCCATGGACGTGCTCGCACCCGGCATCGGTGAAATCATCGGCGGCAGCCAGCGCGAGGAGCGCCTGGATGTTCTCGATGCCCGCATGGAAGAGATCGGCATCGAGAAAGAGGCTTATGACTGGTATCGCGATCTGCGCCGCTATGGGACCGTGCCGCATGCCGGTTTCGGCCTCGGCTTCGAGCGCACGCTGATCTATGCCACCGGCCTTTCGAATGTGCGCGATGCCATCCCGTTCCCGCGCACCCCGGGCAACGCGCGCTATTAAGGCGTCTAAATAACACTGGCCATTAGCGGGATCTGGCAAGAGAGCTTCGCCGCTGCTCGCCATCTCCCATGACGCCCGCAGGCGCGGCGTCACCCCGGCGGAGTATCCGCCTCAGCATCGCCACGGCCGGGTGCTGAGTCAGGTCTGGATCAAGGCGTAATTTGAACCTCCCCCTTGTGGGGAGGTCGAAAAATCGCGAGCACGAAAGCGGCTCGTGATTTGCTCCGTCGCTCGGATGCGAGCGGTTTTTCGGGTGGGCGGCTTCGCTTCGGGGTTGGCTGGGTTCTTACTTCACCTCGCCCCGCTTGCGGGGGAGTGAGTAGCGACAGCGTGCGAACGCCGAAGGCCGGGAAGGGGGCGCCGCATTTGAGCCCAACTTCATTTTTGCAGCTTTTAACAGGCATCTCTTTTTCGAAAACGCAAGCAGAGCCCCCTTCCGGCACTCTTTGGTACGCTTGCAGATAAGGCTAATATGGCGGCGGAGGGGGAGATGACACTTACCGTAAGGCTTGAGAAGCTACGCTTTATCGCTCGGGAAATGGCTGTAGCCCTAGTGCTCGCGCGCAGGGCTCCCAATTCCTTCGTGGCTCGCACACTCGCTCGGCACATTGTTATCCGCGCACGTGATTTCATCGCGCATTCGCGCCAAATCCGTAGGCCGCTGATCGCAGCGGGTTATGTTCTCACAGACTTTCACATAGCCAAAGAGTTTTATGCGGAGCACTTCGCGGAATATTTCCAGATTCAGCGTGATAAGATCGGCGCCCATGTCCAAGATCTCGATTTTTGGAAACGTATCGAGCTGTGGAATGATATCGAGATTTCAAAGATCGAATATTTTGTGAGTGGCGCAGCTGAAGTGTATGGACGCCTAGGTGTGCTTAATATTCCCGGCTATGAGCCTCATACGGCAATAGCCGAAATTGGCGACCCAGCGCTTGAGCCATTACTGGCCGATTTCGAGTTGCAGCGATCTGAGAAGAACCATGTTGAAATTAGTTCAGACGCGCTCGCAGCTACCCGCGACAACGCGAGCCCGATATTCAGCGGTGGCCCGCTTAATGCGCGCGCGGGACAGATAGCGCTCATTAAGCGCTGGATCGACCTGCAAAAGCCGTTGCTCGACCACTTTGCGGCTTTTCCCTCCATTGTCCGCGTTGTACGGGCGCGGATTATTACTGATATTGTAAGTTTCTGCGATGCGCTCGTAACACGAGACGTATCGCCTACGTCTCCTCAGGCTATGGATGGGTTGGACAAACTTATTATCGCCCAGGGAGGAAAGGCGGAAGATATCAAGAACTTCGTTTTGGTCTCACAATTTTATACCGAGGTTGCCAAAGCGCGGATAGTGCGGGATGCCATTGGAGCTCACCTTGAAGTCAGCGCAAGGACACCCATCTCACATATTCTGCCAATGATTGACGACTTCGATATGGACGGGGCACTCAAGTTCTTCGATTTGATTGTCATGACGTTTCGAAAAGCATGCATGGAGTTTCCCGCGCTGCGGCTTTATGCGGCCGATGGTCAGCGTATATATGGTGTTACGCCGTCTCGACTATCCTCGGTTCCATTTGCGGCCGACGGGCCAGAGCCGGTCCTTACGCCACCGATGCAGCACAATTTCGATGATGAGACGCATCAGGCTAACCTTGTCAAATGGCTAGATGGCGATGATGACCAAAAAGCCGACGCAAGGTATTATTTTTGGAATGCGTTTCTAGGTTCGCCCCTGATCGAGACGATTACAGAAGCCGATAATTTTGGATACGGATATCACAATTATTTGCATGAATACCGCCGCGCGCATCAGATTATCGAGGAGTTTTTGAGTAGCTGCTCTAGCGAGGACTTTTTCAAAACCCTAGATTTGCTCGAACGATGCGGGTCCGGAGCGCCTTATGCGCTCGTCGAGGTCATACTTAGATCGCGAGCGGAACAAATCCCAATTCGGCAAGCCGCGAGGTGCCGTGCTATTGGCGAGATCGGTAGCCTACCTCATGACACCGCAAAAATATTCCTGTTCGCTATGATGCGGCACCCCATTTGGTCGGTGCGGTTAGAGGCAACTGTCGCGCTTTTCAAGATGTTTATTCGATCCGAGGGGCTTTATCGTGCAAATAACAAGGGTAAAACCAAAATCGACTTCGAACTGTTTGTTACGCCGCTGAAGTCCAATTTGCCTCCAGAGGAGAAGCTCATTTTACTTCTTGGAATGGCAAGTGTGTTGAGTGGCCATCAGCTAGGCACAATGGTGCTACCGTTCAAGGGCGATTATGAGGCTTTGCTCACCGAGCTCGAAGATATATGCGAGCTCTGCTTGCTAAAGCCGGTGAGCGAGCAGCGCCGCACGGAAGTGAAGATGCTCATCGCTCAACGTGATTTCGTAGGGTTGGCTGTTCTACTCATGTGCGAGATGAAAGATGTAGAGGAAGTCAAAAACTTGCGCGCAGGTCTCATTGAAGCGACCGTAAGGCACGTAATTGATGGTTGTGGTCCGCAGACCGCACGACATCACGCCATGGCTCTTATTTTCGCGGAACAATACAAACTCGCGCTTCAGCAGGCACGATCCGTGGCCGATGGCAATCCCGACAACATGGTTTTTCAGACAACGCCTTTGACTGTACTCTACAACACACCTGACGCCGAGCAGGAAGTACTTAAAGAAATTGCGCGCATTCGGTCGCAATTCAGAATCGATGCAGAAGGCGAGAAATCGCTAGCCGACGTCGAGGCTGAAATTTGGGCCCGCCTCGGGGCACCGAAATGAAGGGCTGAACCGCTTGCGCATCCGCCTCCATTCACCAATTCTGTTCATCTACATGAATGGCTGCTTCTGCCTCGCGCTAACGCAGCGATTGTCGCACCGGCTTGAATTGTTGGTATCACGTACCCACGTCTTTTCCCGTGTTTGACATGGAGAGACGCCTTCGGCTTCGGCCTGACCCGATCTGCGCAAAGACAGGAGTATCGCGCCCGCACGCGCCGCGAAGCAAAACCCCCGCGAGGATGCGTAAGCCCGAGTAAGACCGCTGAGGCGGCATCGGTCGCATCGCAAGGCGGCAGGTTTTGACGAGCACTCCGTGGAATGAGACCAATGCGCCTGTCGATCGCCGCCTGACAACGGCCTCCGGAGGCGGTGGCGGCTTCGAGGCTGAAGGCGGGATCGCGCGATTCCGCCTTTGGTATATGAAGTAATTGGCTATCTTCTCTTTTCGTCATGGCCGGGCTCGACCCGGCCATCCATGGGGCGTGGCGATGACATGGATGGCCGCCTCAAGGGCGGCCATGACGGGGAGAGGAAACCCGCTGTAACCCAAGCCGCCCTAGTAAAACACCACCGTCTTTTTGCCGTTCACCAGAATGCGATGTTCGGCATGCCATTGCACGGCGCGCGACAACACCTTGTTCTCGATGTCCCGGCCCAGCGCCGCCAGATCGTCGCCCGACATGGCGTGGTTGGCGCGCTCCACGGCCTGTTCGATGATCGGGCCTTCGTCGAGATCGCTGGTGACGTAATGCGCGGTGGCACCGATCAGCTTCACGCCGCGGTCATAAGCCTGGTGATAGGGGCGGGCGCCTTTGAAGCTCGGCAGGAAGGAATGATGGATGTTGATGATCCGCCCTGGCATCGCGGCGCAGAGCTCGGGCGACAGGATCTGCATGTAGCGCGCCAGCACCACGAGATCGATGCGCTCTTCGGCGATGATCTCGTTCAAGGTGTTTTCCTGCGCCTTGCGATTGTCCTTGCCGACCGGCAGGTAGCGGAAGGGAATGCCCGCGGAGGCGGCGACATCGGCGAAATCGCGATGGTTGGAGACGATCAGCGGAATCTCGATCGGCAAGGCGCCGATGCGATGGCGATAGAGCAGGTCCACTAGGCAATGGCCGAATTTGGAGACCATGATCAAGGTGCGGGTCTTCTCGGCGCCTTCATGGATTTCCGCCGTCATGGCGAATTCCTTGGCGACGGGCGCGAAGCCGTCGCGGATTTTCGCCGCGCTGGCGCCGGTCTCGGAGGCAAAAGAGATGCGCAGGAAGAAACGGCCGTTGTCGGGATCGCCGTATTGGGCGCTGTCGATGATGTTGCAACCGGTCTCGAAGAGGTAGCGGGAGACGTTCGCCACAATGCCCCGCTTGTCCGGGCAGGAAACCGTCAGAATGAAGTTTTCTTTCGTCATCGTACGACAAACCCCGATGCGCTGATCGCAACGGGGCCGTCATACGCAATTATGCACCGCAAATGAAGGGTTACTTCGCCCCAGCGCGTTGTGCCGCAAGCTGGGCGAGGCTGGCCCAATCCTTGTCGGCCCAGCCGGCGGCCATGGCTTCGAGGAAATGATCATGCACCAGGCTGGCGAGCGGCAGCGGCGCTTCGAATTCCTTGGCCGCGGCCATGGTCAGGCCGGCATCCTTGTAACCCAGGCTGAGCTTGAACCCGGCCTCATCGTAAGCCTGGTCCGAGATGATCTTGCCGTAGATCTTGTAGACCGGGGCGGAGAAATTGGCGTTGGTCATGACGTCGAAAAACACCGTGGGATCAACACCACCTTTGCGCAGCAACGCCGCCGCTTCGCCCATCGCTTCAATGGCGGAGGCGATCATGAAATTGCCGGTAATCTTGAACAGATTGGCTTGCACCGGCTCCGGGCCGACGACGGCGAATTTGGCGCCGATCTTTTCCAGGATCGGCTGCACGCGGGCGATATGCTCCGGCGCTCCAGCGGCCACCACGGTCAGTTTCGCCGCTGCCGCGGCATCGGGACGGCCGAAGACCGGCGAGGCGACATAGCCGAGGCCGCGCTCCGTATGCGCGTTGTGCAGCGCCTTGGCACAGGCAATCGAAACCGTGGCCATGTTGACGTGGATGAGGCCCTGCGGCGCCTTATCGAGCAGCGGCCCGTCGAGCCCGATCGCCTGCACCGCGGCGTCGTTGGCCAGCATGGAAAACAGCGCATCGGATTTCAGGCATTCTTCAGGGTTCTTTGCCGCAATTCCGCCTTGCTTGGCGAGCGTTTCCACCGGCGCGGGCGAACGGTTCCAGGCGACAACCTCGTGGCCGGCCTTCAGGATATTGGTGGCAATACCGGCGCCCATGGCGCCCAAACCGATAAATCCGACTTTCATGACCTGCTCCTCGATGCTTTCTGACGTTCTACCGCGCCCGCAAAGGCGCCAAAACCCTCGACCGGGTTCCATCTTGCTCTATATAAGGCTCCGCGATGGAAAAACCGCCCGCCAATTCCCCTGAGCCCAATCTGGATCCCGAAAACTGGGAGGCGTTGCGCCGTCAGGCCCATCAAATGCTGGACGATACGCTGGACTATATCGCGGATATCCGCGAGCGGCCGGTGTGGCGTCCCATTCCTGCCGAAGAGCGCGAACTCTTCCGGGCGGGCTTGCCGGAAGAGCCGACTGCGCTCTCAGAGGTCTATCAGGAATTCGCCGAGCATGTGCTGCCTTACGCAGCGGGCAATGTGCATCCTGGTTTCATGGGCTGGGTACAAGGCGGCGGTACGGCCGTCGGCATGTTGGCCGAAATGCTCGCTGGTGGTCTCAATGCCAATCTCGGCGGCCGCGATCACATGCCGGTCGAAGTCGAACGCCAGATCGTGAAATGGGTGCGCGAGTTCTTGGGTTTTCCCGAAAGCGCCACGGGCCTTTTTGTCACCGGTTCATCGCTCGCCAATTTCATCGGTGTTCTGGTGGCGCGCACCCGCGCGCTGGGCAAGAGCGTCCGGGCGACGGGTGTCAGCGGCGAGGGCGCCAAGCTGCGCGCCTATGCATCGGTGGCGGCGCATCGCTGCATTCCGCTGGGCATGGATTTGAGCGGCCTGGGCACGGATGCCTTGCGGCCCATTCCGACGGATCACGATGGCCGCATCGATATCACCAAACTCAAAGCCGCCATTGCCGCCGATCGCGAAGCGGGCTTGAAGCCCTTCTTGATCGTCGGCACCGCCGGCACCGTCGATACCGGCGCCATCGATGATCTCGAAACCCTTGCTGGTATCTGTGCCGCCGAAGACATGCATCTCCATATCGATGGCGCTTTCGGGGCCATGGCAGTGCTGTCGCCGGAGTTGAAGCCGCTGGTGAAAGGCATCGAGAAAGCGGATTCCATCGCGTTCGATTTCCACAAATGGGGGCAGGTGCCTTATGACGCCGGTTTCGTGCTGGTGCGCGACGGCACCTTGCATCGCGATACTTTTGCCAGCCCGGCTGCTTATTTGCGTCCCAACGCCAAAGGCCTCGCGGCGGGTGCGCCTTGGTTCTCTGATTTCGGACCCGATCTGTCGCGCGGCTTCCGGGCGCTGAAGACTTGGTTCACGCTGAAAACCTTCGGGCTCTCTAAGATGGGTGAGGTCGTGGCGCATAGCTGCGCTCTCGCTAAGCATCTGGAAGAGCGCGTGCGCTCAGAGCCCAAACTCGAGCTTTTGACACCAGCGCGGCTTAACATTTGCTGCTTCCGTTATGGCAGCGACGATGCCCTCAATGCCAAGCTCGTCGTGGATCTGCATGAATCCGGCATTGCCGCACCATCGACCACCACCATCGGCGGCAAGCTCGCGATCCGTGCTGCCTTCGTGAATCACCGCACCCAGTTCCGCGATGTCGATGCCATGGTGGACGCTGTGCTCAAGCTCGGCGCTGCTGCGGAACGTCCTGGTAATCGTCCGTAATCGCTTCGTTGCGCCGCCGCGGCAGGGCTTGCGGATATTCTTCCCGCATCCAGGCGAGCAGTTTTTCGCGCAGCTCGCTGCAAAGGTCGGAGTTCTTGCCGGAATCGGCGGAGCTGACCAGGGCGCGTATCTTCATGGTGTACTCGGATACCTCGATCACCTGCGTGTTCACGACATTTCCGTCCCAAAGCTTGGAGGCCTTGGCGATCTCTTCGACCTTGGTCCGGAGCCGTCCCACATCCGTGGTATAATCGACATAGAAAAACACCGAACCCATGAGCTGCGAGGATTGCCGCGTCCAGTTCTGGAAGGGATTTGTCATCATATAGCTGAGTGGCAACACCAGCCGCCGCCAATCCCAGCAGCGCACCACCACATAGGTGGAATTGATCTCTTCGATCCAGCCCCATTCGTTGTTGACGATGACGACGTCATCGATACGGAAGGGCTGGGTGATGGCGAGCTGCACGCCTGCCACCAGGTTTTCCAAGAGCGGCTTGGCGGCAAAGCCGACCGCTAAGCCCGCGATGCCCGCCGATGCGAACAGGCTGACGCCGAACTGGCGCACTGCATCGAAAGTCATCAGCGCAAAGCCGATGGTGATGGTGCCGATCACCACATCGATGGTGCGCTTCAAGAGCTTCATCTGGGTGATGGCTTTGCGTGCCAAGAGATTGTCGGTTGTGTCCGAATGGAACCGGCTCATATAACGGTTGATCGCCAGATCGGAGGCGATGATCGCGATCCAACCCGTGAGAATGATGAAACCGGCGAACAACACCCGCTCGATGATCTGATTGGTTTCCTTGTCCAGCGGCAGAGCAGGGGTGACTAGTCCGGCCACCAGCATGGTGAGGCCGAATTGGGCCAGACCGCCAGCATGTTGCAGCATAGTGAGAGAGAGGGTGCGATCGCTGGACAGCACTCGGCGCAGCAGAGCGCGGACAAGGCCCAGGAGAGCTGCGGTCACAACGGTAATGAGAACCAGGGTGATGACCGCGACCACCCAATCCGGCATCCATACCGGAATGAAATGCAGATTGGCCCGGCTCATGCGGCGGCTCTGGCGGAGGTGGCGCCGGAAAGCGCTTCCAGGAACATGGCGCAATAGGAGCCGGCCGAAAGGCCGCGCAGGCGCTCGAACAAGCGGGTATAACGCAGCTTGCGCTCATCCAGGCCCATGACCAAGGCTTCATGCATGGCCTCGGCGATATCGTCTGGATCGTAAGGATTGATGATCAATGCATCCTCGAAATAGTTCGCCACACCGGCAAAAGACGATAGGATCAGAACTCCGGGATCTTCCGGGTCCTGAGCGGCAACGTATTCATGCGCCACCAGGTTCATTCCGTCCCGCAATGGTGTCACAACCCCGATCTGGGCATAGCGATAAAAACCGGCCAAAGTTGAGCGCGCCAGGCTTTGACTCATGTACCGCAAGGGAACCCAATCGAAAGTGCCGTGGCGGCCGTTCACGTCACCGGCGATGCGGTTCAACCGATGGCGCAAGGCGGCGTATTGCGAGACATCCTCACGCGACGGTGCCGCGATTTGCAGGAAGCTGACCGCGTTCTTGTGTTCCGGGAAGCGCTCCAGCAAGCGTTTGAAGGCTTCGAAGCGGTTGGGAATGCCTTTGGAATAATCGAGGCGGTCGGCGCCGATCATCAATTTACGTCCGCCCAGGCTGCCAACGAGGCGGCGTGTGTTGCGCCCCTTGGCCGATTGGATTGCTTGGCGCTGGAAGGCGATGGAATCGATGCCGATCGGAGTCACGATCGAGCGGATATGCCGGCCGCTACTCGCCGTGATTACCCCATTGGCGTCGGCCGGAAAATTCAAGATCTGTTTGACGGAATCGAGGAAATCGCGGCGATGTTCCTCGGTCTGGAAACCCACCACGTCATAGGAACAGAAATCATGCAGCAGTTCGTCGCCGCGCGGTAAGGCGGCAAACAAGCTGGACGGTACGAAGGGGATATGTAGAAAAAAACCGAGCGCATTCCTGACGCCGAGCCGCCGCAATTCGTCCGCCAGCGGAATGAGGTGATAATCATGCACCCAGACAAGATCATCGGGCTGTAGAAGCGGCGCCAATGTCTTGGCGAAGGTCTCATTGGCCGCGCGATAACCTTCCAGATCCTCGCGGCGAAATTCCATCAGTCCCAGGCGGAAATGCAATAGTGGCCAAAGCGTCGAATTGGCAAAGCCGACATAGAATTTTTCATAGGCTTCGTGCGAGAGATCTATGGTGGCGTAATCTACGCCTTCGAAATTGGTGACAGTCGCTTCTGTGGAGGTTTGCTGGGCTTGACGTCCGCTCCAGCCGAACCACAGCGTGCCTGGCTGTATGACATCCTTGAGCGCTACGGCGAGACCGCCGGCTTTGGCGTTTTTGGGAGGCGTGGGAACACGATTGGAGACGATTACGAGGCGTGCCATAGGCCTTGCTCCCAAGTGCAACTGAGCCGGTGCGCCGATAGGATCGTGCCTACCTGCGTATAGGTTTGGGGAAAATTCCCCCACAATTCGCCGCTTTGCGGGTCGATATCTTCGGAAAACAGACCGGCCGAGTTGCGCCGTTGCAATAGGTTTTCGAACAGTTCGCGGGCGTAATCGCGTTTTCCGGTCAGAGCCAGGGCATCGATATACCAGTTGGCGCAGACCAGAAATGCCGTTGACGGCATGCCGAAATCATCCGCTTCGTTGTAGCGCAGCACAAAACCGTTGCGCAGCAATCTGGTCTCGATGACGGCAAGGGTTTTGAGGAAGGCGTCGTCCGTTGCCGCAATAACCCCGATCTGCGGTAAAAGTAAAACCGAAGCATCCGCCACCTCTGTATCAAGGGCGCCGGATATCCAACCGTCGGATGTCATCGCCCGGCGCATGATTTCGTCTTTCAGGCGATCGGCGGCCCCCGCCCAGCGGACGGCGTCCTGGTCTTCGCCAATCCGCGCTGCGATGAGGCCGAGCCGGTGCGCCGCGGCCCAGCACATCGCTGCCGAATAGGTGTGGATGGCGTTCCGGGTGCGGTATTCCCACACCCCGGAATCGGGAACCAGAGCCTTTTTCAGCGCCGCATCCCCGAGTGGTTTGAGGCGCTGGTAGAGATCGGCATTGCCAGGGGTTGCCACACGGGCATCCCAGAACAATTGGGCCGCCGAGAGGATGATGGAGCCGAAGCAGTCGTTTTGCTGTTGACCGGCGGCGGCATTGCCGATGCGCACCGGCCCCATGCCGCGAAAACCGCTCAATGCTTCGGCTTTCCATTCGGCGAGATTGCCTTGCATGCTGATGGCATAAAGCGGCGGAAGGTCCTTGGCGCGCTGACTGACCACCGCGTCCATCAGGAAGCGTACGAAATCTTCCATGGTATGGGTGGCGCCCAAACGGTTGAGGGCATCAACGGTGAAATAGGAGTCACGCAGCCAGCAATAACGGTAGTCCCAATTGCGCGCCGTGTCCGGCGCCTCCGGCAACGACGTGGTCAACGCCGCGACGATGGCTCCTGTCTCCTCGTAACTGCAGAGCTTCAAGGTCAATGCGGCGCGGATCACGGCCTCCTGCCATTCGAACGGGATCGCCAACGCCCGCGCCCAATCGCTCCAGTAGCTTTGCGTTTCGTGGAGGAAACGTTTGCACAGGCCATCAGGTTCCTCATTGATGCTTTCGTCGGAACCGATGAAAAGGCTTATCGGGCGATCGAGCAGGAATTCGGCCTCGTTAAGGTAGTAGCTTGGTCCGATATCGGCCGTGACGCGCAAGACTGTGCGGCTACCGGAAAAGCGCGCATGGTTGCTGCCGATGGAGACCGTCGGCTTGGTGGCGCCGTAGTCGAAGCTGGGGCGGATCCGCAAGGCAATGCGTGGCCGGCCGTTAAGCGGCTCGATCCGGCGTATCAGCATGGGCGGATGGAAGGAGCGGCCGAAACGCCGGAACCGCGGCGCGAAATCGAGCACCCGCAGGGCTTCACCGCTTTCCGTCTTCAGGATGGTCTCGCGGATGGGAGTATTGCGCAAGTAGCTGCTGGAGCAGCCCGAAAAACCTTCGACGGTGATATCCATGAAGCCGCTCTCCGGTTCTTTGCCATTGACCAGGGCGTTGAACAGCGGATCGCCATCGAGACGGGGAAAGCAGAACCAGACATGGCGCGCCTGCGCATCGATAAGACTGGCGATGGCGCAATTGCCGATGGGGGCGAGTTCGAGGTGTGACATGGCTAATCCCTGAAGCGTCTCAGCCAAGCGCGTACTTGGGAGGGTGCGCCGCCAAAGATATCGAGGACAGAAAGGGCGAGCCCGCCATGGTCGCGCGCCGCTGCAAAACCGTCTTCGTCGGTGACATCATCACCGACGAAGACGGGGCGGCGGCCTGCAAAAGGAGATACCGCCATGAAGGCGCGAACCGCAGCTCCTTTGTGCAAACCGCGGCGGCGCAATTCGAGCGCCATCTTGGCGGGCAGGATTTCGAAATCAGGTTCTTCGCGGATCAGCTCATTGAGGAGCCTGCGCACATCTTGTTCGCGTTCGGGGGCGAGGCGGTAATGTAACGCGAGGCCGTGGGACTTCGCATCGATGAGCACGCCGGGCCAGGCAGCCGCCGCCGTGCGGATACGATCTGCCCAATGGTCGGGTAAAGCCCCTGGCGCAGTGTGGTGCAGCATTCCATCAGGCAGACGCAGCACGGCGCCATGTTCCGCGGCGCAAGGCAGCTTTAGGGGCAATAACAACTGATCAATGGAGGCGAGGGAGCGTCCGCTTACAACCGCCAGCGCGCCGCCCAGCCAAGCCGATGCCGCTTCCAACCTTGCGGCCAGGTCGGAGGGCACCTCAACCGCCTCCGGGGTGGGCGCAATGTCGAGCAGTGTCCCGTCGATATCGAGGAAAAGCGCCCAGTCCCGCGCCGCACTCGGCAAGGCGGTTTCGATATTATTCATGGTCAACCGTCAGAACCACGTTTGATAAATGAGCACCTCCGGTTCGAGTTCCCTGTGGCGGGGCAACAACGGCTTGAACATCCTCTCGGCGCGAGGGAAAATAAGGCTTGTTACGAGTCAGGCTTCTTTACTTCCCCTAGGTTCATCTGCCCCTTCATGACCGGCTATTTCCAATCCATCGATCTCGCCCGCCTCTTGTCCGAGACGCCCCATAAACTGCTGACGCAGGTGCAGAGCCCGTTGTTCCTGTCGCAGCTTGGGGTCATCTTTGTCGGCGGCCTCTTGGCCTTCTGGTTCTCCAAGCGGGTGCACGGCCCGCTGACCCGGCTGGCCTTGAATTCGCTGCCGCGCTCCTGGGGGGCGGGATTCGTCCGCACCGTTGAATACGTCGCCATGCCGCTGTTCTGGCTTGGCGTGTTATGGGGCGCTGCCGCCATCGGCGTAGCCTTCGATTTGGCGATGCACATCGTTGGGGCGGCGATCGATCTGGTCTTCGCCTGGATTTGCATCCGGCTATTGTCTTTCACGGTGCGTAGCCATGCGATGTCGGTCGCCATTTCGGTAGCCGCCTGGGCCATCGCTGCCCTCAACATCCTTGATCTCTATAATCCGCTCACCCGCTGGATGCGGGGTGTGGACGTTTATGCCGGCAAACAGCATCAGATCACGCTGTTCGATGCGGTGAGCGCGATCTGCCTCTTGGCAGTGCTGTTGTGGTTCACCCGTCTGCTGCACAGTTTTTTGCAACGCCAGATCGCTCATGCCCAATCCTTGACGCCGTCGCTGCAAGTGCTGCTCAGCCAGCTTTTGCAGATTGCGCTGCCGTCCTTGGCCATCATCATCGCCTTGCAGACGGTTGGGCTCGATCTCACCACCTTGACCGTCGCCTTCGGGGCCATCGGTCTTGGTATCGGTCTCGGCTTGCAGAAGCTGGTGTCCAATCTGGTCGCCGGTTTGACCCTGCTTTTGGGCAAGACCATCAAGCCTGGCGACATCCTGGCTTACAAGAACACCTTCGGCATCGTCACCCAGATGGGCGCGCGCTATGTCACCCTGCGCACCTTGGGCGGGGTCGAACATCTCGTACCCAATGATTATTTCATGGAGAACGGGGTCGAAAACTGGACCTATACCGACGCCAAGCTGTCCTTGAGCGCTTCCATCGGCATTGCCTATGAATGCGATCCGCATGAGGCGATGGAAGTCTGTCTCGCGGCGATGAAAACGGTGAAGCGGGTGCTCGCTGAGCCGGCTCCTGGTGTGGTGTTGAAGGAGTTCGGTGATAGCGCCATCGCACTCGATATTTTTTTCTGGATCGATGATCCGCGCAACGGCACCGGCAATGTCAAAAGCGAAGTGCTCTTGGCGATCTGGGACCACTTCAAAAGAGCAGGAATCTCGATGCCTTATCCGCATCGCGATGTGCGCGTGATTGCGATGCCGGAACCGGCCGCGCCTACTTTGTGAACGGATGCTCCAGCGGATTGGCCTGGCTCAGATCGCCGCCCAGGCGATTGATATAAAGCTTGCGTCCACTCGCTTCCGCCACCGCTGCCGCGGGATTGTGGCGGTAATAAACCGGCAGCCAGTCGTAATCGTCATCCAGGACACCAAGCTGGGGCACGCCAGCGCGCTGCGACACGGCATCCATATGCGTGCGGGCGTTGATGCAAAACGCCACCAGCTTGTCCAGTTTCGCCGCTCTTTCGTCCACGATGCTTTCCAGCATCACCAGCGGTGTCGCGGAAAAGAGATGATAGTGTACCGCGCGGGCGCCGCGGGCCATTTCGAAAGGCAATGTCCCGTCATCCTGAATCTGATTCATGGCAAACGCGAAAACCTGGCGGCCCCAATCGAGATCGGCTTTGTTGCCGGTGACGGCGCCTGTGGCGGCAACGGCCAGGCCTTCCCAATAATAATGGTTGTTGCGCTTGCCTTTGTAGTGCTCCGAATGATTGCGCACGCCGTCGGCAACCGCTTGCAGCCAGGTGTCGATGGCTGCGCGCTGATCGCTGGTGGCCGCATCGCGCACCTTGGCATAACTCAAGGCGAGGCCCGCCAGCATCCATTTGCGTTCGAAATGGGCTTGATCTTTTTCGATCTTGCCCAGCATGGCATCGCCTTCGGCCCAGGCTACCAGCCAGCGAAGCGTGCATTCCTTGTCGCCGCGGCTCGCCGAGGCCGCAACCTGCCGCAGATAGGTCTCCAGCGGTTTGACCGCCGCCTCATAAGCCGCGTGGCGCAACGGATCGATATGGGAATAGACCGGCGGGTCGTCGTAATAGCTGTCGGCGATGATGTCCCGTTGCGGCGCGACGGGGGCGGGGCAATCGGCCAAAGCACCGGTCCCGAACAGCAATAGAGCAAGCACATAGCGCATCGGGACAGCCCTTCAGGTTTGGTTCGATTCCGCAAGCTGGCTGATGATCATGATCTTTTGCCAGATCTTGCGGCCGAGATTGGTGGTTAAATTCTCGACATCATTGGCGGCGGCCAGGATTTCGCTGTCTTCGGTCTGCCCGGCATAAAGCGCCGCCAGCTTGGCGATTAGCGATAGCATCTCGGTGCAATAGTCGAGATAGCGCGATAATTCGAAATCGCTCAGCGCCCGTTCCGGCGAAGCCGAGGTGACGGTGTAACTGCCCAGCTCCACCGAGGGGTCTTTGGTCAGCTGGTGCATATCGATGACATGGGCGAGGGCACGCAACTGGTAGAGGGCACGGAACACCCGCCGGCGTTTGACGGCCGTCTCGCGCGTCCACACGAACCAGATTGCGCCACCGATCAGGATGGAGAGGTTGACGACAGATTCGAGAGCCTGGGCGAGGCTGACCACATCGACACGGTGCAGCACATCCCGCCAGTTCACGAAGCTGCCGAGATACAGCATCAGTCCGAACCACAGCACGCTGAGCGCGATGCTGACGAGGCGTGTGCTGATGAAGGCCCGGTTGGTATGGCGCGCACGCTTGGCTGTCTGTTGGGCGAGATCGATGAGTTCAGCGCAGACTTGACCCAGGCCGGAACCGGCGAAGCGGGCTTCGATGCGGGCATGCAGCCGCTCTATGGTTTGGATGATGAGCTTATCGTCGAGAGCGAACTTGCTCTTGCGCGCCATGATGTCCCCCCAACATCGTCAGCTATTTGATCGCTGCATTGCTGCCATGAACCATACGACGAATTTCACGGAAAGGTCGCGGCCCTGACCTCAATTTGGCGTGTTTTAATGAGATCTAGAGAGGGATTGGCGCAGGATGCGTCAACGCCACCACAGCTTCGGACATCCGTGGTGACCCGAACTGTTGTAGAAGAGCGAAGCGGCATATTCGTAACCATCTCAGCGATATAACAACAGCCGCAACAACGAGCAGGTAGAGTGTATCTGGAGGCAGTTATGTTTCAACGGTCTGGTCAAGAGCGAAATCAAAATGCGGCTCAGCCCGAAGAAGTCGATAGTCTGAAGGGACTCATTGCCAAGGCGCGCTGGGCCGGTATGGACCATGATGCTGAGAAGCTGTGTCAAGAACTGGGATCCCGGGCTCCGGCGGCCTGTGTCATCCCCGGTCCGGTCGAAACCGACTGATTTTGTGATGCTCTCCCGGAAGCGGGGCAGGGATGCGCCGCTTTTGTGTTTTGAGCGCGCCGTTAAAACGCCCTATTTCGTTGAAAATTCGGCGACTTGCTTGTAATAACTCTAATGTAGGAGTCGCGGCCAAGTTGCCGCTGATGGAACTCATTTGCCTTGTGGCAATGTTCATCACATCTCGCATTGGAGAATTTTCATGACCATCCAACTTCCCGATCTGCCTTACGCCAAAGACGCCCTTGCGCCGCATGTCAGCGCCCAGACGCTTGAGTTCCATCACGACAAACACCATGCCGCGTATGTGACGAATGCCAACAAGCTGATCGCGGGCACGCCGCTTGCTGAAGCTTCGCTGGAAGAAATCATCAAGGCCGCAGCTGCGGATCCGTCGAAGAAGGGTCTTTTCAACAACGCCGCGCAGGTGTGGAACCACACCTTCTTGTGGAACTCCATGGCCCCCAACGGCGGCGGCGCTCCCAAGGGTGACATCGCTGATGCCATCAAGGCCGATTTCGGCAGTTACGAAACCTTTGTCGAGACTTTTTCGACCACGGCGGTCGGCCAGTTCGGTAGCGGCTGGGCTTGGCTGGTGCTCGATGGCGGTAAGCTGAAGATCGAAGGCACGGCCAATGCCGATACCCCGCTAGTGCACGGCAAGAAAGCGCTGTTCACCTGCGATGTCTGGGAACACGCCTATTATCTGGATTACCAGAACCGCCGTCCTGATTACGTCAAGACGTTCCTGGCGCATCTAGTGAACTGGGATTTCGTCAACGCCAATCTGAAGAAGTAATACCGCTGTGGCGGTGGGGTTCTAGGCCTTACGGCTTGGTATAATAGAACCCCATCGCGACGGCCTCGCCGCGCTCGATGGCCATATGCAGAGCCACCACAGATTCCAACTCCTTCTCGAACGCCTTGAAGCGCTGTCCTTTCCAGGGCTCGCGCAGCTTGCGGATGTTGGCGACCATGTTGAGTGAATTGTGCAGCCCGCGCAGCAGCGCCACGCGCACATCACTGGTGATGTCGATCTCCGAATAGAATTTCAGGCCGGAAGCATCGAGCCAAGCCTTGTAATCCGATGGCAGATATTTGTACGGGCAGCCTGCCTTGGCGTTGGGCCCGCGCATCACATCGGCGACGAAGACTTGCGCGTCTTTTTTGAGCGCCGGTGCGGCTTCATCGATCAAGCCTTTCACCGTGCCTGCCATGCGCGACGGCGACAGCATCGCCAGATGGGTCAGCCGTTTTCCGGCCAAAAGCTTCTTACCGGGCTGCCAGGTCGCGAGCTTGACCTTGTCCTTGGGCCGCTTCTCCATTTTTGAAACGGTCGGTTCTGCTTCAAAGGCGTCGATCCAGATTCCACCTTCACGGCTGAAGGTGAAAAGGCGATAGCCCAGTTGATAGGTCAGAACGCCAAAATTGCCGCCTTGCGTCGGCACGATGGTGCCGATCGCCCGAGACGCAAAAATGCTGTCAAAAGGGGTAAGGTTTGCATACCCCCACATGTCCTGCGCCACAGCCAGCCAGGATTCGAACTGGCCTTCATCGGGCGTTAGTTCGACTTCTTTGGTCGGATCCTTCTGGCCGAGCAAAACGATCTTCGGTTTTCCCACCGCACTCATCGCCACTCTCCCTCGCGGCGAAGCATGATGGGCGAATGACATTAATGTGTTGTAAAGCGGGTAACCGCATTGGTTGGGATGGCGGGCGGCTTTGCCTGAAAAAAGCCAACAAATCCAAGGCGCCTTTGGTATACGGTAACCTCACGCTAACCTTACAATTGATCTGTCACAGTTTGTCGCCCTTGGCGGTTCCGCTGGCTTGCGGTTGGCTGGCCGTTGCCGGGGATTTTTCTCGCAAAAAATGTGCGTATCGAGCCAGCCTCGCTCACCAGATGCTGTGCAGCCAATCGAGATAGCTGCGGAAGTCGTCCGGCCGCACGGTCAAGTCCGACCATTGCGGACGGTCCCCTTGCAGGAGAACCGTCGCAGGAACCCGCTCCATCTGGTGATTGCGCCGTCCGTAGACCGGGACTGTTTTCAGGATGCATTCCCGATGCCATTGCTCCGGGTTGCCGGTGTGGGCGGTAGCGATGGGCAGATGCTCGGCGGCTGCGATTTCACAGGCCGCGTGCGCGGCTTCCTCGAGCGTTCGGGTTTTGGAAGCATAAAATGCCTGCATACCGGCATCGGCGTGGGTCATGGCACGTCACGCGCGCTGTGCGCTCGTCAAAGTTGTCTATAGGATACTGCATAATACGAGGTTTGGGCCATCACAAATGAATTTGTAAGTATAATTACCCAGTGATCAACGGGTGCAGATCTTTCACGCAGTGTTGCATTACCCATATCTCCTGATGATTTTGCCGCGCGATGCTCGCATAATGCTTTTCGCCTGTCCGTTCTGACCTCTCTCGGCCGGAGGGGAGGAGGAGTAAAGCGAGTCTTGAAGATCCACGATCAAGGCTTGGTATGTATGCCAGAGGCCGGCCACAAGGCCGGCTCGGGGCTGTGGATGGGTTGTTTCTCGAAAAACGTATCTGTTCCGCCAAGACCTCGGCGCGCTTTTGTGCGTCCGGGACCTGGCTTCCGTGAACCTGAGGAGCATATCGATGGTCGCCAAAAGCAAGCCGACTTGGATCGCAGTACTGGACGGCAACGAAGCCCGCTTTTTCGCGCTGCGGCGCGGTGATGATGGCCAGATATTCGAAGAAGTGGCAGGTCCGCTTTCCGCGCGCCATATCAGCCGCAGCGATAAGCCTGGACGCGGCGTTTCTTCCGGCAGTGGCGGGCAGCCGAAAATCACACCGCAAAAACTCGATACGCTGCAATTCACCCGCGATGTAGCGGTGGCTCTCGATGCGGCTTTGGCCGAAAAGCGTTTTGATCAATTGGTGCTGGTCGCACCGGCGCGCATTCTCGCCGATTTGCGCGAACAGGTGTCGAGCCGGGTGTCAGCAAGTTTGGTCCATCAGGTTCCCAAGAATTTCGCCAATCTCAGCACCGATGCGTTGTGGGAGAAGCTTTCGGCCATTCTGCTCAAGGCGGCGCGGCCGGTGTCGAGCTCAAGCGCGCGCGTATCCGCAAAGAACGGCAGCAGCCTTCCGGTTTCGGTGGTGTTCCGCAATATGGATGCGTCGGCGACGGTGGAAGCTGAGGCGCTCAAACACGCCGCCAAGCTGGAGCGCAAATTCGGCCGCATCCAGAATTGCCGTGTCACGGTGGAAGCGCCTAAGCATGAACATCGCAAGGTCAAGGAGTTTCGCGTCGCTGTGGCTATGAAACTGCCCGGAAGGGAGATAGCCACGCGCTCAGGCGAGGGTGCCGCGCATGAAGATCTTGGCATCGCCATGCGGGATGCTTTTGCGGCAGCGATGCGCCAGCTTGAAGGAAGTGTGCGGCGGATCAAGGACGGCATGTTGCGCGAAAGACGCAAGTCCTCCCCGCGGCTGCGCGGCTTCGCGGAGGCCTAGTCTTTTTTGGGGGCGGGTTCGCGATACATCCAGGGCAGCATCAGGCCCACTGGGATGATCCACAGCGTGCCCGCCACCAGATAATAGAGGAAAGTGGCCAAGGCGCCCGCATGCGGCAGAAGATGGGCACCCACGCCCATGGCGATCAAGCTGTAAATGACCAGCCAGACGAGGGTGAGGATCGTCCCGAGCAGCTTTTTGACATGCGGTGTCATGCGGGTCCCAAGTTTTGCACAATCCCAATTTGACCGTTCGCCACCGGATCGCCTATCAAACGGACATGACGATCACGGCGTCAATCACCTTTCTCGAACGGCCCGGGCGCAACGCGGTTGGCATCTGGCTCCTGGCTATGTCGGCGCTGATCATAGCCATGCTGGCGGTGGGCGGTTTGACCCGCCTGACCGGTTCTGGCCTTTCCATTACCGAATGGCAGCCGATTCTGGGTGCGATTCCACCGCTCAGCCATGATGCCTGGGTGGAGGCTTTCCGCAAATACCAGCGCATCCCGCAATACCATGTGTTGAACGCCGGCATGACGCTGGAAGGGTTCAAGGCGATTTATTGGTGGGAGTGGTCGCATCGCTTGCTCGGCCGCGCCATCGGTTTTGCCTTTCTGGTGCCATTCGCTTGGTTCGCCGTCACCGGCGCCATCAAGCGGGAAGACTGGCCGCGTATGATCCTGCTTTTCCTGCTCGGTGGATTGCAGGGCTTTATCGGCTGGTGGATGGTGAAAAGCGGTCTCGATGTGCGCACCTCGGTGTCGCAATACCGCTTGGCCATCCATCTCGGCACGGCCGTCATTCTGCTCGGCGCCAATTTGTGGGTGGCGCTGGAATATTTGCGCGGCCGCGCTTTCGGCAAGGTGACCGCCGCAACTTGGCTCGCCTACGGTTTTGCCGGACTGGTGTTCTTGCAGATGATGTTGGGGGCGCTGGTGGCCGGGCTGCATGCCGGCCTGCATTACAACACTTGGCCATCGATGAACGGCAATTGGCTTCCCGATGACGCTTTCGCCGCAGGCTGGCTTGGCATCTTCGAAAATCCGGGGCTGGCCCAATTCGATCATCGCATGGCGGCTTATATCGTCGCGGCGTCTGCTTGGGTGTTCTGGAGCTGGCTGCGCACACGCGCCAAGACGCCCATCTCGCCCATGGCCAGATATGCCTCGACAGCCGTTCTCGTGGTCATGGCTTTACAGGTCATCTTGGGCATCGAAACGCTGCTCTATCAGGTGCCGGTAATGCTGGCGGCCTTGCACCAAGTCGTTGCGGCGCTGTTGTTCTGCGCCGCGCTCTGGCAGGCATTCGAATTGCGCAAATCTGGGGGATGACATGAAAATCTGGATGTTGGCCATTGCGGTTCTGACCATCACGGCTGCGCAGGCCGATCCGCTGGAAAATGCCCGCGCGGGGCAGCTGCAATGCTATAGGCCCGATACCGCCCGCAAGACCTGCGCGGCTTTATCCGGCTACAGCTTCAATAAGGACGGCACTATCAGCAACCAGGCACAGGTACTGTTGTCGCCGCAGCCCGTGGTGGTCATGCGCACTATCAGTCCGGTATCTCTGAAAGGCGAAGCGGTTTGTGGTGTCGCCCGCAAGGAAGACATCGACACCGCCACGATCCTCGTCAACGGCTCACCTTTGCCGGAAGACCAGGCTGCTCAGGCACGCAATCAGATTTTTGCCGCGATGCAAGGTCTGCAAGGCCAGGAGGTCTGCACCACTTATGTGGCGGAAGGCGATCACCTGACCACCAAGATCACCCTCAACGGCCAGCCCAAGCCGGAATTCACCCAGACGGTGATCTGGGTGAAACCGGCAGACGGCTATACGGTCAGTCCGTAATCAGTCCTTCATCGCTTGGTCGAGATCGGCAATGATGTCGTCCACCGTCTCGATCCCGATGGAGAGGCGCACCACGTCGTCGCCCGCACCGGCTTTGGCGCGGTCTTCGCTGGAAAGCTGGCGATGGGTGGTGGAAGCCGGATGGATGATCAGGCTGCGGGTGTCGCCGATGTTGGCGAGATGGCTGAAGAGGCGCACCTTGTTGACGAGGCCGAGGCCCGCTTCATAGCCGCCTTTGACGCCGAAGGTGAACACAGCACCGGCGCCTTTGGGGCAATACTTCTGGTGCAGCGTGTAAGAAGGATTGTCTTCCAGGCCGGCGTAAGTCACCCACGCCACTTTCGGATTGGCCTTCAGCCAGCGCGCCACCGTCAGAGAGTTGTCGCAATGGCGCTGCATGCGTAAGGACAGCGTCTCGATGCCTTGCAGGATGTTGAAGGCGTTGGTCGGGGACAGCGCCGGGCCGAGATCGCGCAGCGCCAGAACGCGGCAAGCGATGGCAAATGCCATGTCCCCAAAGGTCTCCCACAACCGCATGCCGTGGTAGGACGGGCAGGGCTCCGACAGGGTGGGGAACTTGTCGCTGCCCCAATCGAATTTGCCGCTGTCGACGATGACGCCCGCCATCGAGGTGCCATGGCCGCCAAGGAATTTGGTGGCCGAATGCAGCACCACATCGGCGCCCCATTCGATCGGACGGATCAGGTAAGGCGAGGCCAAGGTGTTGTCGACCACCAGCGGCAGGCCGGCGTCATGGGCGATCTTGGCGATGGCTTCGATATCGCAGATCACGCCGCCTGGATTGGCCAGGCTCTCGATATAGAGGCAGCGCGTGTTTTCGTCGATCTGCTCTTTGAAGGTTTCCGGCTTGGTGCCGTCGGCCCATTTCACATGCCAATCGAATTTGGCGAAGGACTGGCTGAACTGGTTGATCGAACCGCCGTAGAGCTGGCGCGCCGAAACGATGTTCTTGCCCGGCGCCATGAGCGTGTGCAGAGCAATGAGCTGCGCCGCATGGCCGGACGCGACCGACAGACCGGCGCGGCCGCCTTCGAGCGCGGCGACGCGCTCTTCCAGCACGGCATTGGTCGGGTTCATAATGCGCGAATAGATGTTGCCGAAGACCTGCAGATTGAACAGCGCCGCAGCGTGATCGGAATCCTCGAAGACATAAGCCGTGGTCTGATAGATCGGCGTCGCGCGCGCCCCGGTCGCCGGATCAGGCTGTGCGCCCGCATGCACGCTGAGTGTGTCGAAACCGAATTCCGCCATAGGCCGCTCCTCGAGAATTTCCGTTTTGAATCTGTAAATTTCAGCAGCAAGTGTAGCGCCGCATCGCGTCGCTCTTCAATGCGCCGCTCAATCAGCCTTCTTCAAGCTGGGCTTGTCGTCCCGCATCAGCGAGCCGCCTTTTTGGAACAGCTTGGGCTTGCGGTTGTCGATCACTTTGCGGTTGATGCCCATCCAGCCGATCTCGCCGGAGAGGCGGCCATATTCGATCTTGGGGCAGCGATCCATGATCACCGTCAGCCCGGCGTCTTCCGCCATCTTGGCGGCTTCTTCATTGATGACGCCAAGCTGCATCCAGATCACCTTGATGCCGAGGCGGTCTTTTTCCGCAAGTGCTTCCGCCACGATCTTGGGGGCGAATTCGGCGGCGCGGAAAATGTCGACGATTTCGATCGGTGCCGGCACATCTTTCAGCGAGCCATAGACCTCCTGGCCCAGGATGGTCTTGCCCGTCATACCGGGATTGATCGGGCGCACGCGAAATCCCTTATCCAGCATGTACTTCATGGCGAAGTAGCTCGGCCGCATTTCATTGCCGCTGGCCCCCACCATGGCGATGAAACGGTTGTTGCGCAGGATCGATTTGATGAGCTCGTCGGAATAAGTGGGCATGCGAACCTTGCGTAGAGGGTGGCGCCATATCGGCGCAATATTTAGTCCCTTTTAGGGGAAAGTGCGAGCAAGCCCAAGGGGCTGAATGCCGCCCTCGGAAAGCCCGCCCCGGGAGGTTTCACAAAGCTTGCTTTGCGCCGTCATGTGGTTGCGGCTGTCCCGGATTCGTGAGCCGAACAGACCCGCAGATCCTGTCACGATGGAGGGTGAAACCTATGTCTGTCATTCGAACTTGCGGGATGGCTGCAACGATTTTTGCAGCGCTTGCAGTTGCAACGCCGGCTTGGGCTGTTGGCTGGACCGCGACATGTACTGTCAAGGCCAGCGCTCCAGTGCCGCCATGCATTCGAGGCCAGACTGAAGAGGCGACGCGCAAAACATGCGAAAAAGCTAAGGCAGATACTCTTAGCAAGATACGCGCAGCAACGTCTGCCGTCTGCCTGGCGCACACAAGGTGCAAATGCCATCCTAACTAATTTTTTCTTCCGCACCTGAGCGGCTGTCCGGTCGTTCAGGTGCAGCATCAAGTCTGGATTTCGCCTCTTGCGTTCCTATATCGGGAGCGTGGTAATGCTGCGCCGCGATCCGCAGCTTTTTAGAGGCGTTCCCATGGCTGATCTTTCCGCATTTCCCATCACCAAGAAGTGGCCTGCCAAGAATCCAGATGTGCTGCAGCTCTATTCGCTGCCCACGCCTAATGGCGTGAAGGTTTCGATTATGCTGGAAGAGATCGGCTTGCCTTATGAAGCGCACAAGATCGATATCGGTGCCAATGAGACCTGGACTCCGGAATTCCTCTCGCTGAACCCCAATGGCAAGATCCCGGCCATCCTCGATCCGCATGGCCCGGACGGCAAGCCTTTCGCTCTCTTCGAATCCGGCGCCATCCTGGTTTACCTCGCCGACAAGAGCGGCAAGTTGCTTTCGACTGATCCGGCGACCCGTTACGAGACCTTGCAATGGGTCTTCTTCCAGATGGCCTCCATTGGCCCGATGTTCGGCCAGCTCGGGTACTTCCACAAATTCGCGGGCAAGGAGATCGAGGACAAGCGCCCCTTGAAGCGCTACGTCGATGAATCCGCGCGTCTGCTCGGCGTCTTGGATAGTCGCTTGGCCGAGCGCGCTTATATCATGGGTGACGAGTACACGATTGCTGACATCGCCATTCTCGGCTGGGTGCGCAATCTGATCGGCTTCTATGGTGCGGGCGAACTCGTCGGCTATGACCGCTTTGCCTTTGTCCAGCGCTGGCTGGCGGAATGCCTGAAACGTCCAGCCGTCGAACGCGGGCTGAATATCCCGCCGCGCCACTAATCTGGAGCCATAAAGCTGCTTGCCTGCTGGCCACGGCTTTGTCACGGGCCACCCGCGTTGCTGTACGACCGGCCCGCCGTTACCTTGCGGCGCTGGGGTAGGGCGCCATGCGCAAAGCGGTTTCCATGATCACAACGGCTGCCTTGCTGGCGGAGAGTGCCTTTGCGGCCTCTTGCGATCGGCCTGAGGACACGCTGGCCATCCAGACGGCGGCCTTGCAGCAAGAGCTGATGGTGGCAGCCTTCATGTGTCACGACGTTCCGGCCTATAACGATTTCGTCCTCTCGCATCGGGCCGCCTTGCAGGCGGCAGATGCTGCATTGCTGGCCTTTTTCAAAGCGGCTGATCTCCAAGGGGGCTTCGGCGCCTACAACCTTTACAAGACCGAACTGGCCAACGCCGCCTCGCTGCGCAGCCTGCGCGATCCCTATTTCTGCTACCGGGCCAAGGCAGATTTCCAAGCCGCTGCCGGCCGTCCGCTGGAGCAGGCTTTGGCGGTGGTGCCGTTTACGGTCGACACCGGCTCGGTGCGCTGCACCTGGGCCGCCCGTCCGGCTGCCGCCATTCCCGCCACTGCCGCCGTCAATCCGACCGTGAATACCCCGCCCAGGCGCGTCCGCCACCGCACTTGGCTGGGCCGACTGGTGGATTGGCTGTTCCATTAAGCGGGTTGCGCGGCCTGAAAAATACGGTATTATAATACCGCACACAAAAAGCGCCGCAATTTCGGCCCTTTGCGCTTGACGGCGCGCTGCATAGCCCATATACGGCCCGTCGCTTTAATGGAATTCATCCCTATGACCACTTACTCGGCTAAGGCCTCCGAGATCGAGAAGAAGTGGGTCGTGATCGACGCCACGGGTTTGGTTGTCGGCCGGCTCGCCGCTCTTGTCGCGCTCCGCCTCCGTGGCAAGCACAAAGCCACGTTCACGCCCCACATGGACTGCGGCGACAACGTCATCATCATCAATGCCGAGAAGGTGCTTCTCACCGGCCAGAAGGTGAAGAAGAAGGTGTATTACCACCACACCGGCTATATCGGCGGCATCAAGGAACGCTGGGCGGATGACATCCTGCGCGGCAACTATCCGGAACGCATCGTCGAGAAGGCCGTGGAGCGTATGCTGCCGCGCGGACCGCTCGGCCGTCGCCAGCTTGGCAATCTGCGCGTCTACAAGGGCGCTGAGCATCCCCATGCTGCCCAGCAGCCGGAAGTGCTGGATGTGGCCAAGCTCAATCCCAAGAACACCAATTTTCACGTGAAGGCGGCCTGATATGGCGGAAGATGTGAAAAACTTCAGCGATCTCAAGTCGACGCTGATCAAGGCCAAGACCACCACTCCCTCTGGCCAGGCTGCGCCGGACGGCGTTGGTAAGCGCGATGCCAAGGGCCGTGCTTATGCCACCGGCCGCCGTAAAGATGCTGTCGCCCGCGTCTGGATTAAGCCGGGCAGCGGCAAGATCACCATCAACGGCCGTGACGAGACGATCTATTTCGCTCGCCCGGTGCTGCGCATGATCTTGCGCCAGCCGCTGGTTGCCGCCAACCGTGATGGCCAGTTCGATGTCGTCGTGACGGTGTCGGGCGGTGGTCTGTCCGGTCAGGCCGGTGCCGTGCGCCATGGTCTCTCCCGCGCTCTGGTGAATTACGAGCCCGCGCTGCGCGCCGCGTTGAAGCCGGGTGGCTTCCTCACTCGCGATCCGCGCGCCGTTGAGCGTAAGAAGTACGGCCGCCCCAAAGCCCGCCGCAGCTTCCAGTTCTCGAAGCGCTAAACCGGGTCTCGGTTTCGATTACGGACAGCGGCTTGCAGAGATGCAGGCCGCTGTTTTGTTTTGGGCCACTTTCTCGTTAGGGCAAAAAATAGGCGCCAGCACGGAGCCGGCGCCTGCGCCGCCAAGGGAAGGAATCATCCGGGCCACGGCAAGTGGGAGCTGCAACTCACCTCGAAATCGGGATCGAGACGAGTGCGCATCTGTGAAGACGAAGGAGAGGGCGGCCATCCTCATTCTTTATCGCCTTGATGCTCTTACTTTGTCACAACAGTCCCAGAAAGCGCTCCGACAGGTTCATCGTTGCCCTGCTGAGATGCTTTTCGACGGCGCTGACGGAGATTCCAAGCCGTTTGGCTACTTCCGCGTTCGTAAGCCCTGAGATGCGGCTCAAGGCAAACACTTCCCGGGTGCGCCCGGGAATTTCCTGCAGTATCTCGCCCAGCTTGCAAAGCGCATCTTTGCTGATCAGCACGCGTTCCGGCGTAAAGCCGTCTTCGTCGGCATAGTCCTCGTCGAGAGGAAGTTGTTCTTGCAGTAGCCGCGCCGCGCGATTGCGGCGCTGGTCGCGAAGGACATTTAAAGCCGTGCGGAACAGATATCCCTGTTGATGCGAGATATCTTCGAGGCCATGGCGAGCCAGCTTTATCAACACTTCCTGCACCATGTCTTCGACATCGGCCTGAACCGCAACACGCTTGCGGAAGAACTGGCGCAGCGCATTCGTATTCTCGCGCACGAAGGCCTCGAACTCGGCCTCGGCTGCGGATTTGGACGTGAATGGCGGCATCGGTGACGGCTGTGCTGTGCAAGTGACATCATCGCGACTACACCAATTCTCCCAGCGCTTCGAGTGGACACCGTTGTCAGATGTGCCGGATGTGTAATGCTGTAATGGCCTCGTACGTTCGACGAAAATGTATTTTTTCATGTCGTGGAGATGAGGTTTTCAAGCGGAACCTCCGTCTGAGCTTAAGACGGGATGAAATGGTTTTTGCGAAGCTGCGATAAACAGCCGTGAGAAGTGGACTGCCGCGACAGCGCCAAGTGGTTCTGTGCGGCCTATACAATCGCTCCGACGCATCTGCCGAACCCGAGGTACAAGGGAGGGGAGTGGGATGGTCTGCTGTGCATACAGCCAGCCTTGTTGCTGGTCGGCGGCGCATCCCTTTTTTTGCGGCAGTGCTGACACCGGTGTCGCAAGCGCCTTCCTTCCCAATACGAGCGCTAAGAATAAAACGGGAGGGACTACGTGTTTAACACGGACAATCACAATAGCGGTCAGAGCAACATCGCCATTCTGAAACAGCTGCTCGCAGGCAGTGCCGCGGTCGGTGCCTTGCTGCTAGGCTCTCCGGCGCTGGCGCAGGAGGAAGGGGCTGTTGAAACCGTCTATGTGACCGGTTATCGCGCTTCGTTGGAGAAATCGCTCGATCTGAAGCGGTCGACCAACGAAATGATCGACGCCATTTCCGCCGAAGATGTCGGGAAGTTTCCGGATTCGAACCTCGCGGAATCGCTGCAACGCTTGCCCGGTGTTGCGGTTGATCGTGACAATGGCGAAGGCCGCACCATTACCGTGCGCGGCCTGGGCTCCAACTTCACGCGCGTCACCTTGAATGGTCTGCAAGCGCTCTCCACCGCCGGCGCCAGCGATTCCGGCACGGCGCCGAACCGTGATCGCGGCTTCGATTTCAACACCTTCGCCTCTGAACTCTTCAGCCAATTGAAGGTTCAGAAATCGTCTTCCGCCTCCTCGGAAGATGGTTCTCTGGGAGCCACAGTTTCGCTGTCGACACCGCACGCCTTTGATCTTGGCGACAAGGCGATGCTGAACATGCAGAACGCCTGGTATGAAAACGGCAAGCCTTTCAATCCGCGTGTCACGGGTCTGTTTTCCAAAACCTTCTTCGGTGAAAAGCTCGGCGTGGTGCTGTCGGCGGCCTACACGATCAAGAATCAGTTCATTGATTCCTATCAGCGCAGCCCCGGCCAGTCGGACTTTACCTATCGCGGCTCGACTTTCGCTTCATCCTATTCGGGTTTGGCGGCAGGGACCTACACCATGTACGGCCGTTCCGGCTTCGCAGCGCCGACGGGCACGAGCTGCAACGGCCAAACGGCCGGTTCCTATTCGAACGGTGTTATTCCGGGCAGCGTCATCACCGATTCTTCATATTGTGCCGCGCTGTCGGGTTCTGATGCGACGGCCTATTCGGTCATCAACGGCACCCAAGGCTATGGTTTGACCGTCAAAGTCACGGCGACAGGCACAAAGACCTCCGCCTCAACCTCGATCACCTCGCCGGGTTCGACGGTGATCATTCCTTCTTTGGCGTCGCTGACCCACCAGCAGCTTTATCAGCAACGCATCGGTCTGACCGGCGGTGCGCAGTGGCAGGTGGATGATCGCAGCCTGATTTCATTCGATGCGCTGTTCTCTACAGCTTATCAGAACTCCACCAATTACCAGATTTCCGCGATCGGTCTTAACCGCAACAACACCAACACCAACCTGATCACGGGTACTGTCAACAGCGCGACCTTCACCACTTGCACGAATGCCACCGGTTCAGCGACACAGGCCGATGTGCAATGCTATGTTGGAAAAAATTCCGACATCTATTCTTATTACACCAACTCGGCTTACGGCTACGACACCAGCGGCACCGCTGCCAAAGCCGCGGCGATTTCCTTTGTCGGCCGTCCTTCGACGAGATTGATTTCCGCTTCGACGACAAGCAACGGTCTTGCCGCCAATAAGCTGGTTCTCGACAATGTGGATTTCCGCTCTGGTGCCGACCAGGCCTATTACACGACGGAATTCACCCAGATGTCGCTGAACGGCAAACGCGACTTTACCAATCACCTGCGCGCCGATGTGACGGTGGGCTGGTCGCATTCGCGCAACCATCAGACGGGCCTTCTTGCCGAAGTCAACCGCATGGACAATACCTATGCGCAGACGGGTTCATATTACATCTGGGACGATACGGCCGGCGGTGAAATGCCCTCCATGCAGTTCGGCTTCGATGTGGCCGACCCGAGTAACTGGGATTTCGTCAAAGGTTATTCCGCTCTACGCCATTACGAGTACTACACCGACAACAAGTATCGCTCGTTGATGGCTAATGTTGATTACGATGTCGCCGACTGGCTGACCTTGAAGGCCGGCTTTGCCATGCGCATCTTCGACTTCGCGACCAGCTATTATCAGCGTGCCATGAAGGATGTGCTCAATCCCAGCTTCAAGGAAGCCGGGGTGACCACCAAGGATATGACGCAGATCGTCACCTGGGGCTCCGGATTGGACGTGTCGGGCGGCACGCCCACCAGTTTCGTCGCTCCGAACCTGAATGCGTTCAAACGCGTCTACGGCTTCGATTGCAATTGCATCAACGATTACGGCGACTGGCGCGTCTGGAATAAGTTCAATGCCGCATCCACCGGTACCGCCGGACAGACCTATGATGTCGGCGAGCATGTCAAAGCCTACTTCCTGCAAGGAGATTTCCAGGACATCGTGATTTTCGGCAACGAGTTGCGCGGCAATATCGGCACCCGTTTTGTGACCACAGAGATCAAGTCGCTCGGCCATGCCTTGCAGGGCGCCGAAATCGCGGCCAACAGCAGCTACAACGACTTCCTGCCGTCGATTAACTTGGCCTATTCGCTAAGCGACGACATGCTGATCCGTGCCGCGGCTTCGAAGGTGATTGCCCGTCCGTCGCTGCAATATCTGGCACCGTCGATCACGGCCATGAGCATCCCGAGCACCAGCGGGGCCACCACGGGCGCCACCATCTCGATGGGCAATCCTTACCTCAAGCCGTATCGCGCCAAGACGGCAGATCTCGGCTGGGAATGGTATTTCGACAAAGGGGCAATGCTTGCCGTCACGGGATTCGTGAAATGGGTTTCTGACAATCCCCAGGTCGTGGTCTCAAGCGGCAAGGTCAGCGACTTCCTGACCACGGATCAGCTGGCGGCGGTGAAATCCTATTACCAAACCACCTCATCGACGACCAATACGGCAATTCTGGCTTATCTTGATGGCGATTATGCCATGGCCAACACGCAAGCCATCAACGGCAAGGGCGGTGTTCTGGAGGGTATCGAAGTCACCTACACGCAGAACCTCGATTTCATTCCGGCGGTGTTCGGCGGCAAGGGCTTCGGCATGAATGCCAACTACACCAAGATCAACTCCAAGATGCACTATGTTGTAAACGCCACCACGACCAGCACGACCTATGGCGATGCGCCATGGCAGAATGCGTCGCCTGACGCTTGGAACCTCACGGTGTTCTATGATGGCCCCAATTGGTCGGCCCGTGTTTCTTCGGCCTTCCGCTCCAAATATCTCTATCTTTATCCGGTGGCGAGCGGGTCGAATGCGCTGGGCTATGGTGACTCGCCCTTGGTGCAGGATTTCGGCTATTCGAAGAACACGCTCAACGTGGACTTCTCGGGCAGCTATGATCTCAGCGACAATATGGAAATGACGCTGGATGCCTCGAACCTGACCAACCAGACGGATCGCCGCTGGGCTTATCAGAACAGTCCTCAGACGACGAAATACGCTTCATCGGGCCGGCAGGTGTTTGTCGGGTTCCGCGTGAAGTACTAGCTTTCGGGGTTGTCTTGGGCGCCGGGAAACCGGCGCCCGCGGCCCATGCTTCATCCTGTATGATGGCGCTCATGGCCGATACGCGTTCATACGTATCGTGTATCGTAACCGCACCGTAAAGCATTTCAGACGATGCGAATTGGGCGAAATCGTTCGTACTGCTGTCTATAGACAGTTGTATTCGTAGAAAAGCGCGCCGATCTTTATACCCAATTTAAAGCTCTCGCTCCGATCCTGAATGTGCAGCGCAGATGCACTTCACCGGGAACGGCGGGAGGTCCCATGGCGTTCAAGGTCTACCTCGAGAGCCCATCTGGTTCAGTTGCCGGTTTGCGCAAAAAAATCCTTTCGCATAGACACAACGCTTCCGCTCTGGCGCTTTTCACCGCTCTCACAACCATATCGCTGCCGGTTCATGCTGATATGGCTCCCGTGGGCGACGAAGCCATGGCGATGGAAACCATTGTCGTCACCGGCTCCAGAATAAAAGAGGATGTCCAGAAGGCCTCGACCGCCATCGCGGTTCTTTCCGACGAACAGCTCGAAACCAAATCCATTCTGCAGATTTCCGATCTGCAATATACGACACCATCCCTGTCGATCACGGATACGGGTCTGAGCCAGAACGTCAACATCCGCGGTATCGGCCTTTCTTCGACCAACGCCAATGTCAGTCCTGGTGTGCCCATCTATCTCGATGGGCTGTTGCAGCCGCCGATCGTGGCGACGACGCGCTTCTATGATCTGCAGAGCATAGAGGTCTATCGCGGACCGCAAGGCACCTTTGCCGGTGCCAATTCCACGGGCGGGGCCATGTTCGTCCTGTCGAACAATCCGTCGCCGGAGAAATTCTCAGGCAGCATCGCGGCTTGGGGCGGGGATTATTGGGATGTCGGTGTCGATGGCGCGGTGAACTTGCCGTTGACCGATACCATGGCGTTTCGGGTCGGCTTTAATTTCGAGAGCCGCGACAGCTTCTATAAGCTCATCACCCCGGCGCCCACCTTGACGGGTGTCTCCTACGGCACGCCCGGCACGCTGGCGGAAATGTCCGTCCGCCTCGGATATCTCTGGGAGCCGGTCAGCCGGTTCAGCATCCTGGTGAAGCTCTCTGGCACCAGAAAAGACACCGGCGGTTATACCGCGCGGCCGCTTCCAGGCACCGCCAACAGTGTTTATGCCCCCGCCAATCTGCGCGAACTCGCCTACGATACGCCGGAGATGAACAAGGACCGTGTCGGCCGCGCGATGCTGGAATTGAAATACGCTTTTCCTTCGGGCCTGACGCTGCGCTCGATCACGGGGTATCAGGACAATCTGGTCCGCAATATCAGAGACCTTGATGCGACGGCCAATGCTGGTGTGCGCTCGGGGCAATATCAGGATGTGGCCGAGAGGCCGTTCAGCGAGGAGATCAATCTCATCTCGCCACAGGACGAGGCGGCAAGATGGATCCTGGGCGGTTTCTACTGGTACGACAAGATCAAGGTTGGCCATGATGTCTTCACCGCCAGCCCGGTCCATACGTATCGCGATATTCGTTCGGACAAGCTCTCGGCGGCCATGTTCGGGCGCGTGCTCTATGACCTCAGCGAAGCGTTGCAGATCGAGGCGGGCGGGCGTTTCACCCATGATGAGGTCACCGGCGGCGGCGTGATGAAAATCGGTCTGCCGGGTGCAACACCGGTCGCAATCATTCCTCTGACCGGTCATTGGCAAGGAGATAGCTGGACCACCAAGATTGGCATTAGCTACAACTCCAACGCCCAGAACTTTCTTTATGCCTTCGTCGCCAAGGGCGTGAAGATGGGCGGCGTCAATGCCGGGGTGCCGTTCAAACCGGAAACGGTCTGGGATTATGAGATCGGCTGGAAGGCCTCGCTGCTCGACAGCCGCCTGGTGCTCCAGCTTTCCGGCTTCTACAGCAACTACAAGAACTTCCAATACGATGCCATCGCGGTCGCGACCGGGGCTCTGGGACCGGTGAACATTCCCAGCGCCCGTATCGATGGCACCGAGCTTCAGGTTTATGGCTATTTCGGTCCGCTCAAATTCGATACGGCCGCCGCTTGGATTGATACCGAACTTGGCGCCTTCCGTCTGATCGACAGCAATGCCTTGCCAGGTGGCGGCGCCAGCAATCTCGGGCCGCAATGTGCGGCTGGTGCCGCCTCCAATCCGCCGCTCTGTTTCGACTACAGTTCCTATTACGTCTCGGCGAGCGGCCGTCGCAATCCTTATGCGCCGTCTTGGACCGCCAATTTCGGGGTGGAATACAGTATTCCGCTGGCGACCGATTACACCCTGACGCCGCGGCTGGATTACGTCTTCCAGGGCAATCAATGGAGCTCGATTCTGCAGAATCCGGTCGTGGATTTCATGCCGAGCCATGATCTGTGGAATCTGCGGCTCACTTTGGATCATGGCCAATGGAGCCTGGCGGCCTATGTCACCAATCTGATGGACCGGACCTATTTGAGCGGCCGGTTCTCTGCCATCGGTTATTACGGTCCGCCGCGGCAGTACGGCCTGCGCCTGTCTCATCACTTCTGATGGCTGCGCTGCGAGTCGGCATTGCGGCAAAATCTTGGCGCGTTGTGCTGCTGCGCTAATGCATATGAGGGCAGGGAGTGTGGAACACTTATCAATCCGTCCCAAAGGCCATGGTCCGCACTTGCTCTTGCGCGTCGTTTGCATGATTTTGGGCAAAGGCGGGCACCAATTTGTGCATCAGCGCAGCGTATTGTGCATATGCAGATCGCTCGCAATCATTCACCTTGCGATACGTGCGGCAATATGGCCGATTGTCCAGGACATCCTGGTGTCGCTGTTTAGAACTTGGATAAGAGTGGATCGTAATCTGTTGTTGCTATGCACGCCCAGGTTCAGATGCTGTGCTTTTGTGCAGCAAGCCTTCAACTCAGCGTGGATTTCACTCACTTCGTCGTCTCGCGGCGCCGAGGCGGCGCAGATGAATGCAGCAGGTTTTGGACTGGGAGCTTTTTAGGTGCGGATTTCTGATTGGGCTGGCAAAGCCAAGTTGGCGTCGCGTGTCGGGCTTGTGGGGCTCGCTTCCGTTTTTCTTAGCGGTTGCGACATGGTGCTGATGGATCCGAAAGGGCCGATCGGCGTCGAAGAGAAGAATATCATTCTTCTGGCCACGGGACTGATGCTGCTGGTCGTCGTGCCGGTGATCGGCATGGCCTTGGCTTTTGCCTGGCGCTATCGCGCCTCGAACACCAAAGCGACTTATGCCCCGGGCTGGAGCCATTCCGGCGCCATCGAAGCGGTGGTGTGGACCATTCCCGTCATCATCATTCTGATTCTGGGCACGGTGACCTGGATTTCGAGCCACAAGCTCGATCCGCGTCAGGAAATCCCCTCGGTTGGCAAGCCGCTGGAAGTTCAAGTCGTATCGCTCGATTGGAAATGGCTCTTTATCTATCCCGAATACGGCGTTGCTTCGGTCAATGAGCTGGCTATGCCGGTCGGGCGCACAGTGCATTTCAAGCTGACCTCGTCAGGGGTGATGAATGCCTTCTTCATCCCGGCATTGGGCAGTCAGGTCTACACCATGCCTGGCATGCAATCGCTCCTGAACCTGAAGGCGGACCATGCCGGTAGCTATGAAGGCATTTCCGCCAATTACTCCGGTAAAGGCTTTGCCGATATGCATTTCGAGACCAAGGCGCTGGATGCCGCCGCCTTCAAGGCCTGGATCGCCAAAGCCAAGCAGACCGCACCGCTCGACAATGGCGAGTATGTGAAGCTGATGACGCCGGGAACCCATGCCGTTGCCACCTATGGCGCGGTGGAGGACGGCCTCTACCATCGCATCCTTAATCGCTGCGCCACTGGCGGGGTCTGCACCGACGATGCCGTCGCCATGGCCAATATGAAAGCTGCGGCACCCGGCAAGCCGGTCTGCGCCGATCCGGCACAGAAGGCCGGCAAGACCAACACCATCAACTCCAAACTGACCAAAGGCTGACGCGATGAGCGCAGGCGAATCCTTTCTCTTCGGCAAACTGACTCTGGATGCCGTTCCCTTTCACGAGCCGATCATCATGGGCGCGGTCGGCGGCATGGTGCTGGCGGGCGTTACCGTTTTCGCCGTGCTGACGTTTCTCGGTCGCTGGAAATGGCTGTGGACCGAGTGGTTGACCAGCGTCGATCACAAGCGGATCGGCGTCATGTACATCATTCTGGCGCTGGTGATGCTGCTGCGCGGCTTTGCCGACGCTCTGATGATGCGCGGCCAGCAGGCGATGGCCTCGGCTGGCGGGGCAGGGTATCTGCCGCCGGAACATTTCGACCAAGTTTTCACCGCTCATGGCGTGATCATGATCTTCTTCATGGCGATGCCTTTTGTCATCGGCCTGATGAACATCGTCATGCCGCTGCAGATCGGGGCGCGCGACGTTGCGTTTCCTTATCTCAACTCGCTCAGCTTCTGGCTGACCGTGGCGGGCGCCATGCTGGTGAACATCTCGCTGGCCGTCGGCGAATTCGCGCATGTCGGCTGGCTGGCTTATCCGCCGCTGTCGGAACTGGCCTTCTCGCCCGGTGTCGGTGTCGATTATTACCTTTGGGCGCTGCAGATATCTGGGCTGGGAACCCTGTTATCCGGCGTCAATCTGATCACCACGATCCTGAAAATGCGCGCCCCGGGCATGGGTTTGATGAAGATGCCCGTTTTTACCTGGACTACGCTCTGCGCCAACATGCTGATCGTGGCGGCTTTCCCGATTTTGACGGTGACGCTCGCCATGCTGGGGCTGGACCGCTATCTCGGCATGCATTTCTTCACGCATGACGGCGGCGGTAACCCGATGATGTATGTCAACCTCATCTGGGCTTGGGGCCATCCGGAGGTTTACATCCTGGTGATCCCGTGTTTCGGCATCTATTCCGAAGTCACCGCGACCTTTTCGGGCAAGCCGCTGTTTGGTTATACCTCGATGGTCTACGCCACGGTCTGCATCACGGTGCTGTCGTTCATCGTCTGGCTGCACCATTTCTTCACCATGGGCTCGGGTGCTGATGTCAATGCCTTCTTCGGCATCACCACCATGATCATCTCGATCCCGACCGGCGTGAAGATCTTCAACTGGCTATTCACGATGTATCGCGGCCGGGTGCGCTTGGAAGTTCCGGTGTTGTGGACCATCGGCTTCATCATCACCTTTGCCATTGGCGGCATGACCGGTGTTCTTTTGGCGGTGCCGCCGGCGGATTTCGTGCTGCACAATTCGGTGTTCCTGATCGCCCATTTCCACAACGCCATCATCGGCGGCGTGGTGTTTGGCGTCATGGCCGGCTTCAATTACTGGTTCCCCAAGGCGACAGGGATCAAGCTCGATCCTACCCTTGGCAAGGTCTCGTTCTGGTGCTGGTTTGTCGGCTTCTATGTTGCCTTCATGCCGCTTTATGCCCTGGGCCTGATGGGGATGACCCGTCGCCTGGATCACCTCAACAATCCGCTCTGGCATGCCTATCTGATCGTGGCGGCCGTTGGTGCCGTGATCATCTTCGTCGGCATTCTGGCGACTCTGGCGCAGGTGGCGCTCTCCATCCTCAACCACAAGAAGCTGCGTGATCTGACGGGCGATCCTTGGAACGGCCGCACCTTGGAATGGGCGACCTCGTCACCGCCGCCCTTTTACAACTTCGCCCGCGTGCCGCATGTGCACACCATCGATGCCTTCTGGGAAATGAAGCAGTCCGGTGGCGTGCCGACGCTGCAGCCGCAATACCAGCGTATCCACATGCCACGGAACACCGGTACTGGTTTTATCATCGGCATCACCGCGATCGGGCTGGGCTTTGCGCTCACCTGGCACATCTGGTGGCTGGTGATCGCCAGTTTCGCGGTAATGGTCGGGATGGCGATCCTGCACAGCTTCAACGAAGACCGCGATTACTTCGTCCCGCCGGGCGAGGTGGCGCGTCTCGAAACCGAGTATTTCCAGCAACTGCCGGAGAAGACCGATGAACGTTCACACCTCGCCGCTTGACGGCACGCTGACCGGCCACGTCGCCGGCGAGGAACACGGGCACGAGAGCAACATCCCGCTCGGGTTCTGGATTTACCTGATGAGCGACTGCATCCTGTTCGCCTCGATTTTCGCGGGCTTCATGGTGCTGCGCGGCAATCTGGCGGGCGGGCCTTCGGGCGCGGAGCTGTTCGACCTCAACTATGTGGCGGTGGAAACGGCGCTGCTGCTGGTGTCGAGCCTGACTTACGGCCTCGGCATGATCGCCATGTTCAAGAAGAACCTCGGTCAGGTCTTCTTTTGGCTCGGTCTGACCTTTCTTCTCGGTCTCGGCTTCATCGGCATGGAAATCCATGAATTCGCCAAGCTGGTGGGCGAGGGCGCCGGACCCAGCCGCTCAGCCTTCCTCTCGGGCTTCTTCACGCTGGTCGGCACCCATGGCTTGCACGTCACCTCTGGTCTCATCTGGATGGCGGTGATGTTCGCCCATCTGGCGCGCCGTGGCCTGAACGCCGTCAATGAGACAAGGCTGCTCTGCCTCAGCCTGTTCTGGCATTTCCTCGACATCATCTGGATCGGGGTTTTCAGCATCGTCTATCTGATGGGAGCGGCCTGATGAACGCGCCAATGGAAAAGCCGGAAGACCATGGTTCCGGCCACGCCGGTCACGGTTCCACCACCTCTTATCTGATCGGTTTTGTGCTGTCAGTGATCCTGACGGCCATCCCGTTCTATCTCGTCATGACCCATGCCATGCCAGCCGCCAGTCTGATCCCGGCCGTCATCGGCATCGGGGTGGTCCAGATCCTGGTGCATCTGGTGTTCTTCCTGCACATGAACACGAGTTCGGGTCAGCTGTGGAACAATGCCGCCTTTGTCTTCACCCTGGTGATTCTCGGCATCCTGATCGCCGGTTCCCTGTGGATCATGTATCACCTCAACATGAACATGATGCCGGGCATGATGCCGGCAGATTAGCAGCTTCGGATTATCGCGTTTTTGAGAGCGGCACCGGGAGGTGCCGCTTTTTGTTTGTATGGCCTACTGCTCGGTCATTTCCTCGATCAGGGAAATGATGACACGGCGTTGCTTGCCGTCTTTAATTTGCAGGAAAGCCTCACAGAGGCGGAATCCCTCCGCACTGGCGGCAAAGGCCGCGATCTCATCGGTCTTGGCTGTGCGTCTGCCGGCATCGGCGGAGACGTGGCCATGCGGGAAAAACTCCTGCACCGGAATGCCGTACAATGAGGCCAGCTGAAACAGCCGTCCGGCACCGACGCGATTGATTCCGGCTTCGTATTTCTGGATCTGCTGAAACGTCACGCCGAGCTTCTTGGCGACATCCGCTTGCGAAAGGCCAAGCTGGCGGCGATGTGTGCGCAGTCTTCCCGCGACATAGGCGTCGATCGAGTTGGCTGCCTTCGGCGACATGCTGTTCTCCCGTATCCGCTTATAGGGGCGGTTTTGCGGGGCATAAAAAGCGTGTGCAGTGCGGTGGCGCAACGGCATAATAATATTGGTTGTAAACAATATAAACTGCAAGTTGACGATATTTAGAACCGTTGTGCTTTGATGCAGTCAAATTGCCCGCAAGATGTTCCGCTCACGGTTTCCGTCTGTGGCGTTTCGTTGCACGAGCAGACATTTTACGGCTCAAAAATGGTTAAACAGGCATTTAGCATCCTGCTTCCTGTCCGGCGGCCAGTGCCGTGCGCACCAGATCGGAGAGGCTGTCGGCCCTCAACTTGGTCATGATCTGCGCGCGATAGACCTCCACCGTGCGCGGCGAGATGCCAAGCTTCTGCGCCACCGCTTTGTTGGAAAGACCGCCGACGAGTTCATCGAGCACGCTCTTCTCCCGCGGTGTTAACGCGGTCATCAGCCGGCGCGCCGCTTTGACTTGCGCCGCTTGAGTCCGCGAACGTTCGGCAAGCGATAGCGCCCGGCGCACACTGGCAAGGAAGACATCACCATCGAAAGGCTTCTCGAGGAAATCGGCGGCACCGGCTTTCATGGCCTGCACGGCGAGATCGACTTCACCGAAACCGGTGATAATCACCACGGGAAGGTCTTGGCGGCGGCGTGTGACTTCGCGCTGCAACGCCAGCCCGTCCATGCCCGGCATGCGAAGATCGGCAACCAGGCAGGCCGCACCGAATACGTCATCGCTCAGAAATGCGTCTGCGGTCGGATAATCCTTAACGGCAAAGTCTGCCGCCTCCAGGAGCAGGCGGAGGGATTGTCTGGCATCGTCATCATCGTCAACAATGCAAATGGGAGGATGCTTGTCCATGGATGCGCCTTCTGCGCAGACGTTCTGCAAACCCATTAGCCATTAGGCGAATTGCAGAAACGCCGCGATCCGTAATTGACCGTATACGGTACAAACAACGTCACGAAAGCACGCGTATTATAGACCCTTCGCGGCGGCGATGGGACTGATCTATGTCAAAAACAAGTAAAACTGGTAGGCAGAAATCCCAACTATTTGGAAACCATATAAGGCATAAAATCGTCCAGCCGACGAACAGGAGCGATCATGACGCTCGGAGTGTGTCTCATTTCCGCCGGAAATCCGGAATCTGGCGAGCTGCGGGCGCTGTTTGAGCGCTGCGGCTTGACGGTTTGGACGCCCCAATCGCCGGACGCTGGCGATGGTCACATTTATGATCAGGCCATCTGCTTGGTAATTGACATGCCGCAAGGAGCCGGTCTTCGGACCTTACGTCTCTTTCGGGCCTACGACGTCTGCACTCCGGCTCTGTTAATCGTCGATCCAGGCCGCGAGGTCGATCCCGAGACGTTGGATTGCGGCTGGGTCATGGATGTCATTCCGCGCAATGCCAGTCCGCTGCGCATTTTGCGCTGGGTACAATCGATGTGTGCGGCCACCAAAGCGCTGAACCAAAAGGGTCACAAGCGGGTGCGTGCGGCCTGAGGGAAACTTGATGGCATCGCAAGCGTTTACATCTGTGCGTACCGTGAAGGGTTGAGATGAAGAAGCTTGTGGTCGTTAACGGTCATCCTGATCCACGGCCGAACAGATTTTGTGCAGCGCTCTGCGATGCTTATCAGAAAGGCGCTGCCGCTGCTGGCTGGCAGGTGAGCCGTCTGGATATTGGCAGACTTCCACTCTCCTGCTTGGAAGCGCTTCGCCAGGGCCAATGCGATGATGCGGCGGCCGATGCCATGCTTGCCGATATAGAAAGCGCTCAACGCCTCGCTGTTGTCTATCCGTTGTGGTTTGATCAGCCGCCTGAAGGTGTCCGCTCCATCTTCTCTTATCTCGATCAGGTGCAATGGAGCCCGGCAGGCCGCAAGGCGCATGTGATTGTCACCATGGATATGCCTGCTTTTGCCTATCGCACGCAGCTTCGGCCGGGCGCGGCGCAGAAACCGCTGATGCTCGATCTTCCAGGGCTTATTCCCGAAGAACCGGTTCTGATTGGCTGTGTATCATCCATTCAACCGGAGCAACGCCAGCAATGGCTGGCGGCCATGCAGGAATTCGGCGAGCGCACCAATTTGGGGGCCGCCGTTACGCCGACACGCATCGGGGCTTTTGCGGCCGCTATCGACCGCACCGTCTCCCAATGGTGGGCTGGACTGTAAGGTTTCAGACAGGGTGTGGAGATGAACGCCGCCGGCGGCTGTTAGGCCGCCGAGATCACTTGCGCTTCCGAAATCACCTTCTGGAAGCGGTCCAGATCGGTGATGTCGCTGAAGGACACCAAGGTTGCACCATCCGGCAGGCGTGACAGCGACAAAGTGAGGGAGCGGCCGTCGGCCCGCACCAGCTGGCCCCAATCGGAGAAGCGTTCCGGATCTGGCGCGTTCACGCCCGCCGCAATCATGCTCCAGATGCCGTCCCGTCCCGTGCGGTCCGCACAGAGATCGGCCACGCGGGTCAGATGGGGCTCGCCGGAAAGTTCGTTTTCTTCCAGCTGCCACAGCTTGGCAAAAGCATCGTTGTGGATCTTGAGGCGGCCGTCCGGTCCGAACAAGGCGGTCGCATCACTCATATTGTCGAGCATGGCACGCTGCGAGCGCTTCAGGAGCTGATAGGTCTCCTCTTGGCGCAGGCGATCGCTGATGTCGCGGAAGAGATAGACTGCGCCGCCGTTCAGATAGGGCACGGAGCGCACATCTATGCTCATGCCGGCGGGTAGATGCCAGGTTTCCGTCACATGCTGACCGGCTTCCTGGAACTGCTGCAGATGCTCCTGTTTCCAGGCGGAAAAATTGCGCTGTTCGGGTACGCGCCGCATTTCGCGCAGACGGTCGAGTACATCGCTTAAGCTTGGATGCGTATCCAGCCACTGTTCGGGTAAATGCCACATCCGCACATAAGCGGTGTTGTAGGTGATGAGGCGCTGATCGGTGCCGAAGATGGCGACCGCGGTCTCCAGCGTATTAAGGATGGCGGCATAGGAGTCGATGCTGAGCTGCAGCTTGGCTTCCGCTTTGGTGAGATCCGTGAGATCCATGGCAAAGCCTGCAACGCTCTTGTCGGGCAGGCGGCGCATGTCGATGGAGAGAGCGCGGCGTTCGCCTTGCACCACGGCAAAGCGCCGGGCGGAAATCACTTCGCCGCCTTCGGAGGTGGTGCGGGCAAGATCGCGCTCGGAGCGATCGAGATGGGCGTCCTTCAAGAGCGCATCACGCAGTGTGGCGGAACCGGTCGCAGCCAGGAAGGCGCGATTGGCCCAGGTCAGAACCAGATGGCGGTTGCGGATCCAGACGGGGACAGGCAAGGCCTCCAATACGGCGGTGAAATCGGCTTCTGGTTCGGCGGCGTCTTTGTCGATGCGGAAGAACACGGCAGCGCGCGAGCCCACCGCACAGCCGCGCACCGTTACCTGCGGAAAGCTCGCCGTACGCACCAGGATGGTGAAAGCAGCTCCGCTGGCCAGCAAGGTTTCAAGTTTGGCGGCCAAGAGAGGAGCGTCGGGACCATCGAGACAGGCCTGCAACAGGCCAGCGCCGCCGCGATAGCTGAGCGGCGCATTCATGTCGGAGCCCAGCACCGCAATCGCTTCCGGACAGGCGGAGATCATCGCTTCGCGAAAGCGGATGTCGCCTTGGGCGCGGGCCAGCGCCGCCCGCATGGATTGGCGGTAGCCGTTGTAGCGCAGCCGCGAGAGGATCGCCCAGATGGCACAGATCAGACCCAAGACCAGGCTGGAAACCACCAAGGCCGCCGTTGTGTAGGAATTGGTGGCATTGCCTGATGGGCTGCCGAGCCAGCCGGCGAGCCACGCCACAGCGTTGAGGAGCTGAAGATAGATACCCATGAAGAGTTCAAAAGCCTTGTGCATGGTCCAATCCAATCAAACCCTCCGCCCGGAAACGCACGGCCGCGGAGCAAAGCAACTGGGTCAAACAGACAATTCTCGTCCTTCGGCGGCTGCGATGAGCCGGGGAAGGTCTTTAATCACGACAAGCTGGGCGTTACGGGTTTCGATCACCGCTTGGCGGCGCAGATAGGCGAGGGCACGGCACACCGTTTCCACGGTCAGACCGAGATAGTCGGCGAGATCTTGCCGCCCCATGGGCAGATCTATGCGGTCGCCGTAAACAAACTGTCCGTGCCGGTAGAGGCGGAGCAGGAAGGCTGCCATGCGTTCCCGGGCACCCAGACAGTTGAGCAGGAAGAGGTGCTCTTGGGTGCGCGACAGCGCTTGGGTGAGATGGGACATGATCTCTGTACGGACCCTGCCATTACCTTCCGTAAAACGGTTGAATTGTGTCCGGGAGTAGGCAAGCACCGTGATGGGCGTGACTGCTTCTGCCGCCAGCGCATAGGTTGAAGCGGTGCTGAGACCGAGAATGTCGCCTGCAAACATAAAATCGGCGATGGGGCGGCGGCCATCAGGAAAACGGTGGCAAAGGCGGACACAGCCACTTTGGATTTTGTGGATTTGTGTGATGGCTTCGCCTTCTTTGGCGAGGACCTCGTTGCGTTTGAACCGCATACGTATGCAGTGGTCCGTGAGCCGGGCAAGATGCTCGGCCAGAGCGCTGTTATGGCGGCCCGAAAGCTCGGGGGCCATGTCCGGCGCTAAAGCCAATGCAGTTTCCGGCGTCATCCATCCCCCTTTTTTGTCACAAGCAGGAGAAGGTTGGACGTATGGTTACCGAATCGAAAGCTGGTGATTCCGCGTACGGAGAATCCGTACAGGGAAAGCCTGGGTTTTCCACTACGGATTCGGCGCTACTTTCGTTAACGGCGCGGCGGCAGGCCGCAAGTAAGCGCTGACAAGTGTCGAATTGACGGCGCGAACTCGTTCCATTTCGGGACAGCGTTGACAAATGCCAACATGACTTGCGTCAAGCGAATACCGCTTCTGCGCGTTGTTCAGACGTGAACTGTGTTTCGCTGAGATCGCAAGGCATGATGCTGCCGTTCTTCAACTCTAGCGGCCGCATGTCGGCACCGAGGAATTTTGCGTGATGCAACAACGCGCCTTTGAAACGTGCTCCGCGCAGATCGGCACCTTCGAAGCTGGCGCCGCGCAGATCTGCGCCTTCGAAATTGGCGCCTTGTAATTCGGTGCAGGAAAAATCCACGCCCGCCGCGATGGCACGCCGTGCAGATAGCGCTGTCAGCTTGAATTTGCCGATGGTCGCGGCGAGCGGGCGCAAATCCATGCCGTCCAGTTCGGCCGAAGTACCACGCCGCCCGTCGGACTCGATCCAAACGTGATGTGATTTAAGCCGGAACAGAATGGAATTTTTCGCTTCGAGAGCGCTTTCGCTCGGCGGCAGCACGCAATCTTGCAGAGCTTCGCGCGGCAGCGTGATCTCATTCAGATCGACATCGGTCAGAATGGCGCCTTTCAACACGGCTCCCGCCAGGCGTGCGCCCTTGAAACGCGTGCCGACCAGCACGGCGCCGGTGAAATTTGCACCAGCAAGATCGGCACCTTCGAAACTGGTGCCGTTCAAGGAGCAATAGGAAAAATCAACACCGTTCGCGACACCGGCTCTATCGACGATGAGATCTTTGCCGCCCGGATCGGTTTTCAAGAGACGCCCGGCCCGGAAATCGGCTTTATCCAGGCAGGCATGCGAGAGATTGCTGCCGGAAAGGCTCACGCCGCGCATATCGGCCCCGACGAAGTTCGCGTAGCGCCCGTCCACATGAGACATCTCACAGCAGTAGAGATTGGCCCGGGCGAGGTTGGTGAATTTCAGGCTGGTCCGGCTCAAATTGGAGCCTGAGAGATCGGCCCCGGCAAGCGCCCGGTTGGAGAGGTCCAGTCCCGAGAGATGGCGGGACAACAAGGCAGCCTTTTCGCCTTCGCGGGAGTTGCGCACATACGCCTCATGCCGGGCGAGGGTGAGCTCGATCTCGGTCAGCGCAAGAGCGCTCAGTTCGCAATCTTGAGCGGATCGGGCAATGAGGGAAGGCATGTCGGTTCCTGGGCCTGGTCGGTAAATGATATAAGAGTAAAAGTGTATGAGTGCCGTCTTAATTGCCGGTTCATTGTCTCAATCGCCAAGAGGCCTGTAGGGAAATTGTTTACCGAATTCTTGACTCGATGATTTGGCCAACACTTTCTTCACCACATCCATCCACACTGCGCTCCGGGTAACAGAAGGCCGGGGCTGCAATTGTCCGACGCGCAAGCAAACACGGTAGCGCGTGGTGCGAAGGTGATCAGCGAGGAGGCTCGGGCGGCCATTCTGGCGGCGGCGGGCGCAACCGAGCACACCGGGACTCCGCAGGGCGAGGAGCGCGAGAGCTATGAGGCGCTGATGAAGGCGCAGGCGGAAGCGCTCAACGAGCTTTCCAAGCAGGTGTTGGCTCCGGGGCCGCGCCCGCGCGATGGGCTGGAAACGGCCTTGTCGCGGGTGGAAGCACGGCTGACCGTAACCGAGCAGTCCCTGGCTAATCTCGAACAGCGGGTCGGCGAAAAGCTGAACGGGATCGATGTCGACACCAATGCGCTGGCCGAACGGCTGCATGGCCTGCGCCAGCGGCTGGAGAAATTCGAGCAGAAGCAGCTCATGGCTCTGGCCGAGATCCGGCTGGATGTCCACAATCTGGGACAGGCCCGCAGTAAGGATGCGCCGCGCGAAGACGTGTCAGCGCTTTCCATGGTGCCGGCAGTGGAAGAGCTTCAGCCGGTCGAGCCGGAGATGGATCTGCCGGATCAGATGACGGATGAAACGCAGCTCGAAGCAGAAGCAAAGTCGGAGACCCCGCGGGCGGTTTCGTATCTGGATGCCGTTCGCAAGGCGGCCATTCATGCCCATGAGCGCAAAATCGCGCCGCCTGCCGCGCCGAAGCCTGTCTGGCTCAAATTCTGGCACAAGCGGCGCTGGGTGATCCTGACGGCGGCGGCCGTCTTGGTCGGCTGGTTCGATGCTTATGTCTTTGCCCATTACCAGCCCGCGCAAGGTGCCGTCGAAAACGCGCCGCTGAGCGCGGCCAAGCCTGGCATCAGCGCAAGGGCCCAGCTTGTCCGTGGGCTGAAATATCTGAACGGCACCAGTGTGCCGGTCGATACCGTACGGGCCAGGAGCTTGATCGAGCGCGCCGCTTTGCGGGCCGATCCGGTCGCCGAGAATTTGATGGGCGTGTTCTATCAGACCGGCACCGGCGGTGCGGCCAACATGCCGGCAGCGATCTCCTGGTATGGCAAGGCGGCTGGTCACGGCAATCTCAAAGCCATGACCAATCTGGGCAAGCTTTATGCTGGCGGCTGGCAGGAAGGTACGGACTTCAGCAAAGCTGCGCATTGGTTCGGCAAGGCGGCGGCGGCTGGTGATGTCGATGCGGCGTTTGATCTGGCTGTGCTTTACGAGCGCGGGCTGGGTGTGTCGCGCAATGTTGCCGAGGCTTATCGCTGGTATGCCATTGCTGGCGGGCAGGGCGACACCCATGCTGCCACCAGGGCTTCCATCCTCTCCGCATCGCTGCCGCTGGAAGTCAAAGGTTTGGTGGACAAGGCGGTGGCTGCCTTCCGTCCCGCGCCGGTGGATCGCGCCGCCAACGAAGCCCCGGCCTAATCTCATAGGCGGTTTGGCACTTGTAACCAGATAGTTGACACATGTCGCCTATTTGGTTACAGTCAAATTGTGATCAAGACGTTCCGTCACAAAGGCCTTGCGGAGCTGTGGTCCGAAGGCAAGACCGCAAAGATCGACCAGAAACTCCCAAAGCGCATTATGGTTCGATTGCGTGCGCTGGAGGAGGCGATCAGCCCGGAGCAGATGAACCTGCCGGGATTTGATTTCCACACCTTGAAGGGTTTCGATCCGGCGCGTTTTACGATCCATGTCAACGGACCCTGGTGCATCACCTTCGCCATGGCGGGGGAAGACGTTATCCTGGTTGATTTTGAGCAGTATCACTGAGGAGTGTGTGATGGCCGTGTATGCCGCTAAAAAGAACCCTGATATGCCGCCCATGCACCCTGGCGAGCTGGTATCTGAAGTTGTTGAAAGCTTGAAAATGCCCGTGACCGAGATTGCCAAAGGTATCGGGATTTCGCGCCAGCATCTCTATGCCATCATGAAGGAGAAAAAGCCGGTAACGCCTGAGGTCGCGACACGTCTTGGGGTTGCCTTTGGCAATGGTCCCGAACTGTGGATCAAACTGCAGGTGGCATACGATCTCTGGCACGCCAAACGGAATGTGGACGTCACCAAGGTTAAGGTGCTCAAGGCGGCTTAGTCGCAGAGTTGTTCCAGCGGATCGGCTGGCGGGGCTGAATAAGGCCTTGCCTGGACGGGCGAGGGGGGTAAAAGGGCCCTTTCACCCGGAAAGGCGGATTGGCCGTGGCACATAAGATCTTCATCGATGGCGCAGTTGGCACGACGGGGCTCGAAATCCGCCAGCGTCTGACCGGCCGCCGCGAGCTGGTCTTGCTGGAATTGGCTGAAAGCGAACGCAAGGATATGGCGGCGCGCGCCCGCGTGCTGAACGAAGCCGATCTCGTCATCCTTTGCTTGCCCGATGAGGCGGCGCGCGAAGCCGTGGCGCTGATCACCAACCCGGCCGTGCGCGTGATCGATGCCTCCACCGCCCACCGCACCGCGCCGGGCTGGACCTATGGTTTTCCGGAATTGGAAAAAGACCAGCGTGAGAAGATTGCGTCCTCCAAGCGGGTCAGCAATCCGGGCTGCTGGGCGACGGCCTTCATCGCTCTCGTGCGCCCCTTGGTGCGCGCCGGTGTATTGCCGGTCGATTTCCCGGTCACCGCCAATGGCGTCTCGGGCTATTCCGGCGGCGGCAAAAGTATGATTGCCGAGTTCGAAAACAAGGCTGCACCGAACTACACGGAAACCGTGGTGCGCAATTACGCATTGACGCTGTCGCACAAGCATCTGCCGGAAATGAAGATGCATACTGGACTGGCGCATCCGCCGGTGCTGGCGCCGTTTGTCGGCCGCTTTTATCGCGGCATGCTGGTGGAAGTGCCGCTGGCGCTATGGGCCTTGCCGGGCAAGCCCAGCACCTATGATCTGCAGAAGGTGATGGAAGAGGCTTATGCCGGTTCCACGCTGATTCAGGTTGCCGGGTTCGGTATCCTCCCGGATAAGACCAAAATCGAGCAATTGATTGCGCAGGGTCCGGATGTGTTGCCGCCGGTTGTGGTGGATGGCCTCGACAAGCCGCCATCCTCGCTCGATGCCGAAGCCTTGAAGCTGACCAACGGCATGAAGCTGTTTGTCTTCGGCAACGACAAATACGGCCAGGTGCGTCTGGTGGCCTTGCTCGACAATCTCGGCAAAGGGGCCAGCGGGGCCGCGGTGCAGAACATGAACATCATGCTCGGATTGCCGGAGACCGCCGGGCTGGTATAACCCGCAAGGATTGTCATCCGTCACTGATCGGGCTTGCCATGATCTTTCAGCCGCTGTCCTCCGTCTTCGAACGGCTTGATCCTCGGCGTGCCCAAATCGCGGCGTTGCTGCTGACGCTGCTTTACGGTGTCTTGCTGGTCGGGCTTCGCTGGCTTCCAATCAATGATGCGCTGGTCTTCGGCCTGATGCTGACTGTTGTGGTCACGCTGCTGGACCGTTGCAGTCCTGCGCGCCGCGGGGTGACTCTGCACGCCATCACCCAAGTGATCGTGCTCTCTTGGGTGCTCAGCCTATGGACCATCGGTTATGAAGGCCGCAGTGCGGTCTTCGGCGGCATTCTGCCGTGGAGTGACTCTTTCGATTACACCAACGACGCCCTGCGGCTGATGCATGGCCATGCTTTGCAGTTCACTGCCAAACGCCCGCTTTATCCCGTCTCGCTGTCCGGACTCCTCGCGCTCACCGACGGCAATCTGCGCGTCGCTTTGCTGGCTTTCGCCATGTTCGGAGCTTGGGCTGCGGCGCTGGCGGTCAATGCGGTGTGGAACAGCCATGGCCGCTGGGCGGCGTTGATCGTTTTTGCGCTGCTGCTCTTTTCCGAGCGCCATTGGGCCGGCTTTGTACAGACCGAAGGCCTCGGTCTGCCGCTCGGCTTGATCGGTTTCACCTTGCTCTGGCGCGCGGCGGCGAGCAGCGAGCGGCGGCTGGTTTATGCCGGGCTCTTCGCGCTCACTCTGGCACTGATGGCGCGGGCCGGGGCATTTTTCATTCTTCCCGCCATTGCGCTGTGGTGCGCGCTGTTCTTGGCGCCGAAGCCTGAGCGTCTGCGCACCGGGTTTTTCGCGCTACTCGCCATCGCAGCGGGCGGGGTAGTCCATGAAGCGGTTTTGCACATTGCTGGCGCGGGTGTTTCTTTCAGCGATTATCCCGCCATCGTCTTTGGCCTGATCCATCACCATGATTTCACCTATCTCCTGGAGCGGCATCCCGAACTCGCGGTGCTCTTCGGCAATGCCAAAACCGCCGCCGCTTGGCATCTGGTTCTGGCCGAGATCGCTGCTCATCCCGGCTTGCTGCTGCTGGGACTGCTGCGTTCCTTCGCGGAACTCTTCTACACGCCCAACGGCTTGTTCAGCTTTATCTGGCGCAATCCTGACGACCTTATTTTTGAGAACGGCCCGGCCGTCCGCGCCGCGCTGGCGCAATACGGCTTCGTCGGGCCCGTGGTCTATTGGGTGCAGCAACGTGGCCTCTACAGCCTCCTTAATGGCATCGCCATGGCACTGGTGGCTGTTGGCTTTGTGGTCTCCGTCATCGCCGGGCTGATCGCGCTTTGTCGCCGCCCGCCGGATCGCCATCGCCAATTGTTGCGCTTTGCCATCAGCGGTGTGTTGCTTTCGGCGCCTTTCACCCCGCCTTGGATCACCGGTGCCCATCAGGTAGAAGTGGCCACGCTCGCCTTTATGGCATTGGTTCCTGCGCTGTGGCGCTTCCCAGCCGGAAACTGCGTGGTCACCCCTTCAAAAGGATTGGCCCGTCTGCCGCTGGTTTTTGCCGCTGGCGTAATCCTCTGTGCTTTGGTGCTGGTGCGATGGCCGGCCAGGACGCCCGCATGCAACGAAAATTGCACGCCGATGCGGGTCTATCAAACCACGCTGGTGCGCGTCCTGGCGGAGCGCAGCTTCACCAAGGACGGCCGCGCCGAACAGGATCTGCGTGCCTCGCTGCAATTTCTCAGGAAGCACAATCCCGAGCTGGTCTCTTCGCTGGAACCTTATGTGGCGCGCGGCAGCTATTTCGTGCTGGCTTATGATGCCAAGACCGCGGCCAGCCGCATCTTGATCGACAACCGCTGGCAGTTGGGCGCTTCGCCCTGGCAGGATATCGACGCGGTGCCGCTCGACACCCCGGCGGTCCTTCACGTCCTGACAGCGAAGCCGCTGCCGCAATAACGAGCGGATGGTGCCAGCTTGCCGATTCGCGTCTATGGCTAGATGTTTCGCCCGTACGATGCTGCGACAGATAAGAAGCCCCAGCCCCTTTATCACCAATTTCATGTGCTTGCGGAGCTTTCCCGGCTTGGATCGGGGATAATCGCCTTGTATATGGCAATTGGTGCCAGCAAGGCGCCGAGGAGCTTTCTATGACGCTGGGCGTTCGTAAGATTAAACTTCTGGGGGCTGCCGCGGTCGCGGTCCTGGCCGTTAGCGCTTCCGGTTGCTCCAGCCTGCCGAGCGTCCCCGATTGGGTCGATCCCACCACCTGGTTCGGCAGCGATGCGCCCGCCGACGATGGCCAGACGCCCGATCTCGCCAGCGTTCCAGATAAGCCAAGCGCCACGCCCGACGACAAGCAGCAGGTCGCGGAGTCGCTCGCCACCGACCGCAAGAATGCCCAATACAGCGCCGATGCTTTGCGCGGTGGAACCGAACCGGCCGCAGCGCCGCCGCCGGATATGCCGGTGACCAGGCCAGCAGCAGATATCGAGGCCCCGGCTCCCGCCAAGAAAGCAGTGGTTGCCGCGCCCGCGCCTCAGCCCAAGACCCCAACGGTCGACCGCTCCGTAGCCCAGGACCCCAGCGGCGCAGCCACCGCACCAGGAATCTTGCCCGCGACTGCTCCTGGCACGGCGGTGCTGCCGCCACCGAGCGCTGTCCAGACCTCTGCCTTGCCGGAACCCGCCCCCCAACCGGCTGCGGAACCGGCTCCGCGCAAGAAAGTATCCAAGGCTGTCCCCCAGCCGGTTCCGGCCGAATCACAGGCCGCCCAGGCCGAGGCCGCAGTCCCGGCTGCCGCTCCTGTGGCTCCGCCGCGCACCCGGGTTGCCCGGGCCGAACCGGCTCCGGTACGCAGCACCCAGTCGCAACTGCCGCCCGGCGCCCAACCGGCCTTGCCGCCGGTCTCCCCGGTCGCGCCGGCTTCTTCGGTGTCGCCTTCCGATACCGAACTCGGCTTCAAGCCTTCCAGCGCCCCGCCGCTGGACCCTTCCGTTTCGCAATTTGTGGCCGCTCCCATCGTCAATCACTACCGTCAGACCGCTGCCACCGCAGGCTACGCTCAGGCGCCGGCTGCTATGGCCTCCACCAAGAAGGTGCGGCGCCCGGTGGCTGCCGTCGGTGGGCCTGAACGCATGAGCGGGGCCGTCGTCGCCAATCTCGATGTTTTGCAGGGCGGCCGTGCCGCCACACCGGCCGCGTATTCCCCGGCGCAGCCGGGCAATGCCTCCGCGGTGGTCTATTTCCCGAATGACACCACCAGCCTCTCGGCAGAGTCGAAGGCCCAGGTGCGGGCAGCAGTCGAACAGTACAAAGCCTCCGGCGGGCAGGGCTATATCCGCGTGGTCGGCCATTCTTCCAGCCGCACGCCGAATATGACGCCGGAAAAGCATGTCGAACTGGTCTTCAAGAAGAGCCAGGACCGCGCCAATGCGGTGGCTCAGGAGATTATCCGTGCCGGGGTTCCGGCCAGCAAAGTCCTGGTCGAGGCGGTTGGCGATACCCAGCCCGTCTATTACGAATCCATGCCCAAGGGTGAGGACGGCAACCGCCGCGCGGAAATTTTCCTGCAAGGCTGACGGTTTCATCGCCGTTTTCGACAGTGCGCCTATTGGCGCATCGCAATATTGCGTCAAAAGCCATTGACGCGAGGGGAAAACTGCCGTGATTTGTGCAGGCAACCCCTCGGAGATGGTTCACGCCTTTAAAGATCATGCAAACCGACTTCTACCGCATCAAACGACTGCCGCCCTACGTGTTCGAACAAGTGAACAAGTTGAAGGCGCAGGCGCGAGCTGCGGGCGACGACATCATCGATTTCGGCATGGGCAATCCCGATATGCCGACCCCGAAGCATATCGTCGAGAAGCTGTGCGAAGTCGCCCATGATCCGCGCTCGAACCGCTACTCCGCGTCCCGCGGCATCAAAGGCCTGCGCAAGGCCATGGCGGGCTATTACCAGCGCCGTTTCGGCGTCACCCTCGATCCCGACAGCGAAGTGATCGCCACCCTCGGTTCGAAGGAAGGCTTCGCCAATTTGGCCGCTGCCATCACCGCCCCGGGCGATGTCGTGCTGGTGCCCAATCCGGCCTATCCGATCCACGCTTTCGGCTTCATTTTGGCGGGGGCCGCCATCCGGCATATCCCGGCCAACAACCCGGAAGAATATCTGCGCCAGATCGATCGCGCCGCGCATCACTCCATCCCGTCGCCGCTGGCCGTGGTGGTGAATTATCCCTCCAATCCGACGGCGCAGGTGGTGGGGCTCGATTTCTACAAAGAGCTGCTGCGCATCGCCCGTAAGCACGAGATGTGGGTGCTGTCGGATCTGGCTTATGCCGACATCTATTTCGACATCGAGCCGCCGCCCTCCATTCTGCAGCTCGACGGCGCCAAGGACATCGCCATCGAATTCCAGTCGCTGTCGAAGACTTATGCCATGCCGGGCTGGCGCATGGGCTTTGCCGCTGGCAACAAGACGTTGATCGCTGCGCTTTCACGCATCAAGAGCTATCTCGATTACGGCGCCTATACGCCGATCCAGGTGGCCGCTTCTGCGGCGCTCAACGGGCCGCAGGAATGCGTCGACGAGATCCGCGCCATCTATCAGGCGCGCCGCGATGTGCTGGTGGAAAGCATGGGCCGGGCAGGCTGGGAGATCGACTCGCCGCCTGCGTCGATGTTCGCTTGGGCCAAACTGCCGGAGCAGTATCGCGAGCATGGCTCGATGGAATTTGCCAAACAGCTTTTGGTGCATGCCAAGATCGCCGTGGCGCCGGGCATCGGTTTCGGCGAATACGGCGAAGGTTATGTCCGTATCGGCCTGGTCGAAAACGAACACCGCATCCGCCAGGCCGCGCGCAACGTGAAGAAATTCCTTGGCATGCGCTTCAACGAACCTCCCCATTCGGAACAGTCCAAATGAATGCCATGAAGATCGGTGTGGCCGGCCTCGGAACCGTAGGCGGCGGCGTGGTGAAGGCTTTTGCCAAAAGCGGCGAGGCGCTGGGCACGCGGGCAGGCACACCGCTGGAAGTGGTGGCTGTTTGCGATCGCGACGAGAAGATGCGGGCCAAATACGAGGCGGCGCAGAAATTCGATGACATCAAGGCGCTGGCAGCCTCCAATGCCGATCTCATTGTCGAGTTGATCGGCGGTGAGAACGGCGCCGCGCCGTTGCTGGTCGAAGAAGCTTTGAAGGCTGGTAAGCATGTCGTGACCGCCAACAAGGCGATGATGGCCCGTCACGGCGCCCGTCTCGCCGCGCTGGCGGAAAAGAACGGCCGGGCGCTGAAATTTGAAGCCGCCGTGGCTGGCGGCATTCCCATCGTCAAATCGTTGCGCGAAAGCTTGATGGTTTTTGGCGTCTCGGCGGTGCGCGGCATCCTCAACGGCACTTGCAACTACATCCTCACCCAGATGGAAGCGACGGGGCGCAGCTTCGCCGATGTGCTGAAGGATGCGCAGGCACTGGGCTACGCCGAAGCCGATCCCGAACTAGATGTCGGTGGCGGTGATACCTCGCACAAGCTCGCGCTGCTCACCGCACTGGCCTTCGGCGTCAAGCCCGATCTTGATACCGTGGCGGTGCAGGGCATTCGCCACATCACGCCCGATGACATCGCTTTCGCCCGCGAGTTCGGTTACCGCATCAAGCTCCTTGGTATCGCCAAGAAGACGGAAAACGGCATCGATCAGCGCGTCCAGCCTGCCATGGTGCGCGCCGGGACGGCGCTCGCTGATGTCGATGGTGTGCTCAATGGCGTCGTTGTGAACGCTAACGAGGCAGGTCCGTTCTTCTTTGAAGGCCGCGGCGCTGGGGAATGTGCCACTGCCAACGCTGTCATTGCCGATATCGTAGACATCGCGCGCGGAAATTTGGGCAGTGTGTTCGGTATGCCCGCAAACAATTTGTCAGCGCTGTCAGCCGCGCCTGCGGGTAGCGCTACGTCTGCTTTTTATCTACGGTTCCAGGTGCTGGATGTGCCTGGGGTTTTGGCGGAAATTGCGGGGCATCTGGCGAAGTGGCGGGTCTCGATCGAAAGCATGATCCAGCGCGGACGCGCTCCCGGTGAAGCGGTTTCGATTGTTATGATCACACACGAAACGAGCCAGTCTGCCGTCGAGAGTGCGCTCAAGACGATTGCCGGTTCCGACAGCGTGATCGCCCCGCCCTGTATGATACCGATGGAAGCCAAGTAGTTCCGCCATACAGGAGCTGTAATGGGAAATTGGTTGGACCGTGCCTTCGCACTGGAAGCAGTGCGGGTCACGGAGGCGGCTGCCATGGCGGTAGCGGATTTGATTGGCCGCGGCGATGAGCATGCGGCCGATCATGCGGCCGTCGAGGCGATGCGCAAGACCTTCAACTTTCTGCCGATCACCGGGACGGTAGTCATTGGCGAAGGCGAGCGCGATGAAGCCCCGATGCTGTATATCGGCGAAGTGGTGGGTTCAGGCGGCCTCGAAGTCGATATCGCGCTCGATCCTCTCGAAGGCACTTCGCTGACGGCCAAGGCGCTGCCCAATGCGCTGGCGGTGCTGGCGATCGCCGAGCCGGGCACGCTGCTCAATGCTCCTGATGTTTACATGCAGAAAATCGCCATCGGCCCGGGCTTTTCCGAAGGCACGGTGGATCTCGACATGTCGGTGCATGACAACATCGTCTCGCTGGCGCGCGCCAAAGGCGTGCATCCGCGAGAGATCACCGCGCTGGTGCTCGACCGGCCGCGGCATGAAAAGCTGATCGGAGAGATCCGCGCGTCAGGTGCCGCTTTGCGCTTGATCAGCGATGGCGATGTGGCAGGCATCATCGCCACCACCGATCCCAATACCGGCATCGATATCTATTTCGGTCAGGGCGGGGCGCCGGAAGGCGTGCTCGCAGCTTCGGCGCTGCGTTGCCTCGGCGGCCAGATGCAGGGCCGTTTGGTGTTCCGCAATGACGACGAGCGCGCCCGCGCCGACAAATGGGGCGTCACCGATCTCGACCGCAAATACCTTGTCCGCGATATGGCGAGTGGCGACGTGATCTTTTCTGCCACCGGTGTCACGGATGGTGCGATGCTGAAAGGCGTTCATCGTACGCCCGATTACATCACCACCCACAGCGTCGTGATGCGGTCCACCTCCGGCACGGTGCGCTGGATCGAGGCCCGCCATGCGAGGAGACGCGGCGGGCGGTAAGAACGCTGTTTACGGTCCCGCGTCACCCTGAGGAGGTGCGAGCGCAGCGAGCCTCGAAGGGCGCGCGGGGCCTCTCAGCCGCTCGTGCTATCCGCAAAATCCAGCGCCAGACCCAGCTCGCTCACGCAATCGCCATAGGCCGGGCTTCCTGGCGTGAGCTTCAGACGCGTGCAAGCCTGTTCTTCACGGGCGCGGCGTTCTTCGGCACGGCTTTCCACGAAGGGCCGGGAAGGGTGCTGCAAGCCGGTGAAATCCGCCGCGGTTTCAAACGCCCGGCCTTTCATCGTTTGCATCAAACTGTCGGCGCAGGCCGCCGCTTCGCTCGATCCTGGCGTGACGCCCACAATGCTGCGGCAGATGGCATGAACGTTGTCCGCTGCGGGATTGCCCGCGAAGGCGGGAACGGCCAGCAGCATCGCCACGCCTGCCGGACGCAGGATTTTCAAAACCTCACGCATGTCCTACCCCTGTGTTGTTCTGTGTGCAGAGTAACTGTGCCGCCAAGCGCGGTTGCTCCGTCCCGAGAACAAAGCCTAGCGGCGGGAGGCGCGCGCGGCGAGAGATGCTGACTCATATGCTCAACGATCGCGGCGGTTCTTGCCGCAACGGCCGCTTGAGGAAATCTCGTTAACGGGAAAGGCGCGCGGAAATTTTGTTGAAAAGCCGCCTAGTACGCTGCGGCTTTTTCTAAACTTTCGTCGCGCGGTGAGAAGGTATCTCTTCCTGGGAGTGGTGGTTCCCCAGACTAGCTCACATGCCCCGAATCGGCGCTGATAACAGCATGGAGATCGAAAGTTCCTTTTCCGGCCGCCGCTGGCAGTTCGCCTCTTGCGATGAAGATAAAGCCCGCGCCCTGGTCAACGCTTATCAGCTGCCGCTGGTGATCGCGCGCCTGCTCGTCTTGCGCGGCGTCGGCGAAGGCGAGGTGCCCGATTATCTCAACCCGACGCTGAAGCGCCTGTTGCCCGAACCGCTGTCGCTGAAAGACATGGACAAGGCCGTCGCGCGCGTCCTCGCAGCGATCCAGAACGGCGAGAAGATCGCGGTTTACGGCGACTACGATGTCGATGGTTCCTGTTCGGCCGCGCTGCTCAGCAGCTTTCTCGCGCAAGTTTCTGCGGCGCCGCGCGTCTATGTTCCCGATCGCATGACCGAGGGCTATGGCCCCAATGCAGCGGCGTTGCTCAAGCTGAAAGACGAGGGCATCTCGCTGGTCGTCACGGTCGATTGCGGTGCTGGTGCGATGGCGCCGCTCACTGCCGCGCGCGATGCCGGTCTCGATGTGGTGGTCCTCGATCATCATGCGACCGAGCAGGTACCGCCCGCCGTCGCCCATGTGAATCCCAATGCCGGCGGAGATACCTCCGGCCTGACTTATGTCTGCGCTGCGGGCATCACCTTTCTCTTCCTCGTGGCGTTTAACCGCGCCCTGCGTGACGCCGGCTGGTATGCGGCGTGTCCCGAACCCAATTTGATGGACGCCATTGATCTTGTGGGGCTTGCTACTGTTTGTGATGTGGTGCCGCTTATCGGCGTCAACCGCGCCTTTGTGCGCACGGGTCTCGCCAAGCTCAGCCGTTTGGAACGCCCAGGTATTGCCGCGCTGGCGCGTCTCGGAGGCGCCACGCCGCCGTTTACGCCGCATCATCTCGGCTTTGTCTTCGGTCCGCGCATCAATGCGGGTGGCCGCGTCGGGCGTTGCGGCTTGGGCGTCGATCTCCTCACGGCGACGGACGTGGATGCCGCAAACGATTTCGCCCGCGCCCTCGACAGCCACAATCGCGAGCGTCAGGCGCTGGAGAAGCTGATCCTCGATGAAGCCATTGCGGTAGCCGAGAGCCAGGCGGAGGCGCCGTTCATCCTGGTCTCTGGTGATGGCTGGCATCCTGGCGTGGTCGGCATTGTCGCCGGCCGTCTCAAAGAGCGTTTCCACAAGCCTGCTTTTGTCGCCGGGTTTGAAGGCGGGCTGGGCCGCGGCTCGGCACGCTCGGTGCCGGGCATCAATGTCGGCGCCATGATCCGCGGCGCCCGCGAGGCTGGCGTGATTGATACGGGCGGCGGCCATGCCATGGCGGCGGGTTTCGGCCTCATTCCCGAACAGGTTGAGCCTTTCCGCGATTTTCTCGAAGAGGCCTTTGCCGAGGGCGGAGCCTTGGAAAGCGAGCCGGTGGCGATCGATGCCGTGGTTTCGCCGGGCGGCGCCCATATGGGGCTGGTGCGCGATCTTGCCCAGGCCGGGCCTTATGGCGCCGGCAACCCCGAGCCGCTCTTGGCCATCCCGGAGGCGAATGTGGCTTTTGCTGATGTCGTGGGCAGCAACCATGTCCGCTTGCGCCTGACAGGGCCTGACGGGGGCAGGCTGGACGCCATCGCCTTCCGTGTGGCCGACACCCCTTTGGGCCAGGCATTGCTCAAGGCCAGGGGGGGGCGAATCCATGCCGTGGGACGGCTCAAAGCCGAGGAATGGAATGGCCAGACCCGCGTCCAGCTCCATCTGGAAGATGCTGCGCCTGCCGCGGTTTAGCCCGATTTGAGAGGATGGATGGGCCGCTTGGCGTGGAGGGCAAATTGCCCCAACTCCGCGCTTGCATTGGCAACGCTTGGCCTTTATAGCCCCGTCTCCCGCGGCCAAACCGCGGTCCCGGTAGGGCCCTTCGTCTATCGGTTAGGACATGAGATTTTCAATCTTAAAAGACGGGTTCGACTCCCGTAGGGCCCACCATCCTGCTTCGCGCTGAAGCGCTTCGCAGGACTAGACCACCCCCATCCCGCGAAGCAGGATGCCCTCCGAAGCCTGGGGGCGTAGGAGGGCTGATGTCTCATGCATTATGTCTATCTTATCGAAAGCCTTCGTGTTGAGGGCGAGCATTATGTCGGTGTGACCGCGAATTTGAGGCAGCGGCTTGGCGATCACAATTCGGGTCACTCGGTGCACACGGCAAAATATCGGCCGTGGAAAGTGGTGACCTACATCGCGTTTTCCGACCGGCCGAAGGCAGAAGCGTTCGAACGCTATCTAAAATCCGGCTCCGGCCATGCCTTTGCGAAAAGGCGGCTTTGGTAGGCAGGGAGAATGTGAAAGCCTCTATCGAACAGCCGGGGGGCTACATTTTTCTCATTCCATGCTATTGCCCCCGCCATGACTGGCTCCGTCCAATCCGCAAAGCCCCTAAATTCCTACCGGAAATACTGGGCTCATCGTTTCGGCACCGCGCCTTTCCTGCCTATGAGCCGGGAAGAGATGGAGACGCTTGGCTGGGATAGCTGCGATGTGATCCTGGTCACCGGCGACGCTTATATCGATCATCCCAGCTTCGGCATGGCGATCATCGGCCGTCTCTTGGAATCTCAGGGCTTTCGCGTCGGCATTATCTCGCAGCCCGATTGGCGCGACGCCTCGGCCTTCAAGGCGCTGGGCAAGCCGAACCTCTATTTCGGGGTCACGGCGGGGAACATGGATTCCATGGTCAACCGCTACACCTCCGACCGCAAGATCCGCCACAACGACGCCTACACTGCGGGCGGCGAGGGCGGCAAACGTCCGGATCGCTCGGTCATCGTTTATTCGCAGCGTTGCCGCGAAGCCTTCGATGTACCGATCGTGATTGGCGGCATCGAAGCCTCGCTTCGCCGCATCGCCCATTACGATTACTGGTCCGACAAGGTCCGCCGCTCGATCCTGTTCGACGCCAAGGCTGATCTGCTGCTTTATGGCAATGCCGAGCGCGCCTTGGTCGAAGTGACTCATCGCATCGCCAAGCGCGGCATCGATCAGGATTTCTCCGATGTCCGCGGCGTTGCTTTTGCGCGCGACAAGCTGCCGGAAGGCTGGAGCGAAGCGCCCGCCGACGACATCGACTCTTCCGAAGAAGGCCGCGCCCGCAAAGGCGAAGAGAACATCGCCATCCGCATGCCGTCTTATGAGCAAGTGGCAACCGATGCGGAAACCTATGCCCGTGGCAGCCGCGTGCTGCACAAGGAAGCCAATCCCGGCCATGCCCGCCCGCTGATCCAGCGCCACGGCACGCGCGAGCTCTGGGTCACGCCGCCGCCGATCCCTCTGACAACGCCGGAAATGGATAGCGTCTACGATCTGCCTTACGCGCGTGCGCCGCATCCGTCCTACAAAGGCGCCAAGATCCCGGCTTGGGAGATGATCCGCCATTCGGTGACGATCATGCGCGGCTGCTTCGGCGGCTGTTCCTTCTGCTCCATCACCGAGCATGAAGGCCGCGTCATCCAATCGCGCTCGCATGAATCGATCCTGCGCGAAATCGAAGAGGTGCGCGACAAGACCGAAGGCTTCACCGGCATCATTTCGGATATCGGCGGCCCCACCGCCAACATGTATCGCATGGCCTGCAAAGACGAAGAGACCCAATCGGTTTGCCGCCGTCCGTCTTGCGTCTTTCCCGATGTCTGCAAGAACCTCAACACCAGCCATGACAGCCTGATCGAGCTTTACCGCAAGGCGCGCGCGATCCCGGGCGTGAAGAAGGTCATGGTGGCTTCCGGCGTGCGCTATGATCTTGCGGTAAAAAGCCCGGCCTATATCAAGGAACTGGTCGAGCATCATGTCGGCGGTTATCTGAAGATCGCACCCGAGCACACCGAAGAAGGCCCGCTATCAAAGATGATGAAGCCCGGCATCGGCACCTATGATCGCTTCAAGCAGCTTTTCGATGCTGCGGCCAAGGCGGCGGACAAGAAGTATTTCCTTATTCCCTATTTCATCGCGGCCCATCCCGGCACCACGGATGAGGACATGATGAATCTGGCGCTGTGGCTGAAGAAGAATGGCTATCGCGCCGATCAGGTGCAGACCTATCTGCCGTCGCCGATGGCGTTATCGACTGCGATGTATCACTCCGGCTTCAATCCCTTGAAGCCAGTGCGCCGAGGTGTGTCGGAAAAGGTCGATGCGGTGAAAGGCTTGCGTCAGCGCCGTCTGCACAAGGCGTTTCTGCGCTATCACGATGCGGAAAACTGGCCGATGCTGCGCGAGGCCTTGAAGGCCATGGGCCGCGCTGATTTGATCGGCCCCGGCAAGCGCCACTTGGTTCCGGCCTGGCAACCTGCCGGCACGGGCAAAGGCGGCGAGGGCGCCCGCGCCGGCCGCAAGAATGGTCCGCAAGGCCGCAAATTCGTGACTAAGGGATTGAGTTAAGCACGCACGTCTAATTTATCCCGCTAGCAAAATGGCTCGGTGACGCACGTCATCAAGCGTGACGTCCCGTTTCCAGATCAGCCAGCCGGTGGTGGCATGGGTCGCTTGTTCACCGTTGGCTGCAATACCGCTGTCCGAATCCGGCGCGCTGCTCAGACCGGTACTGCCCCGGCTGCTCAAAACACCCATGACTTCGTCGGTCGTCGGCATCACGGGGCGGCCGGGAAGAGCGATCTCGCCCTTGACCAGATCGGCAATATTGCCCGAGCGGAGAGTCCAGCCGCCGCCGGGAACCCGCATCAATCGCTGCGGCGCGAAGGCGAGCGTGAGAAGATAGAGCTTCATGGTGCCGCTCGCAGCCCCTTCGGCCTGGCCCATTGCGCCCGCTTTGTTGTGTCCGAAGCCATGGCCATAAGTGATCCAGCGGTCGTCGCCTTCCCATAAGGCGTGAAAGGCATCCTTGTTCATCGGCACCAGCAGTCCATGGCCGAAGTCGACTTTGTTGGGCTCGCCGTGCTCGCCGTAGATGAGTTTGGGCTTGGGGCCGATTTTGTTCACTTCATAAGTGATGTCGGCGCGGGCCATCGCTGCCGTGACAGTGAAGGCGGATATCCCCAACAAGCAGCCGCGTCTGGTGTTCATGTTTTCCCCAAGCAAAATCACCATTTTGGAGAATATAGCAGGTTTGCCACTATTAAGGGAGGCGTGGTTTGGGCGCGCGCACCTTTCCGATGTGTTTCAAAAGCAGAAAAGGCGGAGTGCATCGCACCCCGCCTTGTTCAACTTCTTTCTTCGAAGACCGTCAGTGCAGTGCCACCACATTGTTGAGCTGCGTGATTTCCTTATACGGCGTCACAATGCGCAACTTCGCACCCGCCGCCTTGAAACCGGCGGGAAGCGTCAGGGTGACTTGCGCCGTATGCGGCTTCAGATCGCGCGGTGCGGGCAGGGCGGGCGTCGGGGCTTCCGCCACCACCTTGCCGGCGGCATCGACGAGTTCGACCTTCGCCGCGGCCGCATCCTGGGCTCCCAGGCTGTGCACCGTGACGGTGGCCTTGCCGTTTGCGATCACCACATCGTCGCTGCCGATACCGAGATCAGCACGTGTGGTTGGATCATCGCCCTTGGCTTTGAGGGTGAACTCATAGACCGTCGTCTTATGCGGAGCGAATTCCAGCTCGGTTGATGCCGTCTTCTCGAAGGTGATTTCCTTGCTCTTGGCGCTGGCGGAGAGGTTGTCATTGGCATCGCCTGGGCCGGACTTCACCACCCATTGCCCGCCATCGACATTCCAGCCGGTCATTTGGGCTTTGATCGGCTTGGCGTCGGTGTTGAAGGCGATGACCTTGAAGTGGTTGCGGCTGGCATTCGGCATCAACAGCGCGACTTTCACCGCTCCATCGGGATCGGCGAAGGACCACGATACAGTTGCGCCCGGATAGATATTGCCGCGGGTGAGGGCGATGCCGCCCATGCGGGTGCGCTGAAGATATTGGCTGTCCATCTCGACGCGATCGGTCCACCAATGGCCTTCCGTGCGCGAATACATGGTCTCGTTCTGGCGGTTCAGCTCTTCGCCATAGAGATGTTCCAGGTATTTCTTGTCGCCAGTCATCTCCCAGGCGTAGTAGCGCTCGAGATTTCCTGCCTTGCCTGCCTCAGCCCGGCGTACCGCGGATGCGCCCCATTCCTTCTGTTTGCCGAGCGCATTCACCAGATCCTCGTTGAGATTGGTGATGGCCTTGAGGCTGTCCTTGTCGGCCACGATACGGGCGCCGCCGACGCTGAAGGAGTCGGAGGTGCTGGATTGCTCCACCGACGAAATGATGGGACGCAGATACTTGCTGTCGCCCGTCCAACGCCAAGCCGCCCAGAACAGCTGCATCGGCGTTGAGCCTGCTGGCAGCTTTGCTTTGGTGGCATCGGTGCGCCAGTTGATCTCGTCCGGATAGATCCAAGTGCCGCTTTCATTCTGCTTGCCATGGGCAAGGATGCCGTCGGCGAGGCCGAGAATGTACTTCTTGCCGGTGGGATCGCCGTTGAAGTCCGTCATCAGCAGGCCGGGATGCAGCACGAGATAGGAATAGTACTTGCCCCATTCCCACGGTCCTTCGCGATAGACATCGCTGCCCGAATACCAATTGCTCATGAAGTGCAGATGGCCGGCCGGGTTCACCCCGATGATGCGGTCATAGGCGGCCTCGGTGGTCATCAAGCGTTCGATGACTTTGGGATCGCCGTAATTGAGATACATGGACTCGCTATTGGTATTGATGCCGTCTTCATAGGCATGCAGCTCATCCAGCATCAGCGTGGCAAGGCCGTTGGTGAACATGCCATTGCGATAGATGGCGTCGGCGACGCGCATCTGGGAGACACGCAGCTTCTCGCTGTCGACGCCCAAGAGCGCCAGTCCCGGCCATTGCTCGACCAGATCGGAGTCATCCGATAGGCCGCCGCCGAAATCGCCGTAATCGGCCTGGCGGTTGTCGATCCACCAATTGACGTATTGGCGCACGCCTTTCAGATCCTGAAGCTGATACCAGGCCCAGGTCGGGATGCCTTTCGGCGGTGTCGGCGGCGTATAGGCCAGCGCGCCCTGGCTGTTGAAGGCGATGTCGTTCCAGTATTCGCGGCCGATCTTGTTGTCGGGATCGACGCGCAACAGGTCGGTGGCATCGGTCACCACGCGCTCATAGAGCTTCTCGCGCTTGGAAGCGGTGTGCTCTTCGACCAGGTAGCCCCAATTGTCTTTCACTTCTGCCAGGCGGTCGGCGATGTGTTCTTTGAGCGCTTCCTTGCGGTCTTTGAAGACGAGCTGGATCTTGGCACCGTTGAGCGAAGCCGCATCGAAGTCCGGGCCTGCGCCGGCAATCGTCAGATAGAGGCTCTTGTTGGGCAGGATGCGGTCGCGCAGATCGAGCCACACGGTGCGCGCTTCGCCGGGCTTCACCGCCACGGTGACATCCAGCATGTTGCGCATCGGCCAGATCGGATCTTTGACCTGGATGTTGAGCGGGAAGAGGCCGTTCGCGGTCGGCTTCACCTTCAAGGCCGGAATCTGGATGGCGATGCCGTCGAGCCCGTCATGCATATTCTCCCAGCCATAGCCCCAGGAGCGATAGAGCGGCAGTCCGGCCGGAGAGGCGCCGTATTCATAGGGGATCAGGATATGCACCAGCGGCAGCTTGGGGCCGCTGTCCTTCACGCGCGGCCGCGACGGCGCCGCATCGGGCAGGGCCACCACCGTGGTCTGAGCATCCGGCGTATAGCGGCCTTTGATGAAGGCGTTGAGTTCGTCGAGATCGGGTGAATCCGCGGCGGCGCCCGCACGGATCGTATAGCTCTGGGTCAGCGTGCCTTTGGGAACGCTGCCGGGATGGATGTCATAAGCCCAGATTTCCTGGATCGGGGTTTCCTGCGCGATGTTGTTGAAGCGTAAGACGCCGCCGGTGCGCTCTTCCGGGAACTGCCAGTAGGTGCGTTCCTGATCCTTGGCGCGGGTGGCAATTTCGGCGGGATTGCCTTTTTCCGTCGCCGCATAGGTGAGATTGCCGTAAGCCGCGCCTTGCAGCTCGATATGGTTCCACGGCTCTTTCGGCAGCGTCAGGGTCAGCGTCTTGCCGCCTTCGACATAGACGTTCCAGTCCGGCAGCGGGAAATAGCCGTTGCGGCCTTCGAGGCGCGAGCGGTTATAGACGCCCGGCCAGGTGGTTTCCGAAATGCCGTCCGTGGCCTTGTACATCCATTCCTTGATGTCTTTGGCGTCGGCGAATTCGACTTTGCGGATGGTGGTGACCGGCGCGGTCAGCGCCACCGGCACATCGTTGGGACGGTTCCAGCCGTAACGCCAGTTCCATTCGGCCAGCGCCGCCGGATTGTTGAGGTCGCCAGCGGGGAAGGCGGCCACATCGGGGACTTCGCCTTTGGCCAACGTGGCAATTTCGCCATCGCTGATGGCGTGATCGTAGATGCGCAGCTCGTCGTAATCGCTGCCGCGCATCCAGGCATAGCGGCTCTGCACCTGATGCGGAGAGACGGCGCGGGACGCCATGCCGAACTGATCCAGCCCGCTATCGAGCACGGCCGGTTCGTTCTTCGAAGCCACCATCTTGCCGTTGACATAGAGCTTGATGCCCCAGGTCTCGTCCCAGCTCACCGCGATATGGTTCCAGCTCTCGGGCGTGGGCAGCTGATCCAGTTTGAAGGAGATGCGCACCCGCTTCAGATTGTTGTCGGTGACAAAGGCCTCGAAGCCGTGGCCGTTGTAATCGATGCGCAAGAAGGTCATGTCCCAGCTGGTGTGATCGGCAAAGCCGGTGCGGAACAGGACGAACGGCGCACGGCCGACCGGGGTGCGCGCGCGCCAGAAGAAGCTCACCGTGCCGCGCTGGGCGTAGATGTTGCCCGGGGCCTTCCAGGCCACCACATTGTCATCATCCGTGGCGAGCGCGCTGCCCATGCGTCCGGTCGGGACGATCTTGTACTTGTCGGCAAAATTCGGCACCGCATCGCCTTTGGCGAAATCGGCGGTCAGGTTCTTGTCGGCCGACAAATAGAACAGCAGGCCCGGCGCCGGTTCTTTCGCCGCCGGAGGCGCCGCAACGGCTATGACACCGGTGGCCAAAGTTAAGGCCAACATGCTGGTGAGGGTCGTCGTTTTCATGGTGGGTGGCTTTCCTCGGACCGACGGGAGTCGGTTGTTCTTTTGCCGCAGACGCTAAGACAGTCTCAAAATGTTGCAAAGGGGGGAGGGCTGCGGCATGCGGACGTTTGGCAAAAATTCATCTACGCGCAAAGCGGGAATACGACCATAAGAAGCTCGCGGCCCAGCTTGGCAGCGCTTACCATTTGCCTCCAAACAGGCTCGAAAACACGAGCGGGGAAACGGGAGGATTTATGCGTCGTCTCTTTGCGGCTGCCATCGCTTTGCTTTGCTTGGCGGTGCCGGTAAAGGCTGAAAATCCTGGCAAATACAGGAATTTCCGCACCGCGATCTATGTCGTGGTGAACGCCACCAAAGAGCTTGCCAACCCCAAGACCTTCGACGAGCAGTTCGCCCGCATGCAGCGGCAGCTGAAGTTCGACAAGGTCTATGTCGAAGTCTACCGCAATCACATCTTCGCGACTGACGCCGAGATCGAAGCCGTCAAAAAGGCCTTCGAGGCGAAGGGGATTATCGTCTCCGGCGGCATCACCTTGGCGGCCGGCGGCAAGAACGGCCAGTTCGGCACCTTCGATTACGAAGATCCGGCCGATCGCGCCGAATGCGCCAAGGCTTCCGAGCTCGCCGCCAAGCACTTCAACCAGGTCATCCTCGACGACTTCTTCTTCTACACCAGCAAGTCCGACGCCGACATCGCCGCCAAAGGCGACCGTAGCTGGACGCAATACCGTTTGGAGAAGATGCGCGAAGTGGCGAAGGATCTGGTGCTGGGCCCGGCCCATGCGGTCAATCCCGCCGCCAAGGTCATCATCAAATATCCCAACTGGTACGAACACTTCCAAGGTCTCGGCTTCGATCTCGAAAAAGAAGCCCAAATGTTCGACGGCATCTATACCGGCACGGAAACCCGCGATCCTTTCGTCACCGACCAGTTGCTGCAGCAATATGAGAGCTACGGCATCATCCGCTACTTCGACAACATCCGCCCCGGCGGCAATGGCGGCGGCTGGGTCGACACCTACAGCCTCAAATATGTCGACCGCTATGCTGAGCAGCTATGGGACACGCTGTTCGCCAAGGCGCCGGAGATCACGCTGTTCAACTGGGGCGATCTGGTCAGCCCGGACTACAAGGTTGATGCCGGTGACCGCAAAGCTTGGGAAAAGCGCCCCACCAGCTTCAATTGGGCGGATATGGCGAAGGGCTATCACGCCACGGCCAAAACCGACAGCTTCGGCTGGGGCCGCGTCGCCGGCTATTCGCTGGAAGAAGTTGATCAGGTTCTCGGTGCACTCGGCAACCCCATCGGTATTCCGAGCTACAAGCCTTATCACTCCGACGGTGAAGACTTCCTGCAGCATTATCTCGGCAATATCGGCATCCCGATCGAGATGACGCCGAACTTTCCCGAAGACGCCAAGCTGGTGCTGCTGACGGAAGAAGCCAAATACGATCCCGGCATCATCAAGAAGATCGAGCGCCAGCTGAAATCCGGCGGCAATGTCGTTATCACTTCCGGCTTCCTGCGCGCCATGCAGGCCAAAGGCTTCAAGGACATCGCCGAATGGGAGACGACGGGGCGGGTGATCGCCATCCACAACTTCGTCAACGGCTTCGGCGCCGGCAACGGCACGCTGCTCAACGACATGAAGCGGCCGACGCCCGACATCCTGTTCCCGGAAGTGCGTTTCTACACCAATGACTCCTGGGGCATCATCCGCGGCGTCGCCGGCGCCAAGGGCAATCCCATCCTGCTGATGAACAACTACTCGAAAGGCACGATCTATCTGCTCAACATCCCGGAGAACGCCGCCGACCTCTATAACCTGCCGCAAGGCGTGCTCAGCCAGATCAAGCATTACCTGCTCGCCGATTTCCCGGCTCGCCTCGATGCGCCCGATCTGGTTTCGCTCTTTGTCTACGACAACGGCGCGCTGGTGGTGCAGTCCTTCCGCAACACGCCCTCGGCGGTGAATGTGGTCTTGCCCGGCGAGTTCGTGAAGCTGCGCGATCTCAAAACCGGAACACTGGTGTCCGCCAAGCCCCAGCCCAAACCGGTCCCCGACCGCCGCGGCCGCATCATGAAACTACCGCCCGAAACGGTCTTCCCGATCACCCTGGAGCCGCATTCCTTCCGGGCTTACCGGATCGAGCATTGAGGCACGCTTATCTCTCATCGTCATGGCCGGCCTCGAGCCGGCCATCCATACAATGTCCGAGTAACCGTCGATGGCCGGGTCAAGCCCAGCCATGACGGATTGAAACTGTTCTTCTTAATTGTCATAGCAGCAACTGCGGGCCATCCAGCTCTCACGGCTCCGTCCTATCTGGAATTGACCGAGTTTCGTCGCAGATGACAGAACAACACCACCTGGATCGCCCGCAGGCGCGGGCGATGACACTTTGAGAAAACGCGAAGTCCCCGATTTCCCTTTCCCCTCCCTCCGCAACGCCGTACAAAACCTTGCTCTGATTTGGAGGCGGCGTTGCGCGCATCGGTGTTGCTGGCGGTCGGACTGAGCTTCGCGGCGCTGGCTTGGGCGGAAGGCGTCACCTTGCCAACACTGCCCGCCGCGCCGCCAGGACTCTATGAGGTGAGCAAGACCTCCAACATGGCGATCTTCATCGGCCGCGACCTGTCGCAAGTGTCGCCGGAGGAACAGCAGCGTCTGTCGGACGAGGCGTTGAGCAAGCCGGGGCCTGCGTTTCGCGTCTGCATTCCGCCCGGCGGCGAAGCCATCATGGACAGCCTCACCGGTCATCAAGCGAATGGCTGCAGCTATGCCAATCTGATCACCACCGATACCGGCTATGCCGTGGATTCCACCTGCACCGGCAAGCAATCCATCCATGTCATCGTAAAGGCCGAAAGCCCTGAGCATCGCACTATCTCGGTGAGCGGCCAGCAGATGTCCAAAGCCGCCATCCCGCTGGTTGATCATTACGACATCCACCGCGTCGCCGCCGATTGCGGCGACCTCCCGCCCGGACAAATAAAGCGGATGGAGAAATAACTCTCATCGTCATGGCCGGGCTTGACCCGGCCATCCACGCCTTTGTTACCCGGTCAAAGACGTGGATGCGCGGGCCTCCGCCGCGTCGAAGGGGCTTCGGCCCCGCAGGCGGGTCAAGCCCGCGCATGACGGAATAACCCAATTGGCACTTGTCCACGATCGCGGCCGTCTTCAGTCATATGCGATCGCCCTTCCCACATGC
>Ga0207853_1000005_pt1 | contig 176301 bp, 156 predicted proteins | sample LuqExpMetagenom6_FD_187764 | JGI IMG/M metagenome (GOLD analysis project Ga0207853, IMG submission 187764) | Tropical forest soil microbial communities from Luquillo Experimental Forest, Puerto Rico - Sample 6 (SPAdes) | ecosystem: Environmental > Terrestrial > Soil > Tropical forest ...
GCCAGCCAATATAGGCTCCTCGAAGGCGAGCGGCATTGAGTTGACGGCTAAGGGCAAGTTCTGGGGCACGTGGCATTGGTCCATCGGATACCGCTGGATGACGGTCAAAGACGATTTCATTCCGGCGGCGCAGGGTGGCATCGATTTCGTGGATTTCGAACACACGGTGCCTAAGGATTTGCTCAAACTCGGGCTCGGCTGGGCTTCGGGGCCTTGGGAGGCTGACGTTTATCTGCACGCGCAATCGCAAACGCAGGGCTTGCGATCCGCCACGCTTTCAACGGTGCCGGTGGAAATCGGAGCATTTTCGTCCGCAGACGCACGGATCGCCTATCAGATCACCGACTGGGCAACATTGGCGCTGTCGGGAAGCAATCTGCTGCAGGCCCGGCAGATCCAGACCGCAGGCCCTCCGGTGGAGCGCCAATGGTTTGTCACTTTGACCTTGTAGAATTGAGCGAGCGGCATGGCTATGCAACTCCTATGGCAAATTACGGTCGTGGAAACGCTGCTGAACCTGGCGGTTTTCGCTGTCGCCGTGATCGCTTTCGGGTTCATTCCATTTCTCACCCTTCGTCTCGGCAAAAGATTACCGCCAAACTTCAATCTGCATTGGCTTTCCGATGCGGCCGTGGGAATGCTTTTTGGAGCAGCCACCGCGGTGGTTCTGCTTTTGCCGGTGCATTTGAATGGTGGTGCCTCAACCGGTTCGCAGACCATTCTCTTGGCTTTGGCAGGTCTAATCGCTGGTCCTGTGGCCGGGGTGGTGGCGCTTTCCATATCGGTGGCCGCCCAGTTTCTAATTGCCGCGCCTGATGCGACCATCGGCGGTAGTGGTGTGCCGCTGACCTTTGCCGCAGTGCTTGCCGGGATTCTGTTCCGGCTGGTCCTTGGCACAGAGGAATCCGAAACGCGTGTGTCCTATTACCATTTCCCGCTGCTTGGCGGCGTTTGCGCGTTGCTGTCGCTGGTAGCCTTGTGGTTGTTACAAGGATGGAGCGCAGTGGCGGCCTCCGGCATTCCGGCCATTATTGCCGGTGTGTTGAGCTGCACCGTATTGGGGACACTGCTGTTACATGAGACGCGCCGCGACAAGGCCGAACGCGACCTGCGTGAAAGCAAGTGCCGGTTAGCCGAAGCGCGTGATGCTGCCGAACGGGCCAACCGCTCCAAGAGCGCTTTCCTTGCCAATATGAGCCATGAGCTGCGTACGCCGCTCAACGCCATTCTTGGCTTCTCCGAAATGATTGCAGACGAATATCTCGGACCAGTGGGACAGGAGCAATACAAGGACTATGCCGGCGACATTCACGCCTCGGGTGAGCATCTGTTGAGCCTCATCAATGATCTTCTCGATGTTGCGAAGATCGAGGCGGGCAAGATGGAGATTGCTCCCGAGCTGCTTTCTCCCGAGAAGGTTCTCGATCATGTGCGCATGATGATGACAATCCGCACCCGGGAAAAGAAGCAAACGCTGAAAATGAAAGTCTTGCCCGGCATGCCGGCGCTTTATGCCGATGAACGTGCCCTCAAGCAGATCCTCATCAATCTGGTGACGAACGCCATCAAATTCACGCCAGAAGGCGGGCGGATCACCGTTTCGATTGGAGCTGCCCGCAGCGGCAATGGAGTCGAAATCGCTTGCATCGATACCGGAGCCGGCATTTCGCCTGAGAAGCTCGACAAGATCTTCACACCCTTCAGCCAGGTTGATAACCGCTTCAACCGGCAAGGGGGTGGCACGGGGCTCGGTCTTTCGCTGGTGCGAGGGCTTGCTGAGCTTCACGGCGGGCGGGCGTGGCTGGAGAGCGCCCCCGGCGAAGGTTGCAAAGCTTATGTGGAATTGCCGTCCCGGCCTGAAAACACGGCGGCAAATCGAGGAACGGCCGCTGCTTAAGGAGAGTGTCATGCATTGGAGAAAGCCTTTTCCGCCACGGTCTGTGTATCCTTCGCCGATTGCTGAGTTGCGGATGCTGATCCTGTCGAGCTTCCACCCTGAAGAGACCCAGGACAGCCAGCCGTTGGAAAAGCCGGTCGAAGCGCAAGAGCCTGCAGCCACAATCCGTCCGGCCGCGCCTTGACGCTGCCTGCGCCGTCCGCCGGATGTGATGATCTGACGCCATATTTTTTGCTGGCTCTGGCCTAAAAATGCGACCGGATTGCCGGAGGTCCCGCCATGAAACTTCGCTGTCTTGCTGTTGCGCTGCTCTTGACCGCGGCTCCGCTAAGTGCCGCGACCATCGGTATGCTGGTGCGTTACCCTGGTCTCATGCCCGCGGCCTTGGCGCCATTGCCGGAAGACAAGCGTGCCGTTTGGCAGGATTACCTGAAGCGTTCCGCTGACGCTCACAAAAAAGATGTGGCGGCGCTGGAAGCAGAGCGCAAGGGGCTGAAGACCATCCCGGCACCGGTGGCCGACAGTTTCCATGATCATTCCATGCCGCTGGATCGTCCGGCCGTCTGGTATGGCAGTGATGAGGCGCGCCATATCGCCGACAATATCGTTTCCTTCCAGACGCCTGCAGGCGGTTGGGGCAAGAACCAGGATTTCACCAAGTCACCACGGCTGAAAGGTCAGATGTGGGTGGTGTTCGAGCCGTCCGCTCGCACCCATCCGCAGGATTATCCCAATCCTGCCGCTGTGCATTGGCATTTCGTCGGCACCATCGACAACGATGCCACCAATACCCAGCTTCATTTCCTGGCCAAGGCCATCGCAGCTGCGGGTACGGCGGACGCGGCGGCATGGAAAGCGAGTTTTCTGAAGGGTATCGATTATCTTCTCGCAGCCGAGCTGCCTTGCGGAGGCTGGCCTCAGATATGGCCTCTGGAAGGCGGCTATAGCGATGCGCTTACCTATAATGACGATGCCTTCGCCAACACCGTGGCGCTGCTCAACGAGGTGGCGACGGATGGTGATGGTCTTTATGGCTTTGTGCCGGCGGAAGCAAAAGCCAAGGCCGCAGCGGCTGTGACGCGGGCGAGAGCTGTGGTACTCGCGAGCCAAGTGGTGGTGAACGGCAAGCGCACCATATGGGGTCAGCAGCATGAGCCCATCACCTTGAAGCCGGTGACCGCGCGCAATTTCGAACCGGCGATGCTTTCAGCCACCGAAAGCGCCGATCTGCTGGTGTTCCTGATGAAGCAGCCCGATCCTTCAGCGGAAGAAGTGGCGGCTATTCATGCAGCGGCTGCTTGGTTGAAAGCAGCGGCTATTCCCGGCATTGCTTGGGAAAAGGATGGTGACAGCCGCAAGCTGGTAGCCAAGCCGGGGGCTCCGCCGATGTGGGCGCGCTTCTACGATCCGGCGACCATGAAGCCGGTCTTCGGTGACCGCGATAAAACTATTCATGACGACGTGAATGATCTTAGCGCCGAACGCCGTGGCGGTTATTCCTGGTACAACACCGGTCCTGCCAAGGCGCTCAAGCTCTATGATAAGTGGGCGAAAGAACACTCCGCGCGGTGAGCGCTCACTTTCCCGGCGTATAGCGGATATCCGAGAAGTTTACAGTCATGCCGTCGCCGACTGGCGATTGCGCCAAAAGACCGGCGCGCAACTTGGCGAGATCGCCCTTGAGGGAGAAGGCACGCAACATGGTCCAGGTCTTGCCGTCCGGTGAGGCATGGAAATAGAAGCCGGTGTTATTGCGCGAGACCTTCAGGTACAGCGTTTTGTCCGCCGCAATCATCGTCGTGTAGCTGTCGTCGCTATCACCGCGGTTCACCACCATCACCACTGTCAGCTTGCCGTCGTCATTGGCATTCTCCAGACACAGCTTGGCCCAATTATCCTTGTCGATGAACAGCGTCAGCGCGCCGGAATCCCAGCGCTTCAGCGGTGCAAGACTGATCTTGGTGCTGAGGGAGAAATTGCCTTCCGGCTTGAACAACAGCGTTGGTACGTTGTCGTCTGCAAGCTTGTTGTTCCAAGGCGCCACGAACCAATTGGTTTTGGGACCAGCCTTGATCACCAGAGCATCGGGGCCGGTTGCCTCCCACACGACCGGGCCGTTGCGGGTCTCGAAAGGCGTGGGCAAAGCGGTGAAGGCCGGTGCCGCTTGGGCCGAAGGCAACATCAGGATAAATGTTACGAAGGCGGCTTTGGTGATGCGCTGCATGATTTCTCCCCCTATGTGCAGAAACGCTAGCAGGGGATCCTCGATGCAGACATGCGACATGACAGGCCTGAAGGCTGCGTGAGCCGTTTGGCAGCGGATGGAGCCTCGTTCGCATTACGAGACTCCATCAAAATGGCGGGGGTGCCGTCAAGCTTGCACTGCCTCGGCGATCACCGCAGAAATCGGCGTGGTGGTGCGGCCGATCAATTTGGACAGGGTGCGGCTGTCATCGAACAAGGCGCCTTGGGAAATCGGGTCTTCCCAGCCGGCGATCATTGCTGCGATCGCGGGCGACAGTCCGGCGCTTGCAAGGATCTTGGCATATTCCGTAATCGGAAGATTGCGATAAGGAATGGCCTTGCCGGACTGGCGGGAGATTTCAGCGGCGAGTTCCGCCAAGGTGAAGGCGCTGTCCCCGGCAAGTTCATAGGTTTTTCCAGCATGGCTGTCCGTGGTCAGCACCACGGCGGCGGCTTCGGCATAATCGGCACGCGAAGCCGCTGAGCTCTTGCCGTTACCGGCGCTGCCGGCCAGCGCCCCATGCGCCAGCGCCGCGGCGATGGAGCCGATGTAGTTCTCGATGTACCAGCTATTGCGTAAGAGAACGAAGGCGATGCCGGAGGCTTTCAGGGCCTCTTCGGTGGTCCTGTGTTCGGCGGCGAGGCTCAGTTTCGAGGTGTCGGCGTGCAGCAGGCTGGTATAGGCGATGAATTTCACGCCCGCAGCTTTAGCCGCCGCAATCACGGCCTTGTGCTGGGCTTCGCGCTGACCGACTTCGCTGCCGGAAATCAGCAGCAGCTTGTCGATGCCCTGGAGCGCCGGGGCGAGGGTATCGGGCTTGTTGTAATCAAAGGCGCGGGTGGCGACGCCGAGATCGGCGGCTTTGGCTGGATCGCGCACGAGGGCAACGATCTCGGAAGCGGGCAGGCGGGCCTTTAAAGCGGCAATCGCCAAGCGGCCCAAATGTCCGGTGGCGCCGGTCACGGCAATGGTCATCTCAAATCTCCAATCGGAATGTCGATGGACCGAATATGGGGCCTTGACTTACTTTTCGTAAGTACATACAGAAATGTAAGTATGAAGAAATTTGATGCCAAACAGCATGAGTCTGCGGTCAGTCTTTCCGACTGTGTCCGCCGGGGCGATCTTATGCATGCGGAATGCCCGTCCCGGGACGTGCTGAAACATTTAACCAGCCGCTGGGGTGTTCTCGTACTGCTGGTGCTGCAGACCGGAACGCATCGCTTCAGCGAGCTGCGCAAAAAGATCGGCGGCGTTTCCGAACGCATGTTGGCCGAAACCCTGCAGGCGCTGGAAGGCGACGGCTTTGTCCTCCGCACCGATCATCATGTGGTGCCGCCGCATGTCGATTACACACTGACGGCGCTGGGCGAAGAAGCTGCCGAAAAGGTTGCCTCTCTGGCGGATTGGATCGAAACCAACATGCCGCGTATCGCCGAACATTGGACCGAGGTGGCGTAAGGAGCAGGCCCGCCTGCCGTTCAAATAGCCGTGAAAACGCTCCGAATGATACAAAGTGTGAAAGCTGATAGCGCTCCTCTGCTTCTACCAGGAGGGGAATAGGTGCACTCTGACGGAAAATACCGCCAGGGAGAGGCGCCATGGACCGCCGGGTTTTTCTTGAAGGATCGCTGGCCGCAGGAATGCTGACTGGGTCAGCGGGAGCCAAATCCTCCCTTCAACCCGGTGAAATCTCTGCTGCAGAAATTAGAGCGGCGCGTTTTCCGCGCGATTTTCTATGGGGAACGGCAACCTCGGCCTATCAAGTGGAAGGGGCTTGGGAGGCGGATGGCAAAGGCGAATCCATCTGGGACCGCTTTGCACATGAGGGAAAGATTTCTGGCGGCCAGACTGGCGACGTTGCTTGCGATCAATATCATCGTTTCAAAGAAGATATTGCGCTGATGCAACGGCTGCATCTCAAGAGTCACCGCTTCTCGATCTCCTGGCCGCGCGTTCTGCCGATGGGAACGGGACAGGCCAATCAGCAAGGTCTCGATTACTACAGCCGTTTCGTTGATGCGCTTTTGGCGGCGGGCATCCGGCCGTTTTGCACCCTTTATCATTGGGACCTGCCGCAAGCCTTGGAAGAGCGCGGCGGCTGGCCCAATCGCGATCTTGCGGGTTATTTCGCCGACTATGCTGCCTTGCTCGCCAAGAATCTGGGGGATCGCATCACCGTCTGGGCGCCGTTCAACATGCCGTGGTCGATCGCGCGAGATGGTTATGGCGCGGGATTTGCCGCTCCGGGAAAGAAAGATTATGTGCTGTTCTGGAAAGCAGCCCACACCATCGCACTGGCGCATGGAGAAGCTTATCGCGCTCTCAAAGCGGCATCGGGAAATGCGACGGTCGGCAGTGCTTTCGAACAGGAGCCCGTCATCGCCAAGACGGATAGCGCTGCTGATCGCTCTGCCGCTGCGCGTTATCACGCTTTCCATAACACGTTCTTTGCCAACGCAGCCATGCATGGAGAATACCCGCCGGAATTTGTGGGCGCCAAGCAACTGGAAGCGATGGGGTTTCGTCCAGGCGACGAGAAGATCATGCGGACGCCGCTCGATTGGGTGGGCGTGCACTACTATCTGCGGCTGATGATCTCCGATGCCGGAAACGCGGCTCCCGACAGTCTCGATCCGCTCGCCGGTATTCGCGTTGAACTGCCGTCCGCTGGTCCCAAGACACCGATCGGCTGGGAGATTTGGCCGAACGCCTTCTATGAGATGCTGATGCGCATCTCGCGCGATTACGGTAATCCCATCATCGAAATCACCGAAACCGGGCTGCCTTATCCAGAGAGCATACCTTTCAATGAGCAGATGCACGATAGCATCCGGCAGAACTGGTATAGTCAGCATTTGGCCGCACTGGCCCATGCCATCAAGGACGGCGCCAAAGTGCGCGCATATCATGCCTGGACGCTGCTCGATAACTTCGAATGGCAATGGGGCACTAAGCGGCGGATGGGGCTCGCCTACACCGATTACGCCACACAGACACGAACCCTAAAGGATTCCGGCTTGTGGTACGGCCGTGTCGCCGCCGCGAACAGGCTGGATGTCTGATGGCAAAGCCCCCCATCTTTTCCGCGTTGTACGCTATTATGACTTTTGCTGCCGCCATGGCCGCAGGCGGAGATGGCTATCGTCTGTTTGATGGTTCGTTGCCGGATACGAATCCTCAGCTTTTTGCGCCGGCCGTTTTTCTTGGCGACAAATCCTATATTGGCTATCAGACCTTCGATGCGACGGGGCGTGAGTTCTATTACGCCGTTACGGACCGCGAATGGAGCTCAAGCGCCTTGTACCTCCGGCAAGCGGATAAGCCGTTCGAAGCAGTGAAACTCGATTTTCTGCATAGCCGCTGGGAAGGTGAGCCGTTCATTGCAGCAGATGGCAAGTTATATTTTACCGCCATCCTGCCACCGGGCGACAAGCCTTGGCATTCGGATTTGTATGTGGTGGAGCGTCAAGGCGGCGGTTGGGGCACGCCTCATCCTCTGCCGCCGCCGATTAATACGGCGTCGAGCGAATGGCATGTTTCATTGACGAAGAAGGGCGTGCTCTATTTCTGCTCAGAGCGCGAAGGCGACCGGCTGAAGGGCGATATCTTCCGCGCGGTACCGCAAAACGGCACTTATGCCGTGCAGAAGCTGCCGGATACGGTCAATTCCGCCTTCAACGATTGCGATCCCTTGATCGCACCGGATGAAAGCTGGCTGGTATTTCATTCCAACCGGCCAGGCGGTGAGGGCGAGCATGATCTCTATATCAGCTTTCGCGATCGTGCCGGGCAGTGGAACAAGGCCGTGAATATGGGCACCAAGATCAACTCGCCCGGCTGGGAAATGGCACCGAGCCTGACGCCAGATGGGCGCTATCTCATGTTCACCCGCCGCAAGGCTTTCGTCACCGACGAACCGTCGCAAATCCTTTGGGTATCGGCGAAGATCATCGAGCAATATCGGGGACAGGTGAAATAGGGCGCCGCCAAAAACCAAAACCCCCGGAGTTTCCTCCGGGGGTTCGGCACTGCTGTCTTCAGGAGAGAAGATCAGACCGAATAGTACATCTTGAACTCGATCGGATGCGGCGCGTGTTCGAAGGCGTAGACTTCTTCCATCTTCAGATCGATGTAGGCGTCAATGAAGTCGTCGGAGAACACGCCGCCCTTCTTCAAGAAGGCGCGATCGGCATCGAGGCTGGCCAGAGCGTCACGCAGCGAACCGCAAACGGTCGGGATCTGCTTCAGCTCTTCCGGCGGCAGGTGGTAGAGATCCTTGTCCGCGGGATCGCCGGGGTGGATCTTGTTCTCGATGCCGTCGAGGCCGGCCATCAGCATGGCGGCAAAGGCGAGATACGGGTTGGAGCCCGCATCCGGGAAGCGCACTTCCACGCGCTTGGCCTTCGGGCTGTTGCCGAAGGGGATGCGGCAGGAGGCCGAACGGTTGCGCGCGGAGTAGGCGAGCAGCACCGGGGCTTCGAAGCCGGGGATCAGGCGCTTGTAGGAGTTGGTCAGCGAGTTGGTGAAGGCGTTCAGCGCCTTGGCGTGCTTGATGATGCCGCCGATGTAGAACAGCGCGGTTTCCGACAGATCAGCATAGCCCGAGCCAGCGAAGGTCGGCTTGCCAGCCTTCCAGATCGACTGGTGGACGTGCATGCCCGAACCATTGTCGCCCGCCATCGGCTTCGGCATGAAGGTCGCCGTTTTGCCATAAGCAGCCGCCACCTGATGCACGATGTACTTATAGATCTGCATGTTGTCGGCGCCCTTGACGAGCGTGTTGAACTTGCAGCCGAGTTCGTGCTGGGCCGAGGCCACTTCGTGATGGTGCTTTTCCGGGTCGATGCCGACATCGCCCATGATCGCGAGCATCTCGCCGCGGATGTCCTGCGCGGAGTCGATCGGCGGAACCGGGAAGTAACCGCCCTTGACGCCCGGACGGTGGCCGAGGTTGCCCTGTTCGTATTCGGTGCCGATGTTCCAGGCCGCTTCGACGGAGTCGATCTTGTAGAACGAGCTGCCCATGCTGGTTTCATAGCGCACATCGTCGAAGATGAAGAATTCAGCTTCCGGGCCGAAGAAGGCGGTGTCGCCGATACCGGTGGACTTCAGATAGGCTTCCGCGGCTTTGGCGATCGAGCGCGGATCGCGGCCATAGGGCTGGCCCGTCGTCGGCTCAAGAACGTCAGCCGTGATGACCAGCGTGGTCTGAGCGAAGAAGGGGTCGATGAAGGTGGTGGAAAGATCCGGCAGCAGCAGCATGTCGGATTCATTGATGCCCTTCCAGCCGGCAATCGACGAACCGTCGAACATCGTGCCCTGGGTGAGGAATTCCTCGTCGACGGCCGACAGATCGAACGTCACGTGTTGCCACTTGCCGCGCGTGTCGGTGAAGCGAACGTCGACGAACTTCACCTCTTTCTCTTTGATCAAAGCCAGGATTTCTTGTGCTGTAGCCATGTTTGGGTCTTCCCCTTCCAGTGTTGTGGTGTGGTTCGTCGGTGGTGTTAACTAGATGGCGTCCGCGCCGCTTTCACCGGTGCGGATACGGATCGCTTCCTCGACATTGAGAATGAAGATTTTGCCATCGCCGATGCGGCCCGTGCGCGCGGCCTTTTGGATGGCATCCACAGAGGCCTGCAGACGGTCTTCGCCGATGACGATTTCGATCTTCACTTTCGGCAGGAAGTCCACGACATATTCTGCGCCACGGTAGAGTTCGGTATGTCCCTTCTGGCGGCCGAAACCTTTGGCTTCCGTAACGGTAATACCCTGGACGCCAACTTCCTGCAGCGCCTCTTTCACCTCATCGAGCTTGAACGGCTTGATGATGGCCTCAATCTTTTTCATTCAGGACTCCCATTGCGCCGAGTTTCGCGCCGTTAAGGAAATAGCAGGGGTTATGCCAACTTTCGGCTGCACAAATACTAACGAATTCAAGAGCTTGCCAGAGCACTACTTTTTCGCCGCCCAAGACTGCTCAAAATATGAGCTTTTTGCGTGTTTCATGGGCAGCAGCAGTGACGCCACTGGTCGGTTCTCTTGGTGATTTCGCCTCCAGGCCCAGCTTCCAGCAACCATTTTGCAAATCTCGCACCAAGCAGCAACCGGTCGATCAACCGGGGGAGAGCTCGGCGAAAGCAAATGACTTCAACAGGCTACATTTGTCGAGAGGGGGCGTATAGTTGCTCCCATGTCTGAAGTGCACCCCGAAATTCTCACTGTGGCTGAAATGTATGCAGCCGACCGTTTTGCGGCGGATTCCGGTGTACCAAGCCGCACCCTGATGGAATATGCGGGCCGGGCGGTGGCGGATGAAATTCTTCACTTTCATGCCAAGCCTTGTCCAACGGTGGTGCTTTGCGGTCCTGGCAACAATGGCGGCGACGGTTTTGTGGTCGCCCGCCTGCTCAAGGCGCGCGGCTGGCCGGTCCAGCTGGCCTTGCTGGGAGAACGGGGCGCCCTCAAAGGCGATGCCGCTTTTATGTCGGTACAATGGGATAGTGAGGTTCTGCCGCTGTCGCCCAGCGTGCTGCAAGGGGCTGGGCTGGTGGTGGACGCGCTCTATGGGGCAGGGCTGTCGCGGCCGCTGGAAGGCATCGCGCGCGAAACGGTGGAAGCCCTCAACAACAGTCCCGTGGAGGTGGTTGCCGTTGACGTGCCGAGCGGGCTGCATGGCGATCTCGGCCGGGCTTATGACGGGCTCTGCGTCTGTGCCGACACCACAATCACTTTTTTCCGCAAAAAGCCCGCGCATGTGCTGATGCCGGGACGGATTGCCTGTGGCCGTGTCCTGGTCGCCGATATCGGCATCCCGGAAGACGCGATCAGCGCCATCCAGCCAAACCTCTTTATCAATGGCACGGCGTTGTGGGGCAGTGTTTATCCAACCCCCGATCCGGTGGCGCACAAATATGCCCGCGGCCATGGGGTGGTGGTGTCTGGACCAGCGCATGCCACAGGTGCGGCGCGCTTGGCGGCGCGCGGGGCATTGCGCATCGGGGCTGGGCTGGTGGGCGTTGCCAGCCCGCTTGATGCGGTAGATGTGAATGCTAAGCACCTCACTGCGATCATGGTGAAGCCGTTCGACGGCCGCTTAGGGCTGTCAAAGCTGCTGGAAGACAAGCGCTTCAATGCGGTGGCCATCGGCCCGGGTGTGGGGGCAGGGGAGGCGACCAAGGATCTGGCGGAGGCGGTGCTCTCCAGCGAAGCGGCGGCTGTGCTCGATGCCGATGCGTTGACGGCGTTCAAAGAAAATCCGCAGGCGCTGTTTCATCAGCTGCGCAGTGACCGCCATGTGCTGACTCCGCATGAAGGTGAATTCGAGCGCCTTTACCCTGGGCTTCTGGAAAAAGCCGAAAACCGCATCGAAGCGGCGCGCAGTGCCGCCCGTCAGGCTTTTGCAGTCGTCTTGCTCAAAGGCCCTGATACTGTGGTAGCGGCACCCGATGGACGCGTGTCGGTCAATGTGAATGCACCACCATGGCTGGCGACTGCCGGTTCGGGCGATGTGCTGGCCGGTTTTATTCTAGGCCTTCTGGCGCAGCGCATGGAACCGTTCATGGCCGCATCGGCCGCTGTCTGGCTGCATGGATTGGCCGCTACCGAATTTGGTCCCGGTCTCATTGCCGAGGATCTGCCCGAACAGCTGCCAGCCATCTTGCGCCGCCTTTACGAAGAGATTTTGAGATGATGACTCCCAATTGGTTGTTATGGGCACGTGAGCTGCAGGCCACCGCACAGACGGGGCTGACTTTTGTGCAGAACCCTTATGACGAAGCACGTTACAAGGCCATGCAGGATCTGGCCGCGCGCATGATGGCGGAAGCTGGCGGAGCCGATCTGGGGCTGCTGGACCAATCCTTCTCGTCCCAACGCGGTTATGCCACGCCGAAAGTCGATGTGCGCGCCTGCATCTTCCGCAAAGGACAGGTGCTCTTGGTCAGTGAAATCATTGATGGCGGGCGTTGGACCTTTCCTGGCGGTTTTGCCGATGTCAACGAAACCCCGAGCGAGGCAGCAGAGCGCGAAGTGCGGGAAGAGGCGGGCTATGTGGTGAAAGCGACCAAACTTGCGGCTTGTTTGGACCGCGATAAGCGCGGTGGCACGCGGCCTTACCCTTTTCACATCTACAAGCTGTTCTTCCTTTGCGAGGAAGCCGGGCGCTGCGAGAAGTCGAATCTCGAAACCGGCGAGCCGCAATGGTTCGATATCGACGCACTGCCGGAGCTTTCTACCGACCGAACGCAAGTCTGGCATATCAAGCGGCTCTACGAACATTTCCTGAAGCCGGATCTGCCGACGGATTTCGATTGAGCGAAGCTCCCCGCACGCGAGCGTGATGTGGATCGCGGCTGCGCTGCTTGTTGTTTTCCGCCGTCTCCTTTTGCGCCCTTGATGTTGCGCTCCGAGTTTACGGAATTGAGATCTGCAATGCGTGTTGGAATTAATTTAATTCTATGGAGAGGCGGATTTCGAAGGCAATGCGTATGTCCGCTGGGACCGGCGTAGGTCTAGGATTGGCCCTGCCCAAATGACTGGAGAATCGGGTCTCGGCTGCGGGACCACGTGCTTTGATGATTCTTCTTATTTTTCACCGGAAAGTGCCCGCGGGCCGGTTGCGGGCGCTTGGGACCCGCCGGGAGCGAAAAATCCCCCAGGAAGTTGTTGTCGCGCACGTCTTTAATGCCCGAACGGGCTCTAGCGGGCTCTCAAATCCCCTGCTATAGCGGCGCCCTTCTGCCGGTACCCCTGGCAGGAGGCCCGCACGCGGGCGTGGCGGAACTGGCAGACGCACTCGGTTTAGGTCCGAGCGCCGCAAGGCTTGTGGGTTCAAATCCCTCCGCCCGCACCAACTCTTTCGCGGACGGGAGGTGGCGAAGGCACCCCGGACGCTGAGGCTTGGCTAAGTCGGGGATAGGAATTTTGGAAAGAAAAGACATGCAGATTACCGAGACCGTTTCCGAAGGCCTGCGCCGCGAATATAAGGTGGTTGTGCCTGCTACCGATCTGGACAGCCGACTCATCGGCAGGATCGAAGAGGTCAAGCCGAAGCTCAATCTGAAGGGCTTCCGGCCTGGCAAGGCGCCGACCTCTTATCTGAAGAAGACCTTCGGCAAGTCGATGATGGGCGAGATCGTTGAGGCGATCGTCAACGAAGGCAGCCAGAAGGCGGTCACGGACAATAATCTGAAAGTGGCCTTCCCGCCCCGCGTCGAGCCGGTTGGTGACATCCAGGCCGCCGTCGACGGCAAGGCTGATTTGGAATTCAAGGTCGTGATCGACCTGATGCCCGATTTCGAGCTCGCTGATGTCTCGACTCTCGAAGTCGAGAAGCTGGTTTCCGACGTGACGGACGCCGATATCGACGAAGCCATCAAGCGTCTGGCCGAACAATCCCGTACCTATAGCGCCCGCGCCGAAGGCGAAGCGGCCGAGAAGGACGATACCGTGCTGATCGACTTCGTTGGTTCGATCGATAGCGAAGAGTTTGAAGGCGGCAAGGCCGAAGGCTTCAACCTAGTGCTTGGCTCCGGTTCGCTCATTCCGGGCTTCGAAGACCAGCTCATCGGTGCCAAGGCCGGTGAAGCCCGCGATGTGAAGGTGACTTTCCCGGCCGATTACGGCGCTGAGAAGCTCGCTGGCAAGGACGCTGTCTTCGCGGTCACCGTGAAGGAAGTGAAGAAGCCGGACGAAGTCGCCATCGATGACGAATTCGCCAAGACCATTGGCTTTGACAATCTCGTTGCCCTCAAGGATCGCGTCCGCGACCAGCTCAAGCGCGATTATGCCCAGGCCAGCCGCCTGCATCTGAAGCGCCGCATCCTCGATGCCCTCGACGCCAAGCATGATTTCTCGCTGCCGCCCACCATGGTGGAAGGCGAATTCAACGGCATCTGGCAGCAGGTCGAAGCCGAGCTGAAGCGCGAAGGCAAGAGTGCCGAGGACGAAGGCAAGTCCGAGGAAGAGCTGAAGAAGGAATACCACGACATCGCAGAGCGCCGCGTGCGCCTTGGCCTTGTCCTGGCCCGCATCGGCGAGCAGAACGGTCTGACCATCGCGCCGGACGAAATCCAGCGCGCCATCGCCTCTCGTGCCCGCCAGTTCCCGGGCCAGGAGCAGGCCGTGTTCGAATACTATGCCCGCAACCCGCAGGCCCAGGCCGAAATCCGCGCCCCAATCTTCGAAGACAAGGTGGTGGATTTCATCGCCGAATTGGCCAAGGTCAACGACCGGACGGTTGATCGCGCCACGCTGTTCATGGACCCCGATGAGGCCATCGAAAAGCTGAAGGGCGAAACTGCGGCCTGATCGCGTCGTTCATCGCATTAAGAAAGGGCGTCCTTCGGGGCGCCCTTTTGCATTTCAGCCGGTAGTCGGGATTTGCAGCGTTTCGAAAATATCCATTTTCAAATTATGGGTATTGCGCTTTTTCTGCATGTGGAAGGCTGAACCAGCCCCCATCTCTTTCTTGTTTTTGGGGAAAGACAGGAAAGGGAAACCCTTATGCGTTTTGCTTACATGACTTTGGCAGCCGTTCTGCTCGCAAGCATGTCTTGCGCAGAAACGATCTACATCACCGGAAACAGGCCGGATTCTCGCGGCGGCTTTACGACTCGCAAAATCGCCGTTGATCTTGGAGCGCTCGATATGAACAAGAGCGAAGATGCGCCAGCGATCCTGGCTCGTCTGCAAGATGGGATTTCGCGGATTTGCACGCCGCATGAACACATCGATTTCGAACTCGCGGAGCGCAAGGAGCACTGCCTGAAGCATACCTTGACGGACACGCTTCATTCGCTGAAGGCGCCGGAAATTTCGAAGGCGGCAGGCATAGAATAGTTCGTGGCGGGGGCGCCGCCTCCGGCGCCCTTTTTCTTGTGCCATGTTCATGAACGCGGCGCACAATTTTCGTTTTCAAATATTGGGAGAGCATATCTCCAGCGCGCACACGTAATGCGGGTTTTGTGTGCATGGCCAGGACAGAAACCATGTCTTCCTTTTCCTCGGAAGGGCACGGAAGGGAAAGGAAACGAGATGGCTCGTTTGCTTCTGGTTGCTGGCGTACTGATGACACTGCTGGCGTTTGAATCCGCGCTTGCAGCCCAGGATAATGCGGGGGTTGTTTACATGAGCGGGAGTGCGCCTGCTCCCGCCCCCTCAGACGCGTATGTGTCGCGCAAAACGGTTGTTCATTTAGGCACCCTGAATGTGAACAAAGCAGAAGACGCTCCGGCGATCTTGGCGTTATTGCAAGAGGCCGCTGAGCGCGTGTGTGTATTGCACAAGCCTGTGACGCCGGATCTGCGGGCGCGCGTGAGAACCTGCCAACGCAGGGCCGTGGCTGACACCATAGCAGCTCTTGATTCTGCAGTGCTCAGCCAAGCGGCAGCACAAAGGCAATAAGGAGGAAGGGCGCCTTCGCTGGCGCCCTTTTCTTCGAAGCTGCACTAGTTGGAATTCCTACTATTGCGAAGGCTCGTCATCCCGGAATGGCTGCTTTGCGGGCCACCCTGCATCCAGGACGGCGTCTCGTTGCATCTTCGGGGTGTAGAGACCTCAAGGAGATAGCGATGTTGCGATTTGCATCCGCCGCGTTTGGATTGACTGTTGCTGTGGCTGTCACGGCTGGCGCCTGGGCCGCACCGGCCTCGATCCGGGTGGAAGGGACAACGCCGCTGCCCTCGGGAGTATACCAGGTGAGGGGGGTAAGCGTGTCCTTTGACGATCTCGATGTCAGTTCGAGCGAAGGAGCCGCGATGCTTTATCAGCGCCTCGATGCGGCTGCTCGTATGGTTTGCGGCGAGAAGCTGGCTTTGCACGTAACGAGCGCACTCGAAAAGAAACGGGCTACCTGCCGCACGCAAGCCCTGTCGCAGGCTGTGGCGGCCGTAAATCTGCCCAAGCTTACCCAGGTTGCCGCTGCGAAGTAGGGGCACGTCTGCACCGGTCCGGACTCCCAGCCGGGCCGGTGCAGGTTCGGGTGCTACCAGCGCTGATGCACTTGCGGCTTGATCAGGCGGTCGTAGACCTCGCGCGCGGCGGCCATGGTTTCGGCCGAAAGCGGTGCGAGCTCGACAGCGGCGGCATTGGCGCGGGCTTGTTCCCCATTGCGGGCGCCGGGGATTACCACCGTCACTGCTTCGTGCATCAAGATCCAGCGCAGCGCGAATTGCGCCATGGAAGCGCCCGCTGGAACCAGTTTGCGAATCTCATCGACTGCTTGAAGACCGGTCTCTAAAGGTACGCCAGCAAAGGTTTCTCCGACATCGAAGGCTTCGCCATGGCGATTGAAATTGCGGTGATCGTCGGCGGCGAATTGGGTGTCTTTGGTGATCTTGCCGGAGAGCAGGCCGCTGGCCAGCGGCACGCGTGCGATCACTGCGATGTTCTTTTTCCTGGCTTCCTTGAAAAAGAGGTCGGCAGGCCGCTGGCGGAAGAGGTTGAAGATGATCTGCACGCTGACAACATTGGGAAATTCGATCGCCTTCAGCGCTTCTTCTACTTTCTCAACACTGACACCGTAGGCTTTGATCTTTCCAGCTTTTTGAATTTCATCCACAGCCTCGAAAACTTCGGGCCGCCAATAAGCTTCCGTAGGCGGACAATGCAGCTGGACGAGATCGAGCGAATCCACTCTAAGATTCTTCAGTGACCGGTCGATGAAGGTTTCCAAGTTCTTCCTGTTGTAGCCTTCCACCGTATGCGGATTGAGCCGGCGCCCGGCTTTGCTGGCCACGAAAGGGCGCGGGCCTGAGCGCATCTTCAGCACCTCCGCGATCAGACTTTCCGAGCGGCCATCGCCATAGACATCGGCGGTATCGATGAAGGTCATGCCGGCATCGAGCGCAGCGGTGAGGGCAGCCTTGCCATCGGCTTCACTGACATCGCCCCAGGCTGAGCCGATCTGCCAGGCGCCGAAGCCGATCTCGCTGACGGGAATGCCGGTCTTGCCGAAGGGGTGCTGTTTCATGGACGTCTCCTTGCCTCTTTGGTGCTGCGGTTAGCACTGGGCGTCAAAAGTCGCCACATCATAGGGCGGCAGTAATAAGGCATATGTTCCTATTGTTGTTTATCGATAAATACATATTGTTCTTCGATGTAGGTGCATCGAATTTCGATAGAGGCCGATATGAACCCTCCAACCAGACTCCGGAACTGCGCTTTAGGGGCGGTGATTGCCGCTGTGCTGGTGATGGGAGCCGATGCTGATACCGGCAAAGCCAAAACCGGCAGTCTGGCCGGTCTCGAACAGGCGGCAAGTATTCTGTGCGGCGGTCAGGCGACAGAGGCGGCGCGCCATTGTCTGGGGCGGGCTTTCGATGTGCTGGGCGAGGCTGTGGCCTTGGCCCGCCAATTCTGAACACAGCAGGGGAAGACGATGCCGAATACAAGCTGGCTGCCGCGGGTGCTGCGCTGGATTTTCCGCTTCATGACCGTGGTTCTGGGGATTGCCGCCATCGCCATCGTGGCAGTGATGATCGTTGATCCCAAGCTCCCGGGCGATGCCGCCTTCGGTCCGATCGATGTCGAGATCATGGGCCAGCCGGGGGTGGTGCTGTTGAAGGATTCCACCCTCATGGCGCACTACATCCGCAACGGTGCGGTCAATGTGCGCGTCAATGATGCGGGGGGATTGCTGGAAGTTCTTAAACATGCCGGACTGCCGCTAGCGCTGCTGACGGTGTTCTTTTTCGGCTTTCTGTTCGAACTGCTCTATCGCCTATTCCGCAATGTCGGGCGCGGCCAGAGCTTCACGCGTCAGAGTTTGCGGCTGGTGCAGATCATCGGCGTTTCGCTCCTGGCCTATTCGGTGGCATCCGCCTTTGCCGAAAGCTGGTTCCATACCGTGCTGTTCGACTACATCTCGCATCATGCGGCCGTGGTGGTGTCTGGTGCTTCCATTCATCTGCCTGCCGCCACCGGACAGGTGCGGTTTGAAGGCGATGCGCCGTTCTTCAGTTCCTATTTCATGACAGGGCTTCTGGTGCTGGCGCTTTCCGAAGTGTTCCGCCAGGGCCTCATGCTCAAGAACGACAACGATCTCACTATCTGATGGCCATCAAGCTCAATCTCGACCGGGTGATGTTCGAGCGGAAAATCAGCCTCACCGAGCTGGCGGACCGCATCGGCATCACCTTGGCCAATCTTTCCATCTTGAAGAATAATAAGGCGCGGGCGATCCGCTTTTCGACACTCGATGCTTTGTGTCATGCCCTCGACTGTCAGCCCGGCGACATCATCGAATATGTGCCGGGCGAACCGATGGCGGACGAAGATTAGGCTTCAATTCATTTCCGGCAGCTTGGCGATATCTCCCCGAGGCGCTGAAAAGAGTTCAAGCGTTGAGATTGATCCGTGAGCCTAAAGGGACACCGCCCGATGAACCCGCCGTCATCGTCCGGTCCATTTCGGCCAAGTTTTTTTCGGTTTCTTCGACATCATGATCGGAGCCGCCGGATTGCGAAGGGATCGTCTGCTTCACGGCGCTCACGACTTCACGCAGCCTGCCTTCGAATTCCCGCACTGTGTCGAAGAAGCTCTGATCCGCGTTGCCGCCTATCTGTGGTGCAGCGGAGGATGGCGGGCCTTGCAAACCATCCTGGATTTTCTGATAGATGGCCGCCGCTGTTTCGGCACTTTGCGCATTGTTTTGAGGTGTCGTGCCGCCGTTTGCTCCGGCATGGCCGTTTGTCGCGCCAACCGATCCTGTAGCGCCATATGTGTCAGCTTGCGCATTTTCGCTCTCCGTTCCTGTTGTTGAACTGGCGATATTGCTTTGTACGCCGGTCGCATCACTGGTGCCGCCGGCCTGGACATATTGCTTGACGGCCGCGGCCAGGTCTTTGGCGAGCTGCACCAGCGCTTTGGCCATGTATTTGGGATTGCCCGCGGCCAACGCCTTCATCTGCTTCAGTAGTTGCTTCAACAGCTCGACTTTTTTCCACGCCTCCGCTTTGGCTGTGGCGCGCCTATCGTCTGGCGCCGTTTTGAGCTGGGTGAGGGCGTTCTTCTGTTCTTGAATCTTTTCGGTGTCGGCTTCTTTTTTTGCTTGCTGTGTCTGGGCGGTGCCGTTCAGCCCCGTCGCCGATGCGGCCGAAATCCGGATTGCCGTGACAGCGGCTCTCGCTGTAACGGATGGGGTGATCTGCATCGGTGTGCTGGCCACTCCAAGGACCTGCATACCCAACCTCACCACCTGTATTTGTAATAAGTATCCGAGCCTGGCGTTAAATGAGGATTGCCCAATAAGCTCGCCTTTTCTGCATTTTGCGCAAGTGGATTGCGCCAGAGGCAGAAGCCCTTCATTAAGGCCGAATTGACCGGAAATGGGGCATAAGGCGTGCCAAAGCAGGCTGGATTTGTTTAGGAAAAGAACGGCTTGAGCAGGACCATCACAAGCGGTTGACTTCGTTCCGCCAGCCTACTCAACTCAGAGGTCGAATCAGGAGTTGCCATGAAAGACCCCCGCGACGTTTACATGAACACCCTCGTTCCCATGGTGGTGGAACAGACATCGCGCGGCGAACGCGCCTATGACATCTACTCCCGCTTGCTGAAGGAGCGGATCATTTTCATTACGGGTCCGATCGAGGATTACGGCGCCAGTCTCATTACGGCACAACTGCTCTTCTTGGAGGCCGAAAACCCCAAGAAAGAGGTCTCGATGTACATCAACTCCCCGGGGGGCGTGGTTACGGCCGGTTTGGCCATCTATGACACCATGCAGTACATCCGCCCGGCGGTGCACACCTTGTGTGTCGGGCAGGCGGCTTCCGCGGCGTCGCTTCTGCTCTGCGCTGGTGAGAAGGGCCAGCGTTTCTGCCTGCCCAACAGCCGCATCCTGGTGCACCAGCCTTCGGCCTCTTATTACGGTCAGGCGGCCGATATTGCCCGCCATGCCCAGGAAATTGTTAAGCTGAAACGGCGGCTTAACGAGATTTACGCCAGCCACACCGGGCAAAGCGTGGAAGCCATTGAAAAGGCGCTGGATCGGGATACCTATATGACCTCCGAAGAGGCAAAAGCCTTCGGGTTGGTCGATTCTGTCCTCGCCAAGCGCAGTGAGGCTCAGGAAAATTCCTGATTTCGCGATTTTGCCGGAATGTCAGGATCATAGCGGTTTAAACAAATCTTGATCCGCCCGGCGCTAACGTGATCGAATAAGTCGGTGCTGAGCCGATTTGGGTTGGCGCGGGTTGTGCAGGGTACAAGGCTGTTGTGCCTTGCAGGTCTTAAAGGGCGGGTCGAAAGGCCCGGAACAGGGAATGAGTAAATCCAGCGGCGGCGAATCCAAGAACACGCTCTACTGTTCGTTTTGCGGGAAGTCCCAGCACGAGGTCAGGAAACTGATCGCGGGCCCGACGGTCTTCATTTGCGACGAATGCGTCGAGTTGTGTATGGAAATCATCCGGGAGGAGAACAAAACCTCCTTCATGAAGAGCCGCGAAGGCGTGCCCACGCCCGGTGAAATCTTCAAGGTCCTGGATGACTATGTGGTCGGCCAGAGCCATGCCAAGAAGGTGCTCTCGGTCGCGGTCCATAACCACTACAAGCGCATCAATGCCGGTTCCAAGGGCTCGGATGTCGAGCTTGCCAAGTCGAACATCCTGCTGCTCGGCCCCACTGGCTGCGGCAAGACTTTGCTCGCCCAGACGCTCGCCCGCATCCTCGACGTGCCGTTTACGATGGCCGACGCCACCACCCTGACCGAAGCCGGTTATGTCGGTGAAGACGTCGAGAACATCATCCTCAAGCTGCTCCAGAACGCCGACTACAATGTCGAGCGAGCGCAGCGAGGCATCGTTTATATCGACGAAATCGACAAGATCAGCCGCAAATCCGACAACCCGTCCATCACCCGCGACGTGTCGGGCGAAGGCGTGCAGCAGGCGCTTCTCAAGATCATGGAAGGCACTGTTGCTTCCGTGCCGCCGCAGGGCGGGCGCAAGCATCCCCAGCAGGAATTCCTGCAGGTCGACACCTCGAACATCCTGTTCATTTGCGGTGGCGCGTTTGCCGGTCTGGACAAGATCATCTCTCAGCGTACCACCGGGTCCTCGATGGGTTTTGGTGCCGCAGTGCGTGCCCCCGACGAACGCAGCACGGGCGAAGTGTTGCGCGAAGTCGAACCGGAAGATCTGCTCAAATTCGGCCTGATCCCGGAATTTATCGGCCGTCTGCCGGTGCTAGCTACCCTTGGCGATCTCACCGAGCCGGCGCTGATCGAAATCCTGACCCGTCCGAAGAATGCGCTCGCCAAGCAGTATCAGCGCTTGATGGAGATGGAAGGCGTCAAGCTGCGCTTCCAGGACGAAGCCCTCAGCGCGATCTCCAAAAAGGCGATCCAGCGCAAGACGGGGGCCCGCGGCCTGCGCTCCATCATGGAAGCCATTCTGCTCGACACCATGTACGAACTGCCGACCATGACAGGCGTGCAAGAGGTGGTGATCACGGCAGATGTGGTCGAAGGCCGGGCACGCCCGCTCTACACCTACTCCGACAAGGGGCAGATGCAGCAGAGCGCGTCGTAATCGCTCTGTAAGCTCTGAGACAGATCTGAACACCCTGGCGCGTGGCGTCAGGGTGTTTTCTGTTGCAGTCCGGCTTCCGGTGTTGCCGGGATGGCGCTTCCGGTGCAATCTTGCATCACCATTGTTGGACACCTTGAAACCACTTGTTGGTGAGCCCACTTTACACTTCAGGAGTCGGCCCATTCCGGGCGATACAGAGCGGGGCTAGCGCCCATTTGGGGCTGGAATTGCCGCACAAACCGCCGGGTTTCTCCGGCGAGGAGACTATGATGTCAGATCCCAACGTCGCCAAGCCGGACGGCCAGCTCGTCCCCGTGCTGCCCTTGCGCGACATTGTCGTATTTCCCCACATGATCGTGCCTCTTTTTGTTGGCCGCGAGAAATCCGTCCGCGCGCTCGAAGAGGTGATGGCGGAAGAGAAGCAGATCCTTCTTCTGACCCAGAAGAATGCCGCCGATGACGATCCGACGCCGGATGGCCTGCACAAGATCGGCACCATGGCGACCGTACTCCAGCTTTTGAAGCTGCCTGACCAGACCGTGCGCGTTTTGGTCGAAGGCAAGAGCCGCGCTCGCGTCAGTGGTTTCACCGAGCGCACCGATTTCTTTCAGGCTCGCATCGACCCGGTGTTCGAGACGATTGGCGAGGGCCGCGAAACCGAAGCGCTGGTGCGCACGGTCAAGACCAATTTCGAGCAGTACATCAAGCTGAACCGCAAGGTGCAGCCAGAGACCCTGGCGGCTGTGGCCCAGATCGACGAGCCTGCCAAGCTCGCCGATACCGTGGCCTCGCATCTGTCGGTGAAGATCGCCGACCGTCAGCAGCTCTTGGAGACGCTGGACACCGCCACGCGCTTGGAAAAGGTGTTGTCGCTGATCGAAGGCGAGATCGGCGTGCTGCAGGTCGAGCGCAAGATCAAAAGCCGTGTCAAACGCCAGATGGAGAAGACGCAGCGCGAGTACTACCTCAACGAACAGCTCAAGGCCATTCAGAAGGAATTGGGCGAAGGCGAAGAGGGCCGCGACGAGCTGAACGAGCTCGAAGAGCGCGTGCGCAAGACCAAGCTGTCGAAAGAAGCCCGCGAGAAGGCGCAAGCCGAAATTCGCAAGCTCAGGCAGATGTCGCCGATGAGCGCGGAAGCCACCGTCGTGCGCAACTACCTCGACTGGCTGCTGAGCCTGCCTTGGGGCAAGAAGTCCAAAATCAAGAAGGACATCAAGCTCGCCGAGGACATCTTGAACGAGGACCATTATGGCCTCGACAAGGTCAAGGAACGCATCCTGGAATACTTGGCGGTGCAGCAACGCGCCGGCAAGATGAAGGGCCCGATCCTGTGCTTGGTCGGTCCTCCGGGTGTCGGTAAAACCTCGCTCGGTAAGTCGATCGCGCGCGCCACGGGCCGTGAGTTCGTGCGCATGTCCTTGGGCGGCGTACGGGATGAAGCGGAAATCCGCGGTCACCGTCGCACCTATATTGGCTCGATGCCCGGCAAGGTCGTCCAGTCGATGAAGAAGGCCAAGTCGGCGAACCCGATGTTCTTGTTGGACGAGATCGACAAGCTGGGTGCCGATTGGCGCGGCGATCCCTCCTCAGCTTTGCTGGAAGTGTTGGATCCCGAACAGAACGCGACCTTCAACGACCATTATCTGGAAGTCGATTTTGACCTTTCGGATGTGATGTTCATCACTACGGCGAATAGCCTGCATATGCCGCAGCCGCTGCTCGACCGCATGGAGATCATCCGCATCCCCGGTTACACCGAGGACGAAAAGGTCGAAATCTCCAAGCGCCACCTTCTGCCGAAGGTGATCAAGGCGCATGGGCTGAAGGAAAACGAGTGGTCGATCACTGACGAGGGCTTGCGCGATCTCATCCGCTACTACACGCGGGAAGCTGGCGTGCGTAACCTCGAACGCGAAATCGCCAATCTCGCCCGCAAGGCGGTGAAGGAGATCGTTTCGAACAAGGCGACCTCCATCACGGTTACGCCCGAGAACCTCAACACCTATGCTGGTGTCCGCCAATTCCGTTATGGCGAAGTGGAGGGCGAAGACCAGGTTGGCGTGGTCACCGGTTTGGCCTGGACAGAGACAGGCGGCGACACGCTGCAGATCGAAGCGGTGCAGCTGCCTGGCAAGGGCCGCATGCAGACCACCGGCAAGCTCGGCGACGTGATGAAAGAGTCGATTGATGCGGCGCGATCCTATGTCCGCTCCAAGTCGACGACCTTCGGTATCAAGCCGCCGGTCTTCGACAAGGTCGACATCCATGTGCATGTGCCGGAAGGCGCCACGCCCAAGGATGGCCCGTCGGCCGGTGTCGCGATGTCTATCGCAATCATTTCGGTGCTTACGGGTATTCCGGTGCGCCGTGATGTGGCGATGACAGGCGAGGTCACGCTGCGCGGCCGTGTGCTGCCGATTGGCGGCTTGAAAGAGAAGCTGCTTGCGGCGCTCAGGGCCGGCATCAAGACGGTGCTGATTCCGCAGGAGAACGAGAAGGATCTGGCCGAGATTCCGGATAACGTCAAAGCCGGTCTCAAGATCGTTCCGGTCTCCAAAGTGGCCGAAGCCCTGAAAGTCGCCCTGGCGCGGGAGCCCGAGCCGATCGAATGGGTGGAACCGGAAGAAACGCCAGCACCGAAACTGCCGGCAAGTGACGGCGATGCGGTCGTAACGCATTAATATCAATGGGTTCCCGGCAGGGTGGTAAGCCCTGCCGGGCGCCTCCTGCCGTAGCGGAATAAGGTGAAAAAGGCCGAATCCCGGCCTTTTTTATTGGGAGTTCCTTTAGTTTCAGGGCCGTTTTCCTTGCCCCATGAGGGCCCGGCGCCCTAAATTCCCGCCAGTCGCCCCGGCGATTCTGAAGATTTCTCGCGCTATCCCGCGGCAAACCGGCCAACGCAACTGCCGGATCGCGCCTCGCAGAAGGAGCATTCCAGTGAACAAGAACGATTTGATCCAGAAACTCTCCGACCATACCGGCCTTGCCAAGAATGATGCGGCGAAGGCGGTTGACGGGGTGTTCGACCTGATCGCGGTGGCGCTGAAAGAGGGGGACGAAGTTCGTCTCACCGGGTTCGGTGTCTTCGTGGTGGCCACTCGCGCCGGTGGCAAGGGCCGCAACCCGCAGACGGGCGAAGAGATCACCATCAAGCCGTCCAAGCAGCCGCGCTTCCGTCCTGGCAAGCAGCTGAAGGACTCGCTGAACTAGATTTGGTTTTGGCGTGGTGAAAGGACGGCGCGGGCGACCGCTGCCGTCCTTTTGCGTTTGAAGCTTCAGCCGTCGGTGCCGTCTCTGGCGGGGCTGTCCAAATTGGAAATGTCGCGCAAATACTCCGTCAGTTCCGGCTTGCCGCGTGAAGACTGATCGGCAGGAGCGGCAATGCGGACGGAGCTTGCTTCGGCATCGCGCAAGGCGGCCGCCAGTTTGGTGAGGCTGGGCACGATCAGCTGGGTGCGGCTGACCCGGACAATGCATTTTTCTTTGATGAGTTCGTTGAAAATCTGCGAGGTCGACTGGCGGCTGGCCCCGATCTCGTTGGCAACGTCCTCGATCGTATATTCGAAAGGCACGGAAGTCCCGTCCAGCACATCGCGGCCGCAATCAGTGCAGAGATCGATAACGAAGCGGATCAGCCGCGCTTTCACGCTGAGAAAGCGGATGCCTTCGACAATGCGCAGCGTGCGCGCCAGTTGCTGCTCCATCCAGGCGAACATAGGCCAAATCAGCTCCGGTGCAGAGATCAACAGCTCCAGGAAGGTCCGGCGCGACGCGATCAGAAGCTCGGTGTCTTCGCGGGCCCGCAAGACAAGCCCCGAATTCGTCATCACCGAATGGCCGCGGCCGGTGTTGAAGATGGTGAGCTCCTGGTCGCCATAACACAGGGTGGTGCGGATTTGCCCGGTCAGCACCAGAACAATCTCTGGACCAAGTTCATCGCGGTCGCGCAAGACACCCCCTTTCGGAAGTCTGGCGCGGCGGAAGCAAGACAGCAGATGCTGATTTTCTGGCAGCTGAAGATGCCGTAGCAACGTGTTCGTCAAGGGTGCGTGCTGCCTTTGCCTTTGATGCTGATGCATACATTCCCAAAATTACTTGGAACTTCAAAATAGAAAATCATTGTGAATTGTCGCCCAACCGACAGTCGGTGATCAACTTTGCAGAAAAATGCCGGCAGTGTCGCAAGTACGACAGACAAACAAAAGAATCTCTGTCACCCACCACGCAACAAATCAACGAGTGCAAGTATTCGCGTTTGCGATGTTTGAAGAAGATGGTTTTGATCTTTGCGACCATTTTGTGGCCATAACGATGGACTGTATTGGCGCAACGCCCATATCACAGCTTTTCCGCTCTTCGCGATCGAGCACGTTGGCAAATGCTGTAACTGTTTTCTGCTTCGCGGCACCAGCGATGGAAATGCTGCAAGCATGCTGCAAAACGCAAAGGCGGTACTTGCGTTGTTCATTTACGCGGCGGCAATTTTGCGGGCGTTGTCTGCTGGAGTGCGTATTGTTCCGGTCATTTCGAGACGTGTGAGAGGAAAATTTGCAGATGCGCCGAGTTTCAAGACAAGATCGAAGGTGTTGAAACAATGGTGCAATATTGATTGCAGTTCTGGTTAATGCTGCTGGTTAAAAATAATCGTCTGATCTGTCGTTATCCTGACAGACGCTTTCCTGCTAATATGAGAGATTGAAGTATAGTAAAGTTCTATCGGCCGATTGGTTTGTATTGGGTGCGGCCGATCAGAGGCTAGCATGTGGGTCTTTCGAGCCGCATTTTGGTTTTTGCTTGTTGCTATGCTCGCGCCCGAAAGATGGGGCGGGGCAGAGTTCAGGTCGTCTCTGGTGGGTGAAGCGATTTCAATCGCACGCAATGCCGCCCGCATAGGCGGCGAGCAAATGCTCCGCGATGGCGCAATGATCTCAGACCGCGATGCCATGGGCATGCATGCCCGTGATGTCGACGCATATAAAACGAATGTCTGGGTGAATGGTGGAAAGGAGAGGAGTGTCGAGAGCCATTGGGTTTTGCCCGGCGTGGTGACCTACGATGCATTGGGAAATGAAGCACAGAAATTGTCTTGTACTTTTGGATTATTGGCGAGCACTGCGTGGGAGAGGTTCCGTTCCGGATCAGAACGACATCCGGCCCCGGGCGTTGAAAGCCATTCTTCCGCATGTTTTCATTCTGGATAATAGCGATCGCGCCGGTCCGGTTTTCCGCTTGGCGGGCACCGCCGTCTGTGAACAGTTTGGATTTGAACTGCGAGGAGCGCCGTTTCTGTCCTATTGGGAGGCGCAATGCCAACCGTTGGTCGCTTCGATGTTGCGCAATGCGCGCAACGCGCTGGAGCCTGTTTGCCTGTATTCTATTGCGACCCACGCCGGTGGCGGCTGGGGTGAGTTTGAAACTGCGCTGGCCCCGCTCGCGCATGACGGCAAAGCAGGCGTCCGCTTCATCGGCGTGATGCAACCGGTCGCGCATGTGCCGCGCCTGCGCTATGGCGGGATCGTTTCTCAGCGCTTGGTGGTCTCGGAGATCGCGTGTGTGCCGCCCAAACCCGATGTGATCGAGAGCCGGGCTGTGCCGCAGCCGCCTTCTTCCTTCCGGCTGGCATTCTCGCGTCTCTCCACCTTGCTGGCGGCGGATCGTTCGAGGGCGTGAGCGTTTTACCGCGAAGGTCAGTGCTCTTCTTCGCCGATAATGAAGAACAGCTCCTCGACGCGCGCGTTCAAAGTCTTGGCCAAGGCAAGGGCGAGCAGCGTGGAGGGGATGAAAACAGAATTCTCCACCGTGTTGATGGTTTTGCGCGAGACGCCGGCAAGGGCTGCCAGATCGGTCTGGGTTAGCCCTCGCGCGGCTCTGATCTCTTTCAGCCGGTTGCCAAGACGGCGTTCAGCCATCTTGCGGACCGCCACTGCGCAGATCGGCCCATAAAAGATAGGCCGCCGGAAAGACAAAACAGGCGGCGAGCGCGAGCGGGAAAGTCTCAGCGAGCATATCTGGCGCAAGACCGTTCACCACGTAACAGCCCCCCAGCGCGACCATCGCACAAACATAACCGATTTGGGTCGCGCGGAGGCGCTGGACTCGGCTGAGCTCATCCTCATTGGCCGCGCGAAACCGCGCATTGAGAAAACCGGGGCCAAACACGATCGTCAAACTCGCAAGCAACAAGGAAAAGAGAAACAGGATGCTTCTGCCCGAGAACCCATCTGCAATGCCCGGCCGGAACGCGCCGCGGTTCAAGGCCAAGACTACGACGAGCAGCATAAGCCCGATCAAGCTTTGCCGCTGACGGCGGACATAATCGTTCACCATTTTGCGCTGGACGCTGGGCCGCAAACTATCGCGCGAGGGCGCGAAGCGAAGCTTGAAGAGTACCAATGCGATCAATATCGCGAACACGAGGATGAGGGGTATGTAAAGCACCAGATCGGGGGGAAGGCCTGTCGCAACGCTAAACTGCTCCGGAAGCGCCCATCGAATAGACAGCACGCCAAAAGTACAGGCGGCGACGAGCACAAGGGCCGCTGCCGTCGTAACTCCTTTCCAAGCCCGAAAGCGGCGGCGTTCTTCTACGATGATGTCCTCGTCGGATTTTTGTTGATCCATCGCAGTCCTCGTATAATTGTAACCTATGAGTTACTATAACCTATAGGTTACTTCGTCGTCAACGGGGGCGCGCGAACGGAACGCTTGATGCTTTGGCCGGGTCGTGTATGAGAAACGCCCCAAAAGGGCGGTTAGCTCAGCGGTAGAGCATCTCGTTTACACCGAGAGGGTCGGGGGTTCGAAACCCTCACCGCCCACCATTCCCAGCGACAGCTCTGGAATGCAAAAACCCTCAGGTATTGAGCCTGAGGGATTGTTATTGCGATCGCCGCTGCAGCTTCGCCCTTAAGCGGGCTCAGCCCTTGGTTTGCGCGGCGTAGCGCTCCAGGCCTTCGCGGATGTAGCGGTGCGCCGTATCGGCATCACTCCAGCCCAGGATCTTGGACCATTTGCCTGGTTCCAGATCCTTATAGTGCTCGAAGAAGTGCTCCACCTGCTTGCGGGTGATTTCCGGCATGTCGGTGTAGTTATGCACATGCTCATAGCGCAGGGTCAGATGCGGGGAGGGCACGGCAATGATCTTCTCGTCCAGCCCGCCATCGTCTTCCATGCGTAGCACCCCGACAGGGCGCACATTGATGAGCGCACCCGGCACCAGAGCGCGGGTGTTACAGACCAGAACGTCCACCGGATCGCCATCGCCGGACAGCGTATGGGGGATGAAGCCGTAATTTCCCGGGTAGCGCATCGCGGTATAGAGGAAGCGGTCCACCACCAGGACGCCGGCCTCCTTGTCGATCTCATATTTGATGGGTTCGCCCCCGATCGGGACCTCGATCAGGACGTTGACGTCGAAGGGCGGGTTCTTGCCTACGGAAATCTTATCAATCAGCATGGCTACACTTATGTTTCGTCGCTCAGGATCAATCAACACCTTTTCGGGATTTCGTTGCTGGAAAAGAGGTAGCCGAAAGGCGGGTTGAACGCTGCCGCAGCGGTGTGACGCTGGCGTGATGGCGAAAGATGCGCTGAGAAAGGCGGTTTTGACCGCCCGTCGCGGTTAGGAAACCGGTTTCCGCTATTGCAGATGTCCTGCGGTGCGCATAAGGAAGGCCAGTACCTGGGCTACCGCCTTGTACAGCGCTTCGGGGATTTCCTGATCGAGCTCCAGCGTGGCAAGCGCTTCGGCGAGCGACGGATTCTCCTGCACCGGCACGCCGCATTCACGGGCTTTATCGACGATGGCTTGCGCTACCGCGCCACGTCCCGTGGCTACCACGCGCGGCGCATGCGGCTTTTCATATTTGAGCGCGACCGCCAGCGGGTTGGACTTCTTCATGCCGTCCCTCTGCCATAGCCGTTGCGGGGTTTTGCGGCCGGGCCGGACTGGAAGGCGATATCGGCTTCCAGCGAAGAGGACATCAGGGCTTCGGAAAGCCAGCCCGCGCCTTGCTGCAATTGGGCCAGGCTTTCGGGCCGGTCGGCCGCGATGGTCACCCAGGCATGGTCGCCGCTGAGCGCGAGATTGGCGCGCACCGGTCCCAACGGTTCGATATCCATCGCCAGGCCGACACGCCAGACCGGTTGCGGCTGCTCTGCACTGGTATTGCTGCTGTCGCGTTCCACGATCAATTGGGCGACGCTGGCGCCTTGCGGTGTCATCAAGGGCACCTCAGCCACCCACCTTGTTTGTGCGGGGTGCTGCTCATCCGGCAGGGATGCGAGCTGCATCAGGTTCTGACGGGCGAGGGCAGCTTCACTGCCTGCCGCCAGAAGTTTTGCTGTCAAAGCCGCATCAGCACCTTTGGGCAAAGTGGGAGATGCCGCCGATTGCCCCGCCGGCGCGCCTCCGCGTTGTGGCGGTGGGGCTGCTGGGCTGCGCGCCGCAAGTTCAGTTTTGTCATTGGGCAGTGTTTTGCCGGTGCTGTCCTGCGCTTTTTGATTTAGAGCGCTGAGCCCATTCCTGGGATCGGCTGGAAGTTCGCCGCTGCTCTGCAATTGCGTGAAGAAGCCCAGGGTTTGGAGAACCGCTTTGATGGGATCGGCAGTTTTGTCCATCGGAAGCTGTGTCAGATATTGGCGGGCAAGGCTTGTATCAACGCCCATCGGGAGAAGTTTCGTCAGCGCCGTGGTATCAGCGTTGTTGGGCGTGGTGCTTGAAGATGTGGCTTCTGCTTCGCTTTGCTGAGGTGGAGCGATGGATGGAGTTGGTGAAGACGTGGCGCCTGGTGGCGTTTCGAAGGGGCCTGCCTGTGTGGCCGGTTTTCCCAGCGCGGTTTGAAGCTCAACCACCGGGTTGCCGCTTTGCGGTTTCGCAGCAAGGACAAAGGTCTGAAGAACCGTTTCGATAGGGTCTGCAGCCACGGTCTGATCTGTTGGAAACGGCGCCGGTGCTTGACGGACGGGGGGCGTATCCATGCCAGCAGCCAGAGGTTTTGCTGGTAACGCGATATCAGCCGCTTTGGGTAAGCTAGGTGTGGCACTCGTTTGAGCCGTTTCGCTGCGCGAAGACGGCAGCAGCGAGGGGAGAGATGGAACAGGAGATGCTTTGCTGCTGGCCGACGCCGGATTGCTGCCATCCTGCGCGGGCTGGTTCAATTTGCCGGGCGTGGTTACCGGCGTGGCTGACGCTGTGCCGCTATTGCTCTTCAGCGGGGGCGCCATCGTTTCAACGGCCGGTATAGGCTCGGCAGGAAGAGGGGCGAGAGCGGCTTCACCGGCTGTTGCCAGAAGCTTTGCCACAACGGCTGCATCCGCGGTTTTCAGCGTGGCCGCTGGCGGCGACTGCCCGGTTTGTGCGCTGCTGCGTTGCTCTTCTAACTGAGAAGATCCTGGTACAGACGATCCGGCCTTGCTATCGGATGGCGTTTTGCTGGTGCCGTCCTGCTTGCCGGGGCTGGCTGCAGGATTGACTGGCTTTTCGCCTGGGCTGGTGCTTTGCGGCGGCGCTGATGCTGTTTGCGCCGTCTTGGCGGCATCGGTAGAGACGATTTTATTGGCCAAAAGTGGCGATTGGGAGGAGGGCGCTGCGCTGCTGTTTGGCGCAAATGGTTTTGGCGTTACGATCGCAGACTCTTTGGAGAACGCTGCGGGTGCAGATGGGAGAGCCGCTCCGCTGCGTTGCGTTGCTGAGGTGGCGAGATTCTCGCTTGTGTCGCGGGAGGGTACTTTGGCGGCCCAATCTTGCGCGGCTTTGTTCAACTGGCCGAGCGCGGTTTTGAGATCGGCTGGAGGTTCTCCAGTCTTGGCCATCTCTGCTTCTGTGAAGAGGCCTGAGGCCGTAAGCGCCGTCTTGATGGTATCGGCAGTCGGCGTGCTGTCGGTGGGAATATGCAAAGCCATCAACTGTTGCACGGCTGCTTGCACAGGGAGCGGCAAGGGTCCGTTCGCCACGGCTTGCAAGACATTCGCCATCAAGGCGGCGAGGCCATCTTGTTTGCTCATCGCCGTCTGACGCGCCATGGCCACGGCCGCTTGTAAGGCGGAAAGTCCGGAGACTTCGGGGCTGGTGGTCACGGTACTCGCGGCGGAAGCGGTGATGCTTGTGCTGGTCGTGGCGGCCGCAGTTGTGCTGGAGGCGCTCGCGCTGGTCGTGCTGGCGCCTGCCGTACTGGCCGTCGTGGTGCTGGCGCTGGTTTGCGTCGCACTGCCCGCCTGGGGAAGCGCAGGCGGCAAAGAGGGGGGCGTGAGAGACGAAATGGCCACGGAAACCACCGCCAAAAAGCCTCTTAGGCTAGCGGCCAAGTCCTTAACAAACCCGATTGGCGCGGTTTACGGACGTTAACGCTGACCTTTCCCTCTGTATTGAAATCACGCAATTTTGCGGGAAAGAGCTTCGCAGTGTGGCAGCCGCCCTCTAGGGTGCGTGCCGGAAGGAAATCTTATGCGCACACCCCTTTTCGGCGTTTCGCTTCTCTGTGTCCTGGCCGCGGGGCTTGCCGCATGCGGCGGCGGAGACCGTATGCCTCTGCATCAGGAAGAGGCCTGGAAAGGCCATGGTCCGCTCGACATTCTGCGCCGCTATGCCGGGCCGGATGGGCGTCTGACGCGTCAGCAGCTCGAACAGGGCCTGCGCCGGGATTTCGATGCTGCCGATACCAATCATGATGGGGTGTTGGAGCCAGACGAGGCCCGTGCTGTCAACCAGCTGCGCTGGCAGGAAGACCAATCGGCGATTTCGCCCTTGCAGGACTGGAATGGCGATGGGGTGATTGATTTTAACGAGTATGCCAGTACCGCGCGGGCGCTTTTCAACGATCTGGACCGCGACGGCAATGGGGTGCTGACGCCGGATGAATTGCGGCTGAAGCAGGCACCTGATTCTAAGCAACCGGGAAGTCAGGACGATCAGAGCGGGCGTCCGGAAGGCGGCCGCCGGGGTGGGCGGGGGCCGGGCGGCTGAAACGGCCCAATTTCCTTTCCGCGCGCGGCTAAAAAGGAGCTTTGAAGCGGTTCTGGCCAGCCCGCCGTGAAAAAAGTGAGCACCGGACAAAAAGCGCATAATCCCCTGCTTGACTTGGCAAAGCCGGGGCCCTACATCGGCCGTCCTTTCGCGGGGCACCCCGCGGAAGCGCCCGCGGGGGCGTAGCTCAGTTGGTTAGAGTGACGGCCTGTCACGCCGTAGGTCGCGGGTTCGAGCCCCGTCGCTCCCGCCATTTTTCCAGGAGAAAACCTGGGAAAATGTTTTTCGTGGGCCAAATATGGGCCCTTCAGCCCAGCTCCGATTGGTCCACTTCTTTGCTCTCCGGCATTGCCGGTGCAAAGGGCAGGTTCAGCTTCGCGGCCTCTGAACCCCACACAACCGATTATGCGGCTTCTTCTTCACCGAATTGCAGGCGATGGGCCATGCGGATGAGATCGGCCAGCGTAGTGGCTTGCATCTTGCGCATGATCTGAGCGCGATGGGCCTTTACCGTGGATTCTGTGGTGCCGAGGACGGCTCCAATCTGCTTGTTGAGTTGGCCTTGCACCAAGATCGCCATGACTTGCCGTTCACGTTCGGTGAGCAAGTCGAGACGGCCGCGAAGATCGGCCAGAGAGCGTTCCTGTTCGCGCCAAGCGCGGTCTCTGGTCAAGGCGCTTTGAATGGCATCGAGCAAGTCTTGGTCCCGGAAGGGTTTGGTGAGGAATTCCACAGCGCCGGCTTTCATTGCCCGCACTGACATCGGAATGTCGCCATGGCCGGTGATAAAAATGATCGGGATACGCTCCCTGGCATTCGCCAGTTCGCGCTGGAATTCGAGACCTGATGCGCCCGGCAGGCGCACGTCCAGCACCAGACAGCTGGGGGTATCGGCGCGATGATAGGCGAGGAATTCGCGCGGCGCGCTGAAACCAAGCATCTTCAAGCCGACCGAGCGCAGTAATCCGTTCAGGGCTTCGCGGATGGCTTCATCATCATCAATCACATAAACGATGGCGTCGTCTTCGGTCATGGCGTCTCTCCGCCAGTGGGCAGGGTGATGGTGAACTGAGCACCGCTGGGGTCAGCGGGAGAGGCGACGAGTGTGCCGCCATGGGCTTCCACAATGCCACGGCAAATGGCAAGGCCCATGCCCATTCCATGCGGTTTGGTGGTGATAAAAGAATCGAACAATCGCGGCAGCACGTCTTCCGCAAAGCCCTCGCCATTGTCGCGCAGAACGATCTTGATTGTGTTTTCTGCAGTCCTTTGCGCGGAAATCATGATTTCGCACACCCGGTCGGTTACTTGGGACAGGGATTCCAACGCATTGGTGATCAGGTTGAAGAAGACCTGCTGCAGTTGAATCCGGTCTCCAGGGATTATGGGCAGGTCAGGAGCGATGTCCTGGCGCAGCACCACTGCCTGTTTGGCCAGCACAGGCTGCAATAGCGAAAGCACCTCATCCAGACAGGTTGGTAAGGAAACCGGCGTGCGTTCCGCCAGCGCATGGCGCACCATGGCGCGCACGCGAGCCACCACTTGGGCGGCGTGTTCGGCGTCGCGCACGACACGTTGGGCGGCTTCCCGCGCTTCATCAATATCGGGCTTGGCGAGCCAGCGCACACAAGTATCGGCATTGGTCACCACCGCTGTCAGCGGCTGGTTGATTTCATGGGCGATGGAGGCTGCCATTTCGGCCATGGTGGTCAGCCTGCTCACTTTTGCCAGCTCGTTGCGCGTATGTTCCAGGGACTCCTGCGTGCGACGTCGCTCCGCCATCTCGGCGATCAGTGCCTCGTTGGAGTGCTGCAGTTCCGCGGCTTTGATCTGCAAGGCATCGTGCGCCTTGCGCAAGCCGTCCTCGGCAACCTGCCGGCGGGCGTTTAGGGCTCCACCCACGAAGGCGCAGCTTCCGAAGAACAAGAACAGCAGAAGATCACGGATATGCAGGCCGTGGTCGGGGCGTGAGGCCGCGTAAAAGTAGAGGCCGAGCGGCAGGGCCAGGGTGCTGGCGAGGTAGCCTGGGCCGCGGCCTCCGAACCAAGCCGCTGCTGCTACCGCAGCGAAGAAAGGAAACATGGGGGGGCGCCCGACAAAGACTGTCTGCAAGGCGAGAGTGGCAGCCAAGGCGAGCCCAACCAGAAGCAACGCCAGGGCATAGGGGGGCAGGGCTGCTGGCAGGCCTCTGGAGAAGGGTAGTTCTAGGTTTTCTGCGCTTCGTGATGGCATCGGACCTCAAGCGAGGCCGGGCAGCCAAGGCCTCTGCAAAGCAGAAGCATCAGAATGGCGATGGAATGATGAATATTTTTTGACAGTTTTGTTACGGTTCTGACCGGGCCTGGGGCCGCCACGCCAAAAGTTCCTGCCGCACCTCGACCCAGCGCCGCGGCGACACCTTCCAGGAGGAGTTAGCATCCTGGAGCACGAAAACGAGGTCGCGCATCGCGGCCTCCATATTCGCAAAGGTATAGGGCTTGGTCAGGCCGCGCCGTCGTCGTTTCTCGATCAGGGATTCTGCGGCGGAAGTTGTGCTGCAGAGCTGCTTCAAGGCTGGCGGCAAGTCCGCGAGCGAGAGGACATTCGATTGGATGCAGAGGCGGCCTGCGGGAAAGCTGGTTTTGAGCGCCGCTGCGGTCGCTGCTTGTTCCACCACCGCGAGGTCGAAGTGGTCCATGCCGCGCGCTTTCAGCTGTTGTATCGCAAGGGTGCCTAGAGGGGCGTCCCAGCACGCCAAAATGTCTTTGTTGCCATCTTCCATGATGCCGAGCGCCAGATGGATGCGCTTATTGCGCAACAAGCCGCGTTCTTTGACTTTCACCGGAAGCGAGTCAAAAAAGAGCACGGCGTAACGGGGCGGGAGAGGGCGGCTGCGCCAGGCTTGGAAGCCGTCCGCCGGAGGATAGTCTGTGGACGGAGCGTGAAACAATGCTTCCACGCGGCTGCGTGCATCCGCGTAGGAGATCGGCATTGCGGCGCGCGTGGACATAGGCATAAGCCACATGAAGCTACCGTGTCACTATCGTGGCTAAGTCACGACAAGGTCTATTGGCCATGGAGACGATATCTTTGGCTGATGGACTACGCGCGATACGCAGCGTTGAGCTGGATTTTTTTACAGCCCTCTTGCGGATTTGCGTGTTTTGCGTCAGTTTTGCGACAGCAGATTTTCCTCCGCCTGCGGAAAATCCCAATCAAGGCCAAACCAAAGTCGAATTGTCTCGTTCCTTTGGCTAGGTGGCCTCAACCTCAATCCCAATGGATAAAAAGCGGACGCCCCAATACCCCTCACGGTGCGTCACGAACGGATGTGCGCATCACGACGTTGGGTTTCCAACTGAGAAGTCCGAGCGGGACTTCTCTCTCTTGAACGAGGGGTTCAATGAAGAAGACAGTTTCCTTGATGGCAGGCGCGGCCGCCATCGCTCTTTTGGCGTCTCCGGGATATGCCGCCAAGTCGCCGTCCTCGGATACGTCCAACAGCCCGGCGGCAACGCCGGCTACCACGCAGGATCCGCGCGTCGATCAGCTTGAACAGCGTCTTGATGCGCTCGAGGCCGAGCTGCAGCAATCCGAAATGCGTAATGCAAGCGATCACGAGAAGGTCGATAATTGGAAGCCGCTCGCGGGCTGGTGGGACAATACCTCGATCAACGGTCGCATGTATTACGACATCACCAACGTTTCCAATAAACACAATGGCACGGCCAGCGGCACCGACGGCTTCAATTTCGATGTGAAGCGTTTTTATGTGGGTATCGATCACAGCTTCAGCAAGGTGTTCTCGGCCAACGTGACCACCGACGTGACCTATGACAGCACGGCGAGCACGAGTCAGGTCTATGTCAAGAAAGCCTATCTGCAGGCCAAGCTCGATGACGCCTTTATCGTCCGTCTGGGTTCCGCGGATCTGCCGTGGATTCCCTATGCTGAAGACGTCTACGGCTATCGCTTCGTGGAAAACACGCTGGCCGACCGCACGAAGTTCGGCACCTCTGCCGATTGGGGTGTGCACATCCTCGGCAAGCTTGTCGACGGCCTCGTCAATTATCAGGTCTCCGCAATCAGCGGCGCCGGTTACAAGAAGGCCTTCTCGACTTCTTTCCGTCCGGAACATCCCGATGTGGAAGGCCGCATCGGCCTCGACTATATGGGCTTCCAGCTCGCCGTCGGCGGCTATTGGGGCGATCTCGGCGCGATGAAGTCCCAGACGGTCTATAATGACGCCACCCGCTTCAACGCCCTGGCCGCTTACAAGTTCGAGGGCCTCAAGGTCGGCATCGAATACTTCACAGCTTCGAATTGGAGCCAGGTGACGACCGTCGCCACCAATCATGCAACCGGCCTGTCGCCGTTCGCCTCCTACCAGTTCACGCCGGAATGGAGCGTCTTCGGCCGCTACGACTATGTGAAGCCTTACTCGACCGCGACCCAGAAGGGCTTCCATAACGACTATTACAATATCGGTATCGACTACCAGCCGACCAAGATTGTCGACTTCGCGCTCGTCTATAAGCACGACGCCGGCTATGGCGGCAGCTTCTCCGATTCCAACGGCACCATCGGCGGCACCGCTTTCGCGGCCGGCAATGGCGGCAACTACAACGAGATCGGCCTGTTCGGTCAGCTTCGTTGGTAAGTAGTGGGGCCGGTGATCGTGCCGGCCCTTTTCTTTCCGTGATCACAGTCCCTTTTGGGGCAAACGAAGGAGGCAGATTATGAAGACGGGGTTGAAGCTCGGTTTGGCCGCTCTCGCATCGGCATTGATGATGGCCGGTTCCGCGATGGCCGCCAATCTGAACGGAGCGGGCGGCACGGCGATCTATCCGGTGCTGTCGCTGTGGGCTCAGCACTACAATCAGAAGACCGGCAACCAGGTGAACTATCAGTCGATCGGTTCGGGCGGCGGTATTGCCCAGATCAAGGCCAAGACGGTGGACTTCGCCAATTCCGACAAGCCGTTGAAGCATGAAGACCTGGCTGCTTCCGGTCTGGTGCAATTCCCGGAGGTTGTTATCTCGATCGTACCGGTCGTGCATGTCCCGGGCATCAAGCCGGGCCAGCTGGTGATCGATGGGCCGACCTTGGCCAACATTTATCTCGGCAAGATCACTAAGTGGAACGATCAGGCCATCAAGAAGCTGAACCCCGGCGTGGCGCTGCCGAACATGGCGATCCTGGTTGTGCATCGTTCGGACGGTTCGGGCACGACCTTCAACTTCACTGACTATCTCGGCAAGGTCAGCCCGGAATGGAAATCAAGCGTGGGTTCGGATACGGCCGTGTCCTGGCCGGCTGGCGTTGGTGGCAAGGGTAACGAGGGCGTTTCCGGTAATGTGCAGCAGACGGTTGGTTCGATCGGCTACGTCGAATACGCCTATGCCAAGCAGAACAACCTCACTTACATGGATATGATCAACAAGGCGGGCAAGCGCGTGAAGCCGACGATGGAGGCCTTCCAGACGGCGGCCGCCAATGCCGACTTCTCCAAGGTACAGGACTTCTATCTGATCCTGACGGACCAGCCGGGCGCCCAAAGCTGGCCGATCACCGCAGCGACTTACATGCTGATGCGGAAAGACTATGCCCAGGCCCGCAATCATGAAGTGCTCAAGTTCCTTGACTGGGCGCTGACGGATGGCCAGGCGGATTCCAAGAAGCTCGACTACGTGCCGTTCCCGGAAGCGGTCGTGAAGCAGATCGAGGCATCGTGGACGACGAACTTGCACGCTTGGCCGTAAGCCAATTCTGGCGGGGGTAAGTGGAAAGGGGGCCGCAAGGCCCCCTTTTTTGCGACCGTGGCGTCTCACGCAAGCACTGGCAGGGTTAAGTCTGGAACCTGATGCGAGTCGGCTTCCTTATATGAAAAAGGGGGCATTATGTCTCGGCGTTGGCATTGACAGCTTCTATATTTCCATATATGTAGAAATATAGAAATTGGAGGCCGGAATGGCTGATGCCGACATTGCCCGCTTTGCCGACATGTTCTCCGCCATGGGGACGGAGCCGCGGCTGCGCATCATGCGTCTGTTGCTGACGGCCCATCCCGTCGGCTTGGTGGTGGGCGAGATCGGTGAAGAGCTGAGCATCCCCAACTCCACGCTATCCCATCATCTCGACAAGCTGAAGAACGAGGGGCTCGTCACCGTGAAACGCGAAGGCACTTTCCTGCGCTACATCGCCAATCATGAAGTCCTGCAAGAGCTTTTGGCCTTTCTCTACGACGAATGCTGCACCCGCAACCGGGTGGTCGAACCCAAGAAAGTGACCTGCTGCTGAGGTCTGTGCACAAAGGAACACGTCCATGTCCGATATCAAAGAAGCCGTCCGTAGCAAATATGCCGAAGCGGCCAAACGCGTCGCCGAAGAAGATGCAGTCTGTTGCGGTGAGAAAAAGAAATGCGGCTGTAGTGATGCGGTGACCTCCAACCTCTACGCCATCGATGAAGTTGGTTCGCTGCCGGATACGGCGGTGCTGGCTTCGCTTGGTTGCGGCAATCCGACGGCGCTAGCCGAACTGAAGGAAGGCGAAACGGTGCTGGATCTGGGCTCGGGCGGCGGCATCGATGTGCTGCTTTCGGCCCGGCGCGTAGGCCCGGCCGGCAAGGCTTATGGTCTCGACATGACCGATGAAATGCTGGCGCTGGCCAATCAGAACAAGGCGAAGTCCGGTTTCACCAATGTCGAATTCCTCAAAGGCGAGATCGAGGCCATCCCGCTGCCGGACAATTCGGTGGACGTGATCATCTCCAACTGCGTCATCAACTTATCGGGCGATAAGGACAAGGTCCTGCGGGAAGCCTTCCGCGTCTTGAAGCCGGGCGGTCGCTTTGCGGTATCAGATATCGTGGTGCGCGGCGAAGTTCCGCAAGAGATAAAAGGCAACATGTTGCTCTGGGCGGGCTGCGTGGCCGGCGCGCTGCAAGACAGCGAATATCAAGCAAAGCTGGAAGCGGCAGGCTTTACGGCGATTGGGGTCGAACCCACCCGGGTTTACGAAGCCGAAGTGGCGCGCGATTGGTTCAAGAACAAGGGCGTCGATTTTGAAACCGTTGCACCCTACATCGACAAGAAATTCGTCAGCGCGTTCATCCGCGCCGTGAAACCGCTCCCGGCTTGCTGTTGCGGAGGCCACTGATGCGCGTTCCCATCAATGCTTGCTGTGTCGGCGGACCGGCACAAGAGCAAAGCCCGGTCAGCGCTGTAGCGCTCCTGGTCATCGCTGCCATTTATGGGGCGGGAGCATTGCTCGTTCTGGTGATTACGGCCTCCATTCTATGAAGGAGTGGTGTTTTGCCTATGCCTTTGATTTACGCCTGTTCGGGCGGTTCGGATGTTGGGGAGTTGGCTGACCGGGCTGGTCGCCAACTCGCTCGTGACGGACTTGGCAAGATGCATTGCTTGGCCGGTGTCGGTGGAGATGTGCCGGGTATTCTGGTGAATACCCGCGCCGCCGATACCATTCTCGCCATCGATGGCTGCGGCCTGCAATGCGCCAGCCAGTGTTTGAAGCGAGCCGGGATCGAGACGTTCCAGCATTTGCGGTTGGCGGAGCTGGGCTTTGAAAAAGGAAACGCGCCAATGACGGACGAAGCCATGAGCCGAATTACCGAAGCGGCCCGGCTCCAACTCGCGGAAAATGGCCCTATTTAATCGAGAGACTGTTCCATGACCGAACGGACCTACAACGTCCTTTTTCTTTGCACTGGAAATTCAGCCCGCTCGATCCTGGCCGAAAGCATCTTGAACAAGGATGGTGAAGGCCGGTTTCATGCCTTTTCCGCAGGCAGCCATCCCAAAGGGGAGGTTCATCCGCTGGCTCTCAAAGTGTTGGAGAGTTATGGTTATCCGGCCGTTGGTGCACGTTCCAAAAACTGGGATGAATTCGCCGCGGCGGATGCCCCCAAAATGGATTTTGTTTTCACCGTTTGCGACAATGCGGCGGGGGAAATCTGTCCGGTCTGGCCGGGACAGCCCGTGACAGCCCATTGGGGTATCGAAGATCCGGCAGCGGTCGAAGGCACGGAATTGGAACGGGAGGGCGCGTTTGTTCAGGCCTTCCGCTATCTCAAGAACCGCATTACGGCTTTTCTGTCGCTGCCCATTGCCAAGCTCGACAAGCTGGCATTGACGCGCGAGATGGAAAGCATCGGCAAGTCGGCAGGGGCGACAGCCACGGCCCCAAAGGCCACGATCTATCACAATCCCGATTGCGGCACCTCGCGCAACACTCTGGCGGTTCTGCGCGAAAGCGGTGCCGATGTACGGGTCATCGAGTACCTCAAGAACCCGCCAACCAAAGAGGAATTGCAGCGGCTCATTCAATGGGCGGGGCTGTCGGTGCGCGATACACTGCGCAAGAAGGGCTCGCCTTATGCCGAGTTTGGTCTTGATAATCCAACGATCAGCGATTCCGCGCTGCTGAATCTGATGCTGGCCCATCCCATCCTGATCAATCGGCCTTTGGTGGCGACCAACCGGGGCGTGGCGCTGTGCCGGCCTTCGGATGTGGTGTTAGATCTTTTGCCGCTGGATTTCACCAGTGCGCTGGCAAAAGAAGAGGGCGCACCATTTCTGCGGGATGCCCCCATTGCGGGAAATGATGCAGGGCTGTTAGCGGCGCTCGCCGCAGCCAATCTGCCGGTAGATGATCTGCAAGAACCTGGACGCAGCTTCTATGCTTACCGCACCTTGACCGGTGAACTTGCCGGTTTCGGCGGTCACGAACTCTACGGCGAAAATGTCTTGCTGCGTTCCATTGTGGTGCCAGGAAACGCCCGCAACCGGCGCATCGGCCGCAATCTGGTGGCACTGCTGCTTTATCGCGCCTTCCGGGCGGGGGCACGCAAGGCCTGGGTGTTGACCACAAGCGCGGCTCCCTTCTTCTCGCAGATCGGGTTCAAAGCCGCCGGGCGCGACACCGCACCGGAGACCATCCTCTCTACCCGGCAGGCGAGCGGACTGTGCCCGTCCACTGCGGTCCTTTTGTCCCGCAGCATCGGTTTCTGAGCCCATTTTACCAGAGAGATTTGAATGTCCACCTTCGAACGTTATCTTACCGTCTGGGTCGGTTTGTGCATTCTCGCCGGTATCGCGCTTGGGCAGCTGATGCCGGGTGTTTTCCAGGTTATCGGTGCGATGGAAATCGCCAAGGTCAATCTGCCGGTCGCGGTGCTGATCTGGCTGATGATCATTCCGATGCTGCTGAAGATCGATTTTGCCGCTTTGAAAGAAGTGGGCCAGCATTGGCGCGGTATAGGTGTCACGCTCTTCATCAACTGGGCGGTCAAGCCGTTCTCGATGGCGGCGCTGGGCTGGCTTTTTATCGGTGCGCTGTTCCGCCCGTTTCTGCCAGCGGCACAAATCGACAGCTACATCGCCGGGCTGATCCTGCTCGCCGCGGCGCCTTGCACCGCCATGGTCTTCGTCTGGTCGAACCTTTCCAAAGGCGAGCCGCATTTCACCCTGACCCAGGTGGCGGTCAACGATCTCATCATGGTCTTCGCTTTTGCACCCATTGTGGGGCTGCTGCTGGGCCTCTCCGCCATCACCGTGCCTTGGAATACGCTGGTTCTCTCCGTTGTGCTTTACATCGTGGTGCCGGTGATCGTGGCGCAGCTCATTCGCCGAGCCGTGCTTGCCTCAGGTGGACAGGCGGCCTTGTCCGCGCTCTTGCATAAGCTCGCGCCGGTATCGCTGGTGGCGTTATTGGCGACGCTGGTGTTGTTGTTCGGGTTCCAAGGCGAGGAGATCATCGCCCAGCCGCTGGTGATCGCGCTGCTGGCGGTGCCGATCCTGATCCAGGTCTATTTCAATGCCGGTTTGGCCTACCTCTTGAACCGCTTTGCGGGCGAACAGCATTGTGTGGCGGGCCCGTCCGCTTTGATCGGCGCCTCGAATTTCTTCGAGCTTGCAGTCGCCGCCGCCATCAGCTTGTTCGGATTCCATTCCGGCGCAGCGCTGGCCACAGTGGTCGGCGTGCTGATCGAGGTGCCAGTGATGCTGTCGGTGGTTTTTGCCGTCAATCGCAGCAAGGCCTGGTATGGGCGGGTGCCCGGCTAGGCGCTGGAGTATTCTCAGTGTTTGGCTTTGCGCTTCGGCAGGCAAGCGATATGGGCATCGATCAGCATGTCGGCTGCTTGCACCAGATGGCGGGCAGGAGCCTCGGTGCCGAACAGCTGGCCTGAAAGGTGTGCGCCTTCGATCAAGAGGATCAGCATGTCGGCCAAAACAGCGGGATTTTTGGCGCCCAGCTTTTTGGCCACAGCGCGATAGCGTTCGCGGAACTGGCGCTTGATCGCAAGGGCGGCTTGGCGCGCGGGATGATCGGGGTGGGGATACTCCACCACCGCATTGGAATTGCCGCAGCCGCGGTATTCCGCTTGGCTCGCCCGTTGTGAAATGCCGGTAAGCCACGCCCGCAAGCTGGCGCGCACGTCTTTGCTCTCTGCAAACAGCGCATCGAAGGCTTTGAGGCGCGTTTCGCCGTGATGGCGCAGGTAATCGGCGGCCAATTCGTCCTTGGAGGAAAAGCTGCGATAGAGGCTCGGCTTGGTAACGCCTGCGCGCGCCACGATCTCGTCCACGCCTACCGCGCGTATGCCTTCGCGGTAGAAAAGTTCCTCTGCGGTTTCCCGGATTTTGTCGGCCGCCCGTTTTTCGCCGATCACCTTAGACACCCGTTTCTCCCGCTCACATACCGATTTGATTTGTAGGTATGCGAAAATTGGACTTGTTCAATAAGCGGTACGACGTATATCACTTTTATCGGACGTACCGGTCAGTAACATTATGACTATAGGCAAAACCGGCTTGCAAAACCAGGGCTGCGAAAGTTCCCCTAGCGTCAATAAAAGTGGAGGGCAGGCTGCATGAATGCGTTGGTTCGCATTGCGCTGGAGCGCCCATACACCTTTGTCGTGATGGCGCTGCTTATCCTGATCATCGGACCGTTGGCCGCCTTGCGCACTCCCACCGACATCTTTCCCAATATCGGCGTGCCGGTGATTGGCGTCGCCTTCCAATATACCGGCTTGTCGCCGGACGAGATGTCGGGGCGCATCATTACGCCTTATGAGCGCGTGCTGACCACCACGGTCAACGACATCGAGCATATTGAAAGCACCTCGCTGCCCGGCATGGGCATCGTCAAGATCTATTTCCAGCCGCATGCTGATATCCGCACCGCTACGGCGCAGGTCACGTCGATTTCGCAGACGGTTCTGAAGTTCATGCCGCCGGGTACCACCCCGCCGCTCATCTTGAACTACAACGCTTCCACCGTGCCGATCCTGCAGCTGGCGACCTCGGGCCTGTCCGAACAGAAGGTGCTCGACCTGACGCAGAATTTCATGCGGCCGGTGCTGGCCACCGTTCCCGGCGCCGCCATTCCTTTTTCTTATGGCGGCCGGGTGCGTCAGGTTCAGGTCGATCTCGATCCGCAGGCGCTGCAAGCCAAAGGCCTGTCGGCTCAGGAAGTCTCCAATGCCATCGCGGCGCAGAACCAGATCATCCCCGCCGGCACCGTGAAGATCGGCTCCCTGCAATACACTGTGAAGCTCAATGATGCGGCGCAGACCCTGGAGGATCTCAACAATCTGCCGGTCAAGGCGGTGAATGGCACCATCGTCTATCTGCGCGATGTTGGGCATGTGCGCGACGGCTCGCCGCCGCAACAGAGCCTGGTGCATGTCAACGGTCAGCGCGCCGTGCTGACCACGATCCTGAAAACAGGTTCGGCCTCGACGTTGGACGTGGTGCAAGGGGTTAAAGATGCGCTGCCCAAGCTGCTCGAAAGCATGCCCGACGCCTTCAAGGTGACACCCTTGAACGATCAATCCTTGTTCGTTACCGCGGCGATCTCAGGTGTGGTGCGTGAAGGTATCATTGCGGCAGCCCTGACTAGCCTTATGATCTTGTTGTTCCTTGGCAGCTGGCGTTCGACCGTCATCATTGCGACCTCCATTCCGCTCGCCATTCTGGCCGCTTTGGCGGCATTGGCCGCGATCGGCGAAACCCTCAACATCATGACCTTGGGCGGTCTGGCGCTCGCCATCGGCATTCTGGTCGATGACGCCACAGTCACCATCGAGAACATCAATTGGCATCTGGAACATGGCAAGCCGGTGCGCCAAGCCATTCTCGACGGCGCCCGCCAGATCGTGACGCCTGCTTTCGTCTCGCTGCTTTGCATCTGCATCGTCTTTGTGCCGATGTTCGCGCTCACCGGCGTCTCGGGCTATCTGTTTGTGCCCATGGCGGAAGCTGTGATTTTCGCCATGATCGCATCTTTCATCCTATCGCGCACGCTGGTGCCGACCATGGCGATGTATCTGCTGCGCCCGCATGCGGCGGAAGCGCATATCGCACGCAGCAAGACACCGGGTCCGCTCAGCCGCTTCCAGCAAGGCTTCACTCGCCATTTTGAAAGCATTCGCGAGGGCTATCGCAATTTGCTGGCCATGGCGATGGCGCATCGCGCGCTTTTCATCGCCGGTTTCATGGTGGCGGTGGTGGTGTCTTTCGGGCTGATCCCGTTCCTTGGTTCGAATTTCTTCCCGGCGGTGGATTCTGGCCAAATCACCATCCACGCCCGCCCGCCGGTGGGAACGCGGCTTGAGGAATCGGCGGCGATCTTCGGCAATATCGAAAAGGTGATCCGCGGTACCATCCCGCCCAAGGAATTGTCCGCCATCGTGGACAATCTCGGCCTGCCGACCAGCTCGATCAACACCATCTATAACAACTCCGGTCTGATCGGCTATCAGGACGGCGACATCTACATCAGTCTCAAGGAGAACCACCACGCCACGGCTGGTTATGTGCGCCAGCTGCGTGAGCGGCTGCCCGCGGCGTTTCCTGGCGTGACCTTCTCCTTTCTGCCGGCCGATATCGTCAGCCAGATCCTCAATTTCGGCGCCCCGGCCCCGATTGATATCCAGGTCAGCGGCCCCAGCCTGCAAGCCAATCAGCGCTATGCGCAGACCATCCTGCGCAAGCTCAAAGAGGTTCGCGGCGTGGCAGACGCGCGCATCCAGCAATCGCAAGACAATCCGCAGCTGCGCGTGGATGTCGACCGTTCGCGTATTGCCGGTCTTGGTCTCACCGAACGCGATATCACCAACAGCGTCACGACTTCGCTAGCTGGCTCTTCGCAGGTGGCGCCGACCTTCTGGCTCGATCCCAAGAGCGGCGTCTCTTACCCCATCGTGGCGCAGATGCCCGAATATCAAGTGAGTTCGCTGTCTGGCCTCTCCAATGTGCCGATAACCGCCTCGTCGGGCGGTACGCTGCAGGTGCTTGGCGGTTTGGCGCAGATTGCGCGCGAAACCTCCAGTGCCGTGGTTTCTCATTATAATGTGCGCCCGACGGTCGATCTCTATGCCGCCACCCAGGATCGCGATCTGGGCGGTGTGGCGGCCGATGTCCGCAAGATCCTGGCCGAGACGGCGCATCAAGTGCCCAAAGGCGCCAAAGTCAGCTTGCGCGGGCAGGTAGCAACCATGGATTCCGCCTTCACCAGTCTCTACTTTGGCATCATGGCGGCGTTGGTTTTGATCTACCTCTTGATCGTCGTGAACTTCCAATCCTGGCTCGATCCTTTTGTCATCATCACGGCGCTGCCGGCTGCCTTGGCCGGCATTGTTTGGATGCTGTTCACCACCGGCACCACGCTGTCTGTTCCGGTCCTCACCGGTGCCATCATGTGTATGGGCGTGGGTACGGCCAATTCGATTCTGGTCGTCAGTTTCGCGCGCGAGCGTTTGGATGCGACCGGCAATGCCGCGATCGCGGCGATGGAAGCGGGCATCACCCGTTTCCGCCCTGTCTTGATGACGGCGCTCGCCATGATCATCGGCATGGCGCCGATGGCGCTCGGCCTGGGCGAGGGCGGCGAACAGAACGCGCCGCTCGGCCGTGCCGTGATCGGCGGCCTGGTTTTCGCCACCTTCGCCACGCTGATGTTTGTGCCGGTCGTGTTCAGCGTCGTGCACGGACGCAAATCGCCAAAAGCGGCGGCGCTGCCCCAATCTTCCACGGGAGAGGCCTATGCCTGATAGACAAGGTTTTCCTTTTGAAGCGGCCAAGGAAATGGAATTGCAGTCCATCGAACCGGTGAAGAGTGAAACAGCGGAGAGTGATGTGTTGCGTTACACCCCGCCGCGGCGGCTGAAATGGGCCGGTATCGGTGCGGGCGCTCTAGCGCTCGCCACTGTGGCCATCGGCTTGGCGGGCCGCATGGTGGCGGCCAATCAGGTCGAGGATTGGACGCGCGACCAAGCTGTTCCGGTGGTGAAGACGATCACCCCCGCGGGTCTCTCGGGCGGCCATGCCCTGGTGCTGCCGGGCTCGGTGCAGGCCTACAACAACGCTCCCATCTATGCCCAGGTTTCAGGCACGGTGCAGAAGTGGTTTGTTGATATCGGCACACCGGTCAAAGCTGGTGACCTTTTGGCCCAGATCGATCCGCGCAGCTACAAGGCCGCACTCGATCAAGCCCGCGGGCAGCTGGCGCGCGACATGGCCACCCTGGCCAATGCCAAGCTGGATTTGGGCCGCTATCAATCCCTGGCCAGGCAAAACGCAATTTCCAGCCAGCAATTGCAGACCCAACAAGCCGCCGTCGATGCCGATAGCGGTTTGGTGGAAGCCGATCGCGCCGCGGTGGAAGCGGCCAGCATCAATCTCGGCTATACCCGCATCGTGGCGCCCTTTGATGGGGTGGTGACCAGCCGCTCGGTCGATATTGGCAATTTCGTCGCCGTCGGCAATGCCTCCGGCACCCCGCTATTCACGGTTTCGGATCAGAATAAGCTGCGCCTCTATGTACGTGTGCCGCAAAATTATTCGGCGGAAGTGGTGCCGGGCGCCACAGCGCATTTCACAGTACCGGAGTATCCCTGCCGCAGCTTCACGGCGACGGTGCAGGCCAGCGCGGGGGCGGTGGATTCCGCCAGCGGCAGTGTGCTGGTGCAGCTTCAAGCCGGCAACAAAGAGCGTTTGCTCAAGCCTGGCGCTTATACCGAAGTGACGTTCGGGCTGCATGCTGGGGCGGGCGGCATTCAATTGCCTTCCAGCGCCTTGATTTTCCGGGAAGGCGGTATGGCGGTGGCGGTGATCGGGCCGGGCAGCAAGGTGCTGATCAAGCCGGTCGAGATCGCCCGCGACAACGGTTCGGTGGTCGAGTTGTCGTCGGGGGTCGGGCCGCGTGATCGCGTCATCGACAATCCGCCGGATTCCCTCAGCCGCGGCGATACCGTGCGCGTGGCCCGCACAGGTTCTGCTGCTGCAATAGGCAAACAGCGAAGCTGAAGCTGAGCGAGGCTTGATCGAAGGCGGCTTCGGCAGAAATTCCCATGCGCCCTGCATGGCTTTTGACCGGCAATGACGCCGTCTTGCACGGGCAGGCATCACTTTTTAAGAATGGTTCGCACAGGCTGTTCTGAGCAAAGGCTTTCCCACGGAAAATTTCCTCATTTTCCCTGTTTCCCTGCCGCGACTCCTGGTCTAAACCCGTTCTAAATCAGCGCTGTGCCGGGCGGGCCGTGCCTTTCCTGCGCCTGCCCCAAAGGGCTGGCGGATCGTCTTTCGCGCCCCGGACGGCCAGCCTGGAGCAAGGTTAGGAATGCCGATGGAAAAGCTCCTTCTGGAATATCTGCCGATCCTGATCTTCATCGCCATTGGAGGGCTGTTATCGCTCTTCCTGGTGGTTGTGCCTTATCTCTTTGCCCCCAAAAGCCCGGATCCGGAGAAGCTCTCGGCTTATGAGTGCGGCTTCAATGCCTTCGGCGATGCGCGCATGAAGTTCGATGTGCGCTTCTATCTGGTCTCGATCCTTTTCATCATCTTCGACCTAGAAGTGGCCTTCCTCTTTCCCTGGGCGATCACGCTGGGGGAGACCGGGCAGTTCGCCTTCTGGTCCATGGTGGTGTTCCTCGCCGTGCTGACCATCGGCTTCATTTATGAGTGGAAGAAGGGAGCCCTGGAATGGGAGTGATCCCGGCAGGCCAATCGCCTTACGGAACCGCCGGTCGCGCTGGTGTTGAAGGTGCGGGCCCGATTACCGACAACGATCCTTATTTCAAGGCCATGCAGGCCGAGCTGGCGGACAAGGGATTCATCGTCGCCAACCTCGATTCCCTGATCAATTGGGCTCGTACGGGCTCCTTGATGTGGATGACGTTCGGGCTGGCTTGCTGCGCCGTGGAAATGATGCAGGCGTCCATGCCGCGCTACGATCTCGAGCGCTTCGGCATTGCGCCGCGCGCCTCACCGCGCCAGTCGGATGTGATGATCGTCGCCGGCACGCTCTGCAACAAGATGGCTCCGGCCCTGCGCAAGGTCTACGACCAGATGCCCGAACCGCGGTATGTGGTGTCGATGGGCTCCTGCGCCAATGGCGGTGGCTATTACCACTTCTCCTATTCGGTGGTTCGCGGTTGTGACCGCATCGTTCCGGTGGACATCTATGTGCCCGGCTGCCCGCCGACTGCCGAAGCGTTGGTCTATGGGCTGTTGATGCTGCAGCGGAAGATCCGCCGCACGGGGTCAATCGAACGGTGATGCCATGATCGTACGTGTCTGGACAGGGGACGCCCTGGAAGAGAACGCCGAAGAATACCGCCGCCAGTTCGCAGAGGTGTATCTCAAGCGCTTCAAGGCCATTAAGGGGTTTCACGGCGTAGAGGTGCTGGAACGGCTCCATCACAACCGTGTCGAGTTCGTCGTCATTTCGCGCTGGGATTCCATCGACGCGATTCACGAATACACCGGCCACGGGCGGGCCGAGCATGCCGTGCTCGAAAAGGAAACCCGCGAGGCCCTCGAGCGCTACGACGAAAAGGTGAAGCACTACATCCTGGTGCTAGAGGAGAACCGATGAGCGTCGATTTTCCGGCTCTGGCCGGCGAGATTGCAGCGGCGCTTCCGGGTGTCACCACCAAGATCGCTTTCGGCGAGCTGACGGTGTGCGCGGAAGCGACGAATATCGTGCAGGTCATGACGACGCTGCGCGATCAGTTTGCCTTCAAGTCGCTCATCGATATCTGCGGCAATGACTGGCCGGCGCGCGAGAAGCGCTTCGATGTCATTTATCATCTGCTTTCCTTGACCCGGAACGCACGCCTCCGCGTCAAGGTGCAGGCGGATGAGGCAACGACGGTCCCGAGCGTCATTCCGGTATTCGAAGGTGCTGCTTGGTATGAGCGCGAGACCTGGGACATGTATGGCGTCCGCTTCGCAGGCCATCCGGACCTGCGCCGCATTCTGACCGATTACGGTTTTGAAGGTCATCCGCTGCGCAAGGATTTCCCGGTCACGGGCTTCGTCGAGCTGCGCTACGACGACGACACCAAGCGCTGCGTCTATCAGCCAGTGCAACTGGTGCAGGAATTCCGCGAATTCGATTTCCTGTCGCCGTGGGAAGGCGCGCCGCACATCCTGCCAGGCGACGAAAAGGCCGCCATGGCGCCGAACGCCACTTCGGGCGATCCGGGGAAGAAGTAACATGCAAGATTACGAGAATTTCCGGAAAGACGAGTGCCCGCCTTGGCTCAAGGACGGTGCGCAATCCGAAGACGGCCGCATCACCATCAATTTCGGCCCGCAGCATCCGGCCGCGCACGGCGTGTTGCGCCTGGTGCTGGAGCTCGACGGCGAGCTCGTCACCCGTGTCGATCCCCATATCGGTCTTCTCCATCGCGGCACCGAAAAGCTGATGGAGAGCAAGACCTACATCCAGAACATTCCGTATTTCGATCGCCTCGACTACGTGGCGCCGATGAACCAGGAGCATGGCTATTGCTTGGCCATCGAGAAGCTCCTCGGTTTGGAAGTGCCCAAGCGCGGTCAATACATCCGTGTCCTGTTCTGCGAAGTGGGCCGCATTCTTTCGCACATGCTGCAAGTCACCACCCAGGCGATGGACGTCGGTGCGCTGACCCCGCCGCTGTGGGGCTTCGAAGCCCGCGAAGACCTCATGCAGTTCTACGAACGCGCTTCCGGTGCGCGTCTGCACGCCAACTATTTCCGTCCCGGCGGCGTGCACCAGGACCTGCCGCCCAAGCTGATCGAGGACATGATCGCTTTCTGCGAGAGTTTCCCGAAGGTGCTGGACGACATCGAGACCCTGCTCACCGAAAACCGCATCTTCAAGCAGCGTAATGTCGACATCGGCGTGCTGACTCGCGAGGCGGCAGAGGCTTACGGCCTTACCGGCGTGCTGCTGCGCTCCACCGGCGTGCCATGGGATTTGCGCCGCGCCCAGCCTTACGAGTGCTATAGCGAGCTCGATTTCAAGATCGCCATCGGCAAAAACGGCGACAATTATGACCGCTACCTCATCCGCGTCGCTGAGATGCGCGAAGCCAATAAGATCATGCTGCACTGCCTGAAGAACCTGCCGGAAGGACCGGTGGTTTCGACGGACCACAAGATTACTCCGCCGCGCCGCGCTGTGATGAAGTCGTCGATGGAAGCCTTGATCCATCACTTCAAGCTCTACACCGAAGGTTTCAAGGTGCCGGAAGGCGAGGTCTATGCCGCGGTGGAGGCGCCCAAAGGCGAGTTTGGCGTCTATCTGGTGTCGGACGGCTCCAACAAGCCGCATCGCTGCAAGATCCGCGCGCCGTCCTATGCCAGCCTGCAGGCGCTCGAGCATCTGACCAAAGGTCATATGCTGGCTGACGTATCCTCCGTTCTCGGTTCTGTTGACGTTGTGTTTGGGGAGGTGGACCGGTGAGCGTTCGCCGTTTGCATGAAAATCAGCCGGAAAGCTTTGCTTTCAGCGAAGCCAATCTGGCGCGGGTGAATGATTGCATCGCCAAATATCCGCCTGGGCGGCAGCGCTCGGCGGTGATTTCGGCCTTGTGGATCGGACAGGAGCAGGAAGGCTGGGTGACCAAGCCGATGATCGAAGAGATCGGCCGCCTGCTCGACATGCCCTATATCCGCGTGCTGGAAGTGGCCACCTTCTACACCATGTTCCAGCTCTCGCCGGTCGGAAAGCACAACGTCCAGGTCTGCACCACCACGCCTTGCTGGCTGCGCGGTTCGGATGAGATCGTGAAGGCCTGCAAGAAGCACATCCACGACAAGCCGCACACGCCTTCGGCCGATGGCATGTTCTCCTGGGAAGAAATGGAATGTCTGGGCGCCTGCGTGAATGCGCCGATGATGCTGATCGACAAGGATCCTTACGAAGACCTCACCGGCGAGAAGACCGGCGAGATCATCGAAGCCATCCGCCGCGGCGAACAGCCGAAGACCGGGCCGCAGAACGGCCGCCATTCTTCCGAGCCGGAAGGCGGGCCGACCACGCTGACGACGGTGGAGGAGAAGGTCTGATGCTCTCCGATAAAGACCGTATCTTCACCAACCTCTATGGCTTCCGGGGCGCCGATCTCGCCAGCGCCAAGAAGCGTGGCAATTGGGACGGCACCAAGAAGATTTTGGAGCTTGGTCCCGAGGCTATCGTCGACATCATGAAGAAGTCGGGCTTGCGCGGCCGCGGCGGCGCCGGTTTTCCGACAGGCCTCAAATGGTCCTTCATGCCCAAAGAGGTGAAGGAGCGTCCGCATTACCTCGTCGTCAATGCCGACGAATCCGAGCCGGGCACCTGCAAGGATCGCGATATCCTGCGTCATGATCCGCATACGCTGATCGAAGGCTGTTTGGTGGCCTCCTTCGCCATGCGGGCGCATGTGGCTTACATCTATGTCCGCGGTGAGTTCATCCGCGAGCGCGAAGCACTGCAGCGGGCGGTGGACGAGGCTTATGCTGCCAAGCTGATCGGCAAGAACAACATCCATGGCTGGGATTTCGATCTCTATGTCCATCATGGCGCGGGCGCCTATATCTGCGGCGAGGAAACCGCGCTGCTCGAAAGCCTGGAAGGCAAGAAGGGCCAGCCGCGTCTGAAGCCGCCATTCCCGGCCAATATGGGCCTTTATGGCTGCCCGACGACGGTCAACAACGTCGAGAGTATTGCGGTGGCGCCGACCATCCTGCGCCGCGGCGCGGAGTGGTTCGCCGGCATCGGCCGTCCCAACAACACCGGCACCAAAGTCTTCTGCATCTCCGGCCATGTGAACAAGCCATGCAATGTGGAAGAGGCGATGGGCATTCCGCTGAAGGAACTCATCGAGAAACATGCCGGTGGCGTGCGCGGCGGCTGGGATAACCTGCTCGCGATCATTCCGGGCGGTGCCTCCGTGCCGCTGATCCCGAAATCGGTTTGCGACGACGTGCTGATGGATTTCGACAGCTTGAAAGCGGCGCAGACCGGTCTCGGCACCGCGGCGGTGATCGTGATGGACAAGTCCACCGACGTCGTGAAGGCGATCCAGCGCCTTAGCTATTTCTACAAGCACGAGAGCTGCGGCCAGTGCACGCCGTGCCGCGAAGGCACCGGTTGGATGTGGCGCGTGATGAGCCGCATGCAGCAAGGCAATGCCAAGATCGAGGAAATCGATCTTCTTTATGAAGTCACCAAGCAGGTGGAAGGCCACACAATCTGCGCCCTCGGCGATGCCGCCGCGTGGCCGATCCAGGGGCTTATCCGCCACTTCCGTCCGGAAATGGAACGCCGCATCGCCGAATACCGTGCGGCGGCGAAGGCGGCGGAATGATGAAAACGCGGCTCCTGATCCAGACGGCTTTTCTCATCGGCGTGTTGGCGCCGCTTGGCGGCTGTTCGATGTGGAACAGGACGTTCGGCGATACTCCTCCGCCCGCGGCGGCAGCGCCTGCCGATCCTTTCGCGGCGGAACGGCCGACCACGGAATCGGTCGGGGTCGCCATGCCCGCGGCGGCGGACTTTCCCCATTCCTGGGATGCTTCCACCTATATCCTGCGCGTGACGCAGTTCGGTGTCATGCCGCCGCTCAATGGCGGCGTCGCTTTCGTTGGTGACTCTTTAACCGACTGGATGCGCTGGAACGAGATGTTCCCCGCCATTCGCAGCCGCAATTTCGGCATTGCAGGCGACACCACGGTCGGCGTCAAGGCGCGGATCGGCCAGGTCGTGGCGGCAAAGCCTGCCAAGGTGTTTTTGATGGCGGGCACCAATGATGTCGAATTCGGCCGTTATACGCCTGCTGAGATCGTCGCCAATCTCGATGATTGCATCGTCACGCTGCAAAGCGGCGTACCGGGCGTGACCATCTATGTCGAGAACCTCTTGCCGCGGCAGCCGGAGTATGACGCCAAGGTGCGCGAAGTGAACGCGCTGCTGAAAGCGGCGGCGGAGAAGCGGGGCGTGACGTATATCGGCCTCTATTCGCACTTCGTCGCCGACGGGCGCATGAACCCCAAGCTCAGCCCCGACAATCTGCATTTGTCCGGCCAGGGTTATCTCATCTGGCGCGACATCATTCGTCCCTTTATCGGAGACGCGCCGTTGCGCGCGGATGTTGGGGGCAATTGAACCATGCGGCATAAACCGGTCATGGCTGGCGCAAGGCATCACTCCACAGCGTGGGCGGTGCTGTGCGCGGCGCTGGTTCTGTCGCTCGGCGCGGCTGCGGCACAAAATACCGGTGCGCCTGTCGACCCTTATGCCGCGGTACGGCCCGCCACTGATTCGGTCGGCGTCGAGATGCCCGATGCGGCGGACTTTCCCCATCCCTGGGACAAGATCTCTTTCGTCATGCGCGTGACCCTGGCCGGAGTCATGCCGCCGCTCAATGGCGGTGTTGCCTTCGTTGGCGACAGTGAGACGGATTCGATGCGCTGGGATGAAATGTTCCCACAGGACAAAAGCCGCAATTTCGGCATTTCCGGCGACACGTCGGTCGGTCTCAAACATCGCATCGGGCAGGTGATTGCTGCCAAGCCTGGCAAGGTGTTTCTGCAGATCGGTACCAACGACATTGCTTTCGGCAAGCTGTCTCCGGAAGCGATTGCCGCCAATGTCGACGACTGCCTGGTGAAGCTGCAAAGCAACCTGCCGCATGTCGCGGTTTTCGTCGAAAGCGTCCTGCCGCGTCAGCCGGAATATGACGCCACAGTGCGCCGCGTGAATGCGGCGCTTGAGACCGCCGCAAAGAAGCGCGGCGTGACCTATATCGACCTTTATTCGCATTTCGCCGTCGATGGACACATGAATCCCAGCCTCAGTCCCGACGACATCCATCTGTCCGGCCAGGGTTATCTCATCTGGCGCGACGTCATCCGCCCCTACATCGGAAACGACTGACCCATGCCCCGCAAACTCATCATCGACGGCAAGGAAATCGAGGCGGAGGACAACCTCACGCTGCTGCAGGCTTGTGAGCAGGCCGGTGCCGAAATCCCGCGCTTCTGCTATCACGAGCGCCTTTCCGTGGCTGGCAATTGCCGCATGTGCATGGTGGAATGGGTCGGTGCGCCCAAGCCGCAGGTGTCGTGCTCGCTGCAGGTGAAGGATATCTTCCCCAATAAGGATGGCACGCCAGCCAAGATCAACACCACCTCGCCGGTGGCCAAGAAAGCGCGCGAAGGCGTGATGGAGTTCCTGCTTATCAACCATCCGCTCGATTGCCCGATCTGCGACCAGGGCGGTGAATGCGATCTGCAGGATCAGGCCATGGGCTATGGCCGCGCCGCCTTCAACCGCTTCCACGAGAACAAGCGGGCGGTAGAAGACAAATATATGGGGCCGTTGATCAAGACGGTGATGACCCGCTGCATTCAGTGCACCCGCTGTGTGCGCTTCGCCACCGAAGTGGCAGGCGTGCCCGATTTGGGCGCTACGGGCCGCGGCGAAGACATGGAGATCACCACCTATCTCGAAAAGGCCTTCCATTCGGAGATGTCGGGCAATGTGGTCGATCTCTGCCCGGTTGGCGCGCTGACCTCCAAGCCGTATTCCTATACTTCGCGTCCTTGGGAGCTGCGCCACACCGAAAGCATCGACATCATGGATGCCCAGGGCTGCAACACCCGTATCGACACCCGCGGCCGCGGCGTGTTGCGCATTCTTCCGCGCCTCAACGAGGAGATCAACGAAGAGTGGCTGCACGACAAAGGCCGTCACATCTGGGATGGGCTCGGCCGCCAGCGTCTCGACCGGCCTTATGTCCGTAAGAACGGCAAGCTCGTCCCCGCGAGCTGGGCAGATGCCTTTGAGACCATCGCGGTGCGCGCCAAGGCAACCAAGCCGGAACGCATGGCGGCGATCGTCGGCGATCTTGCTGCAGCGGAAGAAATCAAGGCGCTGAAAGACCTGATGACGAAGCTCGGGGTCGTGAACCTCGATTGCCGCCAGGAAGGCGCCAAGATCGGCGGACCGCGCCCGGCCTATCTTTTCAACACCACCATTGCCGGTGTGGAAGCTGCTGATGCGCTGCTCTTGATCGGCTGCAATCCGCGCTGGGAAGCCCCGGTGCTCAATGCTCGCATCCGCAAGACTTGGCTGAACGGCACGCTCGCCATCGCCAATCTCGGCCCGGCGGTCGATCTGACCTATCCGGCCATCCAGCTCGGTACTGACATCGCCACGCTCGATGCCTTGGCTGATGGTTCGCACCCCTTCGCCGAAGTGCTGCGCAACGCCAAGCGTCCGATGCTGATCATCGGCAATGGCGCGCTGGCCCGCAAAGACGGTGCGCAAGTGCTGGCCCGTGCCGCGAAGATCGCGCGCGAGACCGGCATGATCGGTCCGGCGGGAACGCCTGCCGAAGGCGGCTGGAACGGCTTCAACGTGTTGCACACGGCGGCGAGCCGCGTGGCCGCGCTCGACCTCGGCTTCGTGCCGGGCGAGGGCGGTCGCGATGTGGCGGGCATCATCGATGGCGCGCAGAAGGGCGAGATCGACTTCATCTATCTCCTCGGCGCCGACGAGCTGCCGCTGGAAAGCATGGGGCGTCCCTTCGTGGTCTATCAGGGCAGCCATGGCGATGCCGGCGCGGCTTATGCCGATGTCGTCCTGCCGGGGGCCGCCTTCACCGAGAAGGACGGGTTGTTCGCCAATTTCGAAGGTCGGGTGCAGGAAGCCCCGCGCGCCGTCTTTCCGCCGGGCGATGCCAAGGAAGATTGGGCCATCCTCCGCGCCCTATCCGAAGAACTGAAGGTGACGCTGCCTTACGACACGCTGGATGCGCTGCGTCGCGCCTTGGTGGTGGAACTGCCGCAATACGGTCAGCTCGGCAAGCTGCCGCGCCATGAAGGGGCCGATCCGGCGGTGTGGGGCGCGCTCGGTGCCGAAGGTCCGTTCGAGATCGACGTGCCGCTTGGCCATGCGATTTCAGATTACTACCTCACCAACGCGATCGCCCGCGCCAGCAAGGTGATGGCCGATTGCAGCCGCGTGCTCCTGCACGGCGGTGAAACCTCCATGGCGGCGGAGTAGGGCGATGTTCCTCATCAACTGGTTCCAGCAACTCGGCCTCGCTTATCCGCTGGCATGGACCCTGGCGCAGGTGATCTTCATCGTTGTCTATGCCGGCATCGTCATGGTCTCGGTGGCGTTCTGGATTCTCGCCGACCGCAAGATCTGGGCGGCGGTGCAGCTGCGGCGCGGCCCCAATGTGGTGGGCGTCTTCGGTCTGCTGCAGACCTTCGCCGACGCCATGAAGTTTATGTTCAAGGAGCCGATCATTCCGGCGGCCGCCAACAAGGTGATCTTTTTGGCTGCTCCGATTATTTCGGCCACGCTCGCTTTTGCCGCCTGGGCGGTGGTGCCGGTCGACAAGGGCTGGGTGATCGCCGACATCAATGTCGGCGTGCTCTATCTCTTCGCCATTTCTTCGCTTGGTGTCTATGGCGTGATCATGGGCGGCTGGGCTTCAAACTCGAAATACGGTTTCCTCGCCGCGCTGCGCTCCGCCGCGCAGATGGTCTCTTATGAAGTCTCTATCGGTTTTGTCATCATCACCGTGCTGCTGTTCGCAGGCAGCTTGAACCTCACCAAGATCGTCGAGGCCCAGGCCCATGGCTGGTTCGCCTTCTCGATCCTGTTCCCGATGTTCGTGGTGATGTTCATCTCCTCCCTGGCCGAGACCCAGCGCCCGCCCTTCGATCTTCTGGAAGCGGAATCGGAACTGGTGGCAGGCTTCATGGTCGAATACTCGTCCACGCCGTTCCTGCTCTACTTCCTCGGCGAATACATGAACATCATCATGCTCTGCGCGCTGATGAGCATCATGTTCCTCGGCGGCTGGCTGCCGCCGGTCGACATCTTCCCGCTCAACGCCGTGCCGGGTGTGCTCTGGCTGCTGCTCAAAATCATTGTGCTGTTCTTCTTCATCTCGATGGTAAAGGCGTTCGTGCCGCGTTACCGCTACGACCAGCTGATGCGGATGGGCTGGAAGTTCCTGCTCCCCATTTCCATTCTTTGGGTGGTGATTGCGGGCGCCTGGGTGGTGTTCGCGCGTCCCGCTCTTGCTCATGTGTTCGGAGGCTAAATGGCATACCTCGACAGAAAGGCACGCCAGATCTTCCTCTGGGAGTTCGTTCAGGCGTTTATCCTCTCGATGCGCTACTTCTTTGCGCCCAAGAGGACGCTCAATTACCCCTTCGAGAAGGCCCCGCAATCCCCGCGCTTCCGCGGTGAGCATGCCTTGCGCCGCTATCCCAGCGGCGAGGAACGCTGCATCGCCTGCAAGCTCTGCGAGGCGATCTGCCCGGCGCAGTGCATCGTCATCGAAGCCGAACCTCGTGACGACGGCTCCCGCCGCACCACACGTTACGACATCGACATGACCAAATGCATCTATTGCGGTTATTGCCAGGAAGCCTGCCCGGTGGACGCCATCGTGGAAGGTCCGAACCTGGAATTCGCCACGGAAACCCGCGAGGAGCTGTTCTACGACAAGGTCCGGCTGCTTGCGAATGGCGACCGCTGGGAACCGGCCATCTCCCGCAACATCGAACTGGACGCGCCGTACCGGTGAGGCTGACATGATCTTGCAAGCAATTGCCTTCTATATGTTCGCCACAATCCTGCTGCTCAGCGGTGCGGTGGTGGTGACCGCCAGGAACCCAGTTTATTCCGTGTTGTTCCTGATCCTTGCCTTCTTCAACGCCGCCGGTCTCTTCGTGCTGATGGGGGCCGAATTCCTCGCCATGATCCTGGTGGTGGTTTATGTCGGCGCCGTCGCGGTGTTGTTCCTCTTTGTGGTGATGATGCTCGATGTCGACTTCGCCGAGTTGAAGAAGGGCGCGCAGTCCTATCTCCTGCCGGGTCTCGGCATCGGCGGCCTCTTGGCGGCGGAACTGATCATCGCCGTGGCGATGAAGTGGAACTTCGCTCCGCATGCCACGCAAGGCGCGGCCACACCCAACGGTGTCACCAACACCGCCGCGCTCGGCCACATTCTCTATACGGACTACGTCTTCTACTTCCAGGCGGCTGGCATGATCCTCTTGGTCGCCATGATCGGGGCCATTGTGCTGACGCTGCGTCACAAGGCGGGCGTCAAGCGCCAGAAGGCCTGGACACAGATTTCCCGCGAGCCGTCGCAAGCCATGGCGCTGGTCGATGTCAAGCCGGGCGAGGGAGTGCACTAATGGAAATCGGACTCGGCCATTATCTGGCGGTCGCTGCGGCGCTCTTCACCATCGGTGTCTTCGGCATCTTCCTCAACCGCAAGAACATCATCATCATTCTGATGTCGATCGAGCTGATCCTCTTGTCGGTCAACATCAACTTCGTGGCCTTCTCGAGCTACCTCCACGATCTCGTCGGACAGGTCTTCGCCTTGTTCGTGCTGACGGTCGCGGCCGCTGAGGCCGCCATCGGACTTGCCATCCTCGTCGTCTACTTCCGTAACCGCCACACCATCGCGGTCGACGACGTCAACCTGATGAAGGGCTGAGATGCTGTACGCTGCTCTGGTATTCATCCCGATCATCACCTCGGCAATCGCTGGCATCTTCCAGCGCTGGCTGGGCGCCCGTCCGTCGGAGCTTTTGACCACCGCGGGCCTGTTCGCCTCGCTCGGGCTCTCCATCTATGCCTTCTATGACGTTGCCATCCTCGGCCATGCCCAGGTGGTGACGTTGTGGCAGTGGATCTCCTCTGGTGACTTCACCGCCGATTGGACGGTGCGGGTCGACACCCTCACGGCCGTGATGCTGGTGGTGGTGACGGGCGTCTCCAGCCTCGTGCACCTCTATTCGATCGGCTACATGCATGACGATCCCGATCGGCCGCGGTTCTTCAGCTACCTGTCGCTCTTCACCTTCGCTATGCTGATGCTGGTGACGGCCAACAACTTCTTGCAGGTGTTCTTCGGTTGGGAGGGCGTCGGTTTGGCCTCCTATCTCTTGATCGGTTTCTGGTACAAGCGTCCCTCCGCCAATGCTGCGGCGCTGAAGGCCTTCGTGGTCAACCGCGTAGGCGATTTCGGCTTCATGCTTGGCATCTTCGCGATCTTCTGGGTGTTCGGCACGCTGGATTTCGACGCCGTGTTCAAGGCGGCGCCGTCCTTCGCGGGCAAGACCTTCCTCTTCGCCGGTCATCAGGTCGACATCCTGACCACCATCTGCCTGCTGCTCTTTGTTGGCGCGATGGGCAAGTCGGCCCAGATCGGTCTGCACACCTGGCTGCCGGACGCCATGGAAGGCCCGACGCCGGTTTCGGCCCTGATCCATGCCGCCACCATGGTGACCGCCGGCGTCTTCCTGGTCTGTCGCGCTTCACCGCTGTTCGAGCTGGCCCCGACGGCCTTGGCCTTTGTCACCATCATTGGTGCCACCACGGCCTTCTTCGCCGCCTCGGTAGGCCTGTTCCAGAACGACATCAAGCGGGTGATCGCCTATTCGACCTGCTCGCAGCTCGGCTATATGTTCGTCGCCGCGGGCGTCTCGGCTTATGGCGCCGCCATGTTCCATCTCTTCACCCACGCCTTCTTCAAGGCGCTGCTGTTCTTGTCGGCGGGCGCGGTGATCGTCGCCATGCATCATGAGCAGGACATGCGGAAGATGGGCGGCCTGCGTAAGCAGTTGCCGTTCACCTATTGGATGATGTTGATCGGCAATCTGGCGCTCACGGGCGTCGGTATCCCGGTCCTCGGCGTCGGTCTGGCCGGCTTCTATTCCAAGGACTCCATCATCAATGCCGCCTATCTCTCCGGTACGCCGGTGGGGCAGTACGCCTTCGTGATGACCTTAGTGGCCGCCGCCATGACCTCCTTCTATTCCTGGCGCCAGTTCCTCATGACCTTCCACGGCAAATACCGCGGCTTGGATCATCAGAAGCTTAAGCATTCCGACACCGGCAGCGCTCATGACGAACCCAATTCGCATGACCACCACCATCATGCGCCCAAGCTGGAAGAGGTGCATGAGCCCGCCCGCGTCATGCTGGTTCCGCTCGCCATTCTGGCGCTCGGGGCTGTGGTCGCCGGTTTAGCCTTCAAGGGTTTCTTCATCGGTGAAGGCGAGTTCTGGCGCGGTGCTGTGGCACTGGCTTTCGGTCATCATGCCGAGGCCGAACACCAGATTCCGCTTCTAGTCGAATTTGCGCCGCTGCTGCTCACCATTCTCGGCTTCGGCATCGCCTACTTCTATTACATCGTGAAGCCGGAACTGCCGGTCAAGCTGGCGGCGAAGCAGGGCATTGTCTACCTCTTCCTGTACCGCAAGTGGTACTTCGACGAGATCTACGGCTTCCTCTTCGTGCGTCCGGCGCTCGCCATTGGCCGCTTCCTGTGGAAGTGGGGTGACGGCAAGACCATCGACGGCTTGGGACCGGACGGCGTTGCCGCCCGCGTTCTCGACGCCACGCGCGGGGCCGTGAAGCTGCAGTCCGGTTATGTCTATCACTACGCCTTCGCCATGCTGATTGGCGTTGTCGGATTGGCCACCTATTTCATGTGGGCGTGGGCGCCATGAATCACCTTCTCTCCATCATCACCTTCCTGCCGCTGCTTGGCGTCCTGGCCATCTTGTTGACCCGGTCTAATGAAGCGACACGGGCCTCGACCGCACGCTGGGTGGCGTTGGGCGTCACCATCGTCGATGCGGCGCTGTCCATCTATATGTGGAGCCGCTTCGACGGTTCGACCTCGGCCTATCAGTTCGTGGAACAGGCCGAATGGTTCGGGGCCGGCACCGGCATCACCTATCATATGGGCGTGGACGGCATTTCGATGCTGTTCATCGTGCTGACCGGCCTTCTGATGCCGTTCACCATCCTTTCGGCTTGGGATTCAGTGAAGACCCGCGTGCCGGAATTCATGATGGCCTTCCTGGTTCTGGAAACCCTCATGATGGGCGTCTTCGCGGCGCTCGACCTGTTCCTCTTCTACGTCTTCTTCGAAGGCGGCCTGATCCCGATGTTCCTCATCATCGGCGTCTGGGGCGGCAAGCGGCGCGTCTACGCCAGCTTTAAGTTCTTCCTCTACACGCTCGCCGGCTCGCTTCTGATGCTGCTGGCGATGCTGTGGATGTACTTCACGGCTGGCACCACCGACATTCCGACCATCACGGCCACGGCGCATTTCCCGGTCTGGGTACAGTACTTCCTGTGGCTTGCGTTCTTCGCTAGCTTCGCGGTGAAGATGCCGATGTGGCCGGTTCATACCTGGCTGCCGGATGCGCACGTCGAAGCGCCGACCGCCGGTTCGGTGATCCTCGCGGCGATCCTTTTGAAGATGGGCGGGTACGGTTTCCTGCGCTTCTCGGTGCCGATGTTCGCCACGGCGTCCGTCGATCTGGCGCCGCTGGTATTCGCGCTCTCCGTCATCGCCATCATCTACACCTCACTGGTGGCGCTGGCCCAGGAAGACATTAAGAAGCTGATTGCCTATTCCTCGGTCGCCCATATGGGCTTCGTCACCATGGGTATCTTCACGCTCACCCAACAGGGTGTCGAAGGCGGCATCTTCCAGATGCTGAGTCATGGCGTGGTTTCGGGCGCTCTCTTCCTTTGTGTCGGCGTCGTCTACGACCGCATGCACACCCGCGAGATTTCCGCTTACGGCGGTCTCGTCAACCGCATGCCGGTCTACGCCGCCTTCTTTATGATTTTCGCGCTCGCCAATGTCGGCCTGCCGGGCACTTCGGGCTTTATCGGCGAATTCCTCACCATGCTGGGCGCTTTCCATGTCCAGACCTGGGTGGCGATCTTCGCGGCGACCGGTGTGATCCTCTCGGCCGCTTACATGCTCTATCTCTATTGGCGCGTGGTCTTCGGCGAGCTGGTGAAACCGGCGCTGCAAGGCATCAAGGATCTCAGCTGGCGTGAAGGAGCGATCCTGGCGCCGATGGTGGTTGCGACCATCCTGATGGGCGTCTATCCCAAGTTCATCTTCGACATCACCAGCGTATCCGTGGCGCATCTCCTGCAGCAGCACCACACCGCGCTGGCTTATGACAAGAAGGCGTCCGCCAGCCATGGCCTTGCCAGCCGTGGCATTCATCTCGACGGATCGCTCGCTACTCTTCCGGGGGCCTCCCAATGACCATCACGCATGATCTTCTGGTACTGGCGCCCGAGCTGATCCTGGCGGTCGGCTCCATGGCGGCCTTGATGATCGGGGCGGCGACGGGTGACGGCGCCACGCGGCTGGTTTCGCTGCTGATGGCGCTGCTGATGTTCCTTGCAGGCTGCGTGGTGGTGACCGCGGAGCCCGCCACGGCCTTCCATGGCGCTTTTGCGGTGGATGCCTTCTCGCGCTTTGCCAAGCTGCTCATTCTGGGCTCGGCGGCGCTTTGCATCATCATGGCGCAGAACTTCTTCGCCATTGAAAAACAGAACCGCTTCGAAATGCCGATTCTGGTGGGACTTTCCACCCTCGGCATGATGATCATGGTTTCGGCTTCCAGCTTCCTGGCGTTGTATCTCGGCCTCGAACTGCAGTCGCTGGCGCTTTATGTGCTGGCCGCTTTCAACCGCGACAGCGTGCGTTCCACCGAAGCGGGCCTGAAGTATTTCGTTCTCGGCGCGCTCTCCTCGGGCATGATGCTCTATGGCATCTCGTTGATCTACGGCTTCACAGGCTCGATCGAATTCTCCGCGGTGGCGGGTATTGTCGATGCTTCCGGCGTCTCTATCGGCCTGATCTTCGGTCTGGTCTTCCTGATCGCCGGTCTGGCCTTCAAGATTTCCGCTGTGCCGTTCCACATGTGGGCGCCCGACGTGTATGAGGGCGCGCCGACTCCGATCACGGCTTTCTTCACCACCTCGGCCAAGGTCGCCGCTCTGGCGCTGATGATCCGCGCCATCCTGATGCCGTTCCCCGGCGCCTTCCACCAGTGGCAGCAGATCATCGTGGTGGTCTCGGTGCTGTCGATGTGGCTGGGCTCGGTGGCCGCGATCGGGCAGGGCAACATCAAGCGTCTGATGGCCTACGGCTCCATCGGCCATATGGGTTATGCGTTGCTCGGCCTTGCGGCCGGCACCCAGATCGGCGTGCAGGCGATGCTTGGCTACATGGCCTTCTATGCCATCACCAATATCGGCACTTTCGTCTGCATCCAGGCGATGCGCCGCGATGGCATCGCGGTGGAAAACATCTCCGATCTTGCGGGTCTCGCCCGCACGCGTCCGGGCTTTGCCTTTGCGCTGTCGATGCTGATGCTCAGCCTGGCTGGTCTGCCGCCGCTCGCGGGCATCATCGCCAAGTGGTACGTCTTCCTCGCCGCCATGCATGCCGGTCTCACCATTCCGGCGGTGCTGGGCGTGCTGGCGAGCTGCGTGGGCGCCTACTACTATCTGCGCATCGCCAAGATCATCTATTTCGATGAACCTGCGAAAGGCTTCGACAAAGGGTTTGGCGGGCGCGGCATGGGTGTGATCCTGACGCTGTCGACGGCTTTCACCGTTCTTTTGATCGTGGTGCCTTGGCTGTTGGTGAGCCCGGCGGCAGCGGCCGCTACGGCGATCCTGCATTGAGCTTGTGGCCTGCCGGATTGGTGGAGTTCGAGGAAATCGACTCCACCAACGAGGAAGCCAAGCGGCGGGCGCGGGCCGGAGAGCCGGGACCGCTCTGGATCACCGCCGTGCGCCAGAGCGCGGGCAAGGGACGGCGCGGCCGGGTTTGGGTGGCGCCTCCTGGCAATATCTCGGCCACGCTTCTGATCCGCCCGGACCGTCCGGCTTCCGAATGCGCCCAGCTCTCTTTCGCGGCGGCCCTGGCGGTCTCCGACATGCTCGCGCTTTACGCGAGCCGCTACGACATCCGTCTCAAATGGCCCAATGACGTGCTGGTGGAGGGCCGCAAGATCGCCGGCATTCTGCTCGAATCCGAAAGTGCCCCGGATGGTCGCATGGCCTGGCTGGCGATCGGTATCGGGGTCAATTTGGTGGCTTTTCCGCCCGATACCGAGCACGCCGCGACCGCGCTGGGGGCCATGGGGGTTACCCCGCCTGCGGCGAAGGACGCGGCCGGCGCTCTCGCTGGGGCCTTCGCGAAATGGTATGACGCCTGGCACGGGGAGGGCTTCGGTCCGTTGCGCGCGGCTTGGCTGTCGCGGGCATATGGGCTGGGCCAGCGTATCCGCGTGCGGCTGCCGGCCGAGGAGAGCTCTGGCGTGTTCCGGGATATCGACGACAGCGGCGCGCTGGTGTTGGGTTTGCCGGGCGGGGCCGAACGGAAGATTTTAGCGGGAGAGGTTTTCTTTTGAACGCAGCACGACCCTTCAACCTCCCCCTGGTGGGGAGGTCGGCGAACGAAGTGAGCCGGGTGGGGGGCGGAGCGCGAGGTGAGATCGGTCCCCCACCCGATCCTGCTTCGCTACGCTGCGCCGGATCGACCTCCCCACAAGGGGGAGGTTAAAAACGTGCTCCTGGCCATCGACGTCGGTAATACCAACATCGTCTTTGCTGTCTATGACGGCGAGGACATCCGTTGCCAATGGCGCACGGTCACCCAGCCGACCCGCACCGCCGATGAATATGCCGTGCTCTTGAAGTCGTTGATGGAGCTGAACGGGCTCGGCTTCAGTGATTTCGACGGCGCCATCATCGCCACCGTGGTGCCCGCAGCGCTGTTCGATCTGCGCCAGTTGTGCCGGCTCTATTTCAAGCTCGATCCGCTGGTGATCGGTGATCCCGCTGTCAAGCTCGGCCTCAAGATCCTCACCAAGCGCCCTGAATCCGTGGGTGCCGACCGTCTGGTCAATGCCGTCGCGGCGCATGCGCTTTATGGCGGCCCCGCCATCGTGGTCGATTTCGGCACAGCCACCACCTTCGATATCGTCGGCGCCAATGGCGATTACGAAGGCGGCATCATTTCGCCCGGCATCAATCTTTCCGCCGAGGCGCTGCACAAAGCGGCTGCCGCGCTGCCGCGGGTCGCGGTGGTGCGCACGCTGTCTGTGATCGGCAAGGACACGGTTCCGGCGATGCAGTCTGGCCTTTATTGGGGCTATGTCGGCCTCATCGAAGGCATCGTGGCGCGGGTCAAGGCCGAGGTCGGCGAACCGATGACGGTGATCGCAACCGGCGGGCTTGGCCGCGTGTTCTATCGCCAGACCCCGGTGATCGATCATTATGATCCTGATCTGACGATCCGCGGGCTGATACAGCTTTACGCGCGCAACAAGGCGGGGTGATGGGAGTTCTGAAACGGGGTGTCCTCTATTGTATGTCCCGTCATGGCCGGGCTTGACCCGGCCATCCATTCTACCATCGGTGCGCTGACGCGTCCGCTGGATGGCCGGCTCGGAGGTCGGCCATGACGATCTGAGAAAGTGGAGTTAGTGGGTAAGAAATCGCACGACGATGAGTTGGTCCTGTTGCCGCTGGGCGGGGCAGGTGAGATTGGCATGAATTTCAACGCCTATGGCTTCGGCCCGGGCGACGATAAGAAATGGCTGGTGCTGGATTGCGGCGTTCTCTTCGGCCGCGAAGCCGCCACGCCGGGTGTCGATCTGATCGTGCCCGACATCTCTTTCCTGCAGGAACGGCGCCATGACGTGCTCGCGATCGTCGCCACCCATGCCCATGAAGATCATATCGGGGCCATCGCGCTGTTGTGGCCGCTGCTGAAATGTCCAGTCTATGCCACGCCGTTCACCGCCAAGCTGATTGAAGGCAAGCTGGAAGAGGCGGGGTTGCGCGGGAAGGTAAAGTTGCACATTTTGCCTCTGCATGGCCGCCTCACGCTCGGGCCTTATGATCTCGAGCTCTTGTCGATCACCCATTCCATTCCAGAACCCAATGCCGTGGCGATCAAGACGGCACTTGGCACGGTGGTGCATACCGGTGATTGGAAGATCGATCCTGAGCCGCAGGTGGGCGAGAAGACCGACATCAACCGCTTCCGCGCGCTCGGTGATGAAGGCGTGCTGGCGTTGGTCTGCGATTCCACCAATGCCTTGGTGGAAGGCCATTCCGGTTCCGAAGCCGATGTGAAAAAGGCGCTTGCAGATCTCATTGCGGCACAAAAAGGCCGTGTGGCGGTCACCGCTTTTGCCTCCAATGTGGCCCGTGTCGATACCATTGCCAAGGCGGCCAAGGCCTGCGGCCGTCATGTCGTCTTGGTCGGCCGTGCCATGCACAAGATCGTGCAGGCGGCAAAAGAGACCGGGTATCTCGAAGATTTCCCGCCCATTATCGATGTCGAAGACGCAGAGGATTTGCCGGCTTCGAAAGTGCTCTACATCTGCACCGGCAGCCAAGGCGAAAGCCGCGCCGCGTTGCCCCGCATCGCTGCGGGCGAGCATATCGTCAAGCTGGGGCCCGGCGATGCCGTGATTTTCTCCTCCCGCATCATTCCCGGCAATGAGCTGGGCATTTTCGATCTGCATAACAAGCTGACCGCGCTCGGTGTCGAAGTTCTGTCTGCGGACGATCACTTCGTGCATGTCTCCGGCCATCCTTGCCGCGGTGAGCTTTCCGAGATGTACCGCTGGGTGCGGCCGAAGATTTCCGTGCCGGTGCATGGCGAACTTCGCCACATGCATGCTCATGCCGAGCTTGCCAAATCGTTGCAGGTGCAACAGGCCGTCGTGATCGAGAACGGCCATATGCTGCGTCTCGCCCCAGGCCGGGCGCAGGTGATTGACGAAACCCCTTCCGGCCGCGTCCATCTCGATGGGCAGGTTCTGGTGTCGGAAGGCTTGGGTTTGGCGCGCGCCCGCCGTTCGCTCAGCTTTGCTGGCATGATCGCGATCACTTTGGTGCTCGACGGCAAGGGCCGGGCCGCAGCCGATCCCGGCATCATCTTGGAAGGTATGCCGGAGCCGGTGCATGAGGCCGTGCGCGGCGCCGTGGAAAAAGCGCTGCAGCGCCACAACCCCAAAAAGGACGACGAGGGCAAGCTGCGCGAAGCCGTCCGCCGGGCGGCGCGCGGTGCCGCCGAAGATGCCTGGGGAAAGAAGCCGGTAACGCGGGTAGAAGTGGTGGTGGTATAAAAAAGAGCGCAGCGAAAGCGGAGTTCTCATGATCGGCCGCCTCAACCACGTCGCCATCGCCACCAGCGATCTTGCCGTTTCGGCAGCGGTCTATCGTGACCAGCTCGGCGCCAAAGTCTCCGCGCCGCAAGCCTTGCCGGAACATGGTGTGACCGTGGTGTTCGTGGAATTGCCCAACACCAAGATCGAGCTGTTGCAGCCTTTGGGCGAGGCGTCTCCCATCGCGGCCTTTCTCGCCAAGAACCCGTCCGGCGGCATGCATCACCTTTGTTATGAGGTGGACGACATCGAGGCTGCCGCCGCCAAGCTCAAAGCCGAAGGTGCCCGCGTGCTTGGTGAGATCAAGACCGGCGCCCATGGCAAACCGGTTGTCTTCCTGCACCCCAAGGATTTCATCGGCACGCTGATAGAGCTGGAGCAAGTTTGATGCTGCTCGGCATCGTGCACGGCAGCGTGCTGCTCAGCGCTTTCGTTATTCTTTGGTTCTTGGCCTTCTTCTGCTTACTGCCGGTCGGCATTGGCGAGTGCGAGCCTGAAACCGGCGCGCCCAAGCATCCCCATCTCACCCGCAAGGCGCTTTATGCCAGCGCCATTGCCGTTTTTCTCTGGGCCATTTTCTATGTCTGCATCGCGCTGAAACTGGTCGCGCTTTAAGCCCCTTTGAAATCGAAGGCGATCTTGGCGGCGAAGGCTAGCGCGATGATCACCACCGCCCAATTGAGATCGCGCCAGCGTCCCGCGATCAGCTTCAACACGACAAAAGCGATGAAGCCGATGCCCATGCCCGAGGCGATGGAAAAGGTGAAGGGGATGCAGAGCGCCGTGAGCAGGGCCGGGGCGGCTTCGGTGAGATCGTCCCAATCGATTTCCCTTAAGCCTTTCATCATCAGAACGGCCACGAAAATCAGTGCCGGCGCGGTGGCATAAGCGGGCACCGCCATGGCCAGCGGGCTGAAGAACAGTGCCAGCAGGAACAACACGCCGACCACCACCGCCGTTAGTCCGGTGCGTCCGCCAGCCTGGATACCGGCCGTGCTTTCGATATAAGCCGTCACCGGCGAGGTGCCGAGCACGGCGCCCAGCATGGTGCCGGTGGCGTCTGTGGTCAGGGCGCGGCGGAGATTGGGGATACGCCCTTTCTCATCCAGCATGCCGCCTTGATAGGCCACCGCCGTCAGCGTGCCGGAGGTGTCCAGCAATTCGACCAGCAGGAACACCAGCACGGAGGTCGCAATCAGCCCTGCCGCGGCGCCATCAAAACGCAAGGCAAACAAGGTGGGGGCAATGGAGGGCGGCAGGCTGGAAATCGATTCCGGCGTGGGCGTCATCTCCAGGGCCATTCCGGCCACGGTGACCAGGATGATTCCGATCAGTACGGCGCCGATCACCCGCCGGTAGGCGAGCGCGAAAATCACCACCAATCCGGCCCCGGCCAATAGCACTTGCGGATCCGCGAGATTGCCCGCCTCGATCGGGTCGTGTTTGCCGCCGACCACCACCCCGGCGTGGAGAAGACCGATGAAAGCCAGGAAAAAGCCGATTCCGGCCGCGATGGCGTGCTTTAGACTCTTCGGGATGGCGTTGATTAGCCATTCCCGGGCGGGGGTGATGGAGATGGCGACAAAGAGGATGCCGGAGAGGAAAACGCAGCCGAAACCCAGCCGCCAATCGCCCAGATTGGGCAGTACCGTATAGGCGAAATAGACGTTGAGCCCCATGCCGGGCGCCAGGGCCACTGGCAACTTGGCGTAAAACCCCATCATCAGGGTGGTCAGCCCCGCGGAAAGACAGGTGGCCACGAAGACCGGTCCGAAGGGCAGGGAATTTGCCCCTATTGTGTGCAAGGTCGAGGGGTTGACCGCGATGATATAGGCCATGGTCAAAAATGTGGTCAGACCGGCCACGACCTCGCGCCGCAAGCTCGTTCCGTGTGCGGACAATTGAAACATGCGCTCGAACATGATGCGGCCCCCGCGGCGGTGATTGGGGCCACGCTAAAGCGCCGCTGCGATGCGGGAAAGGCCCGATTTTAAAGGTTTTTGTGATCTGAAATGCGAAAGGCCGGGCTTTGCCCGGCCTTTCCTCCGCAGGGTCCCCCCGACGGATACCTCTCCCCGAACTTGGCCGTTCACGAGCTTAACGCGGGCCTTTTTTTCTTCGGCTTATGTGGGCGATCTTGTAGGCGAAATTCATGCAATTGTCACGTTGGATTGCGTAGGGAATGCCACCTATTTGCCTAAATTCTCGCGGCGGTATGTCTCAATTGCAGCACTGGCAGCGCTGTCATTTGTAGTCCCTAAAAGGTAACCGGTAGCAACCCCAACGACTTTTGTCGCCCGCTTGACAGTCCCGGGGTGAGACAGGAGCTTGAAGCCTATGCGCAGCTGGCTGGGATGGGTTTTTTGCGCCTGTTTGATTCTTTCGGCGGCTCACGCCGGAGGAAATTGGCGCGTCGTCAAAGATCATTGGTCGGCGGCAGACGAAGCGGGCTTCTCCCATTTCGTCCAGGCGCTGGGTGAGAGCAATTGCTCCTCCTCACAAAGCTGTTTGCGTGATCCGGCCAATCCCTTCCGCGCCAGCGACCAGAAATTCCTCGATATCGATACCGATTGCGCCAAATGGCCGTATCTCTTACGCGCGTATTACGCCTGGAAAAATGGGCTGCCGTTTTCCTATGTCGATGGTATTGTCGGCTCTGGGGATGAACGCCATTCACGCGATGGCAACCGTCCGGTCAGCCGGCGCGATTTCATCGACCATGGTGAGGGTATCAACGGCCCGGCGGCGGTGCGCGAGGTGATCGATACGGTGTCTTCGGCCACTTATCGCAGCGATGCGGCACGCGATGGCCGCGTGCTCTCCGATTTCTATGCGCCTGCGATCACGCCAAGCAGCATCCGACCGGGAACGGTGATCTACGACACCAACGCTCATGTCGGGATCGTCTACAAGATCGATAGCGATGGGCGGATCTATTACATGGATGCCCATCCCGATTTCACTATCACCCGCAGTGTCTATGGCGCCCAGTTCGGCCAGAGCCCGGTGAGGCTCGGTGGCGGCCTCAAGAACTGGCGGCCGCAACAGTTGAAAGGCGCGCATAGCGACGGCAAAGGCCATCTCCTCGGCGGCCATATCGTCTTGGCTGGCAACGGCCAGATCGCCGATTACGCGCTGGTGCAATATCTCGGCACCGAAGCCAATCTCAAAGGCAACGCCCGCTTTGTTTATGACGGCGAAGAGATGGGGCTTTACGCTTATGTCCGCACCGCCATGTCGGGCGGCAAGACCCATTACAATCCGCTGCGCGAATTGAAGCTCGGCCTTAAGAGTCTCTGCACCGATCTCAAGGATAGAGTCGGTGCTGTCGATGGCGCGATTTCCAAGAGCATCCAGAATGAGGCCCATCCTTCGCGGCTGCCGCAGAACATCTATGATGCCGGCGAGGATGGCTGGTGGGAAAGTTATGCCACGCCCGCCCGCGACGCCCGCTTACGTGCCGCTTTTGCCGATCTCTATCGCCAGATGGGCGGGATCATCGATCTCTGGGTGAAACGCGATCCCCGCATCGTGTATGATGGCGGCGACCTGCGCGCCGATCTCTTGGCAGTCTATGACCGCGAAACCCAGAGCTGCGATCTCACCTATCTCAACACGCAGAAGCGCCCCGTGAAGATGAGCTTGGCCGGCATGCCCGCTCGTATCTATGCCATCAGCTTCGATCCTTATGACTGCATCGAACTGCGCTGGGGCGCGGCGGGCGAGGAGGCCAAGACCTGCAGCAATGGCGAACGCAAATGGCGCTGGTATGAAGGTGAAGCCCGGCTGCGCATGGCAAGCGGCCGCGAAACCCACGTGGCTTATACGCTGGATGATCTGGAATCCCGCGGCGGCAAAGGTCAGCCCCCGCCACCCCCAGTCGATCTGCGGGCTCTGATCGCCAATATGCCGTATCAGGCGCCTCTCGCACCGATGCAGCCGGTGGGGCGATAGTCGCTCCGGCGTTATTGCTTGAACGCTGGCGGATCCGGAGGTGGACACAGATCTGATGTTGTCTGGTTCGGTCTGCTGATGCGAACGCAATCCGGCGCGAGCCCGTGCCATGTGTCTGCACCGAAATTGGCAATCATGATGCGGCCATCCGCATAGGTCGCCTGCTGCACCAGGTGATCAGGCGTCAACCATTGAAAGCCCGTCAGGGCGACTGGCGTTCCTGCACCATGTGCCTCCCGGAAATCGTCTTGCGCGGCTTTCAGCCACGGGCCTGTGCGAGCCAGTTCGCGGCGATCGAGATGCCATAAGGTGGGAGTCCCATAAAGCAGCGCCCGTGCAAAACGATGCCGTTCCTGGCTCGGTACTTTCATCAGACCGAAATCCCAGCGGTCGAGAGCCACAACGGAATCGTGGAAAACGGCTTCGAACAGCGGCACGCGGTCGGCGGCACCGAATAGGGCGCGGGCTTCCTCTTCCGTCGGTTTGAAAGGGGCAAAATAGATAGCCTGCCGTTCCGGAGGCCAATAACCGCCGAGACGTTTGTCGCGAAGGAGCGGCCAAAAGGCCGAAACATGCGCTTCAGCCGTGCCATGAGAGTAATGGGCGAAGGGCGCGCTCCAGGCGGTCACATTCTCAGATCCCTGTACCAAGCCGAACCGCGTGATGGCCATATCGAGTCGTGCTTGCCGGTTGGTGCGGTCCCGGGCTTTGGTCATGGGATGATCGGGACTGAAATCATCATAGAACTCGCCGAAGGCATCGACATCGACAAAGACTTGGCTGGCCCCATCGGCGATGTGTTTGGTATAGCGTTCGGCGGGCGCGAACGGGCGGTGGCGAGCGATCGCTTCGCTCGACATCTCGCAGCCACGATTGGCAAAGCCGGTGACGATTTTTCCCTGCGCATTCCGCAAACAACCCGCCGGATAAAGATCGTCGCTCCAGATGGCCGCCGGGCTGTCGGAGGTTCTAGCGGGCTGACCATTATCGAAGGCCTCATAAGGTCCGGCGAGATATCCTTGCGCATAGGCTTTTTTCAAATAAACCGGCCCGACGAGATGTTTGTTCGTGTACGGGTCTTGATCGTAGCTGAGGACAATCCGCGCGATACCCAGTTTTTTCAAATCATCGAGAAAGGTGAGGTCGCGGCCATCGCCCCACACATAGACATGCGGTGCGCCGAATAGCCGGGGAAGGTTTGGCACAGCTTTGTCCTCGAAGCTTTTGAGCTGTCCATGTTCTTTGAGATGCTTGCGGTAGAACTGGGCGGGTGCGAGCGGCTGAGGTGGTCCGATTTCGAAGAACAGGTCGATGGTTTCCGCGCCATCAGTAAAGTCATGGATCAGTTGCGCCTGTACGCCGCTGCTATCCTGCAGGCAGAGTTGCGATTGAAACCCATCGCTGAGCGCATAGGTGGCGGCATTCTTCTCGCTCAGATAACTCCAGGCCGGAAAAGAGAGAAGCGTGGTCCCGCCGAGGCACACCCTCTGGTGATAAGCTCGCTGCCAGAATGGATCGTCCACCCTATAGGCCATGCCTTCGCCATCAGGGATCAGCCAGGTGCCTGTTGTGGCGTTGGGCAAGGACCAGGACAGATGGGTGCCCGGCTTGCCTGAAATCGTCAGATGCAGGGCGGTTCCTTCGGTCGATAAATGAAATTGATGACCTTCACCATCGCTCCAGCGCCACCCCTTTTCTTCCGCGGTGATCTGTGTGTCTTCCGGAGCATGCAGCGGGGGCATGAGTTGAATGCGCAACGGTGCGGCGGCTGTGATTTCAAGACTTTCCGGCTCAACCACATAAGTGATGGCGCCGGCTTGGAGTTTTATTGGGGCGGCCGCTGCGGAGATCATAAATGCAGTGCTGCATACAAGATGAAAGAGTGGGCGCCGCATAAGGCCTCCAGAAGGCTGTCATGCCATTCGAATGCAGGCGCGATGTTTTCGCAAGGCTTAGCTCTGGATATAATGCTCACCGCGATCGAGCGCACCAATCATCAAGGCAAGGCTTTCCATCAGCGCGGCGGTATCGCGGCTCTTGGCGCGACCTTTCAAACGTCCCACACGATCCGCGCGTTCGACGCTGGTGAGGCCGCTATGCAAGGAGTGATGCCAGAATTCTTTGACCGCATGAGGTGAGCGCCAGCGTAACGCCCGCACGATGGCCTCGGAGGTTTTCCAATCCAGCGCGCCCACCGCATAAAGATCACCCAGCGCCCGGATCAGCTTGGCATTGGCGAGCTGTTCGCGGCGATAGCGGCTCGAATTCACCTTGGTTTCGGTGAGGAGCACGCGGAAGCCCAGAAGCGGATGCGGGCGGATGAAGAGGCCATCAATGCCATGGCCATGGGCGTCGATCTTGGAAGGCAGTTGCCGCCAGCCTTGCTGCGTGAGGATCGCGGCGGTGAGCAATTCTCCAAAATCACCTTTGACTTGGCCGCTCCCCAGGAACCGCACTCGGGCCTCCGACCAGCGAGGAGGGGGCGCCAGGGCGATCCGGCTCCACAGCAGATATCCGCACAGTCCTGCGAGTGCAGCTCCTAGAAAAAGTTCTGCAAAAACAAAGCCCCACATCAAATCCCCCACTCGCAGCCCTTGCGTATATACATGTATTTACATGAGTGACCTTGAAGCGTAATCTTGCGGGAAACCGGCAAGGTCCGCCATGGACAAGAACGCTCCCAAAACCGCCACCACCAAGGTCTTCAAGTCCGGCAACAGCCAAGCTGTGCGCATTCCGGCTGAGATGGCGTACGACAGCACCGATATGGAGCTGACCATCACCCGCAGCGGAGATGTGATCACGATCATGCCGTTTAAGCAGGATCTGAAGCGGATGGTGGAACGTTTGCGTGCGCTGCCGAAAGTCCCGGAAATCGAAATGCGCATTCCTGTTGAGCCGCGCAAGACCGATTGGGATTGAACGTGCCTTATTTGTTGGACACCAATATCGCTATCCATGCGCGGGACAGTGACGATCATATCTTGGATATGCTCGCCGCGCATTCCGGCATGGTGTTTCTTTCTGCCATCAGCCTCGTCGAGCTTCAGCGTGGTCTTTACACCAAGCCGGAGCTTTCGGATTTGCGGCGGGCGCATCTCGAAATCCTTCTTGAGGAGATTCCGGTTCTTCCTTTCGATCAGGCCGCTGCCGAAATGTATGGCCGGATCATTTCGCTGGTGGGGTGGAGCCGAACCCGCGATTTCGACCGCATGATCGCTGCTCATGCCATTGCCGCAGAGGCGGTTCTGGTCACGGCCAATACCGAGGATTTTCGCGATATTCCCGGCCTGAAAATCGAGAACTGGGCCGTCTGAAACCCTGTCCAATTCGCCATTTGCCCCCGGGCGCCGGGCCGCTTATGAAAGAGCCTCGCTTCGAGCTGATTTATCCCCAGGATATCCACAATGCGCCTGAGCCGCTTTTTCCTGCCCGTTCTCAAAGAAACACCCTCCGAGGCCCAGATTGTCAGCCATCGGCTGATGTTGCGCGGCGGCCTGATCAAGCAGGAAGCGGCCGGCATCTATGCCTGGCTGCCGCTGGGCTTCCGCGTGCTGCAGAAGGTCGAACAAATCGTGCGCGAGGAAATGGACCGCGCCGGAGCGGTGGAAATCCTGATGCCGACCCTGCAGTCCTCCGATCTCTGGCGCGAAAGCGGCCGCTACGACGCTTACGGCCCGGAGATGCTGCGCATCACCGACCGTCACGAGCGCGAGCTGCTGTATGGGCCGACCAATGAGGAAATGGTCACGGACATCTTCCGCGCTTATGTGAAGAGCTATAAGGCGCTGCCGCTGAACCTCTATCACACGCAATGGAAGTTCCGAGACGAAGTCCGCCCCCGTTTCGGCGTGATGCGCGGCCGCGAATTCCTCATGAAAGACGCCTATAGCTTCGACATCGACAAGGCTGCGGCCCGCCGCGCCTATAACCGCATGTATGTCGCTTATCTGCGTGCCTTCGCCCGCATGGGGCTGACGGCCATTCCGATGCGTGCCGACACCGGCCCGATCGGCGGCGATCTTTCTCACGAATTCCATGTCCTGGCCGAGACCGGCGAGAGCCAGGTCTTCCTCGACAAGAACCTGCTCGACATGCCGATCCCGCCGGCCGACACCGATTTCTATGGCGATCTCGAACCCATCGTGCAGGCGCGTTCGGCGATGTATGCCGCCACCAGCGATGTGCATGACCAGGCTCGTTTCGAAGCCGAAGTGCCGGAAGAGCGCCGCATGTCCACCCGCGGCATCGAAGTCGGCCAGATTTTCTATTTCGGTACCAAGTACTCTGCCCCGATGAAGGCCAATGTCACCGGCCCGGACGGCAAGGATGTGCCGGTGGAAATGGGCTCTTACGGCATCGGCGTGTCGCGTCTTCTGGGCGCCATCATTGAAGCATCCCACGACGACAAAGGTATCATCTGGCCCGAGCCGGTGGCGCCGTTCGACATCGCCCTCATCAATCTCAAGAAGGGCGATGCCAAGACCGATGCGGCTTGCGAAGAGCTCTATGTCAAACTGAAGGCGGCGGGCAAAGACGTGCTTTATGACGACCGCGACGAACGTCCGGGCGCCAAATTCGCCACCGCCGAGCTGGTTGGTATTCCGTGGCAGGTGGTGGTCGGTCCGCGTGGCCTCGAGAAGGGCGTCATCGAGGTGAAGCCCCGCGCCACCGGCGTGGCCGAAGAGCTGTCGGCGGACGAGGTGCTCAACCGCTTTGCGAAATAAGGACGGCATGGCCTGCCTCAGGAATGAGGTGGGCTCCCGTTCGCTTGCCGCTCGCGACCTCCCTCATCTTGGGGGAGGAAAGGACCAAGGATGAAACAAACCCGTCCCTTTTCTCCCTTCGAATGGATGCTGGCGCTGCGCTATCTGCGCGCCAAGCGGGCGGAGAGTTTCATCTCCATCATCTCGGTGATTTCGCTGGTCGGCATCGCGCTCGGCGTCGCCACCCTCATCATCGTTATGGCGGTGATGAACGGTTTCCGCCACGATCTGATGAGCCGCATCCTCGGCCTCAACGGCCACATTATCGTGCAGGGCTATGACGGCCAGGGCATCGCCGATTACGACGCCATGGCCAAGCGCATCGCCAAAGTGCCGGGCGTCTTGCATGTGGCGCCGCTGATTTCCGGCTTTGCCGCCGTGCAGGCCAATGGCATTCCCACCGGCGTACAGATCCGTGGCCTGCGCAAGGAAGATTTGCATTCTCTCACCATGGTCTCCAAATCCATCGCGCCCGAAGCGCTCAACGCTTACGGCAACGATACGGTGATGATCGGTGTGCGGCTGGCGCAGTCACTGGGCTTGGCGCCGGGGCTCGATCTCACGCTGATGGGGCTGAAAGGCGATGTTACGCCCTTCGGCACCACGCCGCGCATTAAGACCTACCAGGTCGCCGGGCTCTTCAACATCGGCATGAGCGAATACGACCGCACCATCGTCTTCATGCCGCTGGATCAGGCGCAGCTCTTCTTCAATATGGGCGACAGCGTCCAGAGCCTGGAGGCCATGGTCGCCGATCCCGACCGGGTGCAGGATCTGGTCCCGGCGGTGCAGCAGGCGGCGGGATCCAACACCCGCGTCCTCACTTGGCGCGACACCCAATCGACCTTCTTCGATGCGGTGCAGGTGGAGCGCAATGTGATGGCGCTGATCCTCACCTTGATCGTGGTGGTGGCGGCGCTCAACATCGTCTCCGGCCTCTATATGCTGGTGAAGGACAAATCGCCGGATATCGCGATTTTGCGCACCATGGGCGCGACACGCGGGGCGGTGATGCGCGTCTTCCTCATCGCCGGCATGAGTGTCGGTGTTGCCGGTACCTTCATCGGCTTTCTCATTGGCGTCTTGTTCTGCGCCAATATCGAGACCATCCGTCAGGTGTTGATGAAGCTGACCGGCACCCAGCTCTTCAATCCGGAAGTCTATTTCCTCTCGCATATGCCGGCCGAAATGGATCCGGCCGAAGTGACGGTGGTGGTCATCGTGGCTTTGGCGCTGTCGTTCCTGGCTTCGGTCTATCCGGCTTGGCGCGCGGCCCGGCTCGATCCCGTGGAGGCGCTTCGCTATGAATGAGACCGCTGTAACGCCAGCTCTGGAATTGCAAAACATCGTCCGCGTCTTCCGTGAAGGCGAAGGCCAGCTCGAAATCTTCCGCGATGCCAATGCGGCGCTGATGCCGGGCGAGATCGTGGCGCTGGTCGGTCCTTCCGGCGCGGGCAAGTCTTCGCTTTTGCATATCGCGGGGCTTCTGGAAGCGCCGACCTCCGGCGAGATCGTCATCAATGGGGCGGCGGTTTCCCGTCTCTCCGATAACGAGCGCACCGCCATCCGCCGCGAAACCATCGGCTTTGTTTATCAGGCTCATCACCTGTTGCCGGAATTCTCGGCTCTTGAAAACGTCGTCATCCCGCAGATGATCGCGGGCGTCTCCCGCAAAGACGCAGCCGCCGAAGCCGAACGGCTTCTCACTTTGATGGGCTTGCAAAGCCGTCTGACCCATCGCCCGGCGCAATTGTCCGGCGGTGAGCAGCAGCGTGTCGCCATCGCCCGGGCTTTGGCCAACAAGCCGCGCATTCTTCTCGCCGATGAGCCGACCGGCAATCTTGATCCGAAAACCTCCTCAGGCGTGTTCGAGACGCTGGTCAATGTGGTGCGGGCTGAAGGCGTGGCGGCGTTGATCGCCACCCACAATCTTCAGCTCGCCGCCAAAATGGATCGCGCCTTGGTGTTGCACGAAGGCAGGCTGATCGATGCCGGGAAACTGAGCGCGCAGGCCTAAGCCGCCATTGCCCAATCGACCGCATAAAGGCAATGCAGGTCGGTGGAGGAAAGTTGCGGAATCGGCGTTTGCGGCAAGAGAACTGGCAATTCGGTGCAGCCCAAAATCACCGCTTCGGCGCCTTGCGCTTGCAGCCGTCCGATGATGGCTAGAAACGCCGCACGGTCTTCGTCAGTGTAAACATTGGCGCACATGCGCGAGAAGATCGCCGTGTCGATGTAACGGCATTCGTCATCATTCGGAATCAGGATCTCGGCGCCGCTCTTTTCGGCGATGCGGCCGCGATAAAAGCTTTCCTGCATGGTGTGGCGGGCGCCGAGCAGGGCGACTTTCTTGTAGCCTTTCCCCTTGATCTCGGCTGCCAGCGCGTCCCCCAAATGCAGCACCGGCACCGGCACCGCGGCCTGAACATGATCGTACATGCGGTGGATCAGGTTGGAGCACATCAGCACCCCGTCGGCGCCGGAGGCATGCAGCCGGCGGGCGGCATCGCGCAGGATTTCGGCGGCGTCATCCCAGCGATCGGCATGCATGGCGCCTTCCAGCTCGGCGAATTGCACGTTGTAGATCACCATCTTGCAGCAGTTGAGGCCGCCTAGGCGCTTGGCCACTTCCTGATTGAGCACCCGGTAATATTCGATCGTCGAGGTCCAGCTGGTGCCGCCGATCAGGCCGATGGTTTTCATGGTAAATACCCACTGCTTTGCCAGGGAAAACTTGTCCAGCGATACGCTGTCGTGCAATTGTTCTATTGCGAACCGAACAATATCGAATTGTATGACGCACAATCCCTACCGCTTGGATTGGATCCCGGAGCTCGAAGGCCGGGACGGCGACGTCTATCAGGCGATCGCAGACGTGATTGCCGAGGACGTCAAAACCGGCCGCCTCAAACCGGGTACGCGTCTGCCGCCGCAACGCTTGCTCGCTTATACGATGGGGCTCAATCCCGGAACGGTGAACAAGGCCTATCGCCTCGCCATGCAGCGCGGGCTGTTGTCTGGCGAAGTGGGGCGGGGCAGTTTTGTGCGTGGCGCAGCGGGCAGCGGCGTCTCTTGGCCGAACGAAAACCCTTATGCCCGCGCCATCGATTTTTGCGACAATTTCCCTTGCGCCATCAAGAATGCCGAGCTTTTCAAGAAGCAGCTTTCGGCGCTGGCGGCCACGCCGTATTTCGCCCAGCTTTTGCAATATCAGCAGAACAGTGCTTGGAGCGGCCATCAAGCGGTTGCGGCGTCCTGGGTGTCGCGTTGCGGCGTCGAAGCTGAGCCGCGCAATATCCTCATCACCTCCGGCGCCTTGCATGCGGGCTTCATCAGCCTGATGACTCTCTGCCGGGCCGGTGACACGGTGCTCACCGAAGAGTTCACCAGCCAGGCGGTGAAAGGGGCGGCGCAACGGTTGAAGCTGCGTCTGCTCGGCATCAAGATGGATCGCCAAGGCATCGTGCCGGATCATCTCGAATGCCTGCTGAAATCGCACAAGGTGTCCGCCGTCTATCTGGTGCCGACGCTGCACAATCCAACGGCCACGCTGCTCTCTCTGGCGCGGCGCAAAGCCGTGGCCAAACTCCTGGAACGCCACGGCGTGCCATTGATCGAAGATGATGTCTTCGCGCCGCTCCTTGATGAACCGGTGGCGCCGATTTCCAGCTTCCTGCCGCAATCGGGCTTCTACATTGCGGGGCTGTCGAAAGCCTTGGCGCCGACTTTGCGCTTGGCCTTCCTCAGTATGCCCGAACGCTATTATCCCGACGCGCTCAACAATCTGCGCATCACCAGTTGGCTCGCGTCGCCTTTGCTGGTGGAACTGGCGAGCAATCTGATCGCCCGTGGCGATGCCGACAAGCTGATCAAAGACCAGCGTGCCGAAATCCGCCGCCGCCAGACTCTGGCGAAAGAAATGTTGAGCGGCTGCGAAGTTTCTTCCCACATCAACGCGCCGCATCTCTGGCTGAAGCTGCCCGCTCCTTGGCGAGCGGCGCAATTCAAAGATGCTCTGGCGCGGCGCGAAGTTCTGGCGGAAGCCACCGACTCCTTTGTGGTTGATCGCGGCAATCCCACACACGCGATCCGTATTTGCCTCGGCACACCGCCATCCTTCGAGCGCGTCAAGGAAGGCCTCGCCATCGTCCGCGAGACTCTCGCTGACGCTTGAACTGTACGTGCGGCAAACGCTAAGCCTATCATCCAACCACAAGGGACGGGACCATGGCCGACGCGATTTGGACAAAAGTCGATACTTACCTTGAGGAAGTCGCGATCAAGCCGGATCCGTCTTATCGCGGTGTGCATGAGGCCAGCCGCGCCGCCGGTCTTCCTGACATTGCGGTCAGTGCGGCGGAAGGCAAACAGCTTCATCTCTTCGCCAAGATGAGCGGCGCCAAACGCATTCTCGAAATCGGTACCCTCGGTGGCTATTCCACGCTGTGGCTGGCGCGCGCCTTGCCCGAAGGCGGCAAGCTCATCAGCCTCGAATATGATCCCAAACACGCCGCTGTCGCCAAAGCCAATCTCGACAAGGCCGGCGTTGGTGATCGCGTCGAGATCAAGATCGGCTCTGCCCTCGATACCTTGCCCACCCTCGAAGGCCCGTTCGACTTCTTCTTTCTCGATGCCAACAAGGACGGCTATCCCGACTATTTCCGCTGGGCGGTGAAGCTGTCGCGTCCGGGCAGTGTCATCGTCGCCGACAATGTGGTGCGCGACGGCAAAGTGGCCGATCCCAAATCCACCGATGCGATGGTGCTCGGCGTGCAGAAGATGCTGGCGCTGGCAGGCGAAGAGCCGCGCGTCTCGGCGTCGGTGATCCAGACGGTCGGGTCGCGCGGCTATGATGGCTATATGCTGGCGGTGGTCAGCTAGCTTTTCCAGGCACTTCCAGCTTTGTCATCGTGATCACGTTTTGTTCTTGACAGAACAGATGGGGAACAATAACCTGTGCGCAAAGCTGTGGACAAGCAGTGGATATTCCTAAGGAGGGTGCGATGGCTTGGTTGAAAGATGCTGTGGCAGGCGTTGGTCTGGTTATCTTTTTGGCTTCCGGCCTGTTTTTGACGGGTGCCGCGCAGACCCTTCTCACGGCAGGTTAAGGCGGTTGTTCCGGCCGGGCCATGTTGCTGTGGATGATCGCCTTTCTTTTCTCGCGAGCGGGAGCGGAACGCGGTAGCGGTGAACCCCTGGTAAGGCGTGGTGGGGTCCGTGGCGGTCACGAGTTCGACAGCAGAAGTGGTGGCGCCGAGCTGGGCTGAGCTTCATGCCGCCTTGGGCAAAAGTGCCTCGGTATGGCCGGGCATCATTTCAGGACTTGAGGAACGGTTCTCGCCTTTGGAGGTCGAATGGCGCAGCTCCAATCTCACCTTCGGACGGATGTGTATGGTCCGCCACAAGGAGCGGGTGCTGGCCTATCTCTTGCCCATGGCTGGGCAGCTTCTGGTCGGGGTGGCATTGGACGAACGGGCCTATGAACTGGCGCAAATCTCGGTCTTGCGCGAGGCCATCAAGAAAATGTTACGCGATACGGCTCCGGCCCCCGATGGCCGCGGCATCCGTTTTGTGGTGAAGACGGCTTCCGACATAGCGCAGGTTTTGCTTCTGGCCGAATGCATCATGGCTTCGGGGTAAGGACGAGATGGCAAGCGTGAAGACCAAAAAGGCGCCTGGCAAAAAGCAGACTGTTACGACGAAAATCCCGGCTCCCAAACGTGCCAATCCGGCCAATGTCATGCCGGCGCCCTCGGCTGGAGAGCTTGTTTCGCTGCTGGGCGATGCCGCCCCGGACTGGAAGAACATTCTCACGGCGATGGAAAAGCGTTTTGCACCCATCGAACCGCAATGGCGCAAGGCCAAGACACTGGCGTTCGGCCGTTACTGCATTCTGCGCCACAAGGACCGCACGCTGCTTTACATGCTGCCGGGCAAAGGCAAGGTCGAGGTTTCGCTGATCCTGGGGCCGCGCGCTTACGAAGAGGCCATGGCTTCCGGGCTGCGTCTGGAACTCAAACAAGCCTTGTCCGAGGCGCGGCCTTATGCCGAAGGGCGTGGCATCCGTTTCGGAGTGGAAGGAGCGGGGGATCTGGAGCAGGTTTTGCTGCTGATCGCCTGCAAATTGGGAGAGACCGGTGTCTGAGGCGCGCAGCTTTGTCCATTTGCGGGTGAAGAGTTCCTACTCGCTGATCGAAGGCGCCATCCGCCCCAAGGAGCTGGCCAAGCTTTGCACCGAATATGGCATGCCGGCAGTGGCGGTGACCGATGCCGCCAACGTCTTTGGCGTTTTCGATTGGACCGATGTGGTGGCCAAATCCGGGGTGCAGCCCATCGTCGGCTGTCTTTTGCCGGTGGAGCTCGTTGGCGCCACGACGCTCGGCTCCAAGCCCAAGCCGCCGGCCCTGCCCATTTATGTCCAGAACGAGCAGGGCTATCTCAATCTCTGTAAGCTCTTGTCTTCGGCTTATCTTGATGTGGCGCCAGGCGACTGGCCGCATGTCAAAGCCGAGAAACTGGCTCAGCACAGCGAAGGCATCATTGCGCTCACCGGCGGGCCAGGCGGCCCGCTCAACAAGCTGGTCGAAACCGGTCAGCTTGATGCCGCCGGGGAGATTCTCGGCAAGCTCACGGCGATCTTCCCGGATCGGCTTTATGTTGAATTGCAGCGCCATGATTTGCCCGAAGAGCGCGCCGCCGAACCCGGCCTGATCGATTTTGCTTACGCGCGGCGGCTGCCGCTGGTCGCCACCAACGATGCCCATTTCGGCAAAGCGGAGATGTATGAGGCGCATGATGCGCTGCTCTGCATTGCCGATGCCGCTTATGTTTCGCAGCAGGAGCGCCGCAAGGTGACGGCGGAACATCGCTTCAAATCGGCCTCGGAAATGATCGCCAAATTCGCCGATCTGCCCGAAGCCATCGCCAACACGCTGGAAATCGCCAAGCGCTGCGCCGCCAAGCCCAAGAAGCGCAATCCGCTGCTGCCGGTGTTCGAGCCGGTGTCGGGGCTTTCGGCTGAAGAGGAATTGAAGGCGCAGGCGCGCTCGGGCCTGGAACGGCGTCTGGCCAAGAACGGGCTTTATGCCGATCGCGAGGCTTACGATAAGCGCCTGGATTATGAGCTTGATGTCATCATCAAGATGCAATTCCCGGGCTACTTCCTGATCGTCTCCGACTTCATGAAATGGACGCGCGCCCAAGGCATTCCGGTCGGTGTGCGTGGTTCGGGCGCCGCTTCTCTGGTGGCCTGGTCGCTGGACATCACCAACCTTGATCCGCTTCGTTTCGGTCTGTTCTTCGAGCGCTTCCTCAATCCGGAACGTATCTCGATGCCGGACTTTGATATCGACTTCTGTCAGGAGCGGCGCGACGAGGTCGTGCATTATGTGCGCGACAAATATGGCCATGACAAAGTCGGCCACATCCTGGCGCTGGGTTCCTTGCAGGCCCGTGCTGCCATCCGCGACGTTGGCCGCGTCTTGCAGATGCCGCTCGGTCTGGTCGACCGCATCGCCAAGCTGATTCCGGCCCCGCCGGGCAAGCACATCTCCATCCAGGAGGCGATGGATTCCGAACCGCGCCTGTCGCAAATCGCCGAACAGGAACCGATCGCGGAACGTCTCTTCGACATCGCCAAGAAGCTGGAAGGGCTGTATCGCAACGTCTCGACCCATCCCGCCGGCGTCATCATCGGTGACCGCCCGCTGGATGAGCTGTTGCCGCTCTATTTCGATCCGCGTTCCGACGTGCCGGTGGCGCAGTTCGACTACAAAGGTGCCGAGAAATCGGGTCTGGTGAAGTTCGACTTCCTCGGCCTCAAAACCTTGACGGTCATCGCCAAGGCGCAGGACCTTCTGAAGAAGCGCGGCATCGAACTCGATACCCAGTCGATCGACTTCACCGACCGTCCCACCTTCGAGATGCTGTCCAAAGGTGACAGTGTGGGCGTCTTCCAGCTCGAAAGTACGGGCATGCGCGACCTGATGCGCAAGATGAAGCCCGACCACATCAACGACCTTGTCGCTCTTGTGGCGCTTTATCGCCCGGGTCCGATGGATTCGATCCCGAAATACATTGCGGTGAAGAACGGCAAGGAAGCGCCGGAATATCTTCATGAGAAGCTCGAGCCGATCCTGAAAGAGACCTACGGCGTCATGACGTACCAGGAGGACGTCATGCATATCGCCCAGGAGCTCGCGGGTTACACCATGGGGCAGGCCGATAATCTGCGCCGCGCCATGGGTAAGAAGATCGTCGCCGAGATGGTGAAGGAGCGCGAGCGCTTCCTCAAAGGCGCGGGCGAACGCGGCGTCTTGAAGGATATCGCCGAACAGATTTTCGATCAGGCCGCCAAATTCGCCGGTTACGGCTTCAACAAAGGTCACGCCGCCGCTTATGCCCAGGTCGCTTATCAGACAGCCTATCTCAAGGCGAATTACCCGGTCGAATTTCTTACCGCCTCGATGACGCTCGATATCGGCGCCACCGACCGCCTCAATGTCTTCCGTCAGGAAGCCCAGCGTCTCGGCATCAAGGTTTTGCCGCCGGACATCAACCGCTCCGAGGCGGCGTTCTCCTGCGATGCTGAGAAAAAGGAAATCTATTACGCCCTTGCCGCCGTCAAAGGCGTCGGCCGTCAGGCCATGGATCATGTGGTCGAAATCCGCAAAGCCGGCGGCCCGCTCAAGAGCCTTACCGATTTTGCCGGTCGCATCGATCCCAAGCAGGTCAACAAGCGCGTCTTCGAAAATCTGGCGCGGGTCGGCGCCTTCGATTGCTTCAACAGCAACCGCCGTCAGGTCACCGAAGGCGCCGATGTCATTCTCGGTGCGGCCCAAGCCTCAGCCTCCGAGCGCGAAAGCGGCCAGTTCAGCTTGCTTGGCGGGCCGTCGCAAAACAAAGCCGAATTGCGTCTGCCGCAGACCCGCGATTGGGCTCCGCATGAGCGCTTGTCGGAAGAATTCGGCGCCATCGGCTTTTATCTCTCGGGCCATCCGCTGGATCAGTACCGCGTCGCCTTGAAGCGGCTGCAGGCGGTGACCTTCGCCGAAGTGCTGGAAGATCGCCGTTCGTCTTCGCAGCCGATCGTCGCTGGCACCGTGATCCGCAAGATGGAGCGGCGCGGCAAGAACGATCAGATGTATGCTTATGTCTCTTTCTCCGACGCCACTGGCATGTTCGAAGCGATGTTCTTCTCCGAAGTGCTGATGGCCTCGCGTCATCTGCTGGAGCCGGGCAAATCGGTGCTGCTGAAATTCTCCGCGGTGTGGGAAGGCGAAGAGTTGAAGCTGCGTGCGGTGTGGGTGAAGGACCTCGATGTCGAAGCCGCGCAGGCGGGCGAGGGGCTGCGGCTGCACCTTTCCGATGCCGCGGCGCTGCCCAGCATCGCCGCCCAGCTTGGCAAGCCGGGCAAAGGCCTCATCTCCATCGTGGTCCCGGGCGGGCTGGGGCAGGAGGTCGAGATCGCCTTGCCCAAGCGCCATCACGTCACCCTTCAGATGAAAGAGATCCTGCGCGAATTGCCCGGCGTGGCGATGGTGGAGTCGGTTTAACCGGCCAAAAAACACCCCAGAAACCTGAAATTTTCCTGCGTTGCGCGGTCGCTCAGCGTAAGTACCTGATTTATCATGGTTCTGTCGGTGAACGGGGCAGTATCTCCCCTTGCTTGCGGGGGAATCACCCCCTATAACCCCGGCCATTCCGCGCGCGAGGTTGGGTTTCGAAGGGAGTTCCTTCGTCCCCGTCCGGTGTCCGGCATAGCCGCAAGGCGAAGCCGGATAACTCCTCGCGCTAGGTCAAACCGGAAAAGAGGAAATTTTCCATGGCACTGCCAGAATTCTCCATGCGCCAACTGTTGGAAGCGGGCGCGCATTTTGGTCATCGCACCCAGCGCTGGAACCCCAAGATGGGTCCCTATCTTTATGGCTCGCGCAATGACATCCACATCATCGACCTGACCCAGTCCGTTCCGCTGCTGCACCAGGCGCTCAAGACCCTGCGCGATGTGGCGGCTGGCGGCGGCCGTATTCTTTTCGTCGGCACCAAGCGCCAGGCGGCTGAGCCGATCGCTGCGGCAGCCAAGCGCTGCGCCCAGTATTATGTCAACCACCGCTGGCTCGGCGGCACGCTGACCAACTGGCAGACCATCTCGAACTCGATCAAGCGTCTGCGCTCGATCGAAGAGACCCTTGGCAGCGGCCAGGGCTCGGGCCTGACCAAGAAGGAACTGCTCAACCTCCTGCGCGAGCGCGACAAGCTCGAACGTTCGCTGGGCGGTATCAAGGAAATGGGCGGCCTGCCGAACATGCTGTTCGTGATCGACACCAACAAGGAAGCGATCGCGATTCAGGAAGCCCGCAAGCTCGGCATCCCGGTCACCGCGATCCTCGACTCCAATTGCGATCCGGATGGCATCGCTTATCCGATCCCGGGCAATGACGACGCCGCCCGCGCTATCGCGCTCTACTGCGATCTGGTCGCCCGCGCTGTGATCGACGGCCTGTCGCAAAGCCAGGTTGCGGCCGGCGTTGATGTCGGTGCCGCCGAAGAGTTGCCCGACACCCAAGCCGCTCCGTTGCCGGCAGCAGAAGCGGCCCCAGCCGAGTAACCACCCTTTAGGGAGACACGTTATGGCGGAAATTACCGCTGCACTCGTGAAGGAACTGCGCGAAAAGACCGGCGCAGGCATGATGGACTGCAAGAAGGCGCTGAACGAAACCGCGGGCGATCTGGCTGCGGCGGAAGACTGGCTGCGCAAGAGCGGCGCGCTGAAGGCGGCCAAGAAAGCCACCCGTACCGCGGCCGAAGGCCTGGTCGGCCTGGCTGTTTCGGGCGGCAAGGGCGTGGTTGTCGAAGTCAACGCCGAAACCGACTTCGTGGCCCGTAACGAGCAGTTCATCGGCTTCGTGAAGCAGGCTGCGGAGCTGGCCCTGAAGGAAGGCGCCACCACCGAAACCCTGGCGGAAAAGAAGCTGGGCGGCCTCACCGTCGCGCAGACCTTGACCGAGCTCATCGCCAAGATCGGCGAGAACATGAGCCTGCGCCGCGTCGGTTCGATCGCGGTTGAGCCGGGTGTCGTCGCCGCTTATGTGCACAACGCCGCTTCGCCGGAAACCGGCAAGATCGGCGTTTTGGTGGCTGTGAAGTCGGCGGGCGATGCCGAAAAGCTCGCCAAGTTCGGCAAGCAGGTCGCCATGCACATCGCTGCGACCTCGCCGCTGGCGCTTTCGACTGCCGAGCTGCCGAAGGAAAAGGTGGAACACGAGCGCGAAATCCAGCGCGAACTGGCCCGCCAGTCCGGCAAGCCCGAGAATGTCATCGAGAAAATGCTCGAAGGCCGTATGCGCAAGTACTACGAAGAAGTGGTGCTGCTGGAGCAGGCTTTCGTGATCACGCCCGACATCACGGTCAAGAAGGCCGCTGAGAACCTCGCCACTGAGATCGGGACTCCGGTCGAGCTGACGGGCTTCCTGCGCTTCCAGGTCGGCGAAGGCATTGAAAAGGCCGCTGACGACTTCGCTTCCGAAGTCGCCAAAATGGCTGGTAACTAATCACACCGTAAACCGAGGGGCTGCTCTATGTCATCGACACCGAAATACCGTCGCGTTCTGTTGAAGGTATCCGGTGAAGCGTTGATGGGGGAGCAGCCTTTTGGCATCGATATCGCCACCGTCGATCGTATTGCCGGCGAAGTGAAACAGGCCGTCGAGGCCGGTTCGCAGGTCTGCATGGTGATCGGCGGCGGCAATATCTTCCGCGGTGTCTCCAATGCCGCCAAAGGCATTGAACGGGCCACCGCCGATTACATGGGCATGCTGGCGACCGTGATGAACGCGCTCGCCATGCAGGCAGCGCTCGAACGCCAAGGCCTCGACAGCCGCGTGCAGTCGGCCATCCCGATGCAGAGCGTTTGCGAGCCCTATATCCGCCGCAAAGCCATCCGCCATCTGGAAAAGGGCCGGGTGGTGATTTTCGCCGCCGGCACCGGCAATCCCTTCTTCACCACCGATACCGGCGCCGCTTTGCGCGCTGCCGAGACGAATTGTGACGCCCTGCTCAAAGGCACCAAGGTCGATGGCGTTTACAGCGCCGATCCCGTCAAAGTGCCCGATGCCGAGCGCTACGACACCCTGACCTATCACGACGTATTGGCGCGCGACCTCAAGGTGATGGACGCATCCGCCGTTAGCCTTTCGCGCGAAAACAAGATTCCGATTATTGTGTTCTCGATTCACGACCGTGGTCAGCTTGCTGCGGTGCTGAAAGGCGAGGGGCGGGCGACGGTCATCGGGGAAAGCGCATAGGAGGCGCATATGGCCGAGACCTATAACAAGGACGAGATGGTACGCCGCATGAAGGCGTGCGTGACTTCGGCAAAGGACGATTTCGCCGGCCTCAGAACCGGTCGCGCGTCGCCCCACATGCTGGATCCCGTGGTGGTTGACGCCTACGGCCAGCAGATGCCGATCAACCAGGTTGGCACTGTGTCGACCCCTGAGCCGCGCCTTCTGTCGGTGCAGGTCTGGGACAAAGGTATGGTCAAGGCGGTCGATAAGGCCATCCGCGATGCCGGTTTGGGCCTCAATCCGCAAATCGACGGCACGCTGTTGCGTATTCCGGTGCCGGAGCTCAACCAGGAGCGCCGCAAGGAATTGGCCAAGATGGCGCATAAATATGCCGAACAGGGCCGCATTGCCGTGCGCAACATCCGCCGTGACGGCATGGAACTGCTCAAGAGGCTCGAAAAGGACAAGAAGATTGGCCAGGACGAGCAGCACAAGCATGGCGACGAACTGCAAAAGCTGACCGATGCGCACATTAAGGAAATTGACGATGCGCTGGCGGCCAAAGAAAAGGAAATTATGCAGGTCTGACGCGGTTGCGGGCTTGCCGCTGTTGCGCTGGGGCCTGGGGAAGGTCAGCATAGGGCGTCCGGGTTGGCGCACGAAGGACTTAGGCTATGGCCGCAGTGCAGCGTAACGAGAGTCTTCCCCGGCATGTCGCCATCATCATGGACGGCAACGGGCGCTGGGCGCGCAAGCGCCACCTGCCGCGCCAAGCCGGTCATGTGGCGGGCGTCAATGCCGTGCGGGATGTTGTGCGCGCCGCCACCGATGTCGGTTTGGAAGCTCTGACTCTCTATGCCTTTTCCAGCGAGAACTGGAAGCGGCCCGCCATCGAAGTAGGCGCGCTGATGGGGCTGTTCCGGCTCTATTTCCGCAAGGACATGGACGAGGTGATCGGGCGGGGCGCCAAGGTCCGCATCATAGGCAGCCGCACCCGGGTCGATCCCGACATCCGCAGCATGATCGAGGACGCCGAGCGTAACTCCGCTGGCAATAACGGTCTCAACCTGACCTTTGCCTTCGATTACGGCGGACAGGAAGAGATCGCGGCGGCAGCACGCGAACTTGCCCGGGCGGCCAAGGAAGGCCGTCTCGATCCGGAGAGCATCACGCCGGAACTGGTGTCTTCGCGCCTCTTCACAGCCGGACTGCCGGAACCCGATCTTCTCATCCGCACCTCGGGCGAGCGGCGTTTGTCCAATTTTCTGTTGTGGCAATCCGCTTATGCCGAGCTGTTGTTCGTGGATACGCTATGGCCGGATTTCGGCCGCGAGCAATTCCTCGATGCGCTGAAGCAGTTCACCAAACGCGAACGCCGCTTCGGGGCTTTGCCGGAAGCCGTCGCGTGAGCAAGCCGGGCGACAGCATAGCGGTGCCAAAGAGCCCGGTTGGCGGTCTCAGGATCGGCGGCAAGCCTCTCAAATTCTCCTGGGATTGGATCACGCGGCCGGTCTTCGCGGTGCTGCTGGCCAGCGCGATCATTTTCGTCATCTTCGCCGACAAGCCTTATCTCGAAGTCGGTGCAGGCATCTTTGCTGTGCTGGCGGCGCGCGAATGGCATCGCATGGTGGGTAAGGGCCGTTTCATCGCCGAAATGGTCCTGACGACGGCGACGGTATGGTTCGCTTTGGCTGCCTTTCTGATCTCGCCGTCGCTGCCGCTTTCCGCGCTCATTCTGACCATCGGCATGCTGGTGGTGCTCACCACCGCGATGCTGCGCAAGAACAATCCGCTCTGGCATGCGGGCGGGGTGCTCTATTTCGGCCTGCCGGCGCTTTCCATCATCGCGCTGCGCGATTTCACGTCTCATGGCGAATGGGTGCTGATCGGCCTTTTCGTCATTATCTGGGCGGCCGATACCGGCGCTCTGGTGTTCGGCAAACTGATCGGCGGGCCGAAACTCGCCCCTGTGCTTTCACCCAACAAGACCTGGGCCGGAGCCATCGGCGGCGTCGTCGCGGCGGCGATCGTGGAAGCCATCTTTATCCTGATCATGGGCGGCAATGTCATGCTCGGGGCCGTCTTCGGAGCTGGCATCGGCGTCGTGGCGCATCTCGGCGATCTCTTCGAGTCCTGGGTCAAACGCTGTTTCCATCTCAAAGACTCTGGTGCGATGATCCCCGGACATGGGGGCGTGCTCGACCGTATTGATTCAACACTCGCCACTTTGGTGGCCGTGGCCGTGCTTGTGCTGGCGCTTAAGCTCGACCCGTTATTTGGAGCCTATTCATGAAGCCGCTTGCTGCATCGCGGGTGAAGGGTGACCTTCCCGATCTCAAACCGGTTCTCCACCGCTCGGTTACGATTCTCGGTTCCACCGGCTCCATCGGTGTTTCGACGCTCGACGTCATCATGCATGCGCGCGGCAAATACGGCGCCGGCAGTTTTCCGATCGTCGCGCTGACCGCCAACGGCAACGTCGCCAAGCTGATCGAGCAGGCCAAGGCGGTAAAGCCCAAGCTCGCCGTGATCGGTGACGAAAAGCATTTTGCGGCTTTGAAAGAGGGCCTTGCTGGCACCGGCATCGAAGTTGCGGCCGGCCGCAAGGCGGTGATCGATGCCGCTGCCCGTCCCTCCGATTCCGTGATGGTGGCGATCATGGGCGCCGCGGCGCTGGAACCGGCGCTCGCCGCCGTGGCGCGCAGTGCCATTGTCGCGCTCGCCAACAAGGAATGCATCGTGGCGGCGGGAACGGTGTTTCACCGCGTCCTGTCGGCCTCGAACGCAACGGTGTTGCCGGTCGATTCCGAGCACAATGCAGTGTTCCAGATTTTCGATGCCTCGCATGATGATGTGATCGAGAAGGTGACGTTGACCGCCTCCGGCGGGCCGTTCCGCACCTGGGATATTGAACGCATCCGCGCCGCCACCCCGGCCCAGGCCGTGGCCCATCCCAACTGGTCGATGGGGGCCAAGATTTCCGTCGATAGCGCCAGCCTGATGAACAAAGGCCTGGAGCTGATCGAAGCGCATTTTCTCTTCGGTCTTCCGGCCGAGAAGCTGGGCGTGGTGGTGCATCCGCAATCCATTATCCATGCTATGGTTACGTTTGAGGATGGCACTACGCTGGCGCATTTGTCGGCACCCGATATGCGCACGCCAATCTGTCATGCCCTGGCGTGGCCGCGTCGCATTTCCTCGCCGTCGCGCCGCCTGGATTTGCCCGCCATCGGCCAGCTCACCTTCGAGGCGCCTGATACGGATCGCTTCCGCTGCTTGAAACTGGCCCTTGAGACTCTCGACCGGGGTTGCATGTCTCCGACGATTCTTAATGCCGCCAACGAGATCGCGGTGGATGCCTTTTTGAAGGGCCGCATCGGCTTCATGGACATCGCTCATGTCGTGGAAGACACGCTGGACGAATGCCCGGGCGCCAATATCGAAGCGGAAACGGTTGAAGGTGTATTGTATACCGACCTTCGGGCACGGGAGATCGCGGCGGCTGCCTGCGGTCGCCGGTCAGTCTAAGGTATGTTTGTGAGCAGGGGTGGATTGGAGACGCGATGCTGACGATGATTCACGACCTGATAGCCTGGGCCCCGGTGGGCATCCCGGCTTTCGTCTTCGTGATCGCTTTCGTGGTGTTTTTTCACGAGCTCGGCCATTTTTTGATGGCTAGGGCCTGCGGGGTTGCGGTCGAAACCTTCTCGATCGGCTTCGGCGGCGAGGTCTTCGGCTGGACGGATTCCAAGAAGACCCGCTGGAAGATCTGCTGGCTGCCTTTGGGCGGCTATGTGAAATTTGCTGGCGACGAAAACGCGGCTTCCACGCCGGACCGCGAACGCATCGCCCAGATGAGCGAAGAGGAGAAGAGAGGGGCCTTCCCCTTGAAGCCGCTATGGCAGCGCATGCTGGTGGTGGCAGCCGGACCGATCGCCAATTTCATCTTGGCCTTCGTGGTCTTCACGCTTTTGCTGTCCATCTGGGGCGCCCAGGGCCGCTCGACTTTTGTCGGCGGGGTCCAGAATGGTTCGCCGGCGGCCATCGCCGGGCTCAAACCTGGGGACAAAATCACCGCCGTAGATGGGCGAGAGGTCAAGCTGTTCTCGCCGGAATTGCAGAGCCTGATTCACAACAGCAACGGCCGGACGGTGGCGCTGAGGGTCGAACGTGACCACAAAACTTTGCATCTGAATGTCACGCCGCGACAGATCGAGTCCAAGGACATCTTCGGCGGTACGGTTAAGAGCTTGGCGATTGGGGTCTTACCCGCCGATCCCTTCCCCGAAAATACCGTTTATATCCCGGTTCCGCTGACCCGGGCCCCGGTCATAGCGGCTTATCAATGCTGGGGAATTGTCGATACGTCGCTGACATATCTGTGGCGCATCGTGTCGCACAAGGCCGATGCCAGCCAGGTGGGTGGCCCGATCGGCATGGCGAGGATGGCCAAATCGGCAGCCACTTACGGCTTTTACGATCTCATCTATCTGGCAGCTTTCATTTCTGTAAGCATCGGGTTGATCAACCTTTTTCCAATTCCGCTGCTCGACGGGGGCCATCTTCTGTACTATGCATGCGAGGGCGTTTTGGGTCGTCCGCTTTCCGAGCGGGTCCAGGACGTGGGGTTCAGGCTCGGGCTGGCGCTGGTATTGGGTCTTATGATCTTTGCCACCTGGAACGACCTTGTCAGATAGCTTGGGAGGGTCTCGGCAGAGCCGTACATGGCATCCCGCCATGTGCTGCGGTCTGAGACGTGTCAGAGACGAGTGAATGAACACTAAGGCCCTGTTCGCCCGGTTGAAGCGCGTGGCACCGGCGTCGTTTGTCCTTGCCTCTGTTGTGATGGCAGGGGCTGCGGATGCGCAGCGTGCTGTGCCGCAAGGCGCGGCGCCGCCGTCGGGCACAACGCCCGACGCCACGCAACCTGCGGAAAACGCACCGCCGGCCGTCGTGCGCCGTATCACCGTGCAGGGCGCTCAGCGCATCGAGCCGGCGACCATCCTCACCTACATCACGCTGCACGAAGGCGACACCTATTCGGAAGCTGCCGCCGACCGCGCCTTGAAAGCGTTGTTTGCCACGGGCTTGTTTTCGGATGTGAAGATCAACTGGGACGGCACTTCCATGACCGTCCATGTGGTCGAAAATCCGATCATCAACCGCGTCGATTTCGAGGGCAATTCCAAGGTCACCACCAAGGACCTCGAAAAAGAATCGCAGATGAAGCCGCGCATGGTCTTCACCCGCGCCAAGGTGCAGTCCGATGTTCAGCGCATCATCGAGCTTTACCGGCGCAATGGTAAGTTCGCGGCATCCGTCGACCCGCAGATCATCCAGCGCCCGCAGAACCGCGTCGACCTGATCTATTCGATCAACGAAGGCCCGACCACGGGCGTTTCGCGCATCACCTTCGTCGGCAACAAGGCGTTCGACGATTCGGCCCTGCGCAAGCAGATTGCCACCGAGGAAAGCGCCTGGTGGCGTATCCTCGCCACCAACGACAATTACGATCCGGATCGCTTGTTGTTCGACCGCGAGCAGCTGCGCCGCTATTACACCGCCCGCGGCTATGCCGACTTCACGGTGAAATCCGCGGTGGCCGAACTGACGCCGGACCATTCCTCCTTCTACATCACCTTCACGGTGGATGAGGGCAAGAAATACGCTTTCGGCAAGGTCGAAATCCTTTCTCAGATCAAGGAACTTCCTTCTCAGGCCTTGAAGCCGCTGGTCGACATCAAGGACGGCGATCTCTACGACGAAAGCCGCGTCGAGAAGATGAAGGACAAGCTGGTCAACGCCGTCGGTTCGAAAGGCTATGCTTCGGCCGATGTCGGCGTGCGCCTGCGGCGTGATCCCGAAACCCACAAGATCGACTTGATCCTGCGCATCCAGCAGGGCCCGCGCGTCTACATCGACAAGATCAATGTCGTCGGCAACAACCGTACCCTTGATCGCGTCATCCGCCGCGAGCTGCGTTTCGAGGAAGGCGATGCCTTCAACCGCGATCTGATCGACCGGTCCCGCACGCGTATCCGGGCGCTCGGTTTCTTCAAGGATGTCACCATCAAGAATTCCTCCGGCTCGCGTCCCGACAAGACCGACATCTCGGTCAATGTCGAAGAAATGTCGACCGGCGAGGTCTCGCTGGGTGCCGGTTATTCGTCGACCAGCTCCTTTGTCGGCGAACTGTCCTATACCGAACGCAACCTGTTCGGCCGCGGCCAGTTCCTGCGTGCCAGCGTGTCGATGTCCTCGATTTCCAAGCAGTACCAGCTCAGCTTCACCGAGCCATGGTTCCTGGATCGTCCGCTGGCGGCCGGTATCGACCTCTACAAATGGGTCACCAACTACAATCAGGCCAATTATCAGGGCGACGTTACCGCGGCCGGTCTGCGCTTCGGCTTCCCGACTTCGGAATATGGCAGCGTGCAGCTGCGCTACACCTTCCGCATCAACAAGATCACGCCCTATAGCGGTGCGCCGACCTCGTTGCTGCAGGAAATCCAGCTCTACGGCGATTCCACCAACACCTCGCTGATCGGCTTCACCTTCGGCTACAACACCTTGGACGACTATCTGAAGCCGACCAAGGGCGTGATGTTCTCGCTCAGCCAGGATTTTGCCGGCATGGGCGGCGGCCTCAAATTCCTCAAGACCGAAGGCAGCTTCACGGGCTATCGCCCGCTGTTCTGGGATATGGTCGGTCAGCTCACACTGGGCTCCGGCTTCATCCAGGGTTATGGCGGCAATACCGTGCCGATCGAAGAACGCTTCTTCCGTGGCGGCGACAGCTTCCGTGGCTTCAAGCTGGCCGGTATCGGCCCGCGTGACACCAGCTACTCCGGCGACTATGGCGCGCTGGGTGGCGACTTCTACGCGCAAGGCTCGTTCCAGGCGCGCCTGCCGGATATTCTGCCCGCCGATTACGGCATGCAGTTCGCGCTGTTCAGCGATTTCGGTACGCTCGGCCATCTTGATACGCCGTTCCGCGGTGCCGCTTATCCGAACGTGAAGGACAATCTGGCCTTCCGCGCTTCGGCTGGCGTCAGCGTGAAATGGAAATCGCCGTTCGGCCCGGTGCAGATCGACCTCGGCGTGCCTATCGCCAAGACCTCTTACGACAAGACCGAATTCATCCACTTCAGTGCCGGCACAGGAATGTGATCCATGACTAAGACCTCCATTTTGACCCGCATCTTTGCGGTGGCTGGAATGATCCTTCTGGCCGCTACCACAGCCCAGTCCTCTTACGCGGCGGCTCCCGCCGCAAGCGGCGCAGCACCTGTCGCTCGTATCCTCATCATTGATCTTCGCCGCGCTATTGCCGCTTCGAAGGTCGGCCAGTCGATCCAGCAACAGGTCAACGGCCTCAAACAGCAAGCCCAGACCCAGCTCAATGGCGAAGCCGAAGGCTTGAAGCGTCAGCGCGCCGAGATCGAACAGCAGGGCGCTATCCTCGCGGCCAATGTGAAGGCTCAGAAGGTGAAAGACTTCCAGCTCCGCGCTGCGGCTTTCGAGAAGAAGGTGCAGGAGCGTGGCGGCCTCATTCAGGGCGGCATGCTGAAGGCCAATCAGCAGGTGGAAGAGGCGCTTGGCCCGATCCTCCAGGGCATCATGCAGGAGCGTCAGGCGACTGTGTTGCTCGACCGCGGCGCAGTGTTGCTGGCTCCCAACGCCATCGATGTGACCGGCGTTGTGGTGCAGCGCCTCGACATGAAGATGCCGTCGGTGAAGGTTGATCTGACGCCTCTGCCGCCGGGTCTGGCCCAGGCAGCTGCCCGCCAGCAAGCGCAGCAGTAATACGGCCGTGGCCGATCCGCGCTTTTACGATAACCGCGGGCCGTTCACACTGGCAGAAGTTTGCGCCAAGCTTGGCGTGACTGTACCGGACGGTTCCGATGGCGAGGCCCGCATTTTCGATGTGGCCTCGCTTTCTGGCGCGGTTCGCGAACATCTGACATTCTTCACCGGCGACAAGGCCAACGCCGAGTTCGATCAAACGGCTGCCGGTTTCTGTCTGGTCTCTGCCAAAGCCAATCCGAAAGGGCCCGAGCACAGCGTGCTCATCCCGGTTCCTTCGGTGCAGCATGCCTTCATTGCGGTCGTGGAGATGTTCTATCCCGATTGCCACCGTTTTGCCGGTCCCTTCAACACCGGTGTCGATCCCGCAGCCTCTATCGGTGAAAATGTCCGGCTTGGAGCTGGCGTGGTGGTGGGGCCGGGTGCCGAAATCGGTGACGGTACGGATATCGGCCCCAACACGGTGATCGGCCGCGGTGTCGCGATCGGGCGCAATTGCATTATCGCCGGCAATACCGTGATTGCTTGCGCTTTCATCGGGGATGGCGTTTCGATCCTCGCTGGTGCCCAGATTGGCATGCCGGGCTATGGTTTTGCTTCCAGCGCGGCAGGACATGCGAAAATTCCCCAGCTTGGCCGGGTTATCATCCAGGACAAGGTGGAGATCGGCGCTTGCACCACCATCGACCGTGGCGCTTTGGGCGATACGGTGGTGGGCGAGGGCACCAAGATTGATAACCTGGTGCAGATTGGGCACAACACCCATATCGGCCGCCACTGCATCATCGTCAGCCAGGTTGGTATTTCTGGCTCGACGGAGATCGGTGATTTTGTTGTTCTTGCCGGTCAGGTCGGTGTCTCCGATCACGTCAAGATCGGGAGCGGCGCGCGGCTTGGCGGCAAAAGCGGTATCTTCATGGGCCAGCAGCTTGAAGGCGGCAAGGACTATGGCGGCATCCCGGCCAAGCCGGTGCGGGAATGGTTGAGAGAGATTAGCGCGGTCGGCGCGTTGGTAAAAAAGCCGAAGCGAGGCGGTTGATGGCAGAAGAAGAAAAAAAACTGGTGCTCGATACGGAAGCGATCCTGAAGCTTCTGCCGCATCGTGAACCGATGCTGATGGTCGAGAAACTGACTGATATCGTGCCGCATGAAAGTGCCACCGGCATTAAGGCCGTGAGCTTCAACGAGCCGCATTTTGCCGGGCATTTCCCTGGTCATCCGGTGATGCCGGGCGTGTTGATCGTCGAAGGCTTGGCGCAGACCGCTGGCTGTCTTGTCATGCATTCCCTCGGCATCGAGGCCGAGAACCGTGCGGTCTATTTCATGACCATCGAGAAGGCGCGGTTCCGCCGTCTGGTGCGTCCTGGCGATCTCTTGGAGATGAAGGTCAAGGCCGTGCGGCGTCGTGGCCCGGTCTGGCGTTTTTCTGGCGAAGCTTTTGTCGACGGCGCATTATGCGCGGAAGCCGAATTCTCGGCCATGATCCAGGACAGCGGCAATGGCGGTTCATCCGACGGCAATCGTTGAAGACGGTGCGGTTCTAGGGGCCGGCGTTGAAATCGGCCCCTACTGTCTGGTCGGCAAGGATGTGCGCCTCGGCGATGGCGTGCGCCTCATGTCCCATGTGGTGATCGGCGGCATCACCGAAATCGGTGCCCGCACGCTCGTCCATCCCCATGCCGTACTGGGCGGCGAATCCCAGATCCGCGGCAATGACGCGGAAGGCACAAGGCTGTCGCTGGGTGAGGATTGCGTCGTGCGCGAGCATGTCACCTTCAGCCTGGGTTCCCGCAAGAGCCACGCCATCACCAAGATCGGCGCCCGTGGCTTCTTCATGGCCTACAGCCATATCGGCCATGACTGTGTGGTGGGCGACGACTGCACCTTCGCCAATGGGGCCCAGCTTGGCGGTCATGTCACCCTAGGTGACGGCGTGGTGCTGGGCGGGCTTTGCACCGTGCAGCAGTTCGGCCGCATCGGCCGCGGCGCCATGCTGGGCGGCATGGCCGGCGCCAATCTCGATGTCATTCCCTTCGGCATCGCTTTCGGTTCCCATGCCATGCATGCCGGGCTCAACATCGTGGGCTTGAAGCGCCGGGGTGTGTCGCGTTCGGCCATCCATGCGCTGCGCCACACCTATAAGGCCGTGCTGGGGAGCGAAGAGGGCACCCTGGCCGAACGCGTGGCTTTCGCCCGCCGGGAATGGGGCTCGTTCGCAGAAGTGGCCGAGGTGCTCGACTTCATCGAGGCGCCCGCCAAGCGTAAGATCGCTCCCGCCCGCCGTCATGGCGCCGATTCGGACGCAGAGGGATGAGCGCCCTCGGCCTGATCGCCAGCGGCGGCGATCTTCCCAAAGCTATTGCCGAAAGCGCCCGGGATTCCGGCCGCGAGGTTTTCGTCATCGCGCTCACCGGCTCGGCCGAAGACTGGGTCAAGGGCTATCCCCACGAATGGTGCGGGCTGGGTGAGGTCGGCAAGTTGATCAAGGCGCTGAAAGGCGCTGGCGTGGTCGATATCGTCATGGCCGGGAAGATCGGCCGTCCCAAATTCTCCGACGTCAAACTCGACTGGAAAGGCGTCCTGGTCGCCCCCGGCATCATCGCGGCCGCCCGTAAGGGAGACGACGCCATGCTGCGCGCCGTGGTCGATACCTTGGAACGCGAGGGCTTTACCGCCATCGGGGCCCAGGACGCGGCGCCGGGTCTCTTGGTGCGCGAAGGCGCCCTTGGGCAGTTGAAGCCCGATGCCGAGGACGGGGCCGATATCGCGGTCGCCTTTAAGATCGTCCGCACCTTGGGTGAGCTTGATGTGGGGCAGGCCGCTGTAGTCTCGGAAGGTCTGCCGCTCGCAGTGGAAGCCGCCGAGGGCACCGACGCCATGATCGCCCGTATCGCGACGCTGCCGAAACACTTCCGAGGGCAGGAAGGCAAGCGCCGCGGCGTGCTGGTGAAGGCGCCCAAGCCGATCCAGGATCGCAAGACCGATCTGCCGGTAATCGGCGTGCAGACGGTGCGCAATGCGGCGGCCGTGGGTCTTGCCGGGATCGCCGTGGAAGCTGGTGCCGCGCTCATTCTTGGTCAGAAGAATGTGGCTGAAGAAGCTGACAAGCTTGGTATTTTTGTCATCGGTGTGAAGCCGTGAAAACCTTGATGCTGGTCTGCGGCGAGCCTTCGGGTGACGCCCTTGGCGGTCAGTTGATGGCAGCGCTGAAGGATCTCGCAGGCGGCCGCATCAAGATCGTCGGCGTCGGCGGCGAAGCCATGAAGGCGCAAGGGTTGCAGCCGCTGTTCGGTTTGGAGGCGACCTCCGTCACCGGCCTGCAAGAGGTGATCTCGCATATTCCGGAGATCTTGCGCCGGGTGAAACGCGCTGCCGATTACGCCATCGCCACCAAGCCGGATGCGGTCGTGCTCATCGACTCGCCGGACTTCACACATCGAATTGCACAACGGATCAAACGATTAGCACCCGATCTTAAGACGATAAATTACGTTGCTCCGCAGGTCTGGGCGACGCGGGCTTATCGCGCCAAGAAGATGGCGAAGTACTTCGATCTGGTGTTGGCGCTGTTACCATTCGAGCCGCCGTTCTTTGCCGGCTATGGGCTGAAAGCCGTCTTCGTCGGTCACCCGGCTTTGGAGCGTGGCGCCAAGATGGTTGGCGGCGATGCTTTCCGCGCCCGCCATGGCATCCCGGCCGACGCGCCCTTGCTCGCGGTTTTGCCGGGCTCCCGCAACAACGAGGTGAAGGCTCTGCTGCCGGTCTTCGCCGAAACCGTCCGCTTGCTTGCCGCCCACATTCCCGGTCTGCATACCATTCTGCCGACCGTGCCCCATGTCGCGGCGCGGGTCCGTGAAGGTACGGAGAATTGGCCGGCGCCGCTGACCCTGATCGAAGGCGAAGCCGAGAAGTTCGCTGCCTTCGATGCTGCCGATGCGGCGCTCGCCGCTTCCGGTACCGTCACCACCGAGCTGGCGCTGGCCAAGACTCCGATGGTGGTGGCTTACATCCTCGGCGCGCTGACGGCACTGATCTACCGTCCGCTGATCCGGGTGAAGTACTACACCCTGGTTAATCTGATCCTGGATCGCGGCGCTGTTCCCGAACTGATGCAGGAGGACTGTCAGCCAGGTCTTCTGGCCGACGCTGTGGCGCCGCTGCTCACCGATCCGGCCGCCGCCGCCGCTCAAGTGGCCGAGCTCGAAAAAGCGCTCGCCCTGATGGGGGCGGGGGCCGAAAACCCCTCCCGCCGGGCCGCCCAGGCAATTTTGGCGTTTTTGGGCGAGCAGCCCTAATTGTGACAATCGAACCGTTGACGCCGCGCCTGCGCAACAATAATTTCCTGCCTGCTATGATGATGACCGTGCTCAAGCGCAAGACGATGACGACGAAGCCCTCCGGGGCTTTGGTTGCCGCGCGCTGACGCCGATCCGCCAACGCACGAACCGAAGCCCCGCCGCAAGGTCCGGGGCTTTTTTGTTGCCCGCACCGAAGGCCTCTAGGAGAGAGTAACAGACATGAAAGCCAATCCCACCGTTGCCATTGTCGGTGCGACCGGTGCCGTCGGCGCCGAATTCATCGGCTGCCTGGAGAACCGCAATTTCCCGGTCGGCAAGCTTAAGGCGCTGGCCAGCGCCCGCTCTGCCGGTAAGACGGTCCAGTTCAAAGGCCAGCCGGTGGTGATCGAGGAGCTGACCGAGACCGCTTTTGATGGCGTCGACATCGCGCTGTTCTCGGCGGGTGGCTCCATCTCCAAGAAATTCGCGCCCATCGCCGTCAAAGCGGGGGCCGTGGTGGTCGACAACTCCTCGGCCTTCCGCATGCTGCCCGACGTGCCGCTGGTGATCCCGGAAATCAACGCCAGCCGCATCAAGGAGCACAAAGGCATCATCGCCAACCCGAACTGCGCCACTATCACGGCGCTGGTGCCGCTATGGCCGATCCACAAGGCCAACCGCATCAAGCGGCTGATCATCTCGACCTATCAGGCCGCATCGGGCGCCGGCGCTGCGGCCATGGCCGAGCTGTCCGACTCCACCAAGGCCCATCTCGAAGGCAAGCCCTATCACCAGAAGGTGCTGCCGCATCCTTATGCCTTCAATCTTTTCAGCCACAACACCGCGATCGATCCGGAGACCGGCTACAACGACGAAGAGACCAAGGTGATCAAGGAAACCAAGAAGATCTTTGAGGACCAAGCGATTGCCGTCTCGGCCACCTGCATCCGCGTGCCGGTGCTGCGCGCCCATTCGGAATCGATCACCTTCGAATGCGAAAAGCCGATCTCGGAAGACGCCGTGCGCGAACTCCTGAAAGACGCGCCGGGCGTGAAGCTAGTCGATGACCGGACCAAGAACTACTTCCCGATGCCGATTGATGCTTCGGGGCAGGGCGATGTCCTGGTCGGTCGCATTCGCAAGGACCTCTCGGATCCCAGCGGCCATTCGATCTCGATCTTCGTTGCTGCCGATCAGCTGCTGAAGGGCGCCGCCCTCAACGCCGTCCAGATCGCCGAGCTGCTGTAAGTTGTTTAGCCTCCCCTCACCGCAGGGGAGGCCAAAGGTTCACCTCACCGCGAGGCGAAATACCAAAGCCGCCCGGTGCGAAAACCATTCGGGTCTTCGCGATAACCCTTGGCGTACATGCAGCGGAAGAAGCCGCGCATAGAGTGTCCGGTTTGGATCGCGGTTCTGGCATAATAGCCCGTTCGCCTGGCGTATTGGGCGGTCGAAGACGCCCGTTCGCAGATCACTTGGTCGTGGCGGAACTCCGCATAGGTGGTGCCGCGTTTCGCAAAATAATAGCTGCTGGCCGCCGCCGCCGCACCGGTCAAAAGCACGGCCATTGCCGTTCCGGCTACAAGGACTGTCATACGCATCGGAACCTCTGCGAATAATCAATCGATGACTGCATCTTACACAGATTTCATGTTAGTGGAGGCAGCATTGCTGCGTCGCGAGGACGCGCGGCAGCTGCAAAAGTGACGGCAACCCCTATTCCGGGAGATGTGCCCGGCCTTCTCTTAAGATGTTCATGGCTAATGCCATTCAGCTTCGGTTCAGGTTTTCACGCGTAATTTTCCACGGCAATTGGTCCGGTTGGCGGGCATGAAGCGATTCCTCTTTTGTGTGATCGCGCTGGCGAGCGGGACGGCTTCGGCAGAGGCCGCGCCGTTTTGCGCCTCGCCTGGAGAGTTGAAACTGCTGAAAGCCGCGGTGCTGGAGCAGGCTTTGACCGCTGCCGCGCAGAGCTGCCGTCTCGATGCCGAATTCAACCGCTTCGTAGCCGCTTATCATCAAGGCATGGTGGAAAGCGACCGGGCCTTGAAGGTCTTCTTCTCGCATCACCACACCGGCGAGGACTATCAAGGCTACAAGGCCCGCATCGCCGCCACTCTGGCGCAAAAGAGCCTTCACGATCCGGCGTTCTGCGGCGAAGCCAAGCGGGTTTTCGCCATTGCTTTGACGCGTGAGCACGCACCGCCGCCGCATCTGATCGCGACGGGATATGAGCAATGCAGATTGCCGGCGCAGACGCAGACGCAGACGGCGGCGATGTCCTTGAGCCCGGCACGCCGCGCCGCGCCGCCGGCCCCGGTTTTGCCGCCGGAAGCCGAAAAGGCCTTGGCTTTGGCCCCGCATGGCGCACAAGCGCGCGCGATGCCGCCTGTACCAGCCTTGCGGCCGGCCCCGGCGATGAAAATGGCCGTGCAAAAGCCTGCCACGCCGGCGCGCCATATCACGAACGCTGCTCTGCCGCGCGCCATGGAAGAGAGCGCATCTTCCAGCGATCCCATCCCCAACGCCTATAAGCGGGGTGCTTATTGGGTGGTGCGAGATGGTTCGTCTACGGATGATCGTTCTCACCCGCCATCGCCTTACATGTTCCAAGGCCCGGATGGTCATTGGATCGTCGTCACCGGTTCTGATGGGCCGCAGGAGTGACGGGCGTACCGGGGCTTCATCTTCTTCTTAAGTGAGGGTAAAGCGCCCCGCGCAGCGGCCTCGAATCTTGGCGCGCCGCGTTCTACTACTGGATCATGCCGTTGCCCAATTTCACGCTGCCTGACCTGCCCATCGCGGAATGCCTGCCGCGCCTTGTTGCCGTGCTGGGCGAACAACCCAATGCCGTGCTGGTGGCACCGCCGGGCGCGGGCAAGACGACATCGGTGCCGCTGGCCCTGCTGAACGCCGCGCCGATGAAGCTGGGCCGTATCCTGATGCTGGAACCGCGCCGGCTGGCGGCGCGCGCCGCGGCCAGCCGCATGGCAAGTTTGATCGGTGAGAAGGTGGGCCAGACGGTCGGTTTCCGCACCCGCCTTGAAAGCGCTGTGTCCGCAGCCACCCGCATCGAGGTGGTGACGACTGGTCTCTTGGTTCGCCGCTTGCTCGGCGACCCGGGATTGGAAGGCGTTTCCGCCGTCATCCTCGATGAAATCCATGAACGCTCGCTGGAAGCCGATCTGGCGCTGGCGCTCAGCCTCGATGCGCAGGCGATGCTGAGACCGGATTTGCGGCTTCTCGCCATGTCGGCCACCCTCGATGGTGCGCGCCTCTCTGCCATCATGTCTGCTCCCATTGTGGAAAGCGCCGGGCGCATGCATCCGGTCGAGGTCCGTTATGCCGCGCGTGATCTGCCGCAGCTGCGTGATCTTTCCGGCGTGATGGCTCGAGCCATTCGCGGCGCGCTTGCCGAAGCCTCGGGCGATATCCTCGCTTTTCTGCCGGGCATGGCGGAAATCCGCCGTACCGAATCCGCACTGGAAGGCATTGAAGCCGCGGTATTGCCGCTGCATGGCGATCTGCCGCCCGCCTCGCAGGATCTGGTGCTGAAGCCTGCGGAAGGCCGTCGTGTGGTACTGGCCACGGCCATTGCCGAAACTTCGCTCACCGTGCCCGGCGTGCGCATTGTCATTGATGGCGGCTTTCGCCGGGCTCCGCGTTTTGATCCGGCGAGCGGCCTCACACGTCTTGTCACCGAACGCGTCAGCCGCGCGGTGGCCGATCAGCGCAGCGGCCGCGCCGGGCGTGAGGCGCCTGGCATCGCCATCCGGCTGTGGACCGAAGCGGCCCAGCGCGGCCTTCGCCTCTATGATCGCCCCGAAATTTTGGAGGCCGAGCTTTCCGGTCTGGTGCTCGATTGCGCCGGCTGGGGCACGCCGCCCGGCGAACTTTCCTTTCTCGATGCGCCGCCGGATGGTGCCATCGCCACCGCCCGCACATTGCTCATAGAGCTTGGCGCCTTGGACGAGACGGGTGCCATCACGCCTCTCGGCAAGCGGATGAACATGCTTGGCGCCCATCCGCGCCTTTCCGCCATGATGCTGGCGGCCGGCGAGGCTGCTCAGCAAGCCCGCGCTTGCGATATCGCGGCACTGCTCGAAGCCCGTGATCCGTTGCGTGGCGGGCCCGAGGCTCCTGCCGACATCATGGCGCGTCTGGAAGCGATCGAGGGGGACGACGCCGCGCGGGATGCCGACCGCAATGCCATCCGCAGCATCCGCCAAGCCGCCAGGCAATATCGCTCCCGGCTCGGCATCGGAGCCACGCGGCAAGCAGGCGGCAATCCGGCGCCTCTCATTGCAGCGGCGTTTCCCGACCGGCTGGCGCAGCGCCGCAGCGAGCTGGGCAGTTTCCGCCTCTCGGGCGGGGGCGGTGCGCGGCTTGCAGTGACCGATCCGCTCGCCAGGGAAGGGCTTCTCGCAGTGGCGGCGCTGGAGATGAAAACCTCGCCGCGTATCACTATGGCGGCCCCGCTGGATCTTGCGGAGCTGCCTGCCGCCATCGCCGCGCGGATCAAGGAGTGTGTGGAAACCAGTCTTGATCCGGCCACCGGCAGCGTTCAGGCGCGGCGCCGCAAGAGCCTTGGTGCGCTGGTGCTGGAAGAACGCGCCGCGCCGCCCGATGCGGCAGAGGCCGCGACGGCTTTGCTGGAGGCCATCCGCGCCAATCCCGCTCATCTTCCGTGGACGGATGATACGCGAAATCTTCAAGCGCGCCTCAAGCTGATGCATGGGCTTGAGCCGGAGATTTGGCCGGCCTCGGATGACGCCAGCTTGATTGTCACGCTTGAAGATTGGCTTCTGCCGCATCTGCACGGCCTCACGCGTCTTTCCGACCTCGCGGGGCTTGATCTCGGTGCTATTCTGCAAGACCGCTTGGAGTGGTCGCTGAAGAACCGGCTCGACAAGGAATTGCCGGCGCATCTGACGCTGCCGCATGGCCGCGCTGTTGTCGATTACACCGAACCGGTCCCCATCGCATCCGCGCGCGCCCAGCATTTCTATGGGCTGGCCGAAACACCCAAGCTCGCAGGCGGGCGCGTGCCTCTGCGCCTCGCGCTGCTTTCACCGGCCGGACGGCCGATTGCGCTCACCGCTGATATCGCGGGTTTCTGGAAAGGCGCCTGGGCTGATGCCCGCCGCGACATGCGCGGGCGTTATCCCAAGCACAATTGGCCTGAGAATCCGCTGCTGCCCGGAGCGCCGCCGCGATGAGCGGGGGCAAAACGAAAACGCCCCGCTGTTTCCAGCAGGGCGTTCCCCATTCGCCTTCTTACGCTTACCGCTTATCGATCGGTGTGTAATCGCGCGGCACGGCACCGGTATAGAGCTGGCGCGGGCGGCCGATCTTCTGATGCGGGTCTTCCAGCATTTCCTTCCACTGGCCGATCCAGCCGACGGTGCGGGCCAGAGCAAAGAGCGCCGTGAACATCGACACCGGGAAGCCCAGCGCGCGCAAGGTGATGCCGGAATAGAAGTCGATGTTGGGGTAGAGCTTCTTCTCGACGAAATATTCATCTTGCAGCGCGATGCGTTCCAGCTCCATCGCGACATGCAGCAAGGGATCGTCATGCTGGCCAAGCTCATCGAGCACGGCATGGCACTGGATCTGCATCGCCTTGGCGCGGGGATCGTAATTCTTATAGACGCGGTGGCCGAAGCCCATCAGGCGGAAAGGATCGTTCTTGTCCTTGGCGCGGCGGATGAATTCGGGAATGCGGTCGACTGTGCCGATGGTTTCCAGCATCTTCAGCGCCGCTTCATTGGCGCCGCCATGGGCCGGGCCCCAGAGGCAGGCGATACCGGCCGCGATGCAGGCAAAGGGATTGGCGCCCGAGGAACCGGCCAGACGCACCGTCGAAGTGGAGGCGTTCTGCTCGTGATCGGCGTGCAGAATGAAGATGGTGTCCAGCGCCTTGGCCAGCACTGGATTCACTTCATACTCTTCCGTCGGATAGGAGAAGCACATCCTGAGGAAGTTCTCGGTATAGCCGAGCTTGTTCAGCGGATAAACGAAGGGATGGCCGGTGGAATAGCGATAGGCCATCGCCGCAATGGTCGGGATCTTGGCGACCAGGCGGACGCAAGCAAGCTCACGCTGGCGCGGATCATTGACGTTCAAGGAGTCGTGATAGAAGGCCGAGAGCGCGCCGACGACCCCGCACATCACCGCCATCGGGTGGGCGTCACGGCGGAAGCCGCGATAGAAGGCAGCCAGCTGTTCATGCACCATCGTGTGATGGGTGATGGTGTGGTTGAACTTGCCCATCTGGTCTTTGTTCGGCAGTTCGCCGTAGAGCAAGAGATAGCAGACTTCGAGGAAGCTCGATTTGGCCGCCAGCTGGTCGATGGGATAGCCGCGATAGAGCAGAATGCCGGCATCGCCATCGATATAGGTGATGTCGCTTTCGCAAGACGCCGTTGAGGTGAAGCCCGGATCGTAGGTGAACACGCCGGTGTCGCCATACAGACGTCGGATGTCGATCACCTCAGGGCCTTGGCTGCCGCCGAACACCGGCAGCTCATAGGTCTTGCCCTTGTAGTCGAGGGTCGCTTTTCCGGCGGGCACCGCCTTACTGTCTCTCATCGTGTTCTCCCGTTAAACGATCTGTCGCCCTTTCCCGCAATGCAGCAATTTTCCATAAGGGCTGTCAATCGCTGGAACCGCTCTAAAGCGCGTGCGCAACGAGCCTTGTCAAGGATTCGTCGCGGCCAAGCACTTCGAGCATCGCAAAGATCGGTGGCGAGGTGGTGTGGCCGGTGAGGGCGGCCCGCAGCGGCTGGGCCACTTGCCCAAGTTTCAGGCTATTTTCCTCGGCGAAGGCGCGGGCCTTTTCTTCCAGCGTATGCCCTGTCCACTCGGTTGTGGCCAGCGCTGTCAGGAACGCCCCCAGGGTTTTCCTGGCGTCCTCGTTCAGCAGTTTCGCAGCGGCTTCGTCGAGGGGCTGCACGCCGTCCGTGAACAGAAATTCCGCGGCTGTAGTCAGTTCCACCAGGGTTTTGGCGCGCTCTTTCAGCGAAGGCATGGCTTTCACCAGGCGCTCGCGGGCTTTTTTGTCGAGCGTCCGCGGCGGTGTCTCGCGGGACAATCGCGCGGCCACTTCATCCGCCAGCGCCGTATCGGCCATCTCGCGCATATAATGGGCGTTCAGATTGTCCAGCTTCTTGAAATCGAGGCGGGCAGGGCTTTTGCCGATACTCTCGAGGTTGAACCATTCGATGGCTTGCTTGGTCGGAATGATCTCGTCATTGCCGTGGCTCCAGCCCAGGCGCAGCAGATAGTTGCGCATGGTCTCAGGCAGGTAGCCCATGTCGCGATATTCGCCGACAGCTTGCGCGCCATGGCGCTTGGAGAGCTTGGCGCCATCGGGACCATGGATCAGCGGCACATGGCCATAAGTCACGTCCGGCCAGCCCAGCGCCTTGATCAGCTGCATCTGGCGGGCGGCGTTGTTGAGATGATCATCGCCGCGGATGATGTGGGTCACGCCCATATCGTAATCGTCCACCACCACAGCCAGCATGTAGGTCGGCGTGCCGTCCGAGCGCAGCAGGATCATGTCATCGAGCTGCTCGTTGGCGAAGCGTACATCGCCTTGAACGATATCGCGGATAATGGTTTCGCCGCTGGTCTCAGCCCTCAGACGGATTACGAATGGCGCGCCTTCCGGCGCTTCCTTGGGATCACGGTCGCGCCAGCGCCCGTCATAGCGGATGGGCTTGCCGGCGGCGCGCTGGGCGGCGCGCATCTCTTCCAGCTCGGCCGGAGTGGCGTAGCAGCGATAAGCTTTGCCTTCGGCCAGAAGCTGCTCGGCGATTTGGCGATGCCGCGGGGCGCGCTCAAACTGATAGGTGATCTCACCGTCCCAATCGAGTTCCAGCCATTTCATGCCGTCGAGGATGGCGGCCACGGCTTCCGGGGTGGAGCGCTCGCGGTCGGTATCTTCGATACGCAGCAGGAACTTGCCGCCGGTGTGGCGGGCATAGAGCCAATTGAAGAGTGCGGTCCGGGCGCCGCCGATATGCAGCATGCCGGTGGGCGAGGGCGCAAAGCGCAGGACGGGTTTGCCGGTGTCAGTTTTGTTCGTATCTGTCATGATGGGGATCGGGGGCTAATCGCGAAAGCGGCTTTAAGTGATTGCGCGGCCAAGTGCAATTTCGCATTGGGGCGGCAGGGAAATCGGTGCCGCATTGTGCTCTTTTGTGCCCTTAATGGCGCGCAAAATCCGCCAAGAGGCGCTTTCCGACCGCATTCGCTGGCCGTTATGGCTGCCTTTTGCCCTGGCAATGGGGATTGGGGTCTATTTTACCCGGCTGGAGGAGCCGCCACTCTGGCAGGCCTGGGCGGTGCTCGGCCTTGCCCTGGGGGCGGGCATGGGGGCTGGGTTCAGCCGCAGCGCGTTTCTCCGCATCGCTCTGGCACTGCTGGCGGCACTGGCGCTGGGATTTGGCATCGCCAAACTGCGTAGCGAGAGCGTCCGCGCGCCGGTTCTGCGCGAGCGCCTCGGCCCCATTTATCTCTCTGCGCGCGTGGTGGGATCGGAGCCGCGTGGCAATGGCAGCCGCTTACTGCTGGAACCGCTCCCTATCGACCGGCTGGGGGCGGCGACACCCAAACGGCTGCGGTTAACGGTGCGGGCGCATAGTGCGGTGCCTCAGCCGGGTGAATGGGTTGAGGTGCTCGCTATTCTGATGCCGCCGCCGGAGCCTTCTATACCTGGCGATTACGATTTCGGGCGCTGGGCTTATTACCAGCAGATCGGCGCGGTCGGGTATCTTTATGGCATCCCGCATCGTATCGAGCCGCCGCGCCCGCCAACGCTATTCGAACAGATATTAGCGCGTCTGGAAGATTTGCGCGGCGCCATGACAGCGCGGGTGCGCAGTATCATTCCGGGGCCTGACGGGGTGATTTCCGCTGCGTTGATCACGGGCCAGCGTGTCGATATCGAACCTTCTGACCAGACCGCCTTTCGCGATTCCGGCCTCATGCATGTGTTGTCGATTTCCGGTCTGCATCTGGCGCTGGCAGGCGGTTTCTTTTTCTGGACCATCCGCGCCTTTTTCGCGCTCTTCCCCGCTGTCGTGCTGCGCTATCCCATCAAGAAGTGGGCGGCGGCGGGCGCCCTCTTAGGCTCGACCTTCTATTTGCTCATCAGCGGCTGTGAAGCTCCGGCGGTTCGTTCCTGGATTATGCTGGCGATCATGTTCGCAGCGGTGCTGGTAGATCGCCCGGCTTTGTCGATGCGCTCGGTGGCTTTGGCGGCGGGGATCATTCTTCTCTTCACGCCGGAGAATGTGCTTGATCCCGGGTGCCAGATGTCCTTTGCGGCGGTGATCGGGCTCATTGCCTTGGCGGAATGGACGGCCGCTCATCGCAGCGAAGAGGAAAACAAAAGCTGGCTGCGCAAGGCTTGGCTTTATGTGGCCGGAATTTGCGTCACCAGCATCATTGCTGGTCTTGCCACCGCGCCAATCTCGATCTTCCATTTCGATCGGGCATCACCCTTCGGCATTCTGGCCAATCTGGCGGCTTTGCCGGTGGTGGGAGCGGTGATCATGCCGGCGGCGACCGCCGCCATGGTGCTGATGCCGTTTGGCCTCGACAAATGGGCCCTGATTATTATGGGCAAAGGCGTGGCGGTGATGATGGCCATCGCCCATTGGGTTGCCGATCTGCCGGGTGCTGGAACCGTTGTGCCTGCTTGGCCGGGCTGGTGTGTCGCCGCCGTGATGTTTGGCGGCCTTTGGGTTGCGTTATGGCGGCGAGGATGGCGGTGGTTTGGTTTGGCACCCATCGCGCTCGGCATCGGCTTTGCGCTAATCGCGCCGCCGCCGGATCTGCTCATCGCCCGGGATGGACGTACGGTAGCGGTACGTCTCGGCGATGGCCGCTTGGCGTTTATAGGACAAGCGAAGGATCGCTATGCGGCAGAAAACTGGTTGCGCCGGGTCGGTGATGAACGCAGCCCGAGTGAAGCCATTGGCGGACCCGGTATGCACTGCGACGGCCAGGGCTGTGTGGCGCGGGTCAAAGGACTGCTTATCGCGGTGGACACGCGGGCGGAAGCCTTGAACGAAGATTGCGTTCGCGCCGATATCGTGGTGAGCACCACGCCCGCTCACGCCTTCTGCAAAGGACCAGTACTCGTCATCGATTCTGACGATCTGATGGCCAACGGCGCTTATGCCGTGCGGTTCAGCCAGCCGGTATTAATCGAGAGTATGGCACAGCTTCGCGGTCAGCGTCCTTGGAGCAAAGCTCAGTAACGCCGGATCAGGCCTACCAGCTTGCCTTGGACCCGGACGCGGTCCGCGCCGTAAAGCCGGGTCTCGTAGGCCGGGTTGGCTGCTTCCAAAGCGATGGAATCTCCGCGGCGGCGCAGGCGTTTCAGCGTGGCTTCGTTGTTATCCACCAAGGCCACGACGATCTCGCCGGAATTGGCGACATCGGCTTCCTGGATGATCACCGTATCGCCATCGAGGATACCGGCATTGATCATGGAATCACCGGTCACTTCCAAGGCGTAGTAGTCGCCACGGCCGACCATACCGCTCGGCACCGGTACATCGGCGATCTTGTTCTGCAAGGCTTCGATCGGCGTACCAGCGGCAATGCGGCCGACCAGCGGCACATTCACCGAGCCTTCGCCGTCGCCCATGGGTTTGCGCGGAGCTCCGGCGCCACGGGCGTCGAGATTGGTCACCGCGCTGCGGCCATGCCGGCTCGGGCTCATGCGCTGGGCTTGGCTGCGCGTGGTCGCCGGACGCAAGGTTTCAGCCATGTTGTCGGGCAGTTTGACGATTTCGAGGGCGCGGGCCCGCTTTTCCATCCGGCGGAGGAAGCCGCGTTCTTCCAAGGCCGTGATCAGGCGGTGAATGCCTGATTTGGACTTGAGATCGAGAGCATCTTTCATCTCATCAAAGGAGGGTGGCACGCCGCTTTCGCGCACCCGCTCATGGATGAACATCAAAAGCTCGTATTGCTTGCGGGTGAGCATCCCCAGCCCTCCGTTGCGCCGCCGGCGTTCTGCCGATTGCCGTTTTTTGCCCGGCGAACAAAGCCGAAACACGGAGAATCGTTCTACTTTAGTTCCCGCGAGGCGTCAACAAGCCTGCCGTCTGCCGAGTCAATGCGACGCAGAATTGTGCACAGCGGAACTAGCGGAATGAGACCAAGCTACGAAGCTGACGAACAACATGGTGATGTCGTCCTGTTCCCCGAGCGGGGCGATGAGCTGTTCCACGGCCAGCCAGCGTTTGTTCTTGAAATCGACGCGCGAGATCAGCCGGGTTGGCGCCTTGGTTGCGAGCACTTCACCGAAGATTTCGTGCCAGCTGGCAACAACATGGGGCGGCAGGAAATCGGTGATGAATTTCCCCGTCATCGCGCCATAAACTTCTTCCCAGCGCATGCCGGCGCGGCGGATGAAATAGGTGATGCCGTTATGCTGCGGCCGGACTTCGACCAGCCCGATATGCGGGGTGAATTTCTTCATCGCCACCGGGTTGAGATCGGCACGGGAAGGCATGGCGCGGCCGTCGCAACACGATTTCCAATAACCACAAGCCAGGATGTTGGGTTCGCGCGCAAACGACAAGGTCGCATCGAAGGTATTTGGTGAAATGGAGCTGTCCACGCGGGCCCCCTGCTGTCGAGCGCAGGTTGCGAGCTTGGTCCCAACGTCTTTGCCGAAGCGTTAAGGTATGGTCCGCGCTTGACGAATTAATTGTGACGTTGCGCGCATCAGCTTTGGAGTATTCGAACGAAAATCATTGCAAATATGACGGTTTCAATAGAGGGCCGTTCTGCTCCAAGAGACAAAGCTGGTGAGGAGCATGGTGACGCTCTCTCGCTCTCCGAGGGGAGCAATCAGCATTTCAATGGAGAGCCAGGTTTTTTCTTTGAAATCAACTCTGGCGGTCAGCCGTACCGGTGCCTTGCTGAAACGGACGTGGTCAAAGGCTTCAATCCAGGTTTGGGCGACGGCAGGTGGCAGGAATTCGCTCAGATATTTTCCTGTCATGGCACCATAGACATTTTCCCACTGTGAGCCTGCTCGCCGGATGTAGTAAGCGCCTTTGCGGTCCTCACGGACTTCGACGAGCCCGATATGCGAGGTGAATTGCTTCATTGCGATCGGATTTAGATCGGTCCGTGACGGCATCGGGTGTTCCCCGCAACAAGATTGCCAATAGGCATAGGCAAGCTTGTTGGGCGCCCGCGTGAAGGCGAGCGTGGAATCAAATTGATTGGGTGAGGCTGGACCGCTCACAGATACGTACCCCGCAAGATGATTGAGCTTATCAAAGCCTTTGCGGGGAAGCATCAGGCAAGGTTTATTCCTTGTCGGCCACGAAGTCCTGGTTGGACAACATCACTTTGGTGTGGTTGTCATCGACTTGGATCTCGGTGAAGAGATAGCCGCCCTTGTTGTCCGGTCCGCCGACCAGCGGCACCGAAGACAAAGTGGACTTCTCCTGCCAGGTGATGCGCGTCACCACGATCCAGTTCAAGGGCGGAATGCCTTCAAAGGAAAATTTGCCGGCCCCATCGCACATGGCTTTGTGGTCATATTTGTGCGCGTTGCGCTCATAGTTGGACGGATAACCGGCGCCTGTTTCCAGAACTTGTTCAAGCTCGGTGTTGTAGCCGACCGCCGGAATGAGTGAGACAGGCGCGCCGGCGCAAGTGACGACCCGGCCTTCGGGCAGCTTCAGGAAGGCTTGGCCGGTGACGGTGTAAGACCCGCTTTGAGTCCAGGTTTTGAAGTCATCGGCGAGAAAGGGCGTCAGGATTTGCTGCGGCGCATCACTGGCGCAACCGGCAAGACCAAGGAGAAGCACAAGAGCGGGGAGAGGGCGGGGCATGGCAAGGTCCGGAGGAAATCTCGGCAGGGAGTCTCTTCGCCTATGGTAAGCGAAATCTTAACAAAGCGCTTTCGGGGGCTTTGATTTGTAACAAGCTTTCGCAGCCTTCTTCCGGCACGGCATGCCGTAGCTGCAATTGATTGTATGTCGGACTGATGAAATAGCAGCCCAAATACGGCATGCTGCGCGCCTCTTTGCCAAGAATCTCGGGAGGTTTCGATGATGCGTCGGCTTTTGGTAGCGATCCTGTTCTCAGCCTCTGCTGCTTGCGCGCAGGACTCCATGTCCAATATGTCGAACATGGGCTCCATGAAGCATCACATGGCCAATGCCAGTATGCACACCATGCCGGCGACGGTTTCAAGCGTGGACAAATCGACCGGTATTGTGGAGGTTGCCAGCGCGGGGACGACGTTGAAACTGCATTTTCCGTCCGCCGCGCTCAGCGATCTGAAGATTGGAGACAAGATCACCTTGCATCTGGGCTTCACCAAACCCTGATCTCTTACCAGCCTTCATAGCCTCCGGGGCCGTAAGGACCGCGCGGTCCCGGGCCATAATCCGGCGCAGGCGGCGGCGGAGCGGGGCGGTAGTAGACCCGCTCGCGATCACGGTCACCGTGATCCTGGCTGGCAAGAATCGCGGTCAAGGCGATCAGGCCGACACCGACGGCAATGGCCGTTCCGGTATTGTCGTGGCGGCGGCGGTCGCGGTCATAGCCGTTCTCAAAGCCATTGCCATACCCATTGTCATAGCCCCGGTTGTAGCCGCGGTCGAACCCATGGCTGTAGCTATCGTGGCGGCCATCCCGATAGGCATGTTCGAAGGGGTCGGCTTGGGCGGCTGTGCCGGCCAAAAGGCTGAGGGCGAGGGCTGCACTCAAAAAGCGTTTCATGGTGGGGGCTCCTTCCCCGGAATTTCGGGAGGAGATTGCGCCCGGCTGCCTGAACGAAAGCTGGGACAGGCGTTTAGCTGCGGTTCATCTTGGTGGCGAAATCGCGCCAGCCTGCAATTCAGACGGATTCGCTAAAATCTATCAAAAAACCGCTGCAAATTATGGCATACACTGTTCGCATTGACGGCGCTTGGCGCCAATTGGAGGGGGTATTCATGAGTGAAGAAAAGGTCGAGGTGACGGCCGAAAGCCATCACCACCACCATCCTGAAGTCGAACGCATCGAAACCGTATCGAGCACCACCACGCCCTGGACGGTGCGGCTGGTGTTTGGCGTGCTCGGCCTTGTGTTCATCGGTGCTGCCGTTGCCGCGTGGGAATTCCGCGCCTTGTTCGATGATCATATCGCTCAGGCGCTGCCTTACATCATTGCCGGTCTTGGCGTGATCGGTGTCGGCGCGATCGTGGAATCGATCACAACGGAAATCTGGCTGGCGCTTATTGGCGGCCTGATTGCTCTGGCCGTGACGTTCTTGATCGTCGGCCGTTCTCAGGTGTTTCCGTCGGAAGGTGCGCTTTATGTTATCGACCGCTTCACCGGTACGGTACAGTTCTGCACGCCGGATGGCTGCAAGCCGTTGAAGCAGGTATCCGAGTTGCCCAAACCCGCTCTGCCTGAATATTTGCCGCCGCCGGTTCAAGGAATGCTGCCGCCTCCGCCGGCTGCGACGGCGCCTGTTCCGCCGCCGCCTGCAGCGCAACCTGCTGCACCTTCGCCCGCTGCGCCTGTGAAGGCACCCGCGAAGAAGTAAGCCGCGACTTAAAATTAAGTGGTCGTGCCGCTTATATATCAGGCCACGGACAATCGTCCGTGGCCTGACTTTTATGCACCTCTGATGACGGCTCTGACCTCAACGGTAGAGTGTCATCCTGTCGCGATAATCTATAAATTCGATATTGCATGTATCTGTACATTTATTTTGAAAATCAGAAATGATGTTTGAAATTGCCTAAGAGAAATATTGGCCGGAAATATCCGAGGCAGAGATTTGTTGGAGTTGGCCGTTACACGGGTGTCTGCTTTCCTAGGTAAAAACACGTACGGCCTGATGAGAGTGACACCCGGTCCGCAAATGCAAAAATGCGATTGCTGCCGGGCTCAAGATTTTCTTGTGCTGACGCTACGTCAGGCGGACGATGTTGGGATGCTCGGGAGGATAGGAACATGCCGGTCTATCGCCTCACGCCTTTGAAAGGCACCGAATTGGCTCCGCAATGGCGGGCATCATCCATGCGTCCTCACTGTTTATGGGTACGCGCCAAGGATGAAAACGACGCGCGCCGCCAAGTGGCAATGGCAACGGCCGTGTCGGGTGGGGCCATGGAAGCGCCCGAACCGTGGAAAGATGCCGGTCTGGTTGCCTGTGAATACGACGACAGCAAGAACGTTGCGGCCGGAATCATTTATGTGCGGCGGAGCGCTTATCCGCAAAGCACAATAGATAATGGCCGGCGCCTTAGCGCGTAATCATGCTTTCAACAGCCATCGAGCGGGATGATCTCCAGGCGATCGCCGGTGCTCGCGGCCGCCGCTTGTGGTTTGCGTAAGATCAATGCGTCAGCTTCCGCCAGTACCGAAAGCATGGAGGAATCCTGCGCCAGGAAGGGCTCTGCCCAAACCTCGCCGTCCACATGGGAAAGCCGCGCGCGCAAATAAGCTTGGCGATCGTTGTTGGCGGGAAGATCGCCCTTCAGCCGGGCTGTGGTGGTATGACAGCCGCAACGGAGCTTCTGGGAAAGGCTGCAGCTATGCTGTGCGGTCCCCAGCATGGCATCGATGGCCGGACGCAAGAACAGGATGGCGCAGACCAGAGCGGAAACCGGATTGCCGGGAAGTCCCAAGATCGGTGTGTCACCGAGCCGCCCGAACAGCAGGGGCTTGCCCGGCTTCATCGCCACCTTCCAGAAATCGAGGACGAAATCTGTATTGCCGAGAGCTTTCTGCACCAGATCGTGGTCGCCTACCGAAGCGCCGCCCAAGGTCACGATGAGTTCGGCATTGGCATCGGCGATGGTGGCGATTTCCTGTGCGGTATCCGGCAGGATGCCGAAATCGCAAGGTGCGCCGCCCCAGGTCGTGACCATGGCGGATAGGCCATAGCCCGTGGAGGCGGTGATGCCGCCGGGCTTGCGCGGTGCGCCGGGAGCCGACAGTTCGTCACCGATGGAGGCGATTGCCACGCGGGGGCGCCGCCGCACTTTCATTTGCGTGACATCGCCCGCTGCCAGCAAGGCCATATCGCGGGAATTGATGCGTTTGCCGGCGGGCAAGAGCACATCCCCTTTTTTGAAATCGAGCCCGGCCGGGCGGATGTAATCGTGATGCAAGGCTGAGGCATTGAAATGGATGGTATCGCCGGTGCGGTCGACTTCCTCCTGAATCACAATGGCATCGGCGCCATCGGGGATCATGCCGCCCGTGAAGATCCGCACCGCTTCACCCGAGGCGACATAGCCAACGAAAGGGTGTCCGGCCGGTGCAGTGCCGATCACCCGGCGCGGGGCATCGCTATCGGAGAGGCGCACGGCGAAGCCGTCCATGGCGGAGGCCGCGAAAGGCGGCTGGTCGTATTTGGCGCGCACGTCTTCGGCCAGCACCCTGCCGGCCAGATGAGCAAGGTCCATCGCTTCGGTATCGATGGGAGCAAAGGCCGAGGTGATACGGCGTTGCGCCTCTTCAACGCTGATCATCGGAACATATCCTCCGGACGTACCCGTGCTGCCTGCGCGAGTTTTTCAAGGACATCTGCGGGCAGGCTCGCCAGCCGCCCGGTGAGAAAAGCATAGACTTGCGAAGCCGGGACGCCAGCCGATTTGGCCCATTCCGTAGCTCTGAGATGATGGCTGGTCATGAAATTGCGCAAAGCCGCACGCTGGGCGTTTGGAGGAGCGATCACCGGTGCGGCCACTTCACCATTTAGCACTGTAGGCCGGCCGCGGGTCGGCACCACCGGGGTTTTGCGCAGCGAGCGCAATGGTGGAGCGATGGGGGCGGCGAAGCTGCCGCTTTTGCCGCCGGATTTGGCCAGCAATCGCACCCCCTCGATCACCGCACTTTTGTCGATGGCTTTGGTCATGTCGTAAACCGTGAGGGCGGCAAGCGAAGCAGCGGTGAGGGCTTCCATCTCGACGCCGGTACGGGCCACGGTCTTCACGGTCGCCGTGATGCGAATGGCATTTTTCTCGGCGATATTTTCGAAGGCGACTTCGGCCTTGCTTAAGGGGATGCTGTGGCAGAGCGGAATCAGCTCCGATGTTTTCTTGGCCGCCATGATGCCGGCAATGCGGGCCACGGCCAGCACGTCGCCTTTGGGCGTCTCACCGGCCGCCACCGCCTCGAAGGCTTCTTCCGACAGCACGATCAACGCTTCCGCGGTAGCCTCGCGCTCGGTGGTGTCTTTGCCCGACACGTCCACCATGCGGGCTGCGCCGTTTTCATCCAAATGGGTAAGGTCGCTCATGGGGCAAGTCTAGAAAAGTTCTGCGACGGAGGCGAGGGGATTACCGCCCTCCGAAGGCCCATATCAAGGCATCGGTAAGCTGGATGTCCCACATGACGTTGGCGTGGCCGGAAACATGGGTTTCCAGAACCACGTCTTCGCCCGCCGCCTTTGCTTTGGCAGCCGTTTCGGAACCATCCGTCCAGTCCATAATTTCGCTGTTGGTTAGGAACAGTTTCGGGCCTTTGGGGCCGAACGGTCCATCATGGGGGACGGATGGCGAAAGTCCCACCGCATAGCCGAAAAGATCGGGGTGGCGCAGCGCCGTATCGACGGCCCAGTCTGCACTAGCGGACCGCCCAGTGAGAAGGCGATCTTCCGGTCGTGGCGAGGCGCCAAATTTGCTTTCGGCCAGCGGCATGACCTCTTTCAGGAAGAAGGCTTCATGCTTGAGGAAATAAGCGTTTTCAGGTGTGTGGTTCAAAATGTAGTCCGCCGTCCGCCGTTGCATGGTTTTCCCGTCGACGGTGATTGGGCTGGCGCTATTAGAGGGGCCCACCATAATGAGGGACGGTATTTTCCCGCTGGTAATCAGGGGTTCGACGAACTGCGCTTCCCATTGCGTGTTTTGGCCATCACCAAGATAGACCACCGGGTAACGCTTGGCAGGATCGTAACCGGGGGGAAGATAGATCGCGATTTTGCGCTTTTCGCCGAGATTGGGGCTATCGAGTACGATATTCTCAACATGGAGTTTCGAATAGCTCGCCCGCTTTGGAGTGGCGGGAGCATCAGGCCCGCGCCATTCATTTTTACCCGTGTGAACCGTTTCGCCTTTCATGGCGACATCGAAGATGGCGCGGTCAAGCAGCGGGCTCTTTACGGTCAAAAACCAAAAATCCGTATTCGCGACCCGCGTCATGCTTTCGTGGAAAACGCCTAGAAGTTCTACGCTATCCGCTTTGCGGCGGGCGGCTATAGTGAAGCGGTCGCCTTCGCGCCACCAAGTCGTTTCTTTGCCGCTGAGGCGGTTCAAAAGCTCGGTCATGTTGGGCGGAATGTTCACCCGGCATATCTTATCGGACGATGCTGGACAGTCCGGTAAGCCGACCAATCTTGCCTGTGCACTACCCGCCGCAACCCACAGTGCTAATCCCAGCAATATGGCATGACGCATTTCATCCCCCTTGCGCAGGCGTATTCCGCCGCCTTTGCCAAAGAGGATGATCTTTCGGGTAGTGGTCTGCAAGTATGACGCGAAGCCGCTGGCAACTAGCGGCCGATCAAATCCCGCGTTGCTGCCGTCACGTCGTCCTGGCGCATCAAGGTTTCCCCGATCAGGAAGGTGGTCACGCCGGAGGTTTTCAGCCGGTTCAGTTCGCTTCGGCTGGCGAGGCCGCTTTCGGCCACCACCAGCTTGTCGGCAGGGACACGCGGTGCCAGCCGTTCGGTGACGGCAATGTCTGTGACGAAAGTCTTCAGGTCGCGATTGTTGATGCCGATCAGCCCGGCGCCGAGCGCCAGCGCGCGGTCGAGTTCTTCTTCGTTATGCACTTCCACCAGCACATCCATACCATAGGCCTCCGCGGCCTTGGCAAGATCGGATGCCAGCGCATCTTCTACCATCGCCATGATGATGAGGATGGCATCGGCCCCCCAGGCGCGGGCTTCCGCCACTTGATAGGTGTCGAGCATGAAATCCTTGCGCAAGACGGGCAGGGAAACGGCTTCGCGCGCGGCGATGAGATATTCGGGGGCGCCTTGAAAGGAGGGCGTGTCGGTGAGCACCGAGAGACAAGCGGCCCCGCCATGTTCATAGGCTTGCGCCAGCGCTGGCGGGTCGAAATCGGCGCGGATGAGGCCCTTCGACGGGCTCGCTTTCTTGATCTCGGCGATCAGACCGAAGCGATGCTCTACGCGTGCCATGATGAGCGCTGATTTGAAGCCGCGCACCGGATCGGCGGCACGGGCACAGGTTTCGATTTCGGCCAGAGAAATCTTTTCTTTGGCGTGCGCGACTTCCTCGCGCTTATAGGCGGCGATCTTGTCGAGAATATTCACGCTGCCGCTCCGTTCGAGACTGCGATCAGCTTCTGCAACACGGCTTTAGCGGCGCCGCTGTCGATCGCTTTGGCAGCCATATCGGCCCCCTCCCGCAAATCCGCGGCTTTGTCGGCGACGATCAGCGCCGCCGCCGAATTCAGCAGCACAATATCGCGATAAGCCCCCGCTTCCCCGCCGAGCAGGCGTGCAAGGGCCGCCGCATTCTCCGGCGCATCGCCGCCTTTGACGGCGGAGAGCGGCCAGCGGGGCAGGCCGGCATCTTCCGGCGACACCTGTTTGGTTTCGACGCGGCCTTGGTCCAGCACCGCCACATGGGTGGGCGCCGAGATGCTGAGTTCATCGAGACCATCGCTGCCATGTACGATCCAGGCTTTTTCCGCGCCCAGCGTGCCCAGCACTTTGGCCACCGGTTCCACCAGTTCCAAGGCATAGACGCCGAGAAGCTGCCGCTTGGCACCGGCCGGGTTCGACAAAGGCCCAAGCAGATTGAAGATGGTGCGGAAGCCCAGCGCGCGGCGTACCGGCGTCACATGCTTCATGGCCGGATGAAACCCTTGGGCGAAGAGGAAGCACACGCCTGCTTCTTCGACACAGCGATGCGCCACCTCGGGGGTGACATCGACCTTGACGCCAAGAGCTTCCAAAACATCGGCCGCGCCGGAACGCGAGGTCATGTTGCGATTGCCATGCTTGGCCACCGGCACGCCACAAGCCGCCACCACGAAGCTGGCTGCGCTCGAAATGTTCAATGTCGCAAGGCCGTCACCGCCGGTGCCAACCAGATCGATGGCATTGGCAGGGGCCTCCACGCGCTTCATCGCCGCCCGCATGGCCGTCACCGCCCCGGTGATTTCCGGCACCGTGGCTTTGCGCAAGGCAAGCGCAGTGAGAAAGCCGCCCATCTGGGCTTCGCCGATATCACCGGCCATGATGGCGGTGAAGGCTTCAGCGGCAGTCTCTGCGTCGAGCGTTTCACCGGCCGCGACGCGCTTCAGGATAGCGCCAAAACTGCTCATGCCGGTTCGGCGATCTTCGCCATGGTGAGGAAGTTGCGCAGCAAGGCATGACCGTTTTCAGAGGCGATGCTTTCGGGATGAAATTGCACCCCATGCACCGGATGGCTCTTGTGCATCACGCCTTGGATGACGCCGTCCTCCGACCACGCCGTGGCTTCCAGGCAATCGGGCAGGCTTTCTGGCGCAAGGGTGAGGGAGTGATAGCGCGTGGCCTGAAAATCATTGTTGAGGCCGCGGAAAACGCTTTTGCCGGTATGATGGATGCGCGAGAGCTTGCCGTGCATCGGCATCGGCGCCCGCACCACCTGGCCGCCATAAACTTGGCCGATGGACTGGTGGCCGAGGCAGACACCCAGGATCGGCACGGTCCCGTTCGCCTTCTGGATCAACGCGCAGCAAATACCGGCTTCATTGGGAGTACAGGGACCAGGCGACAGCACCACCGCTTCCGGCTTCAACGCGAGCGCTTCGTCGGCGGTCAGCTCGTCATTGCGCTTCACCACCACCTCAGCCCCCAATTGCCCCAGATAATGATAGAGGTTGTAGGTAAAACTGTCGTAGTTATCGATAAGCAGAAGCACGCCCGTAACTCCCTGGCACGGCAAGGCTTTTAGAAGAGTTCCGGCCGCGTGAAAAGGACTAAGGCCGGCAGCGTTCAGCCCCCGGCCAAACCTATTTTTGCGGATAAGGCGGGCAAAGGAAAGGCGGCAGAGACGCAGCCGGGCTCACGCCTTGGCGGCCTCAGCCGCCAGATCGTCGGCCAGCCGGTCGATCCAGACCGGATCGGCATCCCAGGAAAACATGAAGCGGGCTGCGCCGCCGATGAAGGTGTAGAAGCGCCAGCCGCGCCGTTTCAGCCCTTCCTGGATGCTTTCCGGCAGATCGAGGAAGACCGAATTGGCCGTCACCGGGAAGACCGGCTTCACCTTCGGCAGACCGGCGATGCGCGCAGCGAAGCGCTGGGCGCAGGCATTGGCATGGGCGGCGTTTTTCAACCAGGCGCCGCTTTCGATCATGCCGACCCAGGGTGCCGTCAAAAAACGCATCTTGGATGCGAGTTGGCCTGCTTGTTTGCAGCGGTATTCGAAATCCTCTGCCAAGGCACGGTCGAAGAAGACGATGGCTTCGCCCACCGCCATGCCGTTCTTGGTGCCGCCGAAGCACAGCACATCGACACCGGCACGCCAGCTCGCTTCCGCTGGGCTGCAATCAAGGCTGGCGCAGGCATTGGCAAAACGCGCTCCGTCCATATGCAGCTTCAGGCCCAGTTCGCGGCAGGCGGCGGCAATCGCCCGCACTTCTTCGAGGCTGTAAGTGATGCCGATTTCATTGGGCTGGGTGATGGTGACGGCACGCGGCTTGGGGAAATGAATATCCGAGCGGCTGGTGGCGACGGCGCGGATCGCCTCCGGCGTAAGCTTGCCGTCTTCGGACGGCACGTTCAAAAGCTTGGAGCCGTTGGAAAAGAATTCGGGAGCGCCGCATTCGTCGGTTTCGACATGGGCCGAACTGGCGCAGATCACGCTGTTGTAGGAATAGCAGAGAGAGGCCAGCGCCAGCGAATTGGCGGCTGTGCCGTTGAAGACAAAAAAGACTTCACAATCCCGGTCGAACAATTTGCGCAAGCTGTCGGCGGCGCGCTGCGTCCAGGCGTCATCGCCATAGCTTTGCATATGGCCTTGATTGGCTTCGGCGAGGGCGGCCATCGCGTCGGGACAGATCCCGGCATAGTTATCGCTGGCAAATTGTTGTTCGGGAACCATGTACAACTCCATCACATGCCCGGATGGGCAACACCGTAATGCATGCAAGAAGTTGGCTGGCCCCGTTGGTTGCCGGATCGGCCGCATTCTCTCCGTTTGGAGAGCGCCACCTTGCTCGGGAGCAGGTTGGCGTTGAGCATCAGCTCAACTCGTCATGCGCGGCCTCGTTACGGCAGAGCGGCCGTGTTGGCAATATGAAATTGGAGCGCTGGCTGCCGCCCGCCATTCACGGATGTTCCTGCTGCCTTCTGCCATCACCTGGAATGGTACTGGAGACATGTTGACATTCTTCTAGTTCTATAGTTTCCTCCACTGGCTATTGAGAATGAATTGCAAATACTCGGAGGCATCATGGTGGAGGCGAGGGATATGCAGACGCCCGCTCCGGCGCCGCGCACGACCGTTGCGCCACGTCTTGATGCCCGGACGGTTCTGCAAGGTTCGCGCGAAGTGATCTTGGTTCATGGAGCCGAGGAATACCGCCTCAAGGTCACGGCAGCCGGCAAACTGATCCTGACCAAATAGCCTGCGGCACACATTTCGATTTCATCCAAGCCAGCCACGGACATCGCTCCCCAGCCAGCCAGGATTTCAAGCTGACGAGGGGAAAATGTCGAATTCAACGATGCCATGGAGCGTGTTGTTTGCGTTGTGCGGTCTGATTGGACCTGCCACCGCAGAAGAAACACGGGGCGCCATGGAAACGATCCGCGTCGATGGCAAAGCGGCGAGCACGGGACTGCCAACCTTGCCGTCCACCATTCAGGACACGCCGCAAGCGGTGCAAGTGATTCCGCAAGAGATGATGCAGCAGCAGCAGGTCGGTTCTTTGGAACAGGCATTGCGCAATGTGCCGGGTATTACCATTGCAATCGGTGAAGGCGGCACCTTGGCGGGCGATCAGTTCAAGATCCGCGGCTTTGATGCCAAGGACGACATCTACTACGATGGCTTGCGCGACTTCGGCGTCTATTCGCGCGACAGCTTTGATGACGAAGAGGTGCAGGTCTTGAAAGGCCCCTCTGGCGCCATGTTCGGCCGCGGTACTACGGGCGGGGCGATCAATGTCGTCTCCAAGACTCCGTTCTTGGATAACCGCAGCACGGTGCAGGTTGCGGGCGGCGAGAAATATCTGCGCGGCACGGCAGATGTGAATTTGAAGCTCGATGACACCACCGCGTTGCGCCTCAATCTAATGGGCAACTGGACTGGAACGGTGGACCGCGATGTCACCTATTCCCATCGCTGGGGTTTGGCGGCAGCGGCTGGTTTCGGGATTGATACCTCCACCAATTTCACACTCAATTATCTGCATCAGCAAAATGACGGCATTCCCGATTACGGTTTGCCGGTTGCCGTCGATCCCGTGACCCGCATTGCCGAGCCGGTATCGGAGAAAGGCATCCTGCGCTCGAATTTCCTCGGTTACAACACCGACCGCGATCACGCCACCGCTGACATCCTGACTGGCCGCTTCAACCGCAAAGCCAATTCTTGGCTGACCATCACCAACGACGCCCGCATCGGTATCTATTCGCGCTATTTCCAATATACGACGGTGGACCGCTGCGACGAGACCTCGGCCACCAACATGTGCGCGCTCGCCGTTCTTAACAATCCGGCGACGGCTTATGGCGGCATCGGCGGCAGCGGGCCTTATCGTCAGGCCGCCTGGGGGGCGCAGGACATTGTCAGTGCACGTGCCGATTTCGACGTTTTCGGCTTGCGCAACCAATTCATCCTGGGTGGTGATGTTTCCTACCAGCGCAACAAACGCACTTTCTATGCATACACGTTGCCTGCAAAGAGCGCCTTTACTTACATCTTGGGGACCGGCTCGGCCTCGCGCAGCAATATCGGCGTCAATCTGCTCAACCCTGTGCACACGCCGCCGGCCGGCTATACGGTCTTTCTGCCGACCCTGAACGGCACCTTGCCAACGCTCACCAGTGCTACGGCGGCGGCCAATCTTTACGCCTGGGGCGACGCCACCGATTATGCGGTATTCGCCACCGAACGGTTATGGTTCACGCCGGAATGGTCATTGATCGGCAATCTGCGCTGGGACAGCTATGATTCCAGCTATGCGACGCAGACCATCGGCTCGCCCGCCGCGCCATCGGTGATCACGCCGCTAGCGGCCAAGAGCGAATTCTTCAGCCCGCGCGCCAGCCTGGTCTACGAACCCGCGGACGACCAGACCTTCTACGCCTCTTATGGCCGCTCGAATACGCCGCAAGGCACGTCCATTGTCGGCGCCGCGACCGGCATCAGCAGCACAACGGCTGATCTGCAGGCTGACAAAGCCGAGACTTGGGAAGCTGGTGCCAAATACGGGCTCGATCGTTTAGGTCTGCGCGGTGTGCTGGTGACTGCTTCGCTGTTCCTCACCAGCAAGCAGAACGCCGTCAAAGTCGATTCCGCTTCGGGTGACGTGCTCAGCCAATCCGGCGAAAAGCAGCGGGTGCGCGGCGCCGAATTGGGCGTCAGCGGCAAGATCACGCCGGAATGGTCGCTTTCGGCATCCTATACCTACCTCGACAGCAAAACCCTACAATCCTTTGTCAGCTGTATCGCTGCGCCAACGAGCGGCATTCCGACAGGTATCATCTGTCCGACAGGTGTCGCTGTGGGTTCACCGGTCGCCAACCCCGTTGCCATCGGCCGCCAGATCACCTTCACGCCGAAAAACGCCGCCGCGCTGTGGACATCATATGATTTCCCGTTTGGTATCGAGGCTGGTGGTGGCCTGACTTACCAAAGCGCGCTCTACAACGCTTACACCCCGGCGAGTGTTTCCACTGCGGCACCTTCCATCATTGTGCCGTATCGCATCGTCCGCATTCCGGAAACCATCCAGCTCGATCTCTTCGCTGCCTATGAAATGGAGCATTGGCGCTTTGCGCTCAATGTCGTCAATGCCACGGACCGGCTGAATTACGCTCAGTCTTTCGGAAATCGTGCCACGCCGGCCCCTGGACGGAGCTTCCTGTTCTCCATTGCATCTACCTATTGAGAGGCTTCAATGCTGATCCGTATTCCCCAAGTTCTATCGACGGAAGAAGTGGTGCATTGCCGCCATGTGCTGGAAGCCGCGGCTTGGGTGGATGGCAAAATCACGGCTGGTGCCCAATCGCGTGAAGCCAAGCGCAATCTGCAGATCCCGCAGAACTCCGAAGCTTCGCGCGAATTGGGGGAGATCATTCTGCGGCGGCTGGGCAGCAACGAACTTTTCACCTCGGCAGCACTGCCACTGCGAGTCTATCCGCCGCTGTTCAACCGCTATGACGAAGGTATGGCCTTCGGCACTCATATCGACAACGCCGTTCGTTCGGGGCCGGGCATCAATGTGCGCGTGCGCACCGATCTTTCCGCAACCCTCTTTTTGACGGCGCCCGAAGATTACGGCGGTGGCGAACTTGTCATTGAAGATACTTATGGTGAGCAGCGGGTGAAATTCGCGGCTGGCGACATGGTGCTTTATCCCGCCACCAGCCGGCATCGGGTGGAACCTGTCACGCACGGCAGCCGCTGGTGCTCTTTTTTCTGGATTCAAAGCATGGTCCGCGACGGAGAGACCCGGTCTTTGCTGTTTGACCTGGACACGGCCATCCAGTCGGTGCGCGGCAAGCATGGCGAAACGGAAGAGGCTGTGCGGTTGACGGGGGTTTATCACAATCTGGTACGCCGCTGGGCGGAGGTTTGAGGGGCAATGGTTCGCAAGATTTTGTTTCAGGTTCATCTTTGGACTGGGCTTGTGCTTGGCGTCTTGCTGGCGCTGCTTGGCGTCAGCGGCTCGGTACTTGTCTATGACCACGAATTGATGGCTCTCGGCGCGAAGCCGGTGCCGCATGCGGAAACGCAAGGCGCATCGCTGCCGCTTGACAGCTTGATTGCGGCTGCTCGTGATGCTGTGCCGCTGAAACATGCTCAAGTCATACTCGCTTTGCCGCAAGCGCCTGGAGAGGCTGCCGTTGCACGTTTACAAGGCGGTGGCGAAAGCGGACGAGGGGAGCGTGGTGCGCGCCGCGGCGAACAGCGCTCAGGCGGTGAACGCGGTCCGGCCACAGAAGTCTATCTCGATCCTGTCAGCGGCAAAGTCTTGGATGTCCGCCAAGCCGCTGCCAATCCGGTGATCGGTTTCTTTCATCAATTCCACGGCAATCTGATGCTGGGACGTGACGGGCGGCAGATTGTCGGCTGGTTCGGCGTTGCCATGGTTCTGCTGGGCCTCTCCGGGATCATTTTGTGGTGGCCCAAACGCGGCGCCTGGAAATTTGCCTTTGGGGTCCGCAAGAAGGCCAAAGGCTATCTCTTTCATCGCGATTTGCACGGGGCCACCGGCATCTGGCTTTGGGTGGTGTTTGTCATCGTTAGCTTTAGTGGCGTGGTGATCGCATTTCCCGATACGGCGCGTGTTGCCAGCGGTGCCGCCGTGACCACCTTCGATCCGCGCCGCGGTCCTGCCGTCGAACCGATCGAAGGCGTAAAGCCGCTTGGTGCCGATGCGGCTGTCACTTTGGTGCGGGCGCAATTTCCCCATGCGGCTGTTGCCAGCGTGGCATTGCCAAGCCGCAAGAGCGAAGCTATTCGCGTTAGCCTTGGCACTATGGATGATGGTCCGGTTTCGCTCGCTTATGTCGATCCGTACCAGAAGCGCATTGCCGGTTGGCGCAATCCTCCCGATACCGCTCAAGCCGAACGCTTTGTGGCTTGGCAGCGTCCGCTACACGCGGGCGAGGGTTGGGGGCCAGTATGGCGGGCGCTGGTTTTCGTGTCCGGTTTCTTGCCGCTGATCTTTGTCACCACCGGCACGGTGATGTGGTTGAAGAAACGCAAAGGCAAGACGCAAGCTCAGCCTGCGTGGGCAAGTGTGTCCGACTGAGCTTTTCTGTTTGTTGAGCGTGGCGGCCTGCGCGTCAGGATGGTGTTTCCGATCGCGCAGGCCTGATCCTTAGTGCTGGAACGAGATCACCTGACGCTTGCCGTCATAAGTGATGGTCTTGTCCGGGTTTGCGGTATCGCCGATGCCGGTGCCGTGACCGGCGCCCACCAGCACGATCTTGAAAGTACGGGTCTTGAGCATGCCGGGGAACTGGCCTTTGCGGGCCTCGATGGTCAGCGTGTGCTTGCCGTCGTTCCACGCCATCGCAATGGTCGCGTAGACACCCTTCTCATAAGCATAGGTGTCGTTCTGGTCTTCATAGAGCGTGAAGCGGCCGTCGCTGCCCGGATAAACGCGGATTTCGATCGGATCGGCGGGCTTCTCCGTGGCGTATTGCACGAAGGGGCCCATCGGGATGATAGACCCGGCGCGCACCATCAAGGGCATGCTGTCGATGGCCGCATCCGCTGTGATGGACTGGCCGCCATTCAGGCTCTTGCCGGTCCAGAAATCCGTCCAAGACGTGCCCGCGGGCAGATAGACCGAACGGGTTTTCGGCGTGTTGGCCGGAAGCGGGGTGGCATCGCGCGCCATGATGTCCGGATTCTTCCAATAGACTTGGGCGCGGAAGGCCCCCAGCACCGCATTGGATGTCTCGAACTTGAAGTCATATTCTTTGCCCGCCTCCAAGGTCAGCGGCACGGTCCAGGAGCCCATGGAGTCGTAATTATGGGCGATCTCCTTGCCGTCGAGATAGACCTTCTTGGGTCCGAAGCTGCGCAGGTCGAAGCGGTAAGTGCCGCTCTTAGCCACGATCAGCTTGCCTTCCCAGCGCATCGAGAAATGCGGGTCTTTGATGAAACTCGGCCAGCCGGTGTACCAGAAGAGGTCAACCGTCGGCTCAATGGCTTCGTGGCAGGCCTTGCCCCAATGGTCGTCGCAGAAATACGTGGCTTTCAGTCCCGGCTTGCCGTCCGCTGTGCGGAAGTTCTCCGAGCCCACCAGCACGCTCTGTTCCGGCTCGCGGTGATACATCGGTGTCACCACCGGGGACACCATCATCGCCGGTCCGAAGAGGAACTGATCGGCGACCTTGTAGGTCTGCTTGTCGGTCGGGAAATCCATCGGCAGGCCGCGCATGATGGAATAGCCGTCATGGGTGATCTTCCAGGCCACCGAATAGATGTAAGGCATCAGGCGGTAGCGCAGATTATCGAACTTCTCCAGCACCGGGCTGTATTCGCCGAACTCCCAGATTTCGCGCGGCGTTTCTGAGCCATGGCTGCGGAAGATCGGCGCAAAGGTGCCGAACTGGAACATGCGGGTATAGAGTTCCTGATACGCCGGATCCTTGCCGCCATTGGAGAACACGCCGCCCTGGCAACCCAGCGAATAGGCGCCGATGTCGAAGGTCCAATAAGGAATACCCGCCATGCTGTGGTTGATGCCGGCCGGAATCTGCGCCGCATAAACACCCCAGCTCGCCCCGATATCGCCCGACCACGTTGCGGCGGCAGCGCGCTGCTGTCCGGCAAAAGTCGAACGGGTCAGGATATAGACGCGCTTCTGATCGGTGGTCTTGCGCTGGTTGTTGTAGACGCTTTCGGTCACCACCAGCGAATAGGGATTGAGATAGCGGGCGAAGGACCCGATGTGGTTATCCTCGACCTTCTTCATCTCGTATTCGTGGGATTCCTTGGTCAGCGCATTGACGATGTCCGGCTCGGTCGAATCCATCCACCAGGCATCGTTGCCGATCGAGAAGATGTTCTTGTTGAGATAGGTCCACCACAGATCGTTGGCGGCGGGATTATAGGCGTCATAATACTTGAAGCCCGCCCAGCCGACCGGCGAATAAAGCCAGCCATGCTTGTCCATGTCCTTGTGGAGGTCGGAGGCCGGGCCGAGGGCTTCCCAGATCGTCGTCATGGCGTGGAAATGTTCGGCGTGGAGTTCGTCGTACATCGCCTTGGGATCGGGATAGCGTTCGCTGTCCCACACCGTCGAGCCCCAATTTTCCAGGCCTTTCCAGTAGTTCCAGTCTTGCACAATGGCATCGACCGGAATCTTGAGCTCGCGATACTTCTTGGTAATGCCCAGAATTTCCGCCTGGGTGTGATAATGCTCTTTGCTCTGCCAATAGCCGTAGGCCCATTTGGGGTAGAGCGGTGCGGCGCCGGTCAGCTTGCGATAACCGGCAATGGTGTCATCGATCGAAGGACCAGCGAAGAAATAATAATCGACATTGTCGGCCACTTCCGACCACAGCGACGCCGCTTTGGCGTCATCCGCAAAAACCGTCTTTGAGTAATTGTCCCAGAAGAGACCGTAGCCTGCGGAAGAGACCAGCACCGGAGTCACGGCAGCGGTATTGGCCTGTACCAGCTTCACCGTTTTGCCGCGATAATTGAACAGCCCATCCTGATGCTGTCCGAGGCCGTAAATGCCTTCATCGGCGGTCAGTGCGAAGGCCTGCTTGATGTTGAACGCTTTGGCTTCTTGCGGCAGGCCAGTCGGTGCGAAAGCGGCGGCGCCTTGTTCTGCGAGAAGTGCATGACCATCCGGCGCGAAGAATTTCACGCTGCCATCGGCTTTGTTCACTTCGACTTTGAGAGCGGCGGAAGTCAAAACGACAGCGCTTTCCTTATCGGCCACAGAAAGCTGCAGCTTCGGCAGCGCCGTCTGCACCACGGAGAGGCTCAGCTTCTTGTCGTTGCCGCCTTGCGGCCATTTCACGATCCGCACCGTGCCGGGGGCGTAGAACACGATCTTCACCGTCTGATTGCCGGCGGTGATCTGGGCGCCGTTTTGGATACTCAGATAAGCCGAGCTGGCTGCTACGGGATGAGTTGGGCGGGCATCGGCAGCAGCGAAGGCCAGCGCGATCGCCAAAGCGAAGGAGGTGAAGCGCATAGGGGGAATCCGTTTGGGCTCTGAAATTTATATGACTTTTACGCCAAGCCCTTCATGCCGTCGATGGGGAAGCTTTGCCGCGCTGCATCACAAAACAGTGCCATACGCGCTTGTGATTCGACCGTCACAAAGCTGGGCGGATGTGCCGCGGTGAGGTTCGAAACCAATGGAAACCTTCGAAAATTGCGAAAGCCCGAAAGCGGTGATGGGCCGCCAAAGGTCGCAAATCTTGTCTCTCGCGAAGTTCCGGGTTTGACAGGGCAGTGCAGCATTTCTATAAGCCAAGGGTGAACTGACTTATCATATAATTGCATCGCATGGTCTCGTGCGGCGTAGGGTTGTATGATTTTCTGACCGAATTGGTTGGTGAATAACTCAAAGCGATGATTGGACGTCTCCTTCTGAGGATCACTGACCTGACTTGACGAGGCGCAAAACGCCTCGTCTTTTTTTGCCTCACGGGAATAGGCGGCAGACGCTACGAACATCCGTAGACGGATGATGTCGTGAGTGTCCTACTTTTTTGTTCAACCTTGCAAGCCCGCACCACCTATAGAGTGTGTACAGCCGCGTTTCCGGGCTTAATTTTGCCACCTCTAATCTCCTAGTCTCCCTGCAAAGATAAACTTGGGGGAGGATATGATGCAGGGTGGCGCGCTAAGCCGGCGGTATCTCATTGGCAGCGGAGCAGCTGCTTTTCTGACGGGGCGGCTTGCGGCCGACCCGCTATCCGAAGCCCCATCTGCAGCCTTCAGTGACAACAGCCTGTTGTCCGTCGATATCAGCCTCAATGACAGAGGTCCCTATCGTTTCGTGATCGATACCGGTGCGGATTGCACGGTTGTTGCCGATACGGTGGCGCGCGATCTAGGGCTAGTCCCCAGCGGCACGGTGCGTGTGCAGGGGATCGTGCGCACGATTGAAACCGCGACGGTGCGCTTGGCGAAGCTCGAAGCGGGCTCCATTCGCCAGAACGATCTCGCTTTGCCCGTCTTGCCGCGCGAGTTGCTCGATGCGGATGGCTATCTCGGTCTCGATGTTCTCGACGGGCATCGTGTTTCCATGGATTTCAGCAAAAGTATCTTGCGGCTGATGGACCCGCGTCCGTCGCAACAAATAGGGCCGGATGCGCCGCAAGAGGTGCGCATCAAGATGAGCGGCGACGGCGGCCATTTGCGTTCGACAAACTGCGTGGTCGATGGCGTCCACTGCACGGCTTTCGTCGATACCGGAGCTGAGATCTCTGTCGGCAACAGCATCCTGTTCCAGCGCCTTCTGGAAAAGAGCCCCGACTACCGTCAGACGGATACCATTCCGCTCACCGGAGTGACGGGTGGCGTTGTCAAAGGCGGTGTGGCGAACGTCAAGAATGTCAAATTTGGCGGTCTTACCTTTGAGGATAGCCGCATCGCCATTGCCGATTTGCAGATATTCCGTCTCTGGGAACTGCAGGACAACCCCAGCCTGTTCATCGGCATGAATTGGCTCCGCCGCTTCAACCGGGTGAGCGTCGATTACGGGCGCAAGGAGTTGCGCTTCGACCTCAACATGGCCGGGCACGAGACACCATGGCGATGCCGCGCGCCCGGAAATGGTGACTGCCGCTATTTGCTCGGCTCGCCCATCACGATGCCGCGCCCATCCGTCGCCACATAAACGCGGCCGAAGACGTTCTTGTCGGCTGCAATGCGGCGGAAGGCGCGGAAATATTCGTGGTGCGCATCATTAATGCGCGTCCAGCTTTCACCATTGTTGAGCGATTGCCAGATGGCGGTTTCGGTTCCCTTAGCGGCGATGGCATAGAGCGCCATATCGGTTTTGCCGGGTGCGGCTTTGCCGAAATCCATCACGGCGATGTTCATGCCTTTTGCGGTGGCTGTGAAATGCTGGCCGCCATCGGTTGAGTGGTAAAGCTGGCCTTGCGCCACGAACCAGAGATCCCCAGCCTTGTTCGGGGTTGCCAGGAAGGGCTGCCAATCTTCGCGCTTCTTCGGTTCGTCTGCTTTGATATCCGTGGGCAGGCCGGATGTAGCGGCCGGCTTGAAGCTGTGCGCGCCATCATTGCTGATATAAACGGCGGCTTTTTCGAAATCGATCGCATAGAAGCGGCTGCCGTCAACGCGATCCGCTACGATCCAGCCATGATGAGCGGGAAGGCCTTGCACTTTGCTCCAGCTCTGGCCGCGATCCGAGGTCACGGCGGGTTCGGGCGTCATGACCACGAAGCTCTTGCCATCGGCTGACACCACGATGTTCGCATCGATATACGGATCGCCGTAATTGTATCCCAGCTTGCCGTCCGGGATTTCCGTATATCCGGCGGGCAGGGGCGCTTTCAGCGGCATCCAGCTCTGGCCGGAATCCGTGGAATAGCCCAGGGAATAAGACGGCTTTTCGTGCATCGAGCGCGTTCCGCTACGCACGATCACGTTCGGGGCCTGTTCGGCGTAATCGATTGTGTTGGTGTTGGTGAACATGGGATTGGCAGTAATCGGCATCGATTTGTTCAAGTCGGTATGCACAAAGCCGCCGATATCACCGAAGCCGCTGATCAAGGAAACCCCTTTGGCGGGGCTCGTTAATGTGATGACGGCGGTTTGTTCGACACCTTCGACCCATGGCGTCCAAAGGAGCGTCTTCTTGGCATCCGCGTTCAGGAGTTCGTGGGTATCGTAGACGGTGGCGCCGGTGGTGTAGCCGATATGGCTGGAGTCGAAAGGATCAATCGCAAGGCCGGAAATCCACCAGCCGAAATTGGCTTCCTTTTCACCCCAATAGAGGAAGGGAACAGAGGAGACATCGCGCTTGCTGAGAGGGCGCAGGTCAAACCAATGGGCCCCGCCATCGCTGCTGCGGAAGATGGCATCACCAGCTTCGCGGCTGGCCGAGGAGATCACCAGCGTACCGGCATGCTGGCGATCAAGCGACAAGCCGAGATAGCCGCCCCGCTTTGAACTGTCTTTTTCCGGCGAGATATCGGTCCACACACCGCTCTTGGTGTTGAATTTAAAAGCCGCGCCTTCCTTTAAGCCGTAAGGCCCGGGATGATCCGTGTACGTGACATAGAGAATGCCTTTGGCATCGAGCTGCGCTTGTTCCGGCAATAACGAAGCGGCTGGTTCGCCTTTGACCGGGGCCCAGGTTTTTCCGGTATCATTGGAGCGGTAAAGGTGATGCGGGCCCGCATCGGCCACACCGGCATAAATCGTGCTTGAACCTTTGCCTTTTTTGCCGCTATGGGGATCGAAAACCACGAAGCTTAGGCCGGTATGAGGGCGGCCCTTTTCAGGCGGAAGGCCGAGCCCGGCATAGGGAAAACTCGCCACCTTGTTCCAGGTTTTGCCGTGATCGGTGGAGCGCTGCAGCCCGTCGTAACGCGAACCGAAATAGAGAATGGCTGTGTTGTTGGGATCGACGGCGAGGCGTTCTCCGACGGCACGGCCTTCTTCGTTGCCCCCCATGCGAAAGGGAACGGGTACGACATCCCAGCTATCGCCGCGGTTGGTGGAGCGCAGGATCGCTGCCGGGAAGGCGTGATAGGTGCCCACTGCAGCATAGACGACAGCGCCGTCGGCCGGATCGGGCGCGATGCTTTCAACGCCGCGATAATTGACGTTCGGTTCGCCATCCTGCAACGGGATCCAGGTCTTGGCCTTGTCATCCCAGCGATAGATGCCGCCCATATCCGAGCGCAGATAGGCGAGGCCTTTTTCCACCGGACTGAAGATCAGCCCCGGCATGTAGCCGCCGCCGCCCACTTTCACGGTATGCCAAGTATAATCCGCCGCCCCGGCCTTTGCGGCTGTCAGCAACAGGAGGGCAAAGAAGACAGCGGCGATCCGCGACACTGATACATGGTCCCTTGGCATAATGCCTCCTCGCCGGGTGCTTTCTTTTTTCGCCGCTTAGATCATATAAATTCCGCGCCGACGCAATGCGTTCTTGGAGCGACATGATGCGAACCTTCTGGGTTGTGCTTTGTTTTAGCCTGTTGTTTGCGCCCATTGCGCAGGCGGAGCCTCACGCAAATGTGACGCTTTGGTACGACAAGCCGGCGGCGGATTGGGAACGCGAGGGCCTGCCGATCGGCAATGGCGCCATGGGCGCAATGATTACCGGTAGCGTTGCCAGCGATACCATTCAGTTCAATGAGAAGACATTGTGGACGGGCGGGCCGGGTTCGCCCGGCTATGACATGGGGCTGGCGCCGCAATCCCAGAAAGAGGCGCTCGTCAAGGTACAGGCTCTGCTGAACGCCAAGGTGCAAGCCACGCCGGAAGAGGTTGCGGCCATTCTTGGCCATCCGGTCTCCGGCTATGGTGATTATCAGAGCTTTGGCGAGATCAAGCTCACCTTTCCCAATGCATCGGACGCCCCCAAAGCCTATCGCCGTTCGCTCGACATCGCCCGGGCTGTCGCCAGCGTGACTTATGAAGACAAAGGCGTGCGCTATAGGCGCGAATATTTCGCGTCCTGTCCCGCAGGCGTGATTGTGGTCCGTCTTTCGGCCAGCAAGCCAGGCAAGATCGCTTTTACGGCGGGGTTAACCGCTCCTGACAACCGTTCGGCAATGCGGACTGCCAAGCAGGGCCGCATCACGGAAACAGGCGCGCTCAAAGACAACGGCCTCAAATACGAAGCCCAGCTGCAAGTGACTGCGGCTGGTGGAAGCCGTCGCGATAACGCAGATGGCAGCGTGACAATTGCAGGCGCCGATAGTGCCGTACTGATCCTGTCTGCTGGCACCAACTACCGCATGCACTATCCCGATTATCGCGGCGCCGATCCGCATGCCGCGGTGATGGCGAAGGTCGATGCAGCGGCAAAGAAGAGTTACACGGCGCTATTGACGGCGCATATGCGCGATTACAGCCCCTTGTTCAATCGTGTTGGTTTCAATCTCGGCGGCGTTCTGCCGGACAAGCCGACCGATGTGGTGCGCGCCAATTACGGCAAAGGCGACGAGCCCGCGGACCGAGCCTTGGAAGCGTTGTATTTCCAGTATGGCCGTTATCTGCTGCTGGCGTCTTCGCGCGCGGGCTCTTTGCCGGCCAATCTACAAGGGGTGTGGAACAAGTCGGCCACGCCGCCCTGGAACGACGACTATCACGTCAACATCAATCTGCAGATGAATTACTGGCTGGCGGATCTCACCAATCTGCCGGAAGCCGCAACACCGTTCTACGATTTCATTGACGGTCTGGTGCCGCCGGGAGAGATCAGCGCCGGGCGTATGTTTGGCACCAGGGGCTGGACGGTTTTTCTCAACACCGATGTCTGGGGCTTTACCGGCGTCATCTCCTGGCCGACGGCCTTCTGGCAGCCGGAGGCGGGCGCCTGGCTGGCGTCTCAGTATTACGATCATTACCGCTACACGCTGGATAAAAGCTTCCTGCAAAAGCGCGCTTATCCGGTGATGAAAGGGGCGGCAGAGCTTTGGCTGGAAGCTCTGGTTGTCGATCCGCGCGATGGCAAGCTGGTGGTCTCACCCAGCTATTCGCCGGAGCATGGGCCGTTCTCGGCGGGTGCGGCCATGTCGCAACAGATCGTGTACGAACTATTTTCGGAAACCGCCGAGGCGGCGCGCCTGGCTGGTGATCCGGCCTTTGCCGCCAAACTCGATACGGCTCGAGAGAAGCTCGATCCCGGTCTGGCCATCGGCAAATGGGGCCAGCTCAAGGAATGGAAAGAGGATTGGGACGATGCCAAGGACGAACATCGCCACACCTCTCACCTTTATGCGCTGCATCCCGGTTTTGCGATTTCGCCGCTGACCACGCCGGCGCTGGCCGAAGCGGCAAAGGTCACGCTGAAAGCACGCGGCGACTCGACCACGGCCCATGGCGAGGCGGGGACCGGCTGGAGCAAGGCCTGGAAGATGAATTTCTGGGCGCGGCTTTACGACGGTGATCACGCGCATCTGCTGCTGGCGCAGCTCCTGAAGGAAAACACCATGGCCAATCTGTGGGACGCTTATGTGGGGCCGCCCTTCCAGATTGATGCCAATTTCGGCTCCACCGCAGGAATGGCCGAGATGCTGCTCCAGAGCCAAAGCGGCGTCATCGACATTCTGCCGGCGCTGCCAAAAGCGTGGCCGCAAGGCTCCGTACACGGATTGAAGGCGCGGGGTGATGTCATCGTGGATATCGCATGGAATGAGGGCAGGGCGACGCATGTGATTCTGCACGCGGGACATGATGGAGCGATCACGTTGCGCACACCGTTGTTTGGCGGAAAATTCACGCTCACCGATGCGGTTAGCGGCAAACCAGTGGAGCTGACAGGTACTGGCGAGCGGCGCAGTTTCACGGCCCATCGAAACGCGCGCTATCAACTCCAATTCGTTCATTAAGGACCAGAACCGCGTGTATTTCTGCTTCTCAGTAAGGGCTTTCTGGGAGGCTGCTGCGCGGTATTTCAGACCTATAGCAATCCCAATGGCAGCGCTTCCATCTTCCGCGGGGATGGCTGTGAAAGACTCGCCGCATTGCCACAATCTCTGAGGCGAGATGCAATCACGCGAAACCATCATTGGAAGTTTTTGCAGATTACGTGCGTGTGATTTTAGAAAATTCTCTGCATGGTTGTCTCCGTCTAAGAAATATTCGTTTTTTTACAACAGATTAGTGACTGCGATACGAACGTGACCGCTAACAGTAACTGCGGTACTTTTAACGCACCCGTCGGAAATAAGGCGATTGTGGCAGCTAGTAACTTGTCGGTAAGCGCTTCCCGTGGTAACGCACACATTGCCGGAGTTGCTTGCACTTAGCGGATCGCGGCATCCGCAGTGAGGGGCTCCTTTTTAGGTGTGTCCGTTCGCTTCGGGGCAGGAGCTTAAACGGGAACGGGGTGGGATCGGACTTTGAGAACACCCTCGGTCTAGTCAGCGTTTGATGGTTCTGCTTTGGGGAACGATTGGTGGTGTAACTGTACGTGCACGAATTATCCGATCAATCGGATAAGTGAGATACGGCGGTAACGCCGAGTAACAGGCGGAAACGCCGAACCAAAATAACTGGGAGGGCATCGTGAAGAGATCTTGCCAATTCAAAACTGTATTACTCAGCGGCGCATCGCTGGTCGCTGTCGGCCTGATGGCTGGAACTGCCTTGGCGCAGGAACAGCAAATGGAAACCGTAACGGTTACTGGCATCCGCGCCAGCTTGCAGTCCGCGCAAGCCATCAAACAGAACTCGGATCAGGTGGTGGATTCCATCACTGCTGTCGACATCGGCGCACTGCCGGACCGCAACATCGCCGAAGCTCTGCAACGCGTTCCTGGCGTGACGCTGCAGCGTGGCGATACGGCAAACGACTTGGTCCGCATGGGTTCGACGGGGCAGGCGGTGTTCATCCGCGGCTTGGCTTGGGTGAAATCGCTGGTCAACGGTCGCGACGAATTCACGGCCGTCGCCGGTCGCAGCTTGAGCTTTGGCGACGTATCCGCCGACTTGATGAGCGCGGTGAACGTCTATAAGAGCCCGACGGCAAGCCAGATCGAAGGCGGTGTCGGCGGCACGGTCGATCTCATCACCCGCAAGCCATTCGATCAGGACGGTCTGGTGATCGCAGCCTCTGGTGATATGACCTATGGCAGCTTGATCGATAAGGGCGTCCCCTCCGGCAACGTCTTGATAAGCAACCGCTGGAACAGCAGCATCGGCGAATTTGGCGTCCTGCTTTCAGCCGACTATCAGCAGATCGTCAATCGTACTGTGGGCATCAACCTAGCTCAGTATTCGTGCTGGGATGTCACGGCCGCAAAGTATTACGCAGCGACCGATAGCGGTTACAGCTCTTGCATGTCGCTGCCTGCCGGCTCGACCTCAAGAGAAATGGCGCCGCAGGGCTTTGCTTGGCGCCAGATGGAATTCAAGCAGCAGCGCCTTGCCTCTAACGCAGTGCTCCAATGGCGTCCGAATGAGAAATTGGAGTTCACGCTCTTTGCGATGAACACCTTCGCTCATAACCAGGACATGGAACATTACGACTATGTCAACACGCAGGGCACGGCCCTGACTGGAAAGTTCGTCAACAACGTTTGGCAGAGCGGTAGCGGTACTCTTACCTCGATTGATACCCGCGGTGGCTCGGGCCATAACCGCAACAGCGATCTCAGCCTCAACGTCAAATACGATCCGACCGATCGTCTCGAGATCACGGCCGACGTGCAATATGTGGAGTCTGATTCCCCGTACCGGAACATGACGTTCTATACGGGAATGTCGGCCCAGCCGACGGTCTCTCTTGATTTGTCGTCGAAAGATATCCCGAAGATTTCGGTCGCGAACCTTTCCACAAATTCGGCTGCTTCCAATTATTTCCTGCAAGCAGCAATGGACCACCTGCAGTATAACTCGGCGCACTCCGGCAACGCACGCCTTGATGCCACCTACAAATTCGAAGGCAATGGGCTGTTTGGCCTGCTCAAAGCCGTCGATGCAGGCTTCCGTACCGAGCAAAAGCTGTCGGTACAACGCGCCACCGGTTATAACTGGGGCTTCCTTGAGGTCGGCTGGCTGGACAACGGTGCTTATGTCAGCTTGGACGGGAAGATCAATGGCGCCAGCTCTTGGACAGGCCAGGACGGCACCACTTACACCTCTGTGACCGGTGCGCTGAAGACCGCTGTCAGCCAAGCGGAACTATACCAGTACAAGAGCATCGCGGGCAATTCACTGCCGGCGCTGTGGGTGCCCAAGTCGAGCTTGGCTTCGATGAACACTGTGTCGTCATACAACATGATGAAGGCGTATGAGGGTCTGCAGGGTGTTCAGACTTGGTACACTGGTGATCAGGGTTGGGGGCAGTGGACCTCCTATGCCGCTGAGCATGGTTGCACGGGCTCTGATGTCACCTGCCTTGCTGCCTACAATGCCACGCCGGGCGGTAATAGCTCGGGTAACCGCACGAGCAGGCAGGCGGAAGAAACCTATGCCGGCTATCTCCAGTTGGATTACGGGGCTGACACGTTGTTCGGCTTGGAAGTCCCGATTGACGGCAATATCGGCCTTCGCATCGTCCACACCCAGGATACGATCAATGCCGGTATGCTGGTCATGCCCTATCTGAATACTGGCACTTGCACGGTTGGCAACGGCACAGGCGGCACGAGCCTGAGCTGCTCTGACTGGAATAAGGCCGTGGCCTTCCTGGGCGGTACCGGCTACCAGGGTGTGACCATCGCACGGCCTGCGGTGGAGAACTCCTATACGAACTTCCTGCCGAGCTTTAACTTCCGGGCGAAGCTCAGCGACACCTTGCAGACACGTTTTGCCTATTACGAAACCATTCTGCGGCCTGACTTTGGCTATACTTACTCGTCGGCTTCGCTCAGCTTCAACTTCAACGATGCGGGCGGCACCAACTTCGGTACCTTCAAGAACGATCCGTCTGGCTATGGCGGCAATCCGTACCTGAAGCCGATGAATGCCAGGAACTTCGACGGCAGCTTGGAATGGTACTTCTCGCCGAGCGGCAGCGTGACAGTGTCAGGCTTCTATAAGGCGCTGTCGAACTACATCTTCACCTACAACGCGACGACACCGTTCACGAATCCGGTTTCGGGTCAGACGATGAACTTCGTCTATTCGACCTACGTCAACGGTGATAAGGGCAAGGTTGGCGGTTTCGAACTGTCGTATCAGCAGTTCTATGACTTCCTGCCGGGCTTCTGGAGTGGTTTTGGCATGCAGGCCAACTACACCAAGATTTGGAACTCCGGCGGCCACAACACCGGTTCGGATCCGAGCAGCCCGACGGCCGTCGCCGCTGCTGGCAACAAGTCCCTGCCGTTGGAAGGCATGTCGCCGGACAGCTACAACATCGCCCTTTTGTATGCGAAGTACGACATCGACTTCCGCTTGGCCTGGAACTGGCGTTCGACCTACATGTCGTCGAGCTCCGATGCCAACAACAAGATCCCGGTGTGGACGGAGAACTACGGCCAGCTTGACGCCTCCGTCTTCTATAGCTTCCTGGATCACTACAAGGTCGGTATCCAGGCCACCAACCTTGCTGGTGCGGTGTACCACACGGATATGGGCTACGCGGATTTCCACCCGCGGACCAACTGGATCGAGCAGGACCGCAAATACGCGCTCATCCTGCGCGCCAACTGGTAAGCTGTTCGTATAAATCTTCTTGCGAGCCCCCCGGTTATGCCGGGGGGCTTTTTTATTCGCCAGGAACGTTCATTGCCCGTTTGGCGCTGCGGGTGCTGTTTCAGAGCAGCCCTAAGGCTTGGCGCAAGGGGGCGAGTTGGGCGGCATAGGCCTGCGCCCGGCCGATCGATTTCTTGTACAGCGGTTGGCGTACTTGGTTGACGCTGGCCGTGAGCACGGTGCGCTTCGATTCATGAAAGGCAAGGCAGCGCGCGTCCCATTCGAGGCCGCAATATTTGATCAGGCGGCGGGTTTGTCCCGGCAGGTCATTGACCAGCTCTTCATATTCAACCTCGAGCATTGCCTCGGAGGGTAGAGCGCTCCGCCAATGCGTCATCAGCGCTTCATAGGCCTTGTAGTAGCGGCCCAATTCGGCTTGGTTGTAGGCAAAGCCGACCTCACCGCCAAAGCTCAGCGCATAACAGGAATAACAGGTGTCGAGCGGATCGCGCTTGACATGGATGATGCGGGCCTGCGGCAAGGTGAGGTGGATCAGCCCGGCATAAAGAAAATTGAGCGGCTGCTTGTCGATGATGCGTTTGGCTTCGGGGGCGAGTGCTCTGATCTTTCCGGCGTATTGCTCGCCCAGGCGGCGCAGGGCAGGGGGCATTTCAAAACCGGCGGGAAATACCGAGCCCATACCGCCTGCAGCCGTGAGATCGGAGAAATAAGTCAATTCCCCTGCGCCGAACACGTCGGGATGGCTGGCCAGGATCTGCTCGACCAAGGTTGTCCCGGAACGCGGCATGCCGATGATGAAGACTGGCTGCTGACTTTCAAATCCGGTATTGCGCGACGAGCTTAGACGCTCCGGCGTGAAGGCCGCCGCGGTGGCCTGTATTCTGGAAAGCTCGCGGGCTTCGTCATACGTGATCATGCCCCGTTTGATGGCGTTGCCTTGTTCCAGGTGCTGAAAGGCCCCATCGGTACGCCCTTGATCCTCATAGGCTTTGGCCAGGAGAAAATGCAGGGTAGCGCGGTCCTGCGCCTCCAATTCTTCTTCGCATTGGGCGAGCTGCTCTAACGCTGCAACGGCATTGACGTTCTGCTCCGGCCGGCCTGTGTGCAGGAGGACATGATAATAGGTCGGGATCGTGGGATTGAGGACCAGGGCATATTCGCTTTCCCGTCGTGCCTCCGGGATGCGTCCCAGACTCAGCAGGGCCGAGGCTTTGCGGTAATGCGCTTCGGCATAATTGGGATAGCGCGCGAGGATATGCTGGCAGTTCTCCAGCACCACATGGCAGCGCGCTTCCTCCGTCGCAAAGGGATCGGCATCGCGCAACACCTTCTTGAGGTGCGGGTCGAGCTGGATGGCTTCTTCGAATGCTGCCATCGCCCGGCGCGGGCGCCCGAGCTGGAGCAGCACATGGCCGAGTGCGATCCGTGGTTCGAGTGCCGCGGGAGCCGCAGCAAGCACCTGTTCATAGAGAACCGCCGCTTCCTCCTTTTGTCCGGAACGGCGCTTTGCCTCCGCCAAGGCGAAGAGACTTCCGGCATTCTGGTTGCGGTCAATCATGGTTTTCCACTCGTTACCGGGTTCACCGTGTGATGTTCATGTGGCGTCGTCAACACGCCTGCCGCCCGCAGGGAGGCCTTCAACTTCCCGGTTTTGTGATCGGTAGAATCGTGTCGCACCGGCTTGCGAAGGCCCATTTTCCGGTCCAAAGTCAGCACCGAAAGCGCTGTCATATTAATAATATAAGTAACGGGGAAGAGACATGAAACCAGGGCTGGGTATCACCAAGGCCGCACTTCTGGCTGTGGTTGCGACAGGTCTTCTGCTCTCGGGCTGCAAGCAGCAGTCCACACAGGCCAGCGTGAAGGAAGCACCGGTTCCAGCGGTCGTCGGGAAGAATGGCCATTATGCGTTGATGGTCGATGGCGCGCCGTTCCTCATTCTTGGTGCCCAAGCCAACAACTCTTCGAATTATCCCTCAGCTTTGCCGCAAGTATGGCCGGCACTCGATCAGCTTGGCGCCAACACGCTCGAAATGCCGGTGGCCTGGGAGCAGGTCGAGCCTAAGGAAGGCAGCTTCGACTTTTCCTGGGTGGATACGCTGCTGAACCAGGCGCGCCAGCACGACAAGCGGCTCGTCTTGCTATGGTTCGGGGCTTACAAGAACACGGCATCGGGCTATGCGCCGGAATGGGTGCAGACCAACAAAGCGCGTTTCCCGCATCTCATCGATGCCCAAGGCAAAGAGAGCTATGTGCTTTCGCCCAATAGCGCTGCCTTGCTCGATGCCGACCGTAAGGCCTTCGTCGCCTTCATGACGCATCTCAAAGAGGCCGATCCGCAACGCACGGTCATCGTGGTGCAAGTGGAGAACGAGACCGGCACTTATCGTTCCGTCCGCGATTATTCTCCCGCCGCTCAGAAATTGTTCGATGCTCCGGTGCCGGATTATCTGGTGAAGGGTCTGGGCAAGCAGCCGGGCAGTTGGAAAGCGGTGTTTGGCAAGGATGCCGATGAATTCTTCCATGCCTGGTCTTTGGCGCATTATGTGGAAGAGGTCGCCAAGGCCGGACAGGCCGTTTATCCCTTGCCGATGTATGTCAATGCCGCCTTGCGTGATCCCAACAAGGACCAGGATCCGCTGACCTATGCCTCGGGCGGTCCGACCTGGAACGTGCTCGACATCTGGCATCTGACGGCACCCTCGATCTTCACGGCCGCGCCCGACATTTATCAGCATGCTTATGCCGATGCCTCGAGCAGCATTCGCCAGTACACGCGCCCCAACAATCCGTTGCTGATCGTGGAAATCGGCAGTTCGCAGGATTTCGCACGCTATTTCTATTCGGCGCTGGGCAGCGGGGCGCTCGGCTATGCACCTTTCGGCATGGATTTCACCGGCTATTCCAATTTCCCGCTTGGCGCCAAGGTGGTGGATGCGGAAAGCATCGGGGCCTTTTCCCGCCACTACAAGCTGGTGGGTCCCATGATGCGGGAATGGGCCAAGCTCGCTTACGAGTCGAAAGTCTATGGCGTAGCCGAGCCGGATGATCATTCCGCCCAGACTATCGCGCTCGGCAAATGGCAGGCCAAGATCGAATATCAGCTTTGGCAGTTTGGTGCCTCCGACTGGGCTTGGCTCAAAGCGCAATCTGGCGTCCCGGAAGGAACCGAAAAGCCGGGTGGCGGCGTCTCTATCGCACAGCTCGCACCGGATGAGTTCCTCGTCATCGGCTATCACGCCCGCGCCAGCTTCGGCCTTGCCGATAGCAGCGGCAAAGCCATGGTCTATCAGCATGTGGAAGAAGGCCATTACGAAAACGGCAAATGGGTCTTCGAGCGGGTCTGGAACGGTGACGAAACCGATTATGGCCTCAACTTTGCCCAGCCGCGCATCCTGCGCGTGAAACTGGCCAGCTACTGAAAACAGAGCGCCCCTTGAAAGACAGGGGCGCCACACATCGGGGATGAACGCGATGCGTATCAAACAGGGTTTACTCGCGGCTGCCGCCGTGGCGGCGGTTGGTGTCACCGGTGCTTGTACGGGCGAAGGCGGTCTATTTGGGACTGACAAGCCGAAGGCGGAAGCACCGGTGGTCAATTGGCAGAAGACCGAAACCGGCGTGGTGATCTCGCCGGCCGTGGCCAGCGCCAAGAAAATCCGCCTGGATGTGATGACGGACAGCATCATCCATGTCACGGCGCAAGGCTCCGAAGCGGTGGCACCCGGCCAGAGCCTGCTCGTGCGCGCCGCACCCAAGAACATTCCTTTCGATGTTTCGGCCTCCGGTGATCTTCTGGTTTTGAAAACAGCCAAGGTCTCGGCCGAAGTTTCACTCAAGACCGGCGCGGTGTCGTTCCGCGACGCCAGCGGCAAGATCGTTCTGGCGGGCAAGGATGGCGGCCAGTTCACGGCAGAGAAGGTCAACGGCAAGGATTTCTTCGCGGTGCGCCAGGAGTTCAATCCGGGCACGGATGAAGGCTTTTACGGCCTGGGTCAGCACCAGAACGGCCAGATGAACTATAATGGCGAGGATGTGGTCCTCGCGCAGCACAACATGGACGTGGCCGTGCCAATGGTGGTTTCCACCAGGAATTACGGCGTGTTGTGGGACAATTATTCCATCACGCGCTTCGGTTATCCGGCGGAATACCCCACGCTCTCCGCCCAGCTGAAGCTCTATGATACCAGCGGCAAGGAAGGCGGGCTGACGGCGCGCTATACCGATAAGGGCAAGCTCCTCGCCGAGCGCGTCGAATCCGATCCCAATTACCAGTTCATCTCGGACACCAAGAATTTCCCGCCGGAAGTGGCCAATCCCGAGCACAAGAAAGTGCCGTTCGGCGAACCGGTTCCGACCTCCAAGACCCTCGTTGTGACTTACGACGGTGCTCTTGAGGCCAAGAAAAGCGGCGTGCACAAATTCCGCTTCTACGTCTCAGGCTATTTCAAGCTCTGGATCGACGGCAAGCTGGTGATGGATAGCTGGCGTCAGGGCTGGCAGGGCTGGTACCGCAATATCGATATTCCGATGGAAGCCGGCAGGAAGGTCACCTTCAAGGCGGAATGGAAAAACGAAGGCAGCGCTTATCTTCGCTTCCTGCATCTCGATCCTTTGCCGGAAGCCGAGCGCCATGAGCTGTCGCTGCATTCCGATGTCGCCAAGGCCATCGATTACTATTTCATCGGCGGCAACAATATGGATGACGTGATCGCGGGCTATCGCCATCTCACTGGCACGGCACCGATGATGCCGGAGTGGTCATACGGCTTCTGGCAGAGCCGCCAACGCTACGAGAACCAGGATCAGCTGGTAGGCGTCTTCAAGACCTATCGCCAGCTCAAGCTGCCGATCGATGCCATCGTGCAGGATTGGCGCTATTGGAAAGACCCGCAATGGGGCAGCCACGATTTCGATGCCACGCGCTTCCCCCAGCCGCAAAAGATGTTTGATGACATCCACAGCCTGCATGGCAAGCTGATGATCGTGATCTGGCCGAAATTCGATCAGGGCACGGCCAATTTCAAGGAGTTCGACGACAAAGGCCTGATGTACCGCTATTCGGTGGATCAGGGCTTCCTGGATTTCGTGGCGCCGGGCTATGTCAGCTCCAATTACGACGCCTATTCCAAGGAAGCGCGCGATATCTATTGGAAGCAGATCCAGCCCAAGCTTGATGTCTTGGGGCCGGATGCCTGGTGGATGGACAACGACGAGCCGGACATCCATTCCAATATGAATATCGACGAGCAGATCAAGATGCGCGATCCCAATGTGATGGGGCCGGGGGCGGAGTACTACAACTCCTATCCGCTGATGCATGTCTGCGGCTTCTATGACCATTGGCAGGCCGCCCATCCCGACAGCCGCACCTTCATCCTGACCCGTTCAGGCTTTGCCGGTTTGCAGCGCTGCTCTGCGGCGGTGTGGAGCGGCGATATCGCGGCGCGCTGGTCCGATATGAAGGAACAGATTTCGGCTGGCGTGAACTTCTCGATGTCGGGCATCCCCAATTGGACCTTCGACATCGGCGGTTACACGGTGGAAGACCGTTATGGTGCCAAGAAGCCGAAACCGGCGGACAAAGCCGAATGGACCGAGCTCTACACCCGCTGGTTCGAATTCGGCGCCTTTGTGCCGGTGTTCCGCAGCCATGGCGAGATCATCAAGCGCGAAACCTTCGAGATGGCGAAGCGCGGCACGCCGGTCTTCAACATCCTGGCGAGCTATCAGCGCCTGCGTTACCGCCTCCTGCCGTACATCTATGCCATCGCGGCAGACACCTATCATCGCGCTGGCACTATGGTGCGCGGTTTGGTGATGGATTTCCCGAACGACGTCAAAGTCCGCAATATCGCGGATGAGTACATGTTCGGGCCGTCCTTCCTCGTGGCGCCGGTGACGGAATACAAGGCCCGCAGCCGCTCGGTCTATCTGCCGGCCGGCACGCGCTGGTACGATTTCCATACCGGCGAAGCCTATGATGGCGGTCAGACCGTGACCGTGCAGGCGCCGCTCGACCGCATTCCGGTCTTCGTCAAGGAAGGCGCCATTGTGCCCACAACGGGCGCGAAGCTGCAGTACACGGACGAAAAGCCGGATGCGCCGATCACGCTCTTTGTCTATGCCGGTAAGGACGGCCATTTCGACATCTACGAAGATGACGGCAAGACGCTTGGTTATCAGCATGGTGCCTTCGCCCGCATTCCGGTGCGCTGGTCTGAGAGCACCGGCACGCTCACCATTGGCGACCGCCAGGGTTCGTTCCCGGGCATGGTGGCCAATCGCGTCATCAACGTGCGCTGGATATCGGGGCAGAACAAAAACGCCGCCAATTTCGAAGCCAAGCCGGAGGCCACGGTGCGGTATGAAGGCAAGGCGGTCTCGCTGAAGCGGCCCTAAAGCAAAAAGAGCAAGGCGCGCCTTGCTCTTTTCTATTTTTGAATTTTCTGCGCAGGCTGCCGTTATTCGGCAGCCTCTCTTTTTTCGCTGCTGCGGAGAGGCAGCGCTGGCGGTTTCTCGGCATTGGCCTGGGCGGTGGCAATCAGATCCAATGCTTCCTCGATCATCACCCGCATCGCCGCTTCCGCTGTCTGGGCATCGCCCATGACAATGGCGTCTGCCACCTTCTTGTGATCGGCGACGCTGGCTTGCTCGACGCCTTTCAGATGATTGGTCATGCGGATCGAGATGCGCAAGGCGGTGTCGATCATGTCGCAAAGCTGGGCATAGAAGCGGTTGCCGCTAGCCTTCATCACGGCCATATGAAAAGCGATATCGGAGGTGAGGGGATCATCATCACCGTGTTCGGCCGCACTCATGCGGTTCAGCGCCTGCATGATGGCGGCAATTTCCGTCCGCCCGGCGAACTCGGCCGCTAACGCCGCAGCGTAAGGTTCGACGGCCATGCGCATTTGGGTGAACTCAATCAGAAGCGAAAACGACAGCTTGCGCTCCAACAGCCAGCGCAGCACATCGGGATCGAAGAAGTTCCAGTTCTTTTCCGGCTGAATCCAGGTGCCATGACGGGGGCGGGCACCCAAGAGGCCTTTGGCCGTCAGCATCTTCACCGCTTCACGCAACACACTGCGGCTGACGCCATACATCTCGCAGAGGCTGGCTTCGATGGGAAAGGGATTGTCTTCGGAATAGCGGCCGGTGACGATGGCGACACCGAGGTCGTCCATGATGCGGAAGGTGAGGTTGGAGCCCGCCAAGCCGCCGACCGGCATCTGTGTCGGAAACGATTCTGCCGGTTGACCGGCTTCGTCCGCCATCGTCCTACGCATCGTACGTCCTCGCCGTTTCAACTCCGATGTGGCTTCGTGAAGAGCCGCATTTGTTTTTATCTGGTAACGCTAACATAAAGGCGAGGCGCGGGCAATGAGGGCGCGGAAGGTCTCCGCGCCCGGAAACAGGCCTATTTGTTGCCCGGTAGTGCACAAAGGGCTCCACGCTTGGCGGCCGCGGTGCAATCGGCGACTTCGAAGGGGGCGGTCGATCCAGCCAGCGGAATGTAAGCAACCAAGCCTTTTGGCTGTTGCGGGCATTGGAACTCCACCACATAGCGCTTCTTGGAATTTTCCTGACCGATCACCCTTGTGGTCTGATCGGTGGCTTCACAGGAAATCTTCTTTTCGGCGAGGGTATCACGGAAGGTCTTCAAGGTGACGGGAGGCGCGCCGTTATCCGACATCTTGCAAGGAAGCCCGCGGGTGGCCGATTGCGGGCAGGTTTCCACATGCACCGGAATTGCCGCTCCAGGCAGACCCGCGACAGTGATGTAGCCTTTACCGTCATCACAGGCGTATTCGACGAATTCGGTGTGATTGGCCGCGCTCTGCCCGATATAGCGGTAATCCTTGATGGTGCAGGTGGCACCGGCTTTGGAGAGTATGGTGCTTGCCATCTTCTTCATGTCTGCGTTGTTCGGCAGCGAACACACCGTCGTGCCCTTGCGGCCCGCTTTGATATCGGCTTGGCGGGTGGCGTCTGCGGCAAAGCAAGAGAAGCCATAAGGCTTTTCGGGGTCCTGGGTCACCAGGAAGTAGCCCATGCCGTTTGCGCAGCTTGTTTCATAGGTTTGGGTGTTGACCGTTTTGCCGTTCACGGTTTCCGGCCCCTCTGCCGTGCGGATGGCATCGGTCACCTCGCAGTTCAGCGGTAGCTTTTTGACCAGCTCGGTCACGAAAGCCTTATCCTCGGCCAGCAAATCCTCGAGCTTTTTGCCTTTGGCCTTGTCTTCTTTGGTAAGGCGCTTGGCACGATCGGCGTATTCGGAAAGAGCATTGAATTGCTCTTGTCCCATCAAATCGCGGCTCGGCCCGACGCCGGTTCGCGCTCCGCCATCTCCTCCTGATCCAGGAGCGGGCCCCATTTGCGCCGATCCTGGCATAGAAAACATGATGGCAGCGATGGCCGCGGCCGTAAGAACAGTAAGCTGTTTCATAATTCCCTCCCGTAGTGCCATTTTGCCCCGCACATCGTTTTATATGACGATATCGGTAAGCGCTTTCATTGCCAAGCGTTGCCAGCATACCGTGTCTGAACTCGCGACAATTTGAGGGGTATGGCGCCGCGGCGGAAAGCGCCATTGCCAAATTGATGGAGCAATTCTAAGTTTCACACATGTGGTCGAGGAATGGGTCCTGGCGCGCCGTGTTAAGCCTGTTTGTGGCGATGGTTTTTGCCATTGCCGCAACGCCGGGCTCTATGGCCATGCCGCAGCCCTCGCATCAGATGCAAAGCCATATGCAGATGATGGCTGGCGATTGTGCCCAAATGCATTGCGACCACATGAAAGCCATGAAATCGGCCGGTAAGGAGCAGGGCAAGCCATGCAAGAATATGGCGGCCTGTCTCGGCATGCTGAGCTGCTACAACATGGCGGCCGTCGGCTTTGTGATGCCTGAGGCTTTCATCCCGCCGCGCGACGCGCTCGTGGCGTTTTCCCATCAAGACATTTCCGGGCTGACCCTTAGGCCCGATAATCCGCCTCCGATCGTCTGATCCATCGCGTTTGCAGGAGATCGTGTGCGCTGAGCGCATGCGGCCTGCCATTTCCCACGCATTGATCAACGCGCCCGGCTGTGTCCGGGCTGGAGGAAGCCATGAAAACCATCTCGCTCGCAGCAGTGCTTCTGCTGACGACACCTGCTGTTGCCGGTTCTCCCATGCATCGCTTGGCAGCACCGCAGCCTTCTTATGAACTCAAGACCGACGGTGCCCCGCAAGCCGGTAAGCCGCTTTTCGTTACTCTGCTGGATCGCGCCAGCGGCCGCATCGTAACGGATGGCCAAGTTGCCGTGCTGCGGCCGGTCTTTCGCGGACCGAAGGCGGTTCCAGCGATCCAATACGTGTCCGAAGCCCTGCCGCAGACCGCGGACGGGCGCTTTGTCTGCGCCAGCGAACATCATGCAGCGGGGGTAACGCTGCGCGGTGCGGGCCCGGCCGGGATGTCGCCGGTCTGGCTCACTTTGAAGACCAATAGCTGAAGAAAATGGCGGGGCCGGTCCCGCCGGCCTCGCTCCCCCCATATTTCGGAGAGTCTTATGTCTCGTATTCTGTTTGCGACGCTGGCCTTGTTGCTGGCGCTCGTTCCGGCCAGTGCCCAATCGGCCGTGTCCTTCAAGCTGCTCGACGCCAATGTCACCTCCGGCGTGGTGCAGAAGATCCGCGTCCAGGTGGTCGATGCCGCTGGCAAGCCGATCGCCATTACCAACCCGCAGGTGCGGGTCGATATGGGCCCTGACGCCATGGCCGACATGACGGCCGATGCGAAGGTCTCGCTGGTGAACGGCGTCGCGTTGGTGGAGACCAATCTCTACGCTCCAGGCCGCTGGGCCATCATCATCAGCGGCACAGTGAGCGGCAAAGCCGTCAAAGCCAGTGTCGTCGTCACAGCCAAGAAAAAGAGCGCGGAGGCGGCATCGCCGCCTCCCAACTCTGCCCAGGTGCGGAAGATCCTTTATTACCGCAACCCGATGGGCCTTGCCGACACCTCGCCGGTGCCGAAGAAGGACGCGATGGGAATGGACTACGTTCCCGTCTATGCCGACGAACAGGTGAAGACGCCCGGCGCCATCCGCCTGACCACGGAGAAGATGCAGCGCGCCGGTGTGCGCACCACGGTGGTCGCACGCATGGCGCTGGACAAGACGGTGCGCGCCACCGGCACGGTTGCCGCCGATGAAAACCGCCAGGCGGTGTTGTCCGCACGTTTCACCGGCTTCATCGAAAAACTCTATGTCACGCAAACCGGCGATCTGGTGCGTGCCGGTCAGCCTTTGGCGCGGGTCTGGGTCGAAAGTCCGGAAGTGCTGGTGAAGTCCGCCGATTACATCGGCTCTCTCGCCTCCGGCCAGCAGGAGCATGCCGCAGCCGCGGCCTCGCTGCTGCGCCAATATGGAGTCAGCCAAGGCGAACTCAATGCCATGGCGAAGTCAGGTGTGCCGACCCGCAGCGTCACCATCGTGGCGCCCGCCAGTGGCACGGTGATGGAAAAGACGGCGGTGCAAGGCATGCATTTCGCCACCGGCGACACCCTGTTCAAGACCACCGACCTGTCCCGTGTTTGGATTCTGGCCGATGTTTCTGAGCGTGATCTCTCGTCTGTCAGGAAAGGGCAGAAGGCCACCGTCAGCTTCCGCGACAACCCGACGGAGTCTTTCGAAGGCAGCGTGCTGCTGGTTTATCCCCAGCTCGATCCCGCCACCCGCACCGCCAAAGTCCGCATTGCGGTGACCAATCCCAACAATCGCCTGCGCCTCGGCCAATATGCGGATGTGCGCATCGCGGTCACTGCTGCCGCAGGATCTGTCCTCACCATTCCAGCCTCGGCTGTGGTGGATGATGGCTCGCGCCAGGTTGCCTTTGTCGCCAAGCCGGGCGGCTTGTTCGAGCCGCGCAGCTTAAAGCTCGGCGCCCGTACGCCGGATCATGTCGAGGTGCTCGCGGGCCTCAACGAAGGCGAGCGTGTCGTCACCGCTGGCAATTTCCTCATCGATGCCGAAAGCAATCTGCAATCGGCGCTCCAGAGCTTCGGAGCCAAGAAATGATCGCGCGCATTATCCGCTGGTCGGCGGAACATTGGAGCTTCGTTCTGATCGGCACCGCGGTGCTGGTACTGGCGGGAATTTTTGCTGTCAGCCGCATTCCGCTGGATGCCATTCCCGATCTCTCGGACACCCAGGTAATCGTCTACACCGAATATCCGGGGCAGGCGCCGCAAGTGGTAGAAGACCAGGTGACATTCCCGCTCACCTCGGCACTGCTCTCCGTGCCAAAGGCCAAGACGGTGCGCGGTGTTTCCTTCTTCGGCGTCTCCTTCATCTATGTGATCTTCAACGAAGGCACTGATGTCTATTGGGCCCGTTCGCGGGTGCTGGAATATCTCAATGGCGCGGCGCAGAAGCTGCCGTCCGGCGTCACGCCCAGTCTGGGGCCGGATGCGACCGGGGTCGGTTGGGTCTATGAATACGCCTTGACCGGCAACAAGCAGGATCTGGCGCAGCTGCGGTCTTTGCAGGATTGGCATTTGCGCTATGCCTTGGCCAAGACTGAAGGCGTCTCGGAAGTCGCTTCGGTCGGCGGCTTCGTCAAGCAATATGCTGTGGTGGCCGATCCCAACCGCATGCGCGCTTACGGTATCACGCTGGGCCAGATCCGCGAGGCGGTGGCCAATGCCAATAGCGATGTCGGTGGCCGCACGGTGGAGCTTTCCGAAACCGAATTCATGATCCGCGGCCGCGGTTACATCAAATCGCCGGCTGATCTCGACAGCGTCATGTTGAAAGCCAAGGACGGCACGCCGGTCTATCTCAGCGCCGTCGCCCATGTGGAAATCGTGCCGGATGAGCGCCGCGGCCTCACCGAATTGAACGGCGAAGGCGAGGTGGCCTCCGGCATTGTGGTGCAGCGCTATGGCGCCAACGCCCTCAATGTCATCAAGGCGGTGAAGGCTCGTATGGCCGAAGTAGCCGCCAGCTTGCCGGATGGCGTGAAGCTGATCCCGGTCTATGACCGCTCGCAATTGATCGAGCGCGCCATTGCCACGCTGAAAAGCACGCTGTTCGAGGAAAGCGTCATCGTGGCGCTGGTCTGCTTTCTCTTCCTGATGCATGCCCGCAGCGCCTTGGTGGCGATCCTTACTCTGCCGGTCGGCATTCTGATTGCCTTCATTGCCATGAGTGCGCTCGGCATCGGCTCCAACATCATGAGCCTTGGCGGCATCGCCATTGCTATTGGCGCCATGGTGGATGCGGCGATTGTGATGATCGAGAACGCCCACAAACATCTGGAACGCGCCGCTCCGGACGAACCGCGCGCGAAAGTGCTGATCGCGGCGGCCATCGAAGTCGGCCCGGCGCTGTTCTTCAGCCTGCTCGTGATCACGGTCTCCTTCATTCCGATCTTCGCGCTGGAAGAGCAGGAGGGGCGGTTGTTCCATCCGCTCGCCTTCACCAAAAGCTTCGCCATGGCGGCAGCTGCTTTCCTGTCGGTGACCTTGGTGCCGGCGCTGATGGCGTTGTTCATCCGCGGCAAGATCGCGCCGGAAGAGAAGAATCCGGTCAACCGTTTCCTCATCCGCGTTTATCGCCCGGTGATCCATGCCGTCTTGGCGCGGCCTTGGCTGACGCTCGGCGCGGCTGCGCTGGTGTTGCTGGTCAGCTTGTTCCCGGCGATGCGCATCGGCAGCGAATTCATGCCGACGCTCAACGAAGGTACCTTGCTCTATATGCCGACGACCTTGCCGGGGCTTTCCATCACCAAAGCGGCGCAGATCCTGCAAACCCAGGACCGCATCATCAAATCCTTCCCGGAAGTGGAAAGCGTTTGGGGCAAGGCGGGGCGGGCGGAGACCGCCACCGATCCCGCGCCGGTGGAAATGTTCGAGACCGTCATCAATCTCAAGCCCCAGGAAACCTGGCCCGGCGGCGAAAGCACCGAACAGCTCATCGCCAAGCTGGATAAGGCGCTGCAGTTTCCCGGCATCTCCAATGCCTGGACCATGCCGATCAAGGCCCGCACCGACATGCTGTCGACCGGCATCCGCACGCCTGTTGGCGTGAAGATCTATGGCAAGGATCTCGCCGTGATCGAAAAACTGTCCAAAGAGGTGGAAGCGGCCGTGCACAGCGTTCCGGGCACGACCTCGGCTTATGCCGAGCGCATCAATGGCGGCTATTACCTCGACATCGCGCCGGATCGCGAGCAAATCGCGCGTTATGGTCTTTCCATCAATGATGTGATGGACACCATCGCCGGAGCTGTCGGTGCCAAGGTGGTGACCACCACCGTCGAAGGCCGCGAGCGCTATGGCGTGGTGGTGCGCTATCCCCGCGATGTGCGCAGCGATCCCGATGCCTTGGCGGCCAACACGCTGGTGTCCTTGCCGGATGGCGGTGCCATTCCGCTGGGCGAGATTGCCAAGATCACCCGGCCGCGTGGTCCCACCATGGTGCGCACGGAAGACGGCCAGCTCGTCAACTATGTCTATGTCGACTTTCACAACCGCGATCTCGGCGGCTATGTCGCCGATGCCCAGCGCGCCGTGGCCGAAAAGGTGAAATTCCCGCCGGGCTATTATGTGCGCTGGAGCGGCCAGTTCGAATATCTGGAACGGGCCAATGCGCGGCTGCGGATCGTAGTGCCCGCCACGCTGCTGGTGATCCTCTTTCTGCTCTGGCTCAACTTCCGCCGCATCTCGGACACCCTCATCGTCATGCTGTCCTTGCCTTTCGCTTTGGCTGGCGGTTTCTGGCTGATGTGGGCGATGGGCTTCAACATGAGCGTGGCCGCGGCGGTCGGGTTCATTGCGCTCGCCGGTGTGGCGGCGGAAACCGGCGTGGTGATGCTGATCTATCTCAACCACGCTCTGGAAGAAGCACGGGCGGGCGGAAAACGGCTGACCCGCGAGGAGACAATCTCGGCGGTGATGCGCGGCGCCGTGGACCGTGTCCGTCCCAAGATGATGACCGTGGCGGCCATCATGGCCGGTCTGGTTCCCATTCTGTGGGCCACGGGCACCGGCTCGGAGATCATGCAACGCATTGCCGTTCCCATGATTGGCGGCATGGTTTCCTCCACGGTTCTGACCCTGGTGGTCATCCCCGCGCTGTTTTTCCTGGTGCATACACGGGGGCGTGGCCGGACATAGCATTGAGTGAAGCGGCGATCGGCAGTATCCGGATGATCCGTAAAGAGGAGATTCGCATGCGCAAGCTGGCCGCCGCTGCTGCCGTCATGGTATTTTTGGCCGTTCCGGCATCTGCCAAAGATACGCAGCGCCAAGGCTATCTGAAGCCCGGCACGGTGGACATGCTTTCCATCCTGCCGCCTGCTCCCGTGGTGGGCGATGCGCGCTACGATGCCGACCGGGCCATTTTCAAGACGACGCGGCGCTATATCGGCACCCCGCGCTGGGCGCTTGCCGCCAATGATGTCAAATATGGCGATGCCAGTGGCCTGAACGATTTTTCCTGCGCGCTTGGTGTTGCGCTGACGCCGGAGCAGGCGCCCAAGCTGATGGCGCTCATTCACAAGGCCAATAGCGACACTCAGCGCGAAACCAATGTCGCCAAGAATTTCTACAAGCGCCAGCGGCCATTCAAGATCGATGCTGGCGATATTTGTCAGCCCAAGGAGGAATTGGGCGACAGCTATGATTATCCTTCCGGCCATACCACGGCGGGGTGGACTTGGGCTTTGCTGCTCTCGGATGTGGCGCCGGATCATGCCAATCAGATTTTGGCGCGCGGCCGGGCTTATGGCGAAAGCCGCATCGTTTGCGGCGCCCATAATGCCAGCGCCGTGGAAGCCGGGCGGCTTTCGGCCACGGTCACCATGAGTTTTGTGCGCAATACGGCTGCTTATCAGAATGACCTGGCGGCTGCCCGGCGCGAGCTGGCAGCTTTGCGCAAAACCGCGGCGGCTCCGGCGCAATGCGAAGCGGAAGCGGGGCTCATCAAGGAGAATATCTTCGCACCGGCGCCTTAGCCGGTCCGCTTGGCGATTTCGCTGATGTCCTTGGCGGAAAACTCGCCCCAGACGCGGGTGCCATGGCCTGGCGCGCTGGTGATGTGGAAGTTCGCGCCATGATATTCGATAAGAGCTTTGGCGATGGGCAGGCCCAGGCCCGTACCGGCACGTTCGCTCGCGATATCCATTTTGGCTTGGCCGAAGGGCTCTAGCGCAACGGCAATGCCGCTTTCCGTCATACCGGTGCCGGTATCTTCCACACCCAGCGCCAAGCTGCCGTTTGGCAGCCATTCCCCGAACAGACGCACCTTGTCGCCTTCATGGGTGAATTTCACGGCGTTGGAAAGGAAGTTGGTCAGCACCTGGCGCATGGCACGGCCGTCAACCGAGAGGATCAGACCGGTGGGGATGTCGAGAATGAGTTCTACGCCCTTGGCCAAGGCCTGAGGCCGCACCAAAAGCAACGCGCTGTCGGCAAGCTCGCTCAGCAGCACTTGGGTGCGATGCAATTCGAAGCGCTGGGCTTCGATCTTGGCCATGTCGAGCACATCGTTGATCAGGCTGAGGAGATGGGTGCCGCTCTTGTAGATGTCGTCGACATAATCCTGATAGCGCGCCGGGCTCAGCGGTCCAAAGACACGGCTGCGGATCATGTCGGAAAAACCGATGATGGCATTGAGCGGCGTGCGCAGCTCATGGCTCATGCTGGCGAGGAATTTGCTTTTAGCCACATTGGCCGCCTCGGCCGCGGCTTTGGCGTCTTCGAGCTGTTGTTCTTTTTTGTGATGTTCGGTGATGTCAACGAGCGCACCGACAATATGCGGCAGCTTGCCGTCCTTCTCCTGAAGGGCGCAGCCGATGTTGTGAAAGATGCGCTCCTCGCCGGTATCGGCGCGGCGGATGCGAATGGTGTTGCGCCACGGAGTAATGAAGGGCGGGCAGGGATAATTGGGCATGTTCTGCTCGACCAAATGGCGGTCTTCCGGCACGATCAGATTGAGGAAAGCCTCGTAACTCCCCGGGTAATCTTCCGGCACGCCGAGGATTTTCCGGAGCTGTGGCGACCAGTTGTCTTGGCGCTTTTCCAGATCGGCGTCATAGGTGCCGATATCGAGCGCCTGAGCCCCGATATGCCAGCGGGCTTCGCTGGTGCGCAGCTCTTGCTGCTTGCGGTCTGAAACGATCGCGAGCCGGATGAGTTTGAGGCAGGGAGCAACCAGCGCCCAATCCTCTTCGGTGGGGGCGCGCGGCTCATGATAGTAGAGCGCCACCGTCGCCAGCACGGTTCCGTCTGTGTGCAACACCGGAAGCGACCAGCAGGCTCTGAGGCCAAAGGGCAAGGCGGTGGCGCGATAAGAATCCCATAACGGATCGGTCGCGATGTCGGTGACGATCACTGGTTCTTTGCGGTACACGGCTGTGCCGCAGGATCCGGCTTGCGGGCCGCTCGCTGCCCCTTCGATGGCGGCGAGATAAGCGGGGGGCAGACCAGGGGCCGCCAGCACCGTGAGATGGATGCCATCCGGTTTCACGCCCATGATCGTGCATTGCACCGGCGGGGCAAGCTGTTCGATGAGACCGCAAATAGCCGCCAGCGTCTCGGTCAGGGATGCCCCATCCGTCATACGCTCCAGGATACGGCCTTGGGCGTCGAGCAACGCGCGCGCGGTAAGGGTCGCAGCCAGGGGATGCTCCGCAGTTTAGGCCAATACACAACCCTAGCTAATCATGCTGGGGTTACCAAAGTCACAACCCGATATCATACCTATGGGCGCTACGTTAGCTCCCGCAAGAGTTTTAGAAATCCATTCAGTCGCCTTCCGCTAGGCCGGTCTTTGGCCGGTCCAAAAGCTTACATCACTTACGTGAATCTGTAAGCGGCCCGTTGCGGCCGGCTGAGCAGGGCATTGGCCTCGCTGTCATTGTTGAAACGTTCCGTCGCGGGATCCCAATGCAGCCTCCGTTTCAGATGCATCGCGATCGAGTGCAGCATGCAGGTCGAGTTGGCCCGGTGACCGATCTCGGCCGTGGTGGCCATGGGGCCGCGCGTCCGGACCGCCTTGATCCAATCGGCATGCTGCTCCGTCGAAGCATAGAGATGGATTTCGTTCGGCCCGATGACGCTGTCGAGGATCTTGGGATCGCTGGCGGCCAGCGGCCCCATCGCGGCCACGGCGGATTTTGGATCGGAGGCCGTGGCTTCGCCGCTGCGGGCCACGAAAATCCAGCCCTTGCTGCCGATGAACTTCACCCCGTTGGGGAAATCGCCGGAAATATCCATGGTGACGCCATTGGCATAGCGGGCATGGGTGAGGAATTTTCCGTGTACGTTCCATAACCCGCTTTTGGGGAATTCGGCATCGCCCCAGATTTCCACCGGTCCGCTGTGTTCCATGTCCATGCCCCAATGGGCGGTATCGACATGATGCGAGCCCCAGCCCGTGATCATGCCGCAGGTGAATTGTTCGCAGCGCAACCAGCCGGGACGGCCGAAGTCGTTTTGCGGGTGAACGCGTATTTCGGTGTAATAGACCTCCGGCGTCGAGCCCAGCCAGGCATCGTAATTGAGATTGGGCGGCACCGGCTGCTGCGGCGCCTCGGGGCCGGCAGGGTCGCCGGGCAAACCGATCTCGACATGCTTCAACTCCCCGATGCGGCCGTTGCGTACCAGCTCGCAGGCACGGCGGAATTGCGGCCAGGGATCGTCAGAGCGTTGTTGCGAGCCGATCTGCACCAGACGTCCGCTCTTTTTCACTTCATCGGCCATGATGCGGCCTTCGGCGATGGTCAAAGAAGCTGGTTTCTGTAGATAAACGTCTTTGCCAGCGCGCACCGCGTGCACGGTGTTAAGCGCATGCTGGTGATCGGGCGTGGAGATGATGACGGCGTCGATGTCCTTGTTGGCCAAGAGCTCGCGGTAGTTGGAATAGGTGAGGGTGGCGTTCCAAGGCTTGCCGGTTTTGGCGGTATAGGTTTCATCCACCAGCTTTTTTCCGAGCGCTAGGCGCTTGGAATCGAGATCGCTAACCGCGACGACCTGGGCATCGCCGACCTTGAACACTTCTTTCAGATCATGGATGCGCGAAATGCGGCCGACGCCAATCGCGCCGATGGCGATCCGGTCATTTGCCCCGAAAGCGCGTTGCGGAATGAGTGCGGGAAAGGCCGCCAGCGCCAGGCCGGATTTGAGAAGACTGCGGCGGGAGGTGGTCGTCATGGGAATATCCCTGCTATGCGATCACGGGCTTGGTGGCGATCTTCTGGGCCGTAAGAACCAGCTCGGCCGTCAGCAAAGCTTCTTCCTGGTTCTGGGCGGTTTCGGTGCGGTGAATGATATCGGAGACGAAGCGCGGTCCGAAGGGCAGCACGACAGCGTTGCAGTCGATGAAGCGCACGCCTTTCTTGTCCACCAGAAACAAGTGATTGCCGCCCGGCCGTCCGGCGATGTCGGTGTATTTGCGCAGCTCGATATAGCCTTCGGTGCCGAGCAGGAAGAGGCGGCCGTCGCCCCAGGTGTTGAGGCCATCCGGCGTAAACCAGTCGACGCGGATATAACCGGTGCCGCCATTGCCGACCGCCACCATGTCGCCGAAATCCTCGAACTCGGGATATTGCGGATGGGCGACATTGCCGGTTTGCGCGGCGACCACGCGCGCGCTGGTGGATTTGGTATAGTAGAGGAATTGTTCGATCTGGTGCGAGCCGATATCCGTCAGGATGCCGCCATAGCGCTGCTTGTGCCAGAACCATTCGGGCCGTCCCCCGGCATCGGCATTGCCGATCCGGTGCGGGGCGAGGTTGACGGTCTGGATCACTTTGCCGATGGCGCCTTGGTCGACGAAGTAACCGGCCTGGACGGCCGCTTTCACTTCCAGGCGCTCGGAATACATGATGGCGAATTTGCGCTTGGTCTCCGCCACGGTTTTGCGCACCTCTGCCAGTTGTTCGAGCGAGGTGATGGCTGGTTTGTCGGAGAGATAATCCTTGCCCGCTTTCATCACCCGGACGCCGAGGGGCGCGCGCAAATCGGGGATAGGGGCACCGCAAACCAGCTTGATGCTCTTGTCGTTCAGGATTTCCTCTTCGCTTTTGGCGAGCGGCACATCTCCGAACTGCTTGCGGAAATCCGCGATCTGTTTGGCATCGGTGGTGTAGAATTTCTTCAGCCGGCCGCCGCCGCGCTGCACCGCCGCCGTCATGCCCATGATGTGATAGTGGTCGAGGCCGATCACAGCGAAATCGATCGCCTGTTTGGCGAAGGGGGCCGGATCGAAGCCCGCCGCTGCCGTTTCTTCCGCCATTGGTTTGCCGGAATCGCCCAGGGCAGGCATGGCGCTGAGGACCCCTGCGGTCATCAAAAGGGCTCTACGATCGACGGTCTGGCTCATGAAGGTGCTCCCCAATATTCCGGTCTGTGCATTTCTGATACCGGTAACAGACAGTATAGCATTCCAGCCTGCATGGCGGGAGGTTGGCGGGAGATCACTTTTCTGCGCGTGTCGTCCACACCTAAATGGCGACTGGGCGGGTCTGTGGACGAAAGGCGCCTTGCGCTGGGCCGGGGCTTGCCCGTAACTCTGGCTGGGGTTTTACGCAGGCCACAGACATGCAGGGCGTCACCGTCGTCGACCATCCCTTGATCCGGCACAAGCTGACCTTGATGCGGCGCAAGGAGACCTCCACCAAGCAGTTCCGCGAGCTGCTCAACGAGGTGGGCATGCTGGTCTGTTATGAGATCACGCGCGAATTGCCCACCACGCTGATCGACATCGAGACGCCGCTGTCGCCGATGAAGGCGCCGGTCATCGAAGGCAAGAAACTGGTTTTCGCTCCCATCCTGCGCGCTGGCATGGCCTTCCTCGATGGCATGCTCAATCTGGTGCCATCGGCCCGTGTTGCCTTTATCGGCCTTTATCGCGATCCCCAGACCCTGAAGAGCGTCGAGTACTATTTCAAGGCGCCGGAAGACATTGCCGACCGCTTGGTGATTGTCATGGACCCCATGCTGGCGACCGGCAATTCGGCCATCGCGGCGGTGGACATGCTGAAGGACAAAGGCGTCACCAAGCTGCGCCTGATGTGCCTCTTGGCGGCGCCCGAAGGCATCAAGAAATTCAATGAGGCCCATCCCGACGTTCATGTCTGGACGGCGGCGATCGACGATCACCTCAACGATCACGGCTACATCATTCCGGGTCTGGGCGATGCCGGCGACCGCATGTTCGGGACCAAATAGGCTTTGGCGCAATAAAGCACTTGCTATGCATGTATGATGCTTGCGGACGTAAGCGCTTTCGTGCTGCGCCGGTGCTGTTTCCGGACCCGCGTGCGTATTAATCCGTATAGGTACTTTCCGTAGAACCTGAGTCCGGAAAATGCTGCTTTTTCTCGAAGAAACCGGAAAAATGTAGCCCGTATCAACTGTTTGTAGTTGCAGTTATCCGCCATGCACGGAATGCGCGGAAGGCTGAATACCAATTCTAAATCAAGGTGCGGCAAAAAGGTGAAATGTGCGGCGGGTTTCTGAACCTGCCCTGTGTTCACGCGGAGGCCGCTTATGACCCTCAAGGATTTGTCCGTTAAAAGAAAAATAATCGGCGCGTTTGCCATCGTGCTGGCCACGACGGTGGCGCTGGGTCTGTTTGCGGTCATGAATTTGTCTCAGCAGGACCGCGACGCCGGTGATTTGAGAAGCAATTGGATGCCGTCGATCCAGGTCCTCGGCCGCTTCCAATATGCGATCACGCGCTATCGCGCCTATCAAGTGTCGATGCTTCTGATCGAAGGCGATCAAGCGATAACGGACGCTCGCGCTCGGGCCAAATTGGTTGATGATGCCGATAAGGCTCTCGCCGAATACGAACCGATGGTGACGGCCGGAAAAGAGCGTGAACTGTTCGAGACCATCAAGACGAAATGGGCCGAGTATAAGCCTCTGGAGCAAAAGGAAGCCGAGATCTTCAAGGCGCAAGGCGCCAAGGCCGGTGCGATTTATCTGACGGGCGATATGCGTGCTGTGTTTACCGCCATGAACAGTGCGGTTGAAGCCGATGTCGAGCTCAACCGCCGGGGCGGTGAGGCGTCCGGCTTGCGGGCGCATGAGGCGTTTCTTTCCAGCCGTATATGGATTTTTGTGGCCCTGGGCTTGGCGACTGTCTTGTGCGGTGTTTCTGGCTTGTTTTTGATCCGGGGTGTTTCGGTGCCGCTTGTCGATATGACGTCGGCGATGGGACAGCTTGCTCAAGGCAATCTGGATACCCATGTGCCCTGTTCCGATCAGCAGGATGAGATCGGTCAGTTGGCCGAGGCCATGACGGCATTCAAGAACCAGCTTGCGGCCGCCGAGCGGGCCAAGGCCGAGCAAACCAAGATCATTGTCGACAGCATCGGTGCCGGGCTGGCGAAACTGGCGCAAGGCGATCTTACCCATCAAGTCTCGGCGGACCTGACGGGGGCCTTTGCCAGCTTGAAGGAGGACTTCAACACCGCGATCGGTCATCTGCGGGATACCGTCCGCGGCGTGCTCGATTCCACGCATCAGATCGCCAACGGCGCCGGCGAGATTTCCACCGCGGCCGATGATCTTTCGCGCCGTACCGAGCAGCAGGCCGCCAGCCTGGAGGAAACGGCTGCGGCGCTGGAAGAAATCACCGCCACGGTGAAGAAGACCGCCGCCAACACCCGCGACGTGACCACCAATGTGTCTTCGGCCAAGCAAGCTGCGGAAGAGGGCGGGCGCGTGGTGGAAACCGCGGTCAAGGCGATGGATGCGATTGCGCAATCGTCTAAGCAGATCACGGACATCATCGGCGTGATCGACGAGATCGCCTTCCAGACCAATCTCTTGGCCTTGAATGCGGGCGTCGAAGCGGCCCGTGCCGGTGAAGCTGGCAAAGGCTTTGCGGTGGTGGCGACGGAAGTGCGTGCCTTGGCAGGACGTTCCAGCGAAGCGGCCAAAGAGATCAAGGCGCTGATCAACACCTCCAGCGAACAGGTTGGCTCCGGCGTGAAATATGTCGGCGAGACCGGCGAAGCCTTGAAGCGCATTGTCGAGCAGGTCGTGCAGATCAATGTGGTGGTGGGTGAAATGGCCCAGGCGGCCGATCAGCAGGCCACGGGTATCGAAGAGGTCAATACCGCCGTCGGCCAGATGGATCAGGTCACCCAGCAGAATGCCGCCATGGTGGAAGAGACCACCGCTGCGGCGCGCAATCTGGCCATCGAGACAAAATCGCTGGCCGAACTCGTCGCCTTTTTCAAAGTGGGAGAATATGCCCACGCCGCCGCCAAGGTGGAGCATGTTGCTCCACGGCCGGTGGCAAAGCCGGTACCGCGTCCCGCGGGCAAACCCAGCGCGATGCGCCCTGTCGTCCGCAAGACCGGCGGCGTGGCTGTTGCCTCAAAAATCGCGCCTCAGGCCGAAGGCGAGGATTGGGCTGAATTTTAGGCTTTACTGCGCCGCTCTAAGATCTTGAGCCGGCGTCTTGGCGAAGCGGCGGTAGAGTTCGGCATAGCGCTGGCCGCTGCGCCGCCAGGAGAAGTCCATACGCATGCCTTGTTCCTGGATGGATTTCCAGGTGCTGCTGTCGTGGTAGCGATGGATGGCGTGGGAGAGGGCGTGGGTGAGCCCGTCCTGGCTGACCTCTTCAAACAGAAAACCGGTGGCGACACCGGCAGACAAAGCGGCTTCATTGGCATCGATGATGGTGTCGGCGAGACCGCCCGTATGGGCCGCAATCGGCACGCAGCCATAACGCAGGCCGTAAAGCTGGGTCAGGCCGCAAGGCTCGAAGCGCGACGGCAAGAGAATGGCATCCGAGCCGCCTTGCAAGAGATGCGAAAGGGACTCGTCATAGCCGATCTTGACGCCGATCCGTCCTTGATGGCGCTTGGCGGCGTCAACGAAAGCATCTTCGATGCCTTGGTCACCGGTGCCGATGAGCGCCAGCCGCCCGCCCATCGCGACGAGATCGTCGGCGGCATTGGCCAGCACATCCATGCCCTTTTGCGTGGTGAGGCGGCTGACCACGCAGAACAGCGGCCCTGATCCCTCTGCGAGATCGAAAGTCTTTTCCACCATGGCGCGGTTTTCGCGCCGCTTGGCCAGAGTCTCGCGTTCATATTGGGCGGCGAGGTAATGGTCTTCGGCCGGATTCCACACCGCCGTATCGATGCCGTTGACGATGCCGAAGACGCTCTGGCGGCGGGAGCGGATCAGCCCTTCGAGCCCCATGCCGAAATGCGGCTGTTTGATTTCCTCCGCATAGGTCGGGCTCACGGTGGTGACGGCATCGGTGAAGTAAAGACCAGCTTTGAGAAAGCCTACGCCGCCGTAATATTCGACGCCGTTGATGGAATAGGCTTCCCAAGGCAGGCCCAGCCAGACGAACTGGTCGTTGGGAAACCAGCCGGCAAAAGCGATGTTGTGCACGGTAACGATGCTGGGGACTTTGCGTCCGTCATAATGCAGATAGGCGGCGGCGAGGGCGCTCTGCCAATCATGGGCATGCAGCACGTCAAAGCCGGGCTGGCCGAACTTGCCTTGCGCGACATCGGCCGCGGCCCGTGACAGCGCACCGAAGCGGCGCCAGTTGTCCGGCCAATCGCGCCCGCCCGGATCGCTGTAGAGTCCGCCCTTGCGGGCATAGAAGGCTGGCGCATCGAGCACGATGACATCGAGCCCGCCTGCGCTACCAGCCAGCAGACGTGCTTCTTCGCCGAAGAGGGCACCGCTTTCGCTGTTGTAGGCATGCAGGATGCGGCCGTCCCGCAGCGCCTCCATGACTTTGGGATAGCCCGGAAGCATGGTCGTCATGGCGACATCGTAAGGCGCCAGCGCCATTGGTAGCGCTCCCGCGACATCCCCGAGGCCGCCTGTTTTCACCAGGGGATAGGCTTCGGAGACAACGGAGAGCGCTCTGATGGTCATGTGAGACGGTCGATCATCGCCTGAGTGATGAGACAAATACCTTTATCGGTACGGCGGAAACGTTTGGCGTCAAGTTCCGGGTCTTCGCCCACCACCAGCCCTTCGGGAATGATCACATCGCGGTCCAGCACCACACGCCTGAGCCGCGCCGAGCGCCCGATATAACAGCGCGGCAGCACCACCGCATCTTCCAGAACCGAGAAGCTGTTGGCGCGCACACCAGTAAAGCAGAGGCAGCGGCGCAAATGCGAGCCCGAGATAATGCAGTCACCGGCCACCAGCGAAGCCACCGCACTGCCGCGCCTTCCTTCCAGATCGTGCACGAATTTGGCGGGCGGGGTGATCTCGGCATAGGTCCAGAGCGGCCATTTGGTGTCATAGAGATCGAGCTTGGGCACCACATCGGTAAGATCGATATTGGCTTCCCAATAGGCATCCACGGTGCCGACATCCCGCCAATAGGGTTCGGCTTCGCCGCTGGCGCGGACACAGGAATCGGAGAAGCGGTGCGCTACCGCTTTGCCGTTCTTGACCAGATACGGGATGATGTCCTTGCCGAAATCACGGGTCGAGCCGGGGGTCGAGGCATCGCGTTTCAGCTCCTCGAACAGCTTCTTGGTGCGGAAAACATAGATGCCCATCGAAGCCAGGGACTGGTTCGGTTTGCCGGGGATGGTCGGCGGATTGGTGGGCTTTTCGACAAAGCTGGTGATGACCCCGTTCTCGTCGACGCCCATCACGCCGAAGCTGGAAGCCTCGGCCTTGGTCACTTCCAGGCAGCCGATGGTGACATCCGCCCCGGATTCCACGTGCTGCATGAGCATCAGCTCGTAATCCATCTTGTAGACGTGATCGCCTGCCAGGATGACCATGAATTCGGGGTGATAGCTCTCGATGATGTCGAGGTTCTGGTACACGGCATCGGCCGTGCCCTGGTACCAGAGCCCTTCCGAAACGCGCTGGGAGGCCGGCAGGATGTCGAAGCTTTCGTTGCGCTCGGTGCGGAAGAAGTTCCAGCCCGCTTGCAAGTGGCGGATCAGGGAATGGGCTTTGTATTGGGTGGCCACGGCGATGCGGCGGATGCCCGAATTGACCGCGTTGGAGAGGGCGAAATCGATGATCCGCGCTTTGCCGCCGAAATAGACCGCAGGCTTGGCCCGCTTATCCGTCAGCTCATTCAATCTTGCGCCCCGGCCCCCGGCGAGAACATAGGCCATCGTATCGCGCGCCAGCGGGTGTCTGCGCTCCATCAGCATTCATCTCCCTCGGGCACGTAGTGTTGAGCGTGCTCCGGTAACCGCCATCATCCCTAGCACAGGTGGGCGTTGTAAAGAGTGGTTATGCCAGGACAATTACAAGAATTCCGCTAACGGATCGAAGTTGGCTCTTGGGCCCTCACTTGCTGAACCGGGGCGGGAACTTGGGGCGTATCCCGGCGTTGTGCTGCCGAACTGTCCCTGGGTTGGAATGGACCCGCATATCTCATTTTCACGTCCCGCCGCCCCAGCTCCGGACACCTCCCCGCTGGTGGATTTGGCGCCTTTTGGGGTCATGGCGGTCGATGCCGATTTCCGCATTTATCAGCTTAATCCGGCGGCCCGGGCGGTGTTCAGCACCATTGAGGGCGAGGTGGTGGGCCGTGATTTCGAGGAAGTCATGCACCTGCTTTGGGAAACGAAGTGGGCCGCTGAGGTTGTCCGTGTCTTCCGGCACACCCTCCAAACCGGAGAGTGCCATGTCCAGCAGGCCGGGGGGCACTTCCGCATCGACCGGGGGATCACCGAATATTACGAATGGCAGGTCCATCAAGTGCCGCTTGGGGATGGCCGCAACGGGGTCGTCTGCTATTTCCAGGACGTTTCCGATGAGGCCATTGCCACCCGCCGCTTGGCAGAGAATGAGGAGCGCCTCAGCGCCCTGATCCATGCTTCAGCCCAGATCGTTTGGTCGACCGGCCCTGATGGCGAGGTACAGGAAGATCTGCCGCTATGGCGGAGCTACACAGGCCAGAGCTTCGAGCAGATGCGCGGCTGGGGCTGGCTCAACGCCGTCCATCCGCAGGACCGTCCCGGGATCGTCGAATGCGGCCGCCGTGGGATGGAGCTGGCAGCTCCTTATGAAATGGAATTCCGGGTTTGCCATCGCCGCGGGGAGTGGCGCTGGATGGTAGCCCGCTGTGTCCCGCTCAAAGGGGCTGACGGCAAGCTGCGCGGCTGGATCGGGATGAACACCGATGTGACGGACCGCAAGCAGGCCGAACAGACCCAGCAGCTTCTCATCACCGAACTCAATCATCGTGTGAAGAACATGCTGGCGGGGATTCAAGCCATGGTGAACCACACCATGCGCCAGACCAGCGACCCTGAGGATTTCGCCGAGCGCTTGTCGGGGCGCATCCAATCCATGGCGCGCATGCATACGCTGTTATCGAGCGGCTCCTGGAAAGGGACCTATTTGCGCGAAATCATCCGCGATCAGCTCGCCTTCGCGCCCAGCCGTCTCACCACTGAAGGCCCTGTGGTGCGGCTGGAACCGCAGCTGGCCTTGCATCTCGCCTTGATGCTGCACGAACTCGGCACCAATTCCGCCCATTATGGCGCTTTGTCCAATCAGGTGGGGACGGTTGAGGCGGCTTGGACCGTCAGCGAACGCACGCTCACGCTGCTTTGGATGGAGCGCGGCGGGCCGCCGGTTCGCACCCCCACACGGCGCGGTTTTGGGTCCATGCTGATCGAGCAGAGCGCCAAAGGGGCAGGCGGCAGCGCCGAAGCGGCTTACACCGCTGACGGGGTGGTCTGGCGCATTGCGCTGCCTCTATCGGCCCGTTCCGCGACGCGTTCCGGCAGCCCGCTGCCGGATTGGACGGGGGATGCGGAGGTGCTTGTGCTGCCGGGCAAGCGGTTCCTGGTGGTCGAAGACGAACCGCTGGTCATCATGGATGTGGTCGGCGCTTTGGAATCTGCGGGCGCCGAGGTGGTTTCTGCGACCACGGTCCCACGAGCGCTGTCTTTGCTCAAGCAGGGCAGTTTCGATGGTGCTTTGGTGGATGCCAATCTCAATGGCCGCCCGGCCGGCGAGGTGGCCGCGGCTTTGACCCGTCTGGCTGTGCCGTTTGTCTTTGTTACCGGCTACGGCCGGGAAAGCCTCCCGGCCGGTTATGACAGTGTGGCGATGCTCGCCAAGCCGTTCAGTGAAGAAGCGCTGGTCGCTGCTGCCGCGGTTCTGCTGCGCCGTGAAGGCCTGTTTTTCTAGAGTGCGTCGGTATCGCGTTCGCCGGTGCGCACGCGCAGGGCGGCTTCGAGATCCACGACGAAGATCTTGCCGTCGCCGATCTTGCCGGTATGGGCGGCCTTTTGAATCGACGCCACCACGGCTTCGGCACGCTCGTCCGACACCGCCACTTCCAGCTTCAGCTTGGGCGTGAAGGAGATGGTGTATTCGGCGCCGCGATAGACTTCCTTATGGCCTTTCTGGCGGCCATAGCCGCGCACTTCGGTCACCGTCATGCCTTCGATGCCGATGCCGAGCAGGGCGTCGCGCACGATCTCGAGGCGGTGCGGCTGGATAATCGCAATAACGAGCTTCATAGGATTTCCTTACCCTGCAGAATGATAACCGGTTTCGCCATGGCTGGTGAAATCGAGCCCCTGGATTTCACCTTCCCGGCCGATATGCCATCCGGCCAGTGCTTTGACAGCGAAAATGATTGCCACGGTCGCCGCCAGCGACCAAATGCCAACGATCACCACGGCTTGGAGCTGCACCAGGAATTGGGCGCCGATGCTGCGGGCCAGCGGAGTGCCGCCCAGGCCGAGCCCGGTGACAAAAGGCAGAAGGAGGCTGCCGAGCGCACCGCCCACGCCATGCACGCCCAAAACGTCAAGCGCGTCATCCACTTTCATATGACGCTTGACCACCAGCACCGCGGCATAGGTCACGGCACCGCCGGCGAGGCCGAGGGCAACCGCGCCTTCCGGTCCGACATAGCCGGAGGCCGGGGTGATGGTGGCAAGGCCGCCGACCGCACCGGTCACCGCGCCGACGAGGGAGGGCTTGCCGAATTTGATCCACTCGATCGCCATCCAGACGCAGGTTGCGGTAGCGGCGGAGAGGTGGGTTGCCAGCATGGCCATGCCCGCATCCGAACCGGCTTTGAGGGCGCTACCGGCATTGAAGCCGAACCAGCCAACCCAAAGAAAGGCGGCGCCGACCATCACCATCCAAGGGGCATGCGGCGGCTGCACGGAATGGGGAAAGCCGCGGCGCGGGCCCAGGAACCAGGCGGCGAGCAAAGCAGAAATACCGGCCGTCAGATGCACCACAATGCCGCCCGCGAAATCCATTGCGCCCCAAGCGGCGAGAAAGCCGCCGCCCCAGATCCAATGGCAGACCGGCGCGTAAACCAGCACCAGCCACAGCGCGGAGAACAGCAGCACGGCGCCGAATTTGATGCGCTCGACATAGGCGCCGATGATCAGGCCGGGGGTGATGATCGCAAACGTCATCTGGAACATCACGAAGACGCTTTCCGGAATCGATGTGCCGGGATGAGCGGCCGTGCGGGGCAGGTTCTGCAGGAAAGCGGCCTGCAGATTGCCGATCCAAGCCCCCGAGCCGGAGAACGCTTCGCTGTACACGAAGACAAACCAGAGCAGAGAGACCATGGCGGCGATGGCGAAGGTCTGGAACAGCACCGACAGGATGTTCTTGGCCTGGACCAGCCCGGCATAGAAAAAGCCGAGCGCTGGCAACATCATCATCAGCACCAAGGCGCTGGAGATCATCAGCCAGGTGGTATCTGCGCCGTTGATCATGCCTTCTCCCCATCCGTTCTGCTTATCGGGCGGGCAAGATGCAAATAAGTACGGCGCATGCAAGAGGCAAAATGGCGTGTGTCTAGGCAATACTATTTCATGACTACTTATGAGGCATTTTTAAAGGCAGTTTGCCTTAAATGCATGCATAAATGCCGCAGGGATGGCGGTCGGGAAGCCCTTCGCCAAATTTATTTGCCGGATTTTTGGAGCTCTTGCGAAGCGCTCGCACCACCTGTGCACGCAAGCTCTTGGTTCCGCTGGAATTTGTACAGACTGTCGCACCCCCTTGAACCCTGCGGGTGATATCCCCATTTTTCGTACATCCCCAAAAAAGTATTCCGGCCAGCGCGCCTCCTTTCGGCGGGCTCGATCTCCGCAACGAAGATGCGTTTCCGCGCATGCATCGAGCCGCGCAGGTCGTTCTCGAACGCGGTCGCGCAACAACGCATCTGCCAGCTTCGAAGGCACAAATTGTCCGTTCCATTCCTATGCACAGCTCGCGGCGTTGGGTTGCTTGACTTGACCCAGGGAGGGGTGAAAGCGTCCATAAATGCTCACTATTCAGCCCGTCTCTTCGACCGCTCACGCCCCGCAAAGCGGGCGCAATCCCATCGCGGCTTTCGATGCCGCACTCATCGATTCCGTAGAGGTCAGCGGCAGTGCGGATACTCCTGCTGGCCGGGACACCAAGGGGCAGGCGGCTTCGCTGGTGAAAGCGGTGCAGTGCATTGATCTGACGACGCTGTCGGGCGACGACACGCCGGAGCGGGTCAAAAAACTTTGCGCCAAGGCGCGTCAGCCTTTGCGCCCGGAGGTCGAGAAGAAGCTTGGTATCAGCGGCATCACCACCGCTGCGGTTTGCGTCTATCACGCCTTCATCGGCACGGCGCTGGAAGCGCTGGCCGGAACAGACATTCCGGTGGCCGTGGTGGCGGCGGGATTTCCGCATGGCCTCTCGCCCTTGAAGGCGCGTATCTTGGAAGTGGAAGAGTCGGTTGCCGCAGGCGCGCGTGAAATCGATATCGTCATCGACCGTTCCAAGGCGCTCACCGGCAATTGGCGCGGCCTCTATGACGAAGTGCGGGCTTTTCGCGAAGCCTGCGGCGAGGCGCATCTGAAATCCATCATTGCCACCGGTGAGCTGGGCTCGCTGACCAATGTCGCCAAGGCGTCTCTGGTCTGCATGATGGCGGGGTCTGATTTCATCAAGACCTCCACCGGCAAGGAAACGGTCAACGCCACGCCGGAATTCGCCACTGTCATGGCCAGGATGATCGGCTTGTGGCGCAAGACAACGGGATACAAGGTCGGTTTCAAAGCAGCGGGCGGCATTGCCAAGGCTGAAGAGGCGCTGGTCTATCAAACTGTGATGCAGAACGAGCTGGGCGCCGAATGGCTGGAGCCGCATCTCTTCCGTATCGGCGCCTCGCGGCTGCTCTCCGACATCGAACAGCATCTGGAAATGGCGCCGTGAAGCCCGGCGAACCAACCAGGATTGTCATTCCCTTCCGGGCAAGAAGGGCATCGCACAACCAAACCAAATATGTCATCCCCGGCCGAGCCTCCGAAGCTGCGGAGCAGCGTTGGCGGGAAGAGGACCTTGGTCTCTTCGCCCCCCTCATGTTGAAGGTTCGGCACATTTCATTTTTTCGCACCCGGCTTGTTGCGCCTGTTGGAGTCTCTTCCCCTCGCAATGCTTCGCATCGCTCGGCCGGAAATGACAATCCAGGTTGGTTTCGGGTTATGTTTCGCCGCGTCATCAGGGCGATTGACGCCGTGTTTTAATCAGGGGTGACTGGTCCGCCAGCCCCGGGGGAATTCCATATATGTTTCACGGCATCATCAGCCCGCTCAATCTGCAAAGCTTGGCCGGGATCGCACTCATCCTTCTGTTGTGCTGGCTGTTTTCGGAAAACCGGCGGCGCTTTCCATTTTTTCTCACCATCGGGGCGATCGGGCTGCAATTGGCGCTGGTGCTGGCGCTGTTCGGCGTCCCGGCGATCCGCGCCGGCTTGACCAGCTTTGGTGCCGTCTTTGACGGCCTGTCGAAGTCCGCCCAGACCGGCATGGCCTTTGTGTTCGGTTATTTGAGCGGCACCGGTCCGCAGCCTTATCCGCTCACGACCCCCGGCGCCTTGTTCGTTTTCGGCTTCCGCGTCTTGCCGGTGATCATGGTGGTGTGCACGCTTGCGGCACTGCTTTGGCACTGGAACATTCTGAAGTGGATCGTCAAAGGCTTCGGTTTCGTCTTCTCGCGCACCATGGGCCTTCGCGGGCCCACCGCGCTGGCCACGGCCGCGACCATTTTTATGGGCCAGGTGGAAGGCCCGATCGTCATCCGCGCTTATCTCAACCGCTTGACGCGCTCGGAGCTGTTCCTGCTGATCACCGTCGGCATGGCCTGCGTTTCCGGCTCCACCATGGTGGCCTATGTCACCATCTTGCAGGGCGTTTTGCCGGGAGCGGCGGCGCATGTCTTGACCGCCTCGATCATCACCGCGCCCGCGGGCATTCTCTTGGCGCGCATCCTGATCCCGCGCGATCCGGTTGCCGAAGCCGCGCAAGACAAGCTGCCGCCGGACGAGCGCGTCTACAAAAGTTCGATGGATGCCATCATGAAGGGCATCAACGACGGCATGCAGATCGCTGTTAATGTGGCGGGCTGCTTGATTGTCTTTGTCGCCTTGGTTGCCATCGTTGATATGTTGCTCGGCGGCTTGCCGCAGGTCGCGGGTGCTCCGATCAGCGTCGAACGCATTCTCGGCTACATCTTCTCGCCGGTGGCTTGGTGCCTGGGCATTCAGGCCAGCGAAATCCACACCGCAGGGCAACTTCTGGGCACCAAGATGATGCTGACGGAGTTCACCGCCTTCATCAAACTCGGCGCCATTCCGGCTGCGGAAATGACCGAGCGCACCCGCACCATCATGACCTATGCTCTTTGCGGGTTTGCCAATGTCGCTTCGGTCGGTATCAATCTCGCCGGATTCTCGGTGCTTTTGCCCGAGCGCCGCGACGAGATCATCAAGATGGTCGGCAAGGCGATGCTGGCAGGCTTTTTTGCGACTTGCATGAGCGCGGCCCTGGTCGGCGCCATCCCCGCCGTCATCACTGCGATGCCGGGGTAGTATTGTAACGTCATGGCCGGGCTTGACCCGGCCATCCATCTTGCAGGCGTTAGCATTTGGATGGCCGGATCGGCCATGACGGATGAGGATGAACAATGACCGTTTCTGAAGACATGCATGTCCTGGCCAAGACCTATCAGTCCCGCGCCTATGCTCCCTATTCGAAGTTCCTGGTCGGGGCGGTGGTGAAGGGCGCCAATGGCAAGCTCTATGGCGGCTGCAATGTCGAGAATATCGCCTATCCGCTCGGCAATTGTGCCGAGGCCTCGGCAATTGCGGCGATGGTTGGCGATGGCGAAACCCGCATTGTCGAAGCCCTGGTGATCGGGCCGGAAGGCGATCTCTGCACGCCCTGCGGCGCCTGCCGCCAGCGGTTACGCGAGTTTGCATCCAACGATCTGCCGATCCATCTCGCCGATCCCGCCGGCATCAAGAAAACCGTGACTCTCGGCGAGCTGTTCCCGTTGTCTTTCGGGCCCGCCATTCTGAAGAAGTAATCCCATGCTCCCCCAAGAAATCATCCGCAAAAAGCGCGACGGCTTCGAGCTGTCGGAAGAGAACATCGCCGAGTTCATCACCGGGGTGACCAAGGGCGCCGTGACCGAGGCCCAGATTTCCGCCTTCACCATGGCGGTGTTCTTCCGCGGCATGAGCTTCCCGGAGCGGGTGGCGCTGACCCGCGCCATGACCCATTCGGGCACCGTGCTCGATTGGGGCGATTTCGGCCCGGTGCTCGACAAGCATTCCACCGGCGGGGTGGGCGACAAGATCAGTCTGATGCTCGCCCCCATGGTCGCGGCTTGCGGCGGTTTCGTGCCGATGATCTCCGGCCGCGGCCTTGGCCATACCGGCGGCACCCTCGACAAGATGCAGGCCATCCCGGGCTACAACGCGACGCCGGATCTGATGACTCTGCGTGAGGTGGTCAAGAAGGTGGGCTGCGCCATCATCGGCCAGACCTCGGATTTGGCTCCGGCCGACCAGCGCATCTATGCCGTGCGCGATGTCACGGCGACGGTGGAATCCATCCCGCTGATCTGTGCCTCCATTCTCTCCAAGAAGATCGCGGCCGGCCTTCAGGGTCTCGTCATGGACGTGAAGCTGGGTACTGGCGCGTTCATGGAAAATCTGAACGATGCGAAAGATCTCGCGGAAACCATTGTGAAAATCGCTGGTGGAGCAGGGCTCTCCACTGCCGCCATTCTCACCGACATGAACGAAGTCTTGGGGACCACGGCAGGCAACGCCATCGAGGTGCAGGAGGCGGTCGACTACCTCACCGGCAAATCTCGTGAGCACCGTCTACATGAGATCACCAAAGCCCTGGTCGGGCAGATGCTGGTCTTGGGCAAGCTTGCCGCCACGCCTGAGGAAGGGGCCGCAAAGGCCCAATCTGCTTTGGATTCCGGCGCTGCTGCAGCAAAGTTTCAAGAGATGGTGTCCGCCCTCGGCGGTCCCAACGACTTCCTGGAAAGCTCCGAAAAATACCTCGCCAAGGCGCCGGTCACGGTGCCGTTCAAGGCAGCCCGTTCCGGCGTCATCGCGGCGGAGAAGACCCGCGCCATCGGCCTGGTCGTGGTCGATCTCGGCGGCGGCCGCCGCAAGACCACAGATGTGATCGACATGGGCGTCGGCCTTTCCGGCTTCCTCCCGGTCGGCACCAAGGTCCAGGCGGGCGACACCATCGCGCTCATTCATGCCAAGGATGAAGCCGATGCCGCCCGCGCCGCCAAGGGACTGGAAGAGGCCATCGAGATTGCCGATACCGCCGAGGCCCGCCCCCTCATCCACGCGCGGGTGGGGTAAAACAGATTGTCATTCCCGGCGACCCTCCGGAGCACGGCGTGCGAAGGAGGGGCGGGAAGGGAACCCAGGTAGTTATGGCGTGATGGTTTTGAAGAACATGCTGCCCGCTTCTGTCGACGGAATGCCAGGTGACATCACCTGGGCCCCCTTCCCCTCGCTGCGCTCGGCCGGGGATGACAAGTTGGTGTCAAACGCGCCTGCGTTCGGAGGGCGAGAGTAATGCGTCAGGCGTTCCGAGGCCCCATCTTCCATCTTGTCGACGACCCCGATGCCGGGCCGGAGGCGATGGCCGTTTATGAGGATGGCGGCCTCTTGGTGGAAGACGGCCATATCGCCGAGCTCGGCTCCTACATCGATGTCCAGCCGATGCTGAAAGGCACCCCGGTCACGCGGGTGACCGACGGCGTCATCGTGCCTGGCTTCATCGACTGCCACGTCCATTTTCCGCAGGTCGACATGCTGGCCTCTCCGGGCAAGCACCTGCTGCACTGGCTTTCGGCCTATGCCTTTCCGGCCGAGAGCCGTTTCTGCCACGAGGATGTTGCCGCCGAGACGGCGCGTTTCTTCCTCGACCAGCTTTTGGCCAACGGCACCACTTCGGCCCTGGTCTTCGCCACCGCGCACAAGGTTTCGGCCGAGGCGCTGTTTACCGAAGCCCATAAGCGCAACATGCGCCTGATCACCGGCAAGGTGCTGATGGACGTCAACGCGCCCGCCGGCATTTCCGACACCGCCGAGACCGGCTTCATGGAATCCCGGGCGCTGATCCGCGATTGGCATGGCAAAGGCCGTCTCGGTTATGCCGTGACGCCGCGTTTCGCGCTCACCTCCAGCGAGCGTCAGCTCGAACTCGCCGGACGGCTGCTCGCCGAGCATCCCGGAGTCAAGCTGCACACCCATCTGTCGGAAAACCACGAAGAGCTGGAAGCGGTGAAGAAGCTCTATCCGGATTGCCCGGATTATTTCGGGGTCTATGAGAAATTCGGCCTCGCCACGCCGCAGTCGGTCTTCGCCCATTGCCTGCATCTGTCGCCTTCGGAATGGGTGCGGCTCGGCAAGGCGGGATCGGGCATCGCCTTCTGCCCGACCTCCAATCTGTTTCTCGGCTCCGGCCTGTTCAATCTCGCCGCCGCCGAAACCGCTGGCGCCCGGGTCGGGCTTGGCACCGATGTCGGCGCTGGCACCTCGCTGTCGCTGCTCGAAACCATGAACGAGGCCTACAAGGTCTGCCAGATGCACCGCCATCGGGTCAGCGCTTTCAAGCTGTTCTATATGGCCACTTTGGGCGCCGCGCGGGCCCTGCGTATCGACGACAAGATCGGCAATCTCACGCCTGGCAAGGAAGCCGATTTCCTGGTGCTGGACGCCAAGGCTTTGCCCTTGCTGAAGCGCCGCTGGGAGCGTGCTGCAACCATCGAGGAAAAACTCTTCGCCCTCGCCATCCTCGGTGACGACCGTGCCGTCGCCGAAACCTACGTGGCTGGCAAGCTGGTGCATAAGCGCTGATTTCGTCCAGTCCAACCCACCGCCGTCATGGCCGGGCTTGA